>Ga0065721_10006098_pt1 | contig 10344 bp, 11 predicted proteins | sample Mesricmetagenome_FD_59108 | JGI IMG/M metagenome (GOLD analysis project Ga0065721, IMG submission 59108) | Mesophilic microbial community from rice straw/compost enrichment Sample: eDNA_1 v2 (version 2) | ecosystem: Engineered > Solid waste > Grass > Composting > Bioreactor | place: USA: Davis... | reverse complement strand
GGTCGTAGCGCTTGCCCTGCGCCCGGCGCGGATCGCTCACCGTCGCCAAGCATTCCTTCAAAGTTTTCATCCAACTGCCGTCACTTCCTCACCATCTGGCCATTATCCCAGGTAGAAGTGAACGACCCTGGGGCCCTATCTCGCCCATCGCCTGGGGCTGCCGGCGCGCCTTCAAGCCGCCGCGTACTCCTCGCGCGCCAGCTCGCGCATGAAGGCCGGGCGCAGCCACAGCCGCGGCGGCGCGTCCGCCGTGGCGACGATCACGGCGTTCTGGCCGTAACGCTCCATCAGCTGCTGCAGCAGCGCCGGCGGCGCATCGAACACGGCCAGCAGCGGCTCATGCGGCCGCGCGCTGCCGTCGCGGGCGCGGCCTTCCGCGCTCACGTAACGCAGCTCCGCCTCCTCCAGCCACTCCTTCCAGCGTCGCCTGGCGCTGCTGGTTCTCCCCTTCCGGCAGCGTGTCGCTACGCGGGTTGTAGGCCGTGAGCACGGCCAGGCACCGGGCCCCCTGCGCCGCCAGGAAGCCGGGCAGCCCGGCGTTGGGCTCGCCCGGATGCAGCGGCAACTCCAGCCCACTGACGAAGTAATTCGTGTCGGCGTAGCCCGCCAGCAGGTGGTCGGCGTCCTCGGCCGCGCCCGCGCCCGGCTCGGCGGACAGGTCCGGCCCGTCGTCGTCCGGCGCCGGCGCCTCGGGATAGGGATCGGCATGCGCCAGCACGCAGGCGGGCGACTTCACGGCCGCGTCGTCCAGCGCCGGGGGACAAGGCACCTTCACCGACTGCGGCGCCGCCTCGATGGTCTCGGGCCTGAGCTGGCGCTGGCGGGCGGACTCGTCGGTCCATTTCGACTTGCGGTAGGCCACCACCCGGGCGCCGGCCTCGCGCAGCAGCGCCAGCGCTTCCTCGGTGAACACGGTGCCCACGGCCACGATGCCGTCGGCCGCCGGCGGGCCCAGCCGGCGCAGCGCCTTGCGCACCGGCGGCGACATGACCACGTCGCGCGGCGCGTGCGCGAACAGCAGCAGCGAGTACTGCCCTTCGGGCCGCACTGCCTTGCGCACGTCGTCGCGGTAGGCGGGCGGCACGGCCAGGGGAAGTTTCTCGGCGGGGATGCGGGAGCGGAGTACGGGCTTCATGCAGTGCAGTGGAGCAAGCCGCGGGCACGTCGCGCCACCGCGCTACCCCCTATTCCGCGGCCCTCCTCAAGGTCTGCACCACCGGCCGCCGCAGCACCCCGCGCAGGCCCCACCACCCGGCCGCCAGCGCCAGCAGCGCGCCGGCCACCGTGCCGGCCAGCGGCACCAGCGGCGAGCCGTGCCACTCGAACTCGAAGGCATATTTGGCCAGCGCCCAGCCGACCGCCACCGCCGCGACGGAGGCCAGGAAGCCGGCCAGCGCGCCCACGCCCAGCAGTTCCGCGCGCTGCACCGTCTGCAGCAGCGCCCGGCCCGCGCCCAGGGCGCGCATCACCGCGTACTCGCGCTCGCGCGCCTCGCGCGTGGCCGTCACGGCCGCGAACAGCACCACCAGCCCGGCCGCCAGCGTGAAGCCGAACAGGAACTCCACGGCGCGGATCACCTGGTCCAGCACCGCCTGCACCTGCCCCAGCGAGGCCGAGACGTCGATGTTCGTGATGTTCGGAAACTCCCTCACCAGCCGGTTGTCGAAGCCCGGCACCGCCGGGGCGCGGAAGGCGGAGATGTAGGTCGCGGGCACCTCGTCCATGCGCTCGCGCGGGAACATGACGAAGAAGTTCACCCGCATCGAGCCCCAGTCCACCTTGCGCAGGCTGGTGATGCGGCCCTCGTGCATGCCGCCCGCCACGTCGAAGCGCAGCCGGTCGCCCAGCTTCAGGCCCAGCGTCTGCGCCAGGCCTTCCTCCACGCTCACCGCGTCGGGCTCGTCGGGCGTCCACTTGCCGGCGGAAACCTGGTTGTGCCCGGGCATCCTCGCGTCGAAGCTGAGGTTGAACTCGCGCTCGGCCAGGCGCCGCGCGCGGTCCTCGCTCCACTCCTCGCCGCGGATGCTGCGGCCGTTGATGGCCACCAGCCGGCCGCGGAACATCGGGTACCAGTCGTAGCGCTCCACGCCCGCCTCGCGCAGCCGCTGCCGGAAGGGCTCCGCCTGGTCCGGCTGCAGGTTGATGACGAAGCGGTTGGGCGCGTCCGGCGGCGTGGCCCGGCGCCAGCTGTCGATGAGGTCGGTGCGCAGCAGCACCAGCAGCACCAGCGCCAGCAGGCCCACCGCCAGCGCCGACACCTGCAGCACCGCGAAGCCCGGCCGCGCCGCCACCTGCCGCGTCGCCAGCACCAGCCAGCGCGGCGCCCGGCGCGCGCGCGGCACCGTGCGCCGCAGCAGCAGCACCGCGCCCCAGGCGATGAGCGCGAACAGCGCCACCGCGCCGGCGAAGCCGCCCACGGCGATCAAGCCCATCTTCAGGTCCGACGAGGCCGCCACCAGCAGCGCCGCGAAGCCCAGCGTGCCCGCCAGCAGCACCACCAGCGAGGTCGCCTTGAGCTGCCCCACGTCGCGCCGGATCACGCGCAGCGCCGGCACCTTGGCCAGCTGCAGCACCGGCGGCAGCCCGAAGCCGAACAGCAGCGTCAGCCCGACGCCCAGCCCGAAGGCCGCGGGACGCCAGCCGGCGGCGGGCAGCGTGGTTTCCACCAGCGAGCCCAGCAGCAGCACGAACACGAAGTGGATGGCCCAGCCCGCGGCCACCCCCAGCGCGCTGGCGAACAGGCCGACGGCGCCGAACTCCAGCACGTAGGCCGAGGCGATGGCGCGCTGCGGCAGGCCCAGCACGCGCAGCAGCGCGCAGTCGTCGAGGTGGCGCTGCGCGAAGTCGCGCGCCGCGATGGCCACCGCCACCGCCGCCAGCAGCGCCGCCAGCAGCGCCACGAGGTTCAGGAACTTGTTGGCCCGCTCCAGCGTCTGGCGCATCTCGGGGCGGCTGGCCTCCAGCGACTCCGCGCGCACGCCGCGCAGGTTCTGCTTGCGGATCTCCTCCTGCGCCCAGTCCACGAAGCGCTGCACTGCCGCAGCGCCGGCCTTGCCGTCGTCCGGCGCGGCGGCCAGCAGCCGGTAGGTGACGCGGCTGGCGGGCTGGACCAGCCCCGTGGCCTCCAGGTCCGAGGCGCGCAGCATCGCCCGCGGCGCGAAGCTCAGGAAGCCGGCGCCGCGGTCGGGCTCCAGCGAGATCACGCGCTCGATGCGCAGCTTCGCGTCGCCCAGCAGCAGCGCGTCGCCCACGCGCAGCTGCAGCGCGTCCAGCACCGCGGCGTCCACCCACACGCTGCCCGGGCTGGGAATGCCCTGGGCCGGCCGCGCGGGGCCGTCCGGTTGATCGCGCACGCGCAGCTGGCCGCGCAGCGGGTAGCCCTCGGCCACCGCCTTGACCGCCACCAGTCGCGAACCACCGCCCTGCGCCTCCTCCGCCAGCGCCATGCTCGGAAAGCTGGCGTGCTGGGTGACGCGCAAGCCCAGCGCGCGGGCCTGCGCCTCGAAGGCCGGGGGCAGCGGATGGTCCGCCGCGACGCTGGCGTCGCCCCCCAGCAGCGCGCCGGCATCGCGCGCCAGCCCGGCGTTGAGCCGGTCGGCGAAGAAGCCCACCGCCGTGAGCGCCGCCACCGCCAGCAGCACCGCCACCACCAGCAACCGCAGCTCGCCCGCGCGCAGGTCGCGCCAGGTCTGGCGCCAGGCCAGCTTCACGAGCGAAGGTTTCAAACGCGCGCTGGCCGGCGTGGGGGCGGCAGCGCTCGAAGTGGCAAGGGCGTCAGGGGGCAGCGAGCTCATGCCGGGGACGATACCCGAGCGCTGTCAAGCGCCTGAACGCCGGGTGCAAACCCCCGCAACGCCAGGCAGGGGCCGGGCTGCTTCAATGGGCCGCATGAACACCTTGCCCTCGATCTTCCTGTCCCACGGCTCGCCCATGATCACGCTGGAGCCGGGCGCGGCCGGCGCCTTCATGCGGCGGCTGGGCCCGGCCATCGACGCGGCCTTCGGCCGCCCGCGCGCGATCCTGGCGGTGTCGGCGCACTCGCTCACGCGCGAGCCGGTGCTGCTGGCCGCCGCGCGGCACGCGGCGGTGCCGGACTTCGGCGGCTTTCCGCAGGCCCTGTACGAGATGCGCTACGACGCCCCGGGCGCGCCGGCGCTGGCGCAGGAGGTGAAGGCGCTGCTGGCCGAGTCCGGCGTGGCGGCGCACGTGGTGGACGAAGGCGGGCTGGACCACGGCATCTGGACGCCGCTGCGCTACGTCTACCCGGAGGCCGACGTGCCGGTGCTGCCGCTGGCCTGGATGCCCATGGCGCCGCCGGCGCAGCAGTTCGCGCTGGGGCAGGCGCTGGCCGCGCTGCGCGAGCGGGGCGTGCTGGTGATGGGCAGCGGCTCCATCACGCACAACCTGCGCATGCTCTCCACCTTCACCGGCCGCGCGCCGCTGGACGCGCCGGAGAAGGCGGAGAGCGCCGGGTTCCGCCACTGGTTCGCCGAGCGCGCGGCGGAGCGCGACTGGGACGCGCTCTTCGACTACCGGGCCCGCGCCCCGCACGGCGCGCTGATGCACCCGAGCGACGAGCACCTGCTGCCCTGGTACGTCGCGGCCGGCGCGGGCGGACGAGACACCACCCCGCTGCGGCTGCACGAGAGCCACGCCTACGGGGCGCTGGGGATGGATGCGTATGGGTTCGGCGTGGAGGCGCAGAGGCTGCGGGAGGCGCTGGCGGCCTGAGTCAGGGCCGGGCCCGGCCCTGGCTCACTTCGCCGCCGTCGGCAAGGTGCCCTGCACCCCCGCCACGAACCAATCCATGCGCCCGATGGCCGCGTCGTCCAGCGCGCCTTTCTCCAGGCGCACGTGGCCGGACTGGTCCACCAGCCGACCGGCGAAGGGATTCAGCTTGCCCTGCGCGATGGCGCGCTGCTTGGCCAGCACCTCCTCGCGCAGCGCCTGGGGCAGCCTGGGGTTCAGCGCGGCCAGCTCGACCATGCCGTCCTTGATCCCGCCCCACACCGGCGTGGGCTTCCAGCGCTTGTCCATCACCGACTTCGCGACCCGCGTGTAGTAGCCGCCCCAGTTGGCCACCACCGCGGCAAGTTGCGCCTCGGGGGCGAAGCGGCTCATGTCGCTGTGGAAGGCGAGCAGGTGCACGCCCTTCTCCTCGGCCGCCTGCGGCACCGCGGGCGAGGCGCTGTGGTGCGTGAGCACGTCCGCGCCGGCGTGGACCAGCGACAGCGCCGCCTCGCGCTCGCGCGCCGGGTCGAACCAGGTGTTGAGCCACAGCACTTTCACTTGCGCCTTCGGGTTGGCGGCCTGCATGCCCAGTGTGAAGGCGTTGATGCCCTGGATCACCTCCGGCACCGGAAAACCCGCCACGTAGCCGGCCGCCCCACTCTTGCTGACCTTGCCCGCCAGGTAGCCGGCGAGCCAGCGGCCCTCGTAGAAGCGGGCGTTGTAGGTGCCCAGGTTGGCCGCGGTCTTGTAGCCGCCCACGTGCTCGAACTTCGCGTTCGGGAAGTCCGCGGCCACGCGCAGCGCGGGCTCCAGGTAGCCGAAGCTGGTGGCGAAGATCAGCCCGTGGCCCTGCGCCGTCAGGTCGCGCATCACGCGCTCGCTGTCGGGCCCTTCGGGCACGGCTTCCACCACGGTGCTCTTCACGGCGGCGCCCAGCGCCTTCTCCATCGCCAGGCGGCCCTGCTCGTGCTGGTAGGTCCAGCCGGCCTGCCCCACGGGCGTGACGTAGACGAAAGCGGCCTTCAGCGGCGCGGACGGCGCACCGGCGGCGGTCTGGGCAAAGGAGGGAGATGCAGCGACGCACGCGGCGAGCAGCGCGCCGCGCGAGAGGTTTTTGAACATGGTTGTCCTCGACATGGCCACCGGCAAAAACAAACGCGCCGCGGGTGGCGCGCGGCGCGTGAGGGAAGCCGCCATTGTAGGCAGGGGTGGAACCGGAGACGGTGGGGCTTCTCCAATTCCGCACCAAGCTTCAAGAGGAAGAACCCCATGCTGATCCTGATCTGGTCCCTCGCCGCCCTGGGCATCGCGCTGTGCGCGCTGCTGGCCTGGGCGCTGTACGCGCTGCTGCGCATGGACCCCGCCTGGCTCGGCGACCTGCCCGGCCTCGCGCAGCGGCTGCCCTGGCAGGAGGGGCTGGACCACTTCTTCCCCGGCTGGGAGGAACTGCTGCGCTGGGCGGTGGAGGCCGCGCAGTGGCTGCTGGGCTGGGCCGGCAGCGCCGCGCCGGTGGTGGCGTGGGTCTTCTTCGCGCTGTGCGCCAGCTTCGTGCTGGCCGGCGCGGGGCTGCTGACGCTGTCGGTGAAGCTGCTGCGCAAGGCCTCGGCCCGACGCGCTTCGGCCTGAGCCACGGCGCAGACCGGCCCGCGGCGCCGCGGGCCGGTCCTGGCTGGCACGGCCAGCGTTTCCCGGGAGGGATGCATGACCCAGCGACAATGCCCGCGGCCAGCGTCCGCTGGCCGTTTCATTTCAGTTCAGAGCACCCCCGTTGTTGGAGACCTTTCAATGCCCCTGTTGACCCGTCCCCTGCCCCTGCTGGCCCTGGCCGCCGCCCTGACCGCCACCGCTGCCGCCCAGGCGGCCAACGACCACGCCCACTGGGAGTACACCGGCCACGCCGGCGCGGCGAATTGGGGGGACCTGGACAAGTCCTTCGAGACCTGCAAGCTCGGCACCCTCCAGTCGCCCATCGACATCCGCGGCGCGAAGAAGAACGGCGAGCTGCCGGCCATCGGCTTCGGCTACAAGGCCGGCGCGGCCGAGGTGGTCAACAACGGCCACACCATCCAGGTCAACCTGCCCGAAGGCGGCACGGTGAAGCTGGCCTCGGGCGAGTACCAGCTGCTGCAGTTCCACTTCCACACGCCCAGCGAGGAGAAGGTCAACGGCAAGGCTTACCCGCTGGTGGCGCATCTGGTGCACAAGAACGCGGCCAACGAGCTGGCGGTGGTGGGCGTGCTGTTCCGCGAGGGCAAGGCCAACGCCGCGCTGCAGAAGGTGTTCGACGCCATGCCCAAGGAGCCCGGCGCCAAGGCGGCGCTGGACGGCGGCTTCGACACCGCCGCGCTGCTGCCCGCCAAGCAGGGCTACTGGGCCTTCGAGGGCTCGCTGACCACGCCGCCCTGCAGCGAGGGCGTGAAGTGGCAGGTGCTGCGCCAGCCGGTGGAAGTGTCCAAGGACCAGCTCGCGGCCTTCCGCAAGCTCTACCCGATGAACGCCCGCCCGGTGCAGCCGCTCAACGGGCGCATCGTGTTCACCAAGGGGTGATCCGGGCCTGCTTCGAGGCCGAGCCGCCCGGCTGAAGGCCCGCGGCGTCGCCGCTTTCGCGACCCGCGAAAGCTCGACTCGCCACACCGTCATTCCGGCCCCAGGTCTCCCCTCCCACAATGGCGCCCGCACCGCGGCTTCGAAGCCCGCGGCCCCGCCACGACAAGACAGGAGACCCCATGACCGACCTCCCGATCCCGCCCGGCGCCCTCAGCGGCCTCAAGGTCGTCGAGATGGGCCAGCTCATCGCCGGCCCCTTCGCCGGCAAGACGCTGGCGGACTTCGGTGCCGAAGTCATCAAGATCGAGGCCCCCGGCAGCGGCGATCCGCTGCGCAACTGGCGCCTGATCCAGGACGGCACCTCGGTGTGGTGGCAGGTGCAGTCGCGCAACAAGCGCTCCATCGCGCTGGACCTGCGCAGCGCCGAGGGGCAGGACATCGCGCGCCGGCTCATCGGCGAAGCCGACGTGCTGATCGAGAACTTCAGGCCCGGCACGCTGGAGGGCTGGGGCATGTCCTACGAGCAGCTCAGCGCCGCGAACCCCGGGCTGATCATGCTGCGCATCTCCGGCTATGGGCAGACCGGCCCCTACCGCGACCTGCCGGGCTTCGGCGCCATCGGCGAGGCCATGGGCGGCCTGCGCCACCTCACCGGCGAGCCCGGCCGCGTGCCGGTGCGCTGCGGCATCTCCATCGGCGACACGCTGGCGGCGCTGCACGGGACCATCGGCGTGCTCATGGCGCTCTACCACCGCCAGGCGCATGGCGGCAAGGGCCAGGTGATCGACGTGGCGCTGCACGAGGCGGTGTTCAACGTGATGGAGAGCCTGGTGCCCGAGTACAGCGCCTTCGGCGCGGTGCGCGAGGCCGCGGGCAGCGCGCTGCCGGGCATCGCCCCCTCCAACGCCTACCGCTGCGGCGACGGCTACGTGCTCGTCGCGGGCAACGGCGACAGCATCTTCAAGCGCCTGATGTCGGCCATCGGCCGCGACGATCTGGGCAACGACCCGGCGCTGGCCGACAACGCCGGGCGGGTGAAGCGCGTGGCCGAGATCGACGCGGCCATCGAGGCCTGGACGCGAACGCGCAGCGTGGCCGAGGTGATGGAGGTGCTCAACGGCGCGCGCGTGCCGGTGGGCAAGGTCTACACCGCCAAGGACATCGTCGAGGACCCGCACTACCGGGCGCGCGACATGATCCTGCGGCAGCCCACGCGCGACGGGCACGTGGTGGAAGTGCCCGGCATCGTGCCCAAGCTGCTGGGCACCCCGGGCAGCGTGCGCCACTCGGCCCCGAAGCTGGGCGACGACACCGACGCGGTGCTGCGCGAGATCGGGCTCACGGAACAGCAGATCACGGCGCTGCGCGAACGGAAAGTAGTGGCATGAGCAACCAGGTCTGGAACGGCGCCGGGCGGCGCATCTTCATGCAGGAAGTGGGCACCCGCGACGGGTTGCAGGTCGAGCCGGCCTTCGTGCCCACCGAGGACAAGATCGCGCTGGTCAGGAAGTGGGATGCGCTGCTGGGCCCCGCTCAGCGCCGGCCCAGCAGCTCCCGCAGCGTCTTGAGCAGCGCCGGGTCGCTGCCCTCGGCCACGAAGCGCTGCGGGCTGTCCGCGGCGTAGAGGCCGCCGCCCTGCCAGGGGCGCAGCAGCCACAGGCCGCGGTCCCCGCGGCGGTAGGTGATGGCATCGCTGGACCGCGGGCCGCCGGGCGCGGGCACCACCACCCGCACCGTCTTCAAGTCCCGCGGCCCCTTCCAGACCTCGGTGACGGCGATGCGGCCCACGGCCCGCGCCGGCGTGTCGGGCAGCGGCTCGGGCGCGTCGCCGCTCCACTCGCCCACCACGATCAGCTCGGAGTGCCGCACCAGCTCGGCCTCGCTCATGCGTGCCCACATCGCCGCCACCGGCGCTGCGGCCGGCAGGCCCAGCGCGGCGGTCAGGCGCAACAGGCGCCGGCGCGCGGCATCGGGCAGCGGTGCGGGGCCATGCATGCCGCGACTCCGGCTTCAGGCCCGCGCCTTGGCCTTGCGGCGGCGGGCCATGCCCAGCACCACCACCCCCAGCAGCGCCAGCGTGGAGGGCTCGGACACCGGCGAGGGCGTCGGGTCGTTGGTGTCGTTCAACGGGGCGCCATAGAGGTACTGCATGCCGGCGATGTCGTCCGCCTGCGGCCCACTGAAGGACTCGCTGTAGTACGGGTACATCAGCGCGCCGATCTGGTCGGAATGGCCCAGGCCCAGCGCGTGGCCGAGCTCATGGGTGAATACCTGGAAGATGTCGTAGCCCGGGCCGGCGAAGCCAATGGTCCAGCTGTCGCCGGTGTCGAAGTGGATGTCGCCGGCGATGCTGTTGCCGTTGTTGGGCGGGAAGAAGCCATGGGCCAGGACGCCGCCGGTGCCGTTCATGTAGTGGCCGCCGATGCGAATGTCACCCGAAGCCGTGGGGTAGTTGGCACGCGCGCCGTCGTCGGGCACGTACTGGAAGGTCAGGTCGGCCACCGCCGACCAGGCATCGAAGGCACGCTGGATCTCCCCCAGGTAGCCCTGCGGCATGAACGAGCCCAGCGCAACGGTGGTGCAGTCGGTGGAGCTCTCGCCACCCGCCACGTAGCAGTTCACGTCGGAGGGCATCAGGCTCCAGGTGATGGTGGCCCCCGTGCCCAGCGTGGGGCTGCCCCACTTTCCTGGATAGGTCGGCGCGAGGTCGTAGGCCGATGCCACCGTCGGCACGGCCATGGCCGCCACCAGGGCCAGGCTCATCAATGCTTTTTTCATCTTCCTACTGCCTCACATCAAGACCGGCCGGGCGCATCCCAGGTCCATCCGGCCGAAAGCCGGACAGCCAAGTGCAGCGAACCGCGCCAGCCCCCGGGAAATCGAAATATTTTTGTTACATCGTCATTATCGGAAGGAACCTTAGGTTGGCGGGTTGATTTCTTCCGAACTGCGCTGCTGACAGTGGCCAGCCGGTCCGAATTCACGCGGCCTGCCGGCCGTGGGCGGCAGGCGCGCAGGCGCCGCTGCGTGGCGCGGCCCCGGCCGGCAGCGGCCGCTACGCCGGCA
>Ga0065721_10053201_pt1 | contig 10345 bp, 11 predicted proteins | sample Mesricmetagenome_FD_59108 | JGI IMG/M metagenome (GOLD analysis project Ga0065721, IMG submission 59108) | Mesophilic microbial community from rice straw/compost enrichment Sample: eDNA_1 v2 (version 2) | ecosystem: Engineered > Solid waste > Grass > Composting > Bioreactor | place: USA: Davis... | reverse complement strand
GAGCCGCTCGCGCGGATCGAGGCGGGCACCGCCGGCGGTGTTGCGCCGCGCGTCATGGGCGTTGGGCCCGTGCCGGCCGTGGAGAAGCTGACGGCGCGCCTCGGCGTCAAGGTTGCGGACTTCGACGTCATCGAGCTCAATGAGGCCTTTGCGGCCCAGGCCCTGGCCTGCACCCGCGCCTGGGGCCTGCCCGACGATGCGGCGCACGTGAACGCCCACGGCGGCGCCATCGCCATAGGCCATCCGCTTGGCGCCTCGGGCGCGCGCATCGCGCTCACCGCGGCCCGCACGTTGAAGCAGAACGGAGGCGAGCGCGCCCTCGCGACCATGTGCGTGGGCGTGGGGCAGGGCTCGGCCCTGGCGCTGGCGCGCGCCTGATGCGGCGGCTCGCGACCGCAGCTCTGGCGCTCGCCCTGGCCTCGACCGCAACGGCCCAGGAAGCCGAGACGAAGAAGCCCTCGAACATGGTCGAGGCCCTGGCTGCGGCCGGCCTCGATCCCGAGACGAAGGTCACGGACGGCAAGGTTCAGGTGATGCTGGGCCAAAGGGCGATCATACGCCTGCAACCGGGCGGCGCGCCGACCTTGGAAGAAGTCGAGACGGGACGCCTTGCGGCCGCTCTGGCCGAGGGCGAGGCTGAAACCTACAAGGGCGTGCCGGCCAATCGCATGGCTTTCGCCCTCGACGCCTCCGCCCAGAAGCGGCAGTCGATCATGAAGGTCTGGAACGGCCTGACCGTGCCTGTTGCCTTCGAGGCGGAGATCGCAGCCGTCCGCCAGGGAAAGCTGATGCGGCGGATGACCTCAGTATGCGCCGTGGCGGCCGGAGGCACGAACCTCGAAACCTGGCCCGACCCGATCGTGGCCATCACCATCCAGAAGTTCGCGCCGCCCGCGGCCGATACTCCCACCTGCAAATAGCCGAGACTCTTCATGGCCCTCGATCTCGAAACCCGCGAACAGCTCATAGACACCGTGCGCCGGTTCGTGACCGAACGGCTGCGGCCGCTCGAGGCGAAGGTCGCCGAAGACGACGCCATCCCGCAGGAGGTGATCGACGAGATGAAGGGGCTCGGCCTCTTCGGGCTCTCGATCCCAGAGGAGTTCGGCGGCCTGGACCTCTCCATGGAGGACGAGTGCCTGGTGGGTGTAGAGCTGGGCCGCACCAGCCCGGCCTTCCGCTCGGCGTTCGGCACCAATGTCGGTATCGGCAGCCAGGGGCTGGTGATGTTCGGGACCGACGCCCAGAAGGCCAAGTACCTGCCCGGCATCGCCTCGGGCGAGATCATCACCTCGTTCGCGCTGACCGAGCCGGAGGCCGGCTCCGACAGCGCCAATGTACAGACGCGCGCGGTGCGGGACGGGGACCACTACGTCCTGAACGGCTCCAAGCGCTTCATCACCAACGCCAACAAGGCCGACCTCTTCACGGTGATGGCGCGGACCGACCCCTCGAAGCCGGGCGGCGGCGGGGTGTCCGCCTTCCTGGTGGAGCGCAACCTGCCGGGCCTGTCGGTCGGCAAGCCCGAAAAGAAGATGGGCCAGCAGGGCGCGCACATCTGTGACGTCATCTTCGACAATGTCCGCGTGCCCGTGGAGAACCGGCTCGGCGCCGAGGGCGAGGGCTTCAAGGTGGCCATGCAGGTGCTGGACCGCGGCCGGCTGCACATCTCATCGGTCTGCGTGGGGGTGGCCGAGCGGCTCATCGCCGACTGCGTGGCCTACGCCACCGAGCGCAAGCAGTTCGGCCAGGCCATTTCCAACTTCCAGCTTGTCCAGGGGATGATCGCCGACTCCAAGACCGAAGCCCTGGTGGCCAAGGCCATGACGATGGAGACCGCCCGCAAGCGCGACGCCGGACAGAGCGTCACCATGGAGGCCGCGGCGGCCAAGTACTTCGCCTCGGAAATGGTGGGCAGGGTGGCGGACCGCGCCGTGCAAATCTTCGGCGGCGCCGGCTATGTGGCGGACCACGGGATCGAGCGGTTCTATCGCGACGTGCGCATCTTCCGGATCTACGAGGGCACCAGCCAGATCCAGCAGGTGGTCATCGCCCGCGAAACCCTGAAGCGGGGCGGGTAGCTTGCAATCGGCTGGATCATGACTTAGCTTAGCTAAGTCATGATCGTGGCCAATATCCATAGCGCCAAGACCAATCTCTCCAAGCTCATCGAAGCGGTGGAAGCCGGAGAGGAGGTTGTGATCGCGCGCAACGGCAAGCCGGTCGCTCGGCTGGCGCCCTTGGGGGAGGCTGAGCGGCCGCCGCGTCGCGCCGATGGTCTGCCCGCCTGGATGGGCAGCCTGGCTGGCGAGCTTCAAGTGGGCGAGGGCTTTGACGAGTACGACGCCGAGATCGCGGCTGCGTTCGATGACGCCGTGAACGGGTCGTGAAGGTCCTCCTCGATACTCACGTGCTGCTCTGGGCTTTGGCAGAGCCGGAAAGGATCGGTGCGGAGGCGGTCGCGGCGTTTCGCAATTCGATCACCGCCACGGTCGTCAGCGCGGCCAGTCTGTGGGAAATCGCCATCAAGCGCGCGGCCGGGAAGCTCCTGGCGCCGGAGGACCTTCCGGACAGGATACTGGACCTGGGGCATGAAATCCTGCCCATAAAGGCGGCCCATGCCTGGCGGGCCGGCGCGCTGCCCATGCATCACCGTGATCCCTTCGACAGGATGATCGTCGCTCAGGCGCAGGTTGAGAATCTGCCGCTGGTCACGCATGACGCCCGTCTGGCCCAGTATGATTTGAGGATTCTCCGAGCATGAGCGTCGACATGGAAGCGGTCATCTTCGACGTGCTGGGCAGGCTCGCGCCGGGCAAGTCGGCCTCGTCCGAGGAGATCGCGCGCGCGGCCGATAACGAGAACTGGCGACGCCTGACCGGCCACGTGCGCGCGACAGCGCGGGGCCTGGCGCGTCAGGGCAAGATCGTGATCACCCGGCACGGCAAGCCAGCCGACCCGGAGAAGTTCAAGGGCGTCTATCGCCTGCGCCTGCCTCTCGAGGGCGAACAATTGCCGCCGCCGTCCAAGCTGGACGAGTAGGAGAGGGCGCGCCATATCGGGGGCATGAGCCTCCAGGCCGTGCTTTCCGACATCGCCGCCTGCAGAGCCTGCGCGCCGGAGCTGCCGCACGAGCCGCGGCCGGTGGTGCGGGTCAGCCGCGAGACGCGACTGCTGATCTGCGGCCAGGCTCCAGGCAGGCGGGTGCATGAGAGCGGAATGCCGTTCACCGATCCCTCCGGCGATCGCCTGCGCGCCTGGATGGGTGTGGACGCCGACACCTTCTACGGCCGGCGGGAGATCGGGGTCGCGGCCATGGCGTTCTGCTTTCCGGGTACGAACCCGAAGGGCGGCGATTTTCCGCCGCCGCCACGATGCGCGAGCCTCTGGAGGGCGCGGCTGCTGGCGGAGCTGCCGAAGGTCGAACTCACCCTGCTGGTCGGGAGCTATGCGCAGGCTTGGGCGCTGGGCGATCGCATGAAGGCCAATATGACCGAGACCGTGCGAGCCTGGCGAGACTACGCGCCGGCCTTCCTGCCCCTGCCGCATCCCTCCTGGCGCAATACGGCGTGGCTTCGGCGCAATCCCTGGTTCGAGGCCGAGGTCATCCCCTTCCTTCGTCGGCGGGTGGAAGGCATTGTGGGCTCGTGAGACGCCTGGCCGCCATATCCGCCGCCGTGATGCTGAGCGCCTGCACCCCGCTGATGGTCCAGCAGGCCGGGGCGCCGCCCATGGAGTTCCAGGGGCCGCGGCTGGAGGATCAGCGCTTCGTCTCCTTCGATGGAGCTCGCCTGGGGCTCACCCGGTGGGAGGCCGAGGGCCCACCTGTCGCCGTAGTGGTCGCCGTCCACGGCATGAACGACTACGCCAACGCCTTCCATCTCGCCGCGCCCTATTGGGCCGAGCATGGGGTGACCACCTACGCCTATGACCAGCGCGGCTTTGGCCGGTCGCCCAATCGCGGAATCTGGGCGGGCGACGACTTGATGGTCGAGGACCTGCGGACCCTCACCGCGCTGGTGCGGGCGGAGCATCCCGACGTTCCGGTGGTGGTGGCCGGCGAGAGCATGGGCGGGGCCGTGGCGATACTGGCCTTCGCCTCCGACCGGCCGCCGCCGGCAGATCGCCTGATCCTGATGGCGCCGGCGGTCTGGGGATGGTCGAACCTGCCTATCCCCTACAAGACCATGCTCTGGGCGACGGCGCGCTTCACTGGCAGCCACGTCTATACGCCGCCCCGCTGGCTCACCAGGCGCGTAAAGCCGACGGACAACATCGAAGAGCTGATCGCCATGGGCAAGGACCCGCTGATGACCTGGGGCGCGCGATCGGACGCCCTCTATGGTCTGGTCAGCATGATGGAGCACGCGTGGCGCTCGGTCGGCGAGGTGAAGGTCCCGATCCTCTATATCTACGGGGCCAACGACCAGATCATTCCCGAGGAGCCCTCGTTCGAGGCGGCGGAGCGGCTGAAACCGACCGACCGCTCGGCCTATTACGCCCAGGGGTGGCACCTGATGACCCGAGACCTGCAGGGGCCAGTCGTCTGGAACGACCTCTTGTCGTTCATCAGGACGCCCGATGCGCCCTTGCCCTCCGGAGCTCCGGCGATACCCGGAGCCAGGACCTTGCCGAACGCGCCGATCACGGCCGAGAGCGGGGAGAAGGCGAGAGCGGGCTTGTGATCCATGCCGCCCAGGCGTACAGCCCTGGGCAAGTCATTCCGGTTTGAGGCGGTGATGCAGCATGACCTTGTTCGATTCCCCCGCGTTTGAAGGACACGAAGGCGTTCATTCGTTCTTCGATGAAAAAACCGGCCTGAAGACCATCATCGCCGTCCATTCCACGGCCCGCGGCCCGGCGGCCGGCGGATGCCGCATGTGGCCCTACGCCAACGCCGCGGCGGCCTTGGACGACGCCCTGCGGCTTTCGCGGGCCATGTCCTACAAGAACGCCATGGCCGACCTGGAGTTGGGCGGCGGCAAGGCGGTGATCATCGGCGATTCCCGCAGCATGAAGACGCCGGCCCTGTTCGAGGCGTTCGGCCGCGCCGTCGATGCGCTCGGCGGGCGGTACTGGACGGCGGAGGACGTCGGCGTCTCGCCCGCCGACCTGGCGAGCGCCCGCAAGGCCACGCGCTATGTGGCCGGCCTCGAGGGACATCCCGCGGCCTCCGGCGATCCCAGCCCGGTCACGGCGGAAGGCGTCTTCCGGGGGGTCCGCCTGGCGGTTCGGCGCGCCCTGAAGCGGGACCTGGACGGCGTGACGGTGGCGATCCAGGGGGTCGGCCACGTGGGCGCCTATCTGGCCGAGAAGCTGCACGCAGCCGGCGCAAGGCTGATCCTGACAGACGTCAACGAAGAGGCTCTGGCGGAGGTGGCGGCCCGCACCAAGGCTCAGACGGTCGCGCCGGGGGCGATCTTCGATGTCGAGGCGGACGTCTTCGCCCCGTGCGCCTTGGGCGGCGCCATCAACGAGACGACATTGCCAAGGCTGCGGGCCAAGGTGGTGGCGGGCGGCGCCAACAACCAGCTCGCCGACCCGGCGATCGGGCGGGCCCTGTTCGAGCAAGGCGTCCTCTATGCGCCCGACTACGTGATCAACGGCGGCGGCATCATCAATGTGGCCGGGGAGATCCGGGCGCTGGAGCGCGGCGAGGCCTTCGATCCGACCTGGGTCGACGCCAAGCTGGTGCGGCTGACCCAGACCCTCGAAGAGGTGTTCGACCGGGCCGTGACCGAGGGGCGGCCGAGCCACGAGGTCGCCAACGACATGGCCAAGGCGCGTATCGCGCAGGCGGCTGCAGAGAAGCTGGCGGCGTGAGGTTGATGGCCGGGCGAGCGGCCCGGCCATCACGGCTCAGGCGGCGCGCTCGAGGACCCACTTGTGGGGGTGCTTGGAGCGGAAGCCTACCGCCAGGCGGTTCCAGACGTTGATGGCGCCGATCAGCATGGTGAGCTTGACGGCCTCGGCTTCGTCGAAGTGCTCGCGCATGGCGTCGTAGTCGGAGTCCGGCGCGCGCGTTTGCGCGATAAGGGTAAGGGCGTCGGTCCAGGCCAGCGCGGCCTTCTCCCTCGGCGTGAAGAGGGAAGATTCCCACCAGGCCGACAACAGATAGATCCGCTCTTCGCTTTCGCCGTTGGCCCGCGCGTCGCGGGTGTGCATGTGAAGGCAAAAGGCGCAGCCGTTGATCTGCGAGGCGCGGATCTTCACCAGTTCGACGAGGCTGTGCTCAAGGCCGGATGAAACCACCGCTTTTTCCAGGTCCAGCATGGGGGCGATGACGTCGGGGGCGGCGGCGTAGGGGTTCAGGCGAGGCGACATGGGGAGGTCCTTTCCTTCGTGTTGCGCTTTCGAACACAGGACGGACCAGGCCGCAGCCTTGTGACATGCCTGGCTAGAGGAAACTCGGCAGCAGATAGATCGCGCACAGCACGAGGACGACGACCAGGAGGATCACCCCGGCGTGCTTGCGGCCGCCCAGAACCGAGCCGCCGGCGTGGGCTTCGCGCGCGGCCTTCTCGCGGGCGGCCTTGGCGGCCGCCTCGCGAGCCTGAACGGCTTTCCGATGCTGGGCGAGGTCGATGACCTCGGGCTCCTTCTCAGGCTTCATGCCCAACGATCTAGCACGCCCTCAGAGCGACGCCATCCGCGCTGTGCGTGGTTCCTTCACGACGGTGAGGAGCACGAGGAGACCCACGGCCAGGAAGCCCAAGGAAGCTCCGAAGACCACGTTGAACCCGAAGTGGTCGGCGATGAAGCCGCCCACGAGCGGACCGAGCGAAGCCATGACGCCCTCTGCGGTGGAGGAGATGGCGATGCGCATGGGCATTTCCGCCCGCGAACCGAACTCGAGGATCATGGTCTGGGCGGCCATCATGTAGCCGGACTGGGCCGCACCAAGTCCGAAGAAGGCCAGGAAGACCGCCCAGGGATGATGGTTGAGCATCAGGAGCAGGGTCGCCGCGGCCCAACCGGCGAGGGAGAAGACCAGCACCAGGCGGAAACCGGTCTTATCGCCTAGATAACCCCAGAGCAGGTTCGAAAGGGTGTCCGCGCCGAGATAGGCGAGGCTGAGCAGGCCCAGCGTCTTGCCGTCCAGTTGCATCGAGGACGAGACGTAGATGATGTAGAACGGCGTGGCGATGCGGCTGGCCGTGGCCACCATCTGCACGACCAGGAACCAGGCGTAGCCCTTGTCGGACATGATTAGGCGCGGGAAGTCCTTCACCCGATCCCTGAAGCGCGCGGCCTGGGGCAGGTTCGGCGGCTCCGGCTCCTTCAGGAGGATCTGCAGGGCCCAGAGACCGGCGCTGGTGAGCACGGCTGCGAGCATGAAGGTCGTGGCGTAGCCGTTGCCCAGCACGTTCCCGGCGATGAGGTATTTCCCCGCGGCCCAGGCGAGCACGGCGGCGATCAGCCCGCCCGTGGCGTTGCGCCAGGCCTGGAGACGGCCCCGGCGGCTCAGTGGAATGACCTTGGCCATCAGGAGGCCGAAGACCACTCGCTGCGCGCCCATGAACAGGCCGAAGAGGAACATGAAGAGCAGCATGGCCACGACGAGCGGCTGGCCGGACATGAACCAGCCGGCGAGCGCCATGCCGACGATCTGGACGCGGGCCAGACCGCCCATCCAGATCGCCGCGGGCATGACCTTGGTGCGATGCTCGATCTGGGTGGCGCCCACAACGGGCGAGACGATGCTGCCCACCTGCTGCAAGGCGAGGCCCAGGCCGACGATGGTGTTCGAGCCCGAGATCATGTGCAGATAGGCGGGCAGGAAGGTCGGCGCGTTGATCAGGCGGAAACCGGTCATGCCGAGCATGCCGTGCAGGTAGTTTCCGATGTAGTTGCGCTTCAGGTTGTCCCAGACGAAGCGCTCGTAGGCGGCTTCCTTGTCGGCGAGGCTTGGCTCGTGATCGACGTCTTCGGACGCGGTGATCCCCGCATCCTCTTTTTTATATTGTGCTTCCAACAGCGTTCCGCCCGCGCGCGGATCGCAAAGGGTCGCGCGGGCGACTCCCTAATAAAACGGCTTAATTCAATGCCGTCTCTCGTATCAGAGTCTGGCGCCGCCGGGGAAGTCCTCTCAAGCGGCGCCAGGGCTCTTTACCAGCGCGTCTCGAGGATGGCGCCGACGACCCGCGGCGCGCCGTAGACGGCGCGGTTGAGGTTCGCCTGTTCGTACTGGATGTAGTTCTTGTCGAAGATGTTGTTGGCGAACACCGACAGCGACCAGTGATCGGCGTTGTAGCCGAACTTGCCGTTCACCAGGGTGCGCTCGTCGATCCGGACCTGGTCCTGGGTGACGCCGGTGGCGCTGTACATATCGCTGCGATAGCTGGCGTTGAGGTTGAGCGCCAGGCCGTTGGCCCAGCGATAGTTGCCGCCGACCGCCACCGTCCAACGCGGAGCGTAGGCGAACTCCGAACCGGAAAGATCGACGCTGGTCGATCCGGCCGCGACACGGAAGTCGTCGAACTCGGTGCGGCTGTAGCCGACGGAGCCGTAGACGTCCCAGGCGACGGACGGGCGATAGGCGCTCTCCAGTTCGAAGCCATAGAGGTGGGACTTGCCGGCGTTCTCCGTCTGGTAGTCGTAGAGACTGCCGCCGAGGTTCACCGCGACCTGCTGGTCCTTCCAGTCGACGTAGTAGGCGTTGGCGTTGGCCGTGAGCGTGTCGTTCAGCCAGGCGGTGCGCAGGGCCAGCTCGTAGTTCCAGGTGTATTCCGGGTCGTACGGCACGACGGTCGAGCGGGCGACATTGATCGCCGCGCCGCCGGCCCGGTAGCCCCGCTGGACCACGAAGCTGAGCGAGGCGTCGCTGGTGAAGTCGTACTTCAGGCCAAGCTTGGGCAGGAAGGCGTCATAGTCACGCGAGGTGGACGGAACGTCGGCGTTGGCCTGGGCGACATAGATCCCCACGGCTTGGTTCAGGCCTGCGATGACCGGCGCGAGCTGTCCGAAGGCTAGCGGATTGGGATAGCTTCCGGCGAAGCGCGAGGTCTGGTCCACCGCCAAGGTGTGCTCTTCGCGATCGTAGCGGAAGCCGGCGAGCAGCGAGAGCTGCGGCGTGAGTTGATAGCGGCCGTCGGCGAAGATCGCGATATTCCTCATCTCCTCGGGCGCGATCCCATCGAAATCGATCGGGACGGAGGGCAGCGCCGCCGCATAGACCGTAGCAACCATGTTCGCGGTCGCCGGGGGAAGTCCGAACGGGGGCGCGGTCAGGAGGCTGAGCAAGGTGTTCCGCGGGGTCGGAACGTTGCTGCGGCTGGTCAGATGATAGTCGCGGTCGCGGTCGGCGTAATAGACCCCCACCAGGCCGGAGAGGCGTTCGCCGTCGTAGTTCAGGCGAAGCTCCTGGGTGAAGCTTTGATCGACTTCGTCGACGACGCCGTATTCGAGCGGCTGGGCCGTGCCGTCGGCGTCATAACGTCCGAAGCTGTCGACCTTGCTCCAGGCGGTCACCGACGAAAGTGTGAAGCCGTCGCCGAACTTGTAGTCCGCGGTGAGGTTCAGAAGGTCGGTGGTGGTGTCGCTGTCGGTCGGGAAATCGCCCAGCGACACCCGGTGTTCGGCGGCGTCCGGTCGGTCGGTGCGGGCGTAGGTGTACATGTAGCCGCCCTTGCGTTCGTCGTGAGTGACGCCGGCGCGGACGGTCAGTCCCGGCAGGGCCGAGGGCGTGAAGAGCAGCTTGCCCCGCAGGGTCTTAGCGCGGACCGGGTCTTCCTGGCGGTCGAGGGTTTCGTTGTAGACGAAGCCGTCGGCGTCGCGATCCTGATAGGCGATGCGGAAGGCGAGCTGGTCGGCGACGATCGGACCGCCGCCAGCGATCGAGAAGGTCTGCTCGTTCTCGTCGGAAATCAGCGCGCGAGCGTTCAGCGACCAGTCCCAGGTCGGGTCCTTGGTGCGGACGACGATCGCGCCGGCCAGCGCGTTACGGCCCTGCAGCGTCGACTGCGGTCCACGCAGGATTTCCACCTGGGCGACATCCCACATGTCCAGAGGGCCGGTGCTGAGCGCGTTGTCCTGGATCGGGGCACCATCGATATAGACGGTGGCCAGCCCGCCATTGCCTCCGCCGGACACACCACGGTTGCTCACCCCGCGGATCGTGAACCCGACGCCGCCCCAGCTCTCGGTCATGTTGGCCGTGCGATTGGCGATGTCGAAGAACTGCTGGATGTTCTCTTCTTCGATGCGCCGCGTGGTGACGACGGCGACGCTGGCCACGGTATCCTGGAGGCTGCGCTCGGTCTTCTCGCCGGTGACGACGAGTTCCTCGACATGGCTCGTCTCCTCGGCGAAGGCGCCGGCGGGTAGAAGCCCGACGGCAAGGCCG
>Ga0065721_10007939_pt1 | contig 10345 bp, 10 predicted proteins | sample Mesricmetagenome_FD_59108 | JGI IMG/M metagenome (GOLD analysis project Ga0065721, IMG submission 59108) | Mesophilic microbial community from rice straw/compost enrichment Sample: eDNA_1 v2 (version 2) | ecosystem: Engineered > Solid waste > Grass > Composting > Bioreactor | place: USA: Davis... | reverse complement strand
TTCCTTCTCGTTCGCTCCTGCCTCCCGCGGCTGGACGAATTGACATGTCTACCTGCTTTGGCTTATTAATCCCTTGTATGGAAAGCTATTCCATAATTAGGGAGGAACCCATGTCGATTTTCAAGCGCGCCCTCGGCGCCGCCCTTCTTGCCTCGACGATGCTCGCCGCGCCGGCGCTCGCCGACACCAAACTCGAAGTCGCCATCATCGGCGAGCCGCAGTCGCTCGACCCGATGCTGTCGACGCAGGACGTAGTGTCGATCGTCACCCAGCATTTCATCGAGACGCTCTATACGTTCGACAGCAAGTGGAACATTCAGCCGCTCCTCGCCGAGGCGCTGCCGGAGATCGCCGACGGCGGCCGGACCTACCGGATCAAGCTGCGCAGCGGCATCACCTTCCATGACGGCTCGACCATGGATTCGGCCGACGTCGTCGATTCGCTCAAGCGCTGGACCGAGCTCGCCACCCGCGGCAAGGGCGTCGCCGCCAACATCGAATCGATCTCCGCACCGGACGCTTCGACCGTCGAGATCAAGCTCAAGGAGCCCTATGCGCCGCTCCTGTCGCTGCTCGCCTTCTCCAACTCGGCCGCTGCCATCTATCCGCAGGAAGTTCTGGGCGAGGAACTCAAGGCCATCGTTGGCACCGGCCCCTACAAGCTCGTCGAGCACGTGGCCGACCAGTACATCCTGACCCGAAAGTTCGACGGCTACCTCAGCCGCTCTGAGCCGTCCGACGGCAATGCCGGCGCGCGCCAGCAGCTCGTCGACGAGATCCGCTTCGTTCCGGTGCCCGACGCCAACACCCGCGTCGAGGGCCTCGTCTCCGGCCAGTTCGACTATGCCGACGGCCTGCCGGCGGAATCCTATTCGCGCGTCGCAGAAAGCGACAAGGCCGAGCCGGTGCTCCTGAAGGACTTCGGCTGGCCGGTCTGGGCGGTCAACCACAAGGCAGGCCTCCTGACCGACCGCAACATCCGCAAGGCGCTGCTCGCGGCGCTGCCGATGGACGACATGATGTTCGCCGCCTTCGGCGACGACAACTTCTTCTCCGCCGACGGGGCCATGTATCCCGAAGGCTGGCCGTGGCGCTCGGAAGAGGGGCTCGACCAGTACAACCAGAACGACCCCGCCAAGGCGGCCGAATATCTGAAAGCCGCCAACTACGACGGAACGCCGCTGCGCATCCTGACGTCGCGCCAGTACGAGTTCCACTTCAAGATGGCGGAAGTCGCCAAGGTCGCGCTCGAGGCCGCCGGCTTCAAGGTCGAGATGAACGTGGTCGACTGGGCGACGCTCGGACAGCAGCGCAACGACCCGGCGCTCTGGGACGTCTACATCACCCACTCGCCCTTCCTCCCCGAGCCGGCTTTGACCGACCTCTACGCGCCGACCTCGCGTCTCGGCTGGGCTGAGGCCGAGAAGGACGCGGTGCTGACCGCCTTCACCGCCGAGACCGACCAGGCCAAGCGCCAGGAGCTGTTCGGCCAGCTCCAGAAGTGGTTGCTCGACGATGTCGGCTTCATCAAGATCGGCAACTTCAACGCGCTCCAGGGCCAGCGTAAGGGTCTCGCCGGCGTCGAGCCGTCGCCGTGGCCGGCCTTCTGGAACGCCTCGGTGAAGTAAGCTCCATCATCCAGTCATCCGGCGCGCCGCCCTGCGCGGCGCGCCGGCAACGAAGAATAGGTCGAGGAGGAGACGTTGCTCGCGCGCTATGTCCTGCGCCGGCTGGTCGGCATGGTGATCGTCGTGTTCCTGGTGCTCACGATCGCCTTCGTCATCGTCCGCCTCGCTCCCGGCGACCCCGCCGCGCTCATGCTCGGCCCGGAGGCGACGGCTGCCGACGCTGCCGCCTTGCGCGCCCGCCTCGGTCTCGACCGGCCGATCCCGATCCAGTACCTGACTTTCATTGGCAACGCGCTGACGGGCGATCTCGGCACTTCCATCTTCTTCAACCAGCCGGTGACGCGCGTACTCGCCGACCGGGCCGAGCCGACCGTCTTCCTGGCGCTGTTCTCGCTCCTCTTCGCGCTCCTGATCGCCACCCCGATCGGCATCTACGCCGCCTATCGCCGCGGTTCCTTCCTCGACCAGTCGGCGATCTCGATCGCGATGCTCGCCGCCTCCGTGCCGAGCTTCTGGACGGGCCTGATGGTGCAGCGCTACCTCGCCACCGAACTCGGCTGGTTCCCGGCCTCGGGCTATGGCGGGCCTGACGCGGATTTCCTCGAGCGCATGGCGCACCTGATGCTGCCTTCGCTCGTCCTCGGCGTCGTCAACTCGGCGCTGATCCTGCGCTTCACCCGCGCCTCGATGCTCGACGTGCTCGGCGAGGACTATGTCCGCACCGCCCGCTCGAAGGGGATGGGCGAATTGCGCGTCGTCCTGCGTCACGCCTTGAAGAACGCGGCGATCCCGATCATCACCGTCGTCGGGCTCACCTTCGCCCTGCTCGTCTCCGGAGCCGTCGTCACCGAGCGCGTCTTCAACATTCCCGGGATGGGCAACCTCGTCGTCAATGCCGTGCTCCGGCGCGACTATCCCGTCATCCAGGGCACGCTCATCGTCGTCGCCACGCTCTACGTCGTCATCAACCTCGTCATCGACCTCCTCTATCTCGTGGTCGACAAGCGCGTGAAATACTAGGGGCCGACGATGGCAGCTGCAGCATCCTCCGTCGCCGCACAGGAGCCGGGCTTCCTGAAGCTCCTGCTCGCGCGCCGCTCCGTCCTCGTCGCGCTCATCGTCTTCGTCGCCGTCGTCGCCGTCTGCGTGCTGGCGCCGCTGGTCGCCCCCGCCGATCCGATGAAGATGTCGGTCAGGGCCCGGCTCTCGCCGCCCTTCGGCGCCTATCTCCTCGGCGCCGATCCGTTCGGCCGCGACGTCGCCTCGCGGCTCCTCTACGCGGGGCGCGTGTCGCTCGTCATCGGCGCCGGCGTGGCGCTACTCTCGACCGTGGTCGGCGTCATGATCGGTCTTCTCGCCGGCTTCTACCGCCGGCTCGACGGGCCGCTCTCGCGGCTGATCGACGCGATGATGGCCTTTCCTGACATTCTCCTGTCCATCGCGCTCGTCTCGATCCTCGGCGGTTCGATGGTCAACGTCATCATCGCCCTGTCGATTGTCTACGCGCCGCGCTTCGCCCGCATCGGCCGCGCCTCGACTCTTGTGATTCGCGAGCTTCCCTTCGTCGAGGCGGCACGCGCCCTCGGCTCCTCGACGCGCTACATCATCGCCAACCATATCCTCAGGAACATCGTCTCGCCGATCATCGTCCAGGCGACCTTCATCTTCGCCTATGCGATGTTGGCGGAAGCCGGCCTGTCCTTCCTCGGCGTCGGCGTCGATCCATCGACGCCGACCTGGGGGACGATGATCAACGAGGGTCGGCAATATATCGACCAGGCCGCGTTCCTCATCTTCTTTCCGGGGATCGCGATCTCGGTCTCCGTCCTGTCTCTCCAACTGATCGGCGACGGCCTGCGCGACGCGCTCGACCCTCGCCTTGCCCGGGAACTCTAGACATCATGGCGCTCACGCTCACCAACTTCAAAGCCGTCTCCATGCCGCAGGTCGACGCGATTCACGTCGGCGACGACGGGCGCGTCTCGGCCACGCCGGTCGCCGGCGCGCGCACGATCGACTGCGGTGGGGCCTACCTCTCGCCGGGCTGGTGCGACCTCCACGTCCATGTCTGGCATGGCGGCACCGACATTTCCGTGCGCGCCGCCGAGGCCGGCCGCACCACCGGCGTCACGGCGATGGCCGATGCCGGCTCGGCCGGCGAGGCGAATTTCCACGGCCTGCGCGAATACGTGATCGAGCCGCATTCGGAGACGATCCGCGCCTTCCTCAACATCGGCTCGATCGGCCTCGTCGCCTGCAACCGCGTGCCGGAACTGATCGACATGCGCTCGATCGACATCGAACGCACGCTCGCCGTCATCGAGGCGAATCGCGACGTCATATGCGGCGTCAAGGTCCGCGCCTCCGGCGTCATCGTCGGCGGCTGGGGCATCACGCCGGCGAAGATCGCCAAGCGCGTCGCCGACGTCGCCCGCCTGCCGCTGATGGTCCATGTCGGCGAGGCGCCGCCGCTGATCGACGAGGTCTTCGACATCCTGACGCCGGGCGACATCGTCACCCATTGCTTCAACGGCAAGAAGGCGGGCTCGATCCGCGACACGGCGGCGCTCTTCGATCAGGCGCGGCGCCTCGCCGAGGACGGAATTCGCATGGATATCGGCCATGGCCAGGCCTCGTTCTGCTTCGAGACCGCCCGCGCCTCGATCGGCGACGGGCTGAGGCCGTGGTCGATTTCGACCGACCTGCACTTGCGCAACATTCGCGGCCCGGTGCTCGACCTCGCCACCACCGCCTCGAAGCTGATGGCGATCGGTCTCCCCTTTGCGGATACGATCGAGGCGATCACCGTCCATCCGCGCGAGACGATGGGACTCGATCCGGTGCCGGGTGTGGGATCACGCGCGGAGTTCACCCTCTTCACCGTCGCCGAGGTCGACCAGGACGTGGTCGACAGCCAGGGCAACCACATGCGGCTCGCGCAGATGCTGGAACCGGTCGCCACCGTGATCGGCGCGAGCTACGAGCAGGCGGAAAGGCGGCTGGGATGAGCTTGGCGCCGCTTCTCTCCGTCGACGGGCTCAGCGTCGCCTTCACCTCGCACCGGGGGGCCGTCACCGCGTTGCGCGACGTCAGCTTCTCGCTCGAGGCCGGCAAGACGCTCGCCCTCGTCGGCGAGAGCGGTTCGGGCAAGTCGGTCACCTCGCTCGCCATCATGGGACTCCTGCCGCGCGCNGGCCGTGTCGCCTCCGGAACGATCCGGTACGTGNACCGGACNGGAAACGTCGTCGAGCTCGCCGGCGCCGACGAGAAGANGCGGCGCAAAATCCGCGGCGCCGAGATCGCCATGATCTTCCAGGAGCCGATGTCGTCCCTGAACCCGCTTTTCACCGTGGGCGACCAGATCGGCGAAATGCTCCTCCTCCATACCGGCCTCGACGCGGCCGCGCGGCGCAGGCGCGTGATCGAGATGCTGGAGCTCGTCGAGATCCCTGCCGCGGCGACACGGCTCGACCAGTATCCGCACGAACTCTCCGGCGGCATGCGCCAGCGGGTAATGATCGCGCTGGCGCTGATCTGCAATCCGCGGCTCCTGATCGCCGACGAGCCGACGACGGCGCTCGACGTGACCGTGCAGGCGCAGATCCTCGACCTGATGCGCCGGCTGCAGCGCGAGATGGGCATGTCGATCCTGTTCATCACCCACGACATGGGCGTGGTCGCCGAGATCGCCGACGACGTCGCCGTCATGTATGCCGGCGCCGTGGTCGAGAGCGCGCCGGTGCACGATCTCTTCGACCTGCCGCGCCATCCCTATACGCAAGGACTGCTCGCCTCGATCCCGGTGCCCGGTCGCGCCCCGGGCGAGCGGCTGGTGCCGATCCCCGGTTCGGTGCCCTCCTTGGCGGCAATGCCGCCCGGCTGCGCCTTCGCGCCGCGCTGTCCGCGCGCCGATCAGGTTTGCGCGCGCCCGGTCGCGCTCGCTCCGGCGACGCCGAGCCACCGCGTCGCCTGCTTCCATCAGGGTCCGGCGAGGGAGATGGCCCATGCCTGAGGCCGAACCGCTCCTGAAGATCCGCAACCTGACCAAAACCTTCGTCACGCCGCGCGGGACCGTGCAGGCGGTTTCCGACGTCTCCTTCGACATTCCGCGCGGCTCGATCACCGGCCTCGTCGGCGAGAGCGGCTCGGGCAAGACCACGCTCGGGCGCACGCTGCTGCGCCTGATCGAGCCGACCTCCGGCTCGACCATCTTCGACGGCGAGGACCTGAACACGCTCGACGAGCGCCGGATGCGCGCCATGCGCAGGCGCATGCAGATCATCTTCCAGGATCCGGTCTCCTCGCTCAATCCCCGGCTGAAGGTCGGCGACATCATCGCCGAAGGCCTCGTCGCCCACGGCATCGGNACTGCCGCCACGCGCCGCGAGAAGGTCGCCTCGCTCCTCGAGGAGGTCGGGCTCAAGCCCGAGGCGATGGGGCGNTACCCGCACGANTTCTCCGGTGGCCAGCGCCAGCGCATCGGCATTGCCCGCGCGCTCGCCCTCGATCCGGAATTCATCGTCGCCGACGAGAGCGTCTCCGCGCTCGACGTGTCGATCCAGGCGCAGATCCTCAACCTGCTCCTCGACCTGCGCGAGCGGCGGAACCTGACGATGCTGTTCATCGCCCACGATCTCGCCGTGGTCGAGTATCTCTGCGACCAGATCATCGTCATGTATCTCGGCCGCATCGTCGAGCACGGGCCGTCGCGGCCGCTATACACGAGGCCGGGCCACCCCTATACGCAGGCGCTGCTCTCGGCGATCCCGCATCCCGATCCGCGCGCGCCCCGCAACCGCGAGGTCCTGCCCGACGACATTCCGAGCCCACTCGACCCTCCGTCGGGCTGCGTCTTCCGAACCCGCTGCCGGCTCGCCGATGCCGAATGCGCCGCCACCCGTCCCCGCCCGGTCGAAATCGCCGCCGGGCAGGTTTCCTATTGTCTGAAGGCCGAGGTTTTCGCATGACGTCCGTACATCCGCCCGTGCTCACGCCCGAAATGCGCGTCAGGCGCTCCCGGCTGGAGCTGCCGGACGCGGCGCCCGATCCGATCGGCGCCTTCACCAACGTGCGCCGGCACGGCTCGATGCTCTACGTCTCGGGGCAGGGGCCGGTCATGGCCGACGGCCGGCTGATGACCGGCAAGGTCGGCGACGACGTCAGCGCCGAGGAGGCGCGCGAGCATGCCCGCCTCGTCGGCGTCAACATCCTTGCCGCCGTGCGCGCCAGCCTCGGCAGCCTCGACCGCGTCGACGGAGTAGTCAAGCTCCTCGGCCTCGTCAACGCCACGCCCGATTTCGAGCGCCATCCCTTCGTCATCGACGGGGCGTCGGAACTGATGTCGGAAGTGTTCGGCGAAGGCGGCGTGCATGCCCGTTCCGCCTTCGGCGTCGGCTCGCTGCCGAACCGCATCACCGTCGAGATCGAGGCGATCTTTGCCCTGAAGGAGTAGGCGGAATGCGCGCCTCAGGCGGCCTCGGAATAGCCCATCGCCCGCTCGATCCGGAGCGCGGAATTGCGCACCGCCGCCGCGAGTTCGTCGGCCCGCAGCTCCGCCTGGCGTTCGGACAGGACGATCGAGATCGTCGCCGCGCAGGCGCCCGAGGCGTTGCGGATCGGCGCAGCGATGCAGGCGACGGAGAATTCCGACTGGCTCATCTGGATCGACAGCCGGTTGGCGAAGTCCGCGCGCGACTGCGCGGCGAGCTTTTCCGGATCGGTCTCGGCCATGCCGGTCGACGACGGCTGCGCGGCCTCGGCGAAGGCGGCGACCCGCTCGGCGTCGGACAGATGCCCGAGGAGGAGGCGCCCCGATGCGGTCCAATTCAGGGGCACGCGCGTGCCGACGTCGGAGGTGACGCGGAAATGTCCCTCGCCCTCGACCATGGCGATCACCGCCATCATCGCCCCGTCGCGGGCGCAGAGCTGCACCGTCTCGCCGGTCTCCTCGGCCAGCCGCCGCATCTCGCGGCGCGCTTCCGCATAGAGGTCGATCGAGGCGCGGTAGGTCAGCCCGTAGCGCATCAGCCGCGGCCCGAGCCAGATGCGCGCCTCGTCCGCGCGCGACAGCATCTCGCGCTCGATCAGCTCCTCGACGAGCCGGTAGATCGTCGAGACCGGCGCGCCGGTCGACTTGGCGAGCTCGTAGGCCGTCATCGGCTGGCGCCGCTCGGTCAGGACGTCCATGATTTGCAGCGCCCTGTCGATGCCGCTCGTGCGCGTGCGCGGTTCCTCTGCCATGCTTACCCCGTAAAACAACAGGTTCCCTAATTATGAAAAAGACCCCTCTCGATCAAGTCACGGCGGGTATCCCGGAGCGCGGCCACAACGACTATTGGGGATGGCACCTCGACAACGGCTATACCCGCGTCGTCAACGTCTCGGGCACCATGACCTCGCTCGGCGCGAGCCTTGTCCACCCGGAAGTGGCGAAGGCCACGGCCGAGGCGCTCGGACGCTTCGTGCGCATCCACGAAATACAGGCCGAGGCGAGCCGCGCCATTGCCGAACTGACCGGCGCCGAGGCCGGGTTCCTGACCGCGTCGGCGAGCGCCGGCATCACGCTCGCGATTGCCGGCGCCATCACCGGCATGGATCCGGCGAGGGCCGAGAGGCTGCCGGCCGATCCCGGCCCGCGCTGCGAGGTCGTCGTCCAGGCCGGACATCTCTGCGGCTACGGCGCGCCGATATCGACGGCGATCGAGCTTGCCGGCGGCAAGGTGCGCGCCTTCGGCCAGTCGACCCTGGTGATGGACCACCAGTTCTCCGGCGCCATCACGCCTGCGACCGCGGCGGCGCTCTACGTCGTCTCGCACCACGTGGTCGAATACGGCCAGATGCCGTTCGACCGCTTCGTCGAGATCTGCCGCGCGCAGAACGTGCCGGTCATCGTCGACGCCGCCTCGGAATACGACCTGACGAGCTTCATCGCCCGCGGCGCCGACATTGCCGTCTATTCCGCACACAAGTTCCTCGGCGGGCCGACCGGCGGCATCGTTGCCGGTCGCCGCGATGCGGTGCGCGCCGCCTACCTGCAGAATGTCGGCATCGGCCGCGGCATGAAGATCGGCAAGGAGAGCATTGCCGGGGCGATCGTCGCCATGCGCCGCTGGATGAGCCGCGACCACGCGGCGGTCCGCGCCGAGGAGCGCGCCGCGCTCGATCTCTGGGTCGCGGCCTTCTCCGGTAATCCTGGCATCCGCGTCGAGATCGTTCCCGACCCGACCGGAAATCCGCTCGACCGCCTCAAGGTCAGCGTCGACCCCAAGGTCGCAGGCACGAGCGCCGCGGCGATCGCGCGCCATCTGGGTTCCCTCGACCCGGCCATCGTCGTGCGCGACCACGAGGTGGAACTCGGCTATTTCCAGCTCGATCCCTGCAACCTCGCGCCCGGCCACGCGACGATCGTCGCGGACGTGATCGGCGCGGTCCTGAGGCAGGCCGCCTCGATCCCGATGCGACCGGACGATCTCGACCGGGTGAGGAACGGCGGGGTGGCCGCCTATCTCAACTGGCTGGCATAGGCGGTGCGGCTCGCAAAGGGGTCACCACCCTTACTCATCCGAGACGGTCGACCTGATTGCATTGCGCGTAAAATTTCATGCGCGTTGCGAGCAGGGAGACAGGACGGGCCTGACCGGCACCGGACTCGGCCGGCGCCGATGCGCTTCGCCTGCGTGAACGCTTCACAAGGCTCGGCGTCCGGCCAGCGCCGCGACGAAGCCGGCGAGGCTTGATTCCACGTGCTTCTCGATCGGGCCTTGCGGATCGAAGCTCCACCACAGAAGCGCGCCTTGCCAATGGGTGGCGGCAAGCAGGCCCATGCCGTCCGGCAGGCCCGGCGACCCGGCGAAGCAGGCGTCGAGGACTTCGACCAGTGCCTGCTTCCAGACCGCGCCGCGGGCGCGCAGGATGGGATCGCGCAGGTCCTCGCGCAAGACCAAGAGGCCCTCAGCATAGGTCTCGATGTCCCCGTAGCTCGCCGACAGGCCGGCCATGAGGGCGATGGCGCCTTCGGGCGTGCGCGGCACCGAAGCGGCAAGCTCGGTGGTCTTACGGTCGAGCGCGTCCCAGGCATGCAGCAGCACGGCCTGCTTCATCTTCGCCTTCGTCTGGAAGCGCTGCACCAGCGTGGCTGCCGAAAGGCCGCAGGCCGCCGAGAGCGACTGGAACGTCAGCCCCTCCGGCCCGCGAGCGCGCAGGATCGCGGTCGCGGCATCCATCACCTCCCCGTCTGAAAGGGTCTTGGCGCGTGGCATCTTGACTCCTATTTATAACCGAATATTTGTTTATAAATTATCTGCGGTTCGCGCAACGGTGATCCGCGCCTTTCAACAGCTATGGATGGATTTGGTGATGCTTGAGGGAAAAGTAGCGCTCGTCGCCGGAGCGACGCGCGGCGCAGGCCGTGGGATAGCGGTCGAACTGGGCGCGGCCGGCGCCACGGTGTACGTCACCGGGCGTACGACGCGCGAGCGGCAGTCGGAATATGGCCGGGCCGAGACGATCGAGGAGACGGCGGAGCTGGTGACGGCGGCGGGCGGACGCGGCATCGCCGTCGCCGTCGACCACCTCGTCGCCGCCGAGGTGAAGGCCCTCGTCGACCGGATCCGCGCCGAGGAGGGCCGGCTCGACATCCTCGTCAACGACATCTGGGGTGGCGAATACATGGTCGAATGGAACAAGCCGGTCTGGGAGCACACGCTCGAGACCGGATT
>Ga0065721_10008601_pt1 | contig 10347 bp, 12 predicted proteins | sample Mesricmetagenome_FD_59108 | JGI IMG/M metagenome (GOLD analysis project Ga0065721, IMG submission 59108) | Mesophilic microbial community from rice straw/compost enrichment Sample: eDNA_1 v2 (version 2) | ecosystem: Engineered > Solid waste > Grass > Composting > Bioreactor | place: USA: Davis... | reverse complement strand
GGCGGCGGCGGCGGCCGCGCTGGTGCTGCTGCTGCTGGCCGTGCCCGAGCCGACCGGCCATGCGCGGCAGGCGGCGATCGTGGCGCTGCTCGGCTATGGGGCGCTGCATTGCGCGCTGGCGGCGCTGATGGCGGGGCATGGCCTGTGGCGGCGGCGGCAGGGCTATGTTTCGGCCCGGCGCAGCACGGACATGGTGCTGGCCTGGCTGTGGGGCGGCTATGCGGCGGGCGCGGCGCTGGTCGGGCTGCCGCTGGTGCTGCTGCTGAGCCTCGTGGGGGCGCGGCCATGACCAGAGGGGACCGGCAGGCGCTGTGGCTGCTGCTCGCAGGGTTTTCGGTGTGGTCGGCGGGTTTCGTGCTGCTCTATGCCCTCCAGGCGCTGGGCTGCGCCTATGGCTGGGCGTGGCACCGTCCCATTCTCGTTGTCGCCTATGTGCTGGTCCAGGCGCTGCTCGCGGGGCTGGCGCTCTACCGGCCCGCTGCCCATGGCGAGCCGGCGTCCAGCCTGTCGGTATCCGCCGGCTGGGCCAACCGGGCGGCCTTCGCGGCGGGCCTGCTGGTCTTCCTGCCGGTCACCTTCGGCAGCACCTGCCTCTAGGGGGCGGCTGCGGCAGGGCCGGATTGCTGCTAGCGTGTCCGGACCGTTCGTTGCGAGGCCGGCCGTGGGCGTAGTCCTTTACCTGTTCTGTGCGGTGATCTTCGTGCTGGTCGTCGGCTGGATGATCTATGTGCTGCCCGTGCCCGGCGCGCTGTCGGCCTGGGAGCTGACGGGGGCATTCATTCCGGCGCTGATCCTGGCAGGCGGGGTGCTGGCGCTGATGTCGGCGCTGTGGGGGCTCGGCCGGCTGGCGGAGTGGATCGTCCGCCGGCTGCGCCGTTCCGGCCGCTAGGCGGGCAGGAACCTCCTCCGGCCTGTCCCGTTCGACAGTCGAGCGGGCGGAAGGGAGCGAGGAGCTGGAATGACCGACCACGCGCATCACCCGCCCGGGCACCGGGAGCATGGCGGGCATGGACGGCCCTACCCGATGTTCTGGATCAACATGATCCTGGGGCTGATCGTCATGTATGGCGTGATGTTCTCGATGATCGACGGCTGGGGCGATTTCCGGAACAACCTCAACATGTTCTACATGGCGGTGACGATGTGGGCGCCCATGGGCATCGTCATGCTCGCCACCATGCCCGGCATGTTTGCCGACCGCCGGCTGAACGCCGTCCTCCACGTCGCCTTCGCGGTATTGACGGTTGCCGCCTTCGGGGCGACGCGGACGCAGGCGCTGGTGGACGACCGGCAGTTCATCGAGTCGATGATCCCGCACCATTCCGGCGCCATCCTGATGTGCCGCGAGGCCGAGCTGACGGATGCCGAGCTGATCGCGCTGTGCGCCAGCATCGTCGAGGCGCAGCGCCGCGAGATCGAGCAGATGGAGGCCATCGGCGCCCGGCTGCGGGGGTCGTGAGTCAGGGCGGCGGGTCGGCCTTGAGCAACTGGTCGGCCTGGCGCCGGCGGAGGCACTTCTCGAGGGCCAGGAACCAGTATTCCTGCTCGCGCCCCTCTGGCCGGCCATCCTGCTCCCACAGGAAATAGGCGGTCTCGCGGACTGCCTGCTCGAAGGCCGGATCGGTCCAGGGATCGTCGTCGCGTGTGGTCATGGCGCCCATTCCTCGGCATTCTCTTCCGGTCATCCGGAGAACGTGCGGAAGGCGGAAGGGCTCCGGCCGGATGGAACGAAACATCGGCGTCGAACTTGTCCCGTCACGGGCCGGATGCCCGAGCGAAGGGACGGATGGTGCTGGATCGCGATTTTGGCCGGTGGGCGCATATCTGCGTCGACATGCAGTGCCTGTTCGCCGAGGAGACCGGCTGGCATGCGCCGTGGCTGCGGCGCGTGCTGCCGGCGGTGGAGCGGCTGGTGGAGCGCGCGGCGGAGCGCACGATCTTCACCCGGTTCCTGCCGCCGGAAACGCCGCAGGAGGCCCGGGGCGCCTGGCGGCGCTACTACGAGCACTGGGCGGAGATGACGCGCGAGCGGCTGCCGCCGGAACTGCTGGAGCTGGTGCCGCCGCTGGCGCAGTTCGTGCCGCCGGCGCGGACCTTCGACAAGCCGATCTATTCGCCCTGGCTGGCCGGCGACCTCCACCGCATGCTGCGCGCGGGCGACGTCGCCACGCTGGTGGTGAGCGGCGGGGAAACCGATGTCTGCGTGCTGGCGACGGTGCTGGGCGCCATCGACCTGGGCTATCGCGTGGTGCTGCCCACCGACGCGCTGTTCGGCTCGGCGGACGCGACGCATGACGCGGTGCTCGACATCTATCGCAGCCGTTTCCAGATGCAGCTCACCCTCACCACCGTGGCGGAGCTGCTCGATCTCTGGCGCGAGCAGCGGGCATGACGGCGCTGGGCTACCACGCCTCGCACGAGCAGTTCGCGCCCAGCGCCCTGCTCGCCCATGTCAGGCACGCCGAGGCCGCCGGGTTCGACGCGGCCAAGTCGTCCGATCACTTCCATCCCTGGAGCGAGCGGCAGGGCCAGTCCGGCTTCGCCTGGTCGTGGCTGGGGGCGGCGATGCAGGCCACCGCGCTGCCTTTCGGGATCATTTCGGCGCCCGGCTACCGCTATCATCCCGCCATCCTCGCCCAGGCCGCCGCGACCATCGCCGAGATGTTCCCGCAGCGCCTGTGGCTGGCGCTGGGCAGCGGGGAGGCGGTCAACGAGGCGATCACCGGCGAGGCCTGGCCGGACAAGGCCGAGCGCAATGCCCGCCTCGCCGAATGCGTCGAAATCATGCGGGCGCTGCTGGCCGGCGAGACGGTGACCCATCGGGGCAGGGTGACGGTGGTGGAGGCACGCCTCTATTCGCGGCCCGCCGGACGCCTGCCGCTGTTCGGGGCGGCGGTGAGCCCGCAAACCGCCGCGCTCGCGGCCGGATGGGCGGACGGGCTGCTGACCACCGGCGGGGACATGGAGGCGGTGCGGGCGGTGGTGGAGGCATTCCGCGCCAATGGCGGGGCCAGCAAGCCGGTGCATGTGCAGCATGCCCTGTCCTGGGCCGAGACCGAGGAGGAGGCGGTGGCGAATGCGCTGGACCAGTGGGGGCCGGTGGCCGCCGGGGGCGAGGTGAACTGGAACGTGAGCCGGCCGGCGGACTTCGACACGATAGGGCAGCTGGCGGACGAGGCGGCGATCCGCCGCTGCGTGGCGGTCTCCGCCGATCTGGGCCGGCATCGGCAGTGGATCGCCGACCTCATGGAGCTCGGCGTCGCGGCGGTCCATCTGCACTGCGTCGGCCGCAACCAGACCGCGTTCATCGAGGCGTTCGGCGCCGGGGTATTGCCGCAGCTCCGGCAGGGGTGAGGCGCGGTCAGGACCGCTCCACCGGCGAGGCCCAGGCCACCGCGCTCCAGGCGCCGAGGCGCAGCACCTCGCCCTGCTGGGAGAAGTCGCCGGTCGATACCGGGGGCGCCGTGACGACGCAGGCGATGTCGGCCGGAAAATCGGCGGCGTTGAGCGCCATGGTCAGCACCCCGGCCTCGAAGATCCAGCTCACCACCACGGCCGTGCCCTGTCGGCCGGTGCGGGCGTCGCGGCAGGGGGTGGCGGAGAGCGGCCAGAGATTGTCGCGCCGCCATGCCGCCAGCGTGCGGAAGCGCTGCAGCGCGGCCCGGCGCTCCTCACGCTCATAGTCGCTCCAGTCGATCCGCGCGCTCGAGAAGGTCCGCGGATCGTTGGGGTCCGGCAGGGCGCCATCCGCCACATCCTCCTCGAAGCTCTCGCGCATCTGGCGGTAGCGGTCGGCCCGCTTGGGCTCGGCGGCTGCCTCGGGCAGGTCGATGAAGAAGGGGAAGGGAGTGCGCAGATGGCCTTCCTCGCCCATGAAGAACAGGGGAATCTGCGGGGCGAGCATCATCACGAAATGCAGGAAATCGAGCTTGCCGGCGCTGACGCGATCGGGGAGGCGCCTGCTGTCGGCGCGATTGCCGATCTGGTCGTGGTTCTGCACATAGGAGACGAAGGCGTCGGGCGGCAGGCGGCTGGCGGGCTCGCCCCTGGTGGTGCCGTCGCTGTCCCCGTCGGCCTCGCCATCGTGGACGAAGCCGTCGGCCAGGCCCTTCTCAAGATCGGCTATGGCGTCCTTGCCGTTGTCGGCATAGCCGTGCCTGTCCTCGCCGGTCGCCAGATAGTGCAGGACATGATGGATGTCGTCGTTCCACTGGGCGGTGAACAGCAGCGGCCGGTTGCGGTCGTCGCGGTCGAGCCAGGAGGCGATGTTGTCCATGTTCTCGATGATGAGCTTGGCATCCTGCTTGACCGCGCGGGCGGAGGCGGCGAGATCGCGCAGGAAGACGTCGCGGGCCTCGGTCTTCATCTCGTGGACGGAATCGAAGCGCAGGCCGTCGAAGTCGAATTCCCCAAGCCACATGCAGGCGTTCTCGTAGTAGAAGCGGCGGACCACGTCGCGGGTGAAGTCGATGCCGGGGCCCCAGGGCGTCTCGATGTCGGGGTCGAACCATTCGGGCGCATAGCGCTCGATGAAATTGTCGAACTCGCCGAAATGGTTGTAGACGACGTCGAGGACGAGGCAGAGCCCGAGGGCATGGGCCCGGTCCACCAGATCGCGCAGCTCCTCGCGCGTGCCATAGGCGCCGTCCGGCGCGAAGATCAGCGTGCCGTCATAGCCCCAGTTGCGGTCGCCCGGAAACTCGTTGATGGGCATGATCTCGAGGGCGGTGTAGCCGGCATCGCGGAAATGCCCGAGCCGTTCGGCGAGGCCGGAAAACGTGCCCTCGGGCGAGACCGTGCCGATATGGACCTCGCAGAGGATGGTTTCGTGCCAGGGGCGAAGCGGCTCGCGGCGCCCGCTCGGCGGCAGGGGCGTGCAGACGACGCTCCAGCCGGCGGTGCCGCCCTCCTGCCGGCGCGAGGCGGGGTCGGGGTAGTCGAGATCGCCGGTACGGAACCGATAGCGCGTGCCCGGGCCGCAGTCCGCGACCTGCCCGGACCAGAAGCCGGTCCCGTCCTTGTGCAATGCGACCGGCGGCCGGTCCGGAAAAACCACCGAGACGTCCGGCGCGCTCGGCGCCCACAGGCGGAACCCGGTTCCCGAAGGTCCGACCTGCGGACCGAACAGCGACTTCATCGTAAAACCCAAATGAATGCCGCGCTCAACGGGTGAAGCGGGCCAGTCGTTCCCTGCCGGCGATCACAAGACGGCGGGNCCTGCCGACCGGTCCGTCAGGGGGTGGGCGGCGGCNCGTCCAGGGCNATGAGGGGGATGCCGCTTTCNGCATCCCAGCGCTTGCGCAGATGCACGGGCGATTCCGTCAGCACGATCTCGAGGGTCGGCCGGACGGTGCCGCTCTTGAGGTGCCCGGCGCGGGCGGAGCCGTCGCGCAGGCCCAGCACGGCGTGGACATGGACGGCAGGCGCGCCGTCCGGGCCGAGGACGATGTCGCCGGTGAAGGCGGCGACCTCGGACTGCTCGTCGACGGGGATCGAGCGGTACCGCCTGGCCTGCCAGTCGAAATAGGCGAGCTCGGCGTGCTCGAAGGCCCCGATGGCCTTGAAGCTGGCGGCGGAGAGCCTTTCCGAGGCGGCCAGGGCCTCGAGGCAGGCCATGACCTCGTCGCCGCTCGACAGGATCACCGCATAGGTCTTCTGCCCGGCGGCCTGGTGAATGAGCCTGGTCTGCATCCGCTAATCTCCTATTCGGAACCCCGCTCCGAGGTCTTTTCGAGTTCGGAAACCTCCTGCCGCAGCCGCTCTCGGGGCTGGCCGGCGGGCTTTGCGGCGCCGGCCGCCTCGGCCATGGCCTGGGCCAGGACCTCCTTGAGCCGGTCGGGTCCGGCGGCGTAGTGCTGGTCCACCAGCGTCTGCGCCAGGAGCTTGAAGTCGGTGTTCATCTGCACCTCCTCGGCTTGCCTGCTCTGGCCTCAACGCGGGCGGGCGCCGACGGTTTCGGGCGGGCTCAGCGATTGATCTTGGTGCCGCCCAGCCAGCGATAGCCGTAGGGCGGCAGCGTCATCTCCAGCCTGTCGCGCACGTCGAGCCTTTGGGAGCCGAGCAGATCCGCCAACTCGGCGGCGAAATGATCCCCGAAGGCGAGCGTGACCTTCTGCTCCCGGCCGGACAGGTTGTGGACGACCAGCACGATCTCGATGCCGTCGCCCGCGCCCCGCGCATGCACGGCCCCGTTGTCGCTGGACACCGGGAAGGTGCGGCCGCGCAGCAGGGTCGAGACCTTGCGGCGGGCGCGGATCAGCGCCTTGGTCCGATTGAGCAGGGAGGCGGGGTCGGCTGCCTGGCGGTCGACATTGACGTTTTTGTAGGAGAACGGGCCCTTGTCGATGGCGGGCTGGATCAGCCGCGAGGCGGCCGCCCTGGAGAAACCCCCGTTGCGGCCATCGCTCCATTGCATGGGAACGCGCACGGAGATGCGGTCGGGCCGGGAGAGATCGTCCCCCATGCCGATCTCGTCCCCATAGACCAGCACCGAGGCCCCGGGCAGGGAGAGCATCAGGCTCAGGGCCATCTCGATGCGCCGCGGATCGCCTTCGAGCATGGCGGCGAGGCGCCGGCGGATGCCCCGGTCGTGGACGACGACGTCCGGGTCCTTGGCGAAGGCGCCGAAGGCTTCCGCCTTCACCTCCGCGGGCACCTGCGAGAAATCCAGCTCGTCGAGATTGCGCAGGAAATTGGCCCAGCCGCAGTCCGGCGGCGGCTCGGGGAGCAGATCGAGAGCCTCGGAGACGCGCGCGGCCTTGCCGGTGGCCAGCGCGGCGAAGACATAGCAGGGCATGAGGAAATTGAAGAGCAGGCCGAGCTGGTCGCCCTGGCCGAAATAGCGGCCCGTCTCGGCGGGGGGCAGGTTGACCTCGCCCACCAGCAGGCCGCCGGGGCGGCGCGCCTCGATATAGGCATTGAGCTTTTGCAGCACGCCGTCGGGATCGTCCGGATCGGCCTGGGACAGGCCGTTCTGGCCGATGACGAAGGGGATGGCGTCGAGCCGGAAGCCGGCGACGCCGAGGGCCAGCCAATAGTCCATGACGTGCTCGATGGCCTCGAGCACGGCGGGATTGCCGGTGTTGAGGTCGGGCTGGAAGCGGTAGAACTTGTGGTAGTAGTAGGCGTGGGCCACCTCGTCATAGGTCCAGACCGTGGGCTCCTCGTCCGGAAAGACCGAGTGGTCGTCGGGCTCGACCGGCGGCGCCTCGTCGCTCCAGATGTAATATTGCCGATAGCGCGAGCGCTCGTCCCGCCGCGCCGCCTCGAACCAGGGATGCTCGTCGGAGGTGTGGTTCACCACGAGGTCGATGACGACGCGCATGCCGCGCTCGCCGGCGGCGTGCAGGAAATCGAGGAAGTCCGCGGTGGTGCCGAGGCGGGCGTCGATGCGGTAGTAGTCGCTGACGTCGTAGCCATTGTCGCGGCCGGGCGAGGCGAAGAACGGCAGCAGCCAGATGCAGGTGACGCCCAATTCGGCAAGGTAGGGAACCTTGGCGGTGAGGCCGGGAAAATCGCCCACGCCGTCGCCATTGCCATCGGCAAACCGCTTGACGTCGACCGCGTAGAAGACGGCGTCCAGATACCACGGTTCGTCATGTGCCATGAGGCTTCCCCTGGTTTCGGCTGCCCGTCACCCGGCCTTCTCCCCGGAGGGGCGATGCCGTGGTGGGGGTCAGGCGATGCCCTTGCCGCCGGTGACGCCGAAGACCTCGCCGGTGATGAAGCTGGCTTCCTGGGAGGCGAGGAGCACGTAGATCGGCGCCAGCTCGACCGGCTGGCCGGGGCGGCCGAAGGCACTGTCCTGACCGAAGGTCTCGACCTTTTCGGGAAACTGCCCGCCGCTCGGCTGCAGCACGGTCCAGAAGGGGCCCGGCGCCACGGCGTTGACGCGGATGCCCTTCTCGATCAGCTGCTCGGCCAGGGCCTTGGTATAGGCGACGATGCCGGCCTTGGTGGTGGCATAGTCGAGCAGATGGGCGGAGGGCTCATAGGCCTGGATGGAGGCGGTGGTGATCACCGAGGCGCCGGGCGGCAGATGCGGCACGGCGGCGCGGGCCAGCCAGTGCAGGGCATAGAGATTGGTCTTCAGCGTCTTGTCGAAATCGGCGCTCGTCACCTCCGCGACGGATTCGCGCGCCTGCTGGCGGGCGGCATTGATGACGAGGATGTCGAGCCCGCCGAGCTGCTCCACCGCGTCGGCGACGATGGCCTCGCAGGTCTTTTCGTCGGACACGTCGCCGGGCAGGGCTATGCCCCTGGTGCCCGCCTTCTCGATATATCCGATCACCTCGTTGGCGTCATCGACCTCGGAGGGCAGGAAGTTGATGGCGACGTCGGCGCCCTCGCGGGCATAGGCGATGGCCGCGGCGCGGCCGATGCCGGAATCGCCGCCGGTGATGAGCGCCTTGCGGCCCAGGAGGCGCCCGAATCCCGCATAGCTCTCCTCGCCATGGTCGGGGGGCGGCTCCATCCTGGAAACCAGGCCGGGCGGGGATTGCGGCTGCCGGGGGAAGGGCGGCGCCGGGTACTGGTATCGCGGATCCTGCATGGTGAAGCGGTCTGGCATGTGGGGTCTCCTTGGCATCGGGGGGCCAATGCCGCAGCACCGGCATGCGTTCCGGCCTTCATCCCCCTGGTGTCGATCAACTCTTTGAACCAATCGCGCCCGTCGCGATTTTCGCCCAGCAGTCAAGGAGGTGAAAATGGACTGGTGGTCGGAGACTGCCCTGGTATGGCTGCCGATAGGGAGCCGGGCCTATCCGGAGGACTTCGCGCAGCGCGCCGAGCCCGGGACGAGCGATTTCTACTATTACGGGCTGGATGCCTTCGATGCCATCGACAAGCGGTGGCCGTCGGAAACCGAGGCCGAGCCATGGGCCTATGTGCTGCGGCAGGGCGAGTTGCTGCCTCCCGAGCGCATAAGGGAGCTGCTGCCCGAATGGCGCAGGACCATGGAACGGGCGGCGGAAAGCTAGGCTTCGGGCTTCTGCCGACAGGTCTTCACCCCCTCACCCCGGCCTTCTCCCTGAGGGGAGAGGGGAGGCAAGAGCCGCTAGGGCGTGTGGACGTTAGGCTAGTGCGGCCCCTTTCACCCACAGATCGTCACCCTCGGGTCAAGCCCGAGCCTTTACCGAGACCGACAAACGGGAAGCCGGCAGGTCGGACGCTGGCTTGTAACCGGGTTTTCCGGTTCGGTCGATCCAGTCGAGGATGGTTCCGAGTTCGCCTTGCAGGGTGATGGTGTATTGGCCGTGTCTGTCGCCGGGGGTGACGACGATGCGGTCGATGACCTCGCGTAGGGCGTCGGCGGCTTCGAGCGCGTCGTCGGGATGGTCGAGCGCATCGGTCAGCCTCTCGATCCTGCGGCGGTAGGTTTCGGCGATGTTGGGGTGAATGTCGGGAACGTCGTGCGGTGCGTCGGACAGGCGGGCGGTGAGGCCGTCCTGTTTCGTCTCCAGTTCGGTCAGCCGGTCGGACAGGGCGCGATGCCAGCCGCCTTGCTCGATGACGCGCACGATCTCCGCAATGGCTTTCGTCGTCTCGTCAAGCTCGCGGCGGGTGGCGTCCTCGCTCTGGCGGCGCTCGCGGTTGAGGCGGTTGGTTTCCTGAGCATAGGCGCACATTGCCTCGGCGGCCATGTCCGGCGTCATCATGTGATCCCGCAGGCCGGTCAGAACTCGGGCTTCCAGCTCTTTGCGATCCACCGTGCGGGCGTTGTCGCAGCCATTGCCGAGCACATGATTGGTGCAGGCAAAGCGGTCCTGCCCGCGACGGGCATAGGAGCCGCCGCAGCAGCCACAGAACACGAGGCCGGACAGCAGGGTGCGCGGACGATGGGTGGCGTTGAGCCCACCGTTCTTCGCCATCATCGCCCGCGTGGCGTTGCGCGATGCCTCGATCTGCTTGCGATAGAGTCCGCTCAGCGTGTCCTGCCGCGCCTTGGCGGCATCCCATAGCTCCTGCGGCACGATGCGAAGCTCGGGAGCCTCCGCGCGTATCCATTCGCTTTCGGGATTGAGCCGATAGGCGAAGTGGCCGGTGTCGGGGTTCTTGAGTTTCTTCTGCCGGTTCCAGCGGATGACTCCGATATAGAGTTCGCAGTTGAGGATGCCGGAACTGATGATGCGGTTGCCCCGGATCGTGGTGTCGTTCCAGCGCTTGCCGGTCGGGCTCGGGATTCCGTCGCGGTTCAAGTCAGCGGCAATGCGCTGTGGCCCCTGTCCGGCGTCAGCACTGATGGGACCAAATCGGCTTAACTGAGAACGGAGGATTTCTGGTTCATCGTAGCCTTTCAAAGGAGCGAAGATGAGACAGAAATCCGGAACCGGGAAAGCGCCGGCAGAG
>Ga0065721_10007490_pt1 | contig 10348 bp, 12 predicted proteins | sample Mesricmetagenome_FD_59108 | JGI IMG/M metagenome (GOLD analysis project Ga0065721, IMG submission 59108) | Mesophilic microbial community from rice straw/compost enrichment Sample: eDNA_1 v2 (version 2) | ecosystem: Engineered > Solid waste > Grass > Composting > Bioreactor | place: USA: Davis... | reverse complement strand
GTGCCGACCACGCCCGCCGGCGCCGGCGGCGAGAAGCTGATGAGCCTGCCCCTGCGCGACGCGCGCGAGATCTTCGAGCGCGAGTATCTCATCGCGCAGATCAACCGCTTCTCGGGCAACATCTCGCGCACGGCCGAATTCATCGGCATGGAGCGCTCGGCCCTGCATCGCAAACTCAAGTCGCTGGGAATCGGATCGTGAGCAGAATTGCCTATGTGAACGGCCGCTACGTGCCGCATCGTGACGCGTCGGTGCACGTCGAGGATCGGGGATACCAGTTCGCCGACGGCGTCTACGAGGTCTGCGAGATCCACGGCGGCAAGCTGGTCGACGAGAAGCGCCATCTCGACCGTCTCGGCCGCTCGCTCGGCGAGCTGCGCATCGACTGGCCGCTGTCGCGCGAGGCGTTGCGCGTCGTGCTGCGCGAGGTGGTCCGCCGCAACCGGGTGCGGGACGGCCTCGTCTACTTCCAGGTCACGCGCGGTGTCGCGCGCCGCGACCATGCCTTCCCCAAGGAGCCTGTACGGCCGAGCCTCGTGGTCACGGCTCGTTCGTCCGATCCGCACGCCAACGACGCGCTCGCCGAGAAGGGCATCGCCGTCGTGACCTGCCCCGACAACCGGTGGGAGCGCGTCGACATCAAGACGGTCGGCCTGTTGCCCAACGTGCTGGCCCGCCAGGTGGCGGTCGAGGCCGGCGCCAAGGAGGCCTGGTTCGTCGACGCCGGCGGCCATGTGACGGAAGGCGCCTCGACGAACGCCTGGATCGTCGCCGGCGACAAGGTCATCACCCGCCCGGCGGACGACAACGCCATCCTGCGGGGTGTCACCCGCACCACCATCATCGACATGCTGGCGGCGCGCGGCCTGACGCTGGAGGAACGCGCCTTCACCGTGGCCGAGGCGCAGAAGGCCCGCGAGGCCTTCATGACCGCGGCGACCTCCGTCGTCATGCCGATCGTGCGCATCGACGGCGTGGCGGTGGGCGAGGGCAGGCCCGGCCCGGTCGCGCTCGGTCTCCGGCGCGCGCTCCATTCCACGGCGGAACTTGCCTGAAACCGCAATAAACAAACTTAATGCGCGCAAGACCACTTGCGCGTAAAGTCCTATGCCTTTGTAATGATATCAACCGGTCTTGATATGCCCTGGGCCTGGGACGATTCTCTCCAGCGGGCAAGAACAACAAAAGCGCGCCGAGGACCGGCGGCGGCACGGCTGACGAGGCTCAACAATGGCGGGCGAACGCACGCAGAACCTGCAAGACACTTTTCTCAACAACGTCCGTAAGAACAAGGTTCCGCTGACGATCTTCCTCGTCAATGGCGTGAAGCTGCAGGGCGTCGTGACCTGGTTCGACAACTTCTGCGTGCTTCTGCGCCGGGATGGCCATTCGCAGCTTGTCTACAAGCATGCGATCTCGACGATCATGCCGGGCCATCCGATTCAGCTCTTCGAGCAGGGTGAAGAGGGCGGCGAAAAGGCCTGACTTGACCGAACCGAAAAACCGAAAGGGCGCGCTAGCCGCGCACCTGACCGAGCCTGAGAAGACTGTCGCTTCGGGGACCGCGACCTTCGTCGTCGGTCCCTATCCTGCGCGCAAGGTTCGCGTGCGGGAGGAGGGCGGTACGAATCTGCGGGACCCGCAGGCGCGGCTCGACGAAGCGGCGGGCCTTGCGCGCGCCATCGACCTCGACGTGGTCGAGGCCTTCATCGTGACGCTCGACGACGTGCGCCCGTCGACCTATCTCGGCAAGGGCAAGGTCGAGGAGCTCGCAGGGGCGATCAAGGCTTCCGACATCGGCCTCGTGGTCATGGACTGCGCGCTGTCGCCGGTGCAGCAGCGCAACCTGGAGCGGGCCTGGGGGTGCAAGGTCATCGACCGCACCGGGCTCATTCTCGAGATCTTCGGTCGCCGGGCCCGTACGCGCGAGGGCGCGCTCCAGGTGGAGCTGGCGCATCTTGCCTATCAGAAGAGCCGGCTTGTGCGCTCGTGGACGCACCTCGAGCGCCAGCGCGGCGGCTTCGGCTTTCTCGGCGGCCCGGGCGAGACGCAGATCGAGGCGGACCGGCGCATCATCCAGGAGCGCATGACGCGGATCGAGCGCGACCTCGAGCAGGTCAAGCGCACCCGCTCCCTGCACCGCGCCAGCCGCCGGCGCGTGCCTTATCCCGTCATCGCGCTGGTCGGTTACACCAATGCCGGCAAGTCGACGCTGTTCAACCGGCTCACCACCGCCTCGGTGATGGCCGAGGACATGCTGTTCGCGACGCTCGACCCGACGGCGCGCGCCATCACCTTGCCGCACGGCGAGAAGGCCATTCTCTCGGACACCGTCGGCTTCATTTCCGACCTGCCGACCATGCTCGTCGCCGCCTTCCGCGCGACGCTGGAGGATGTCGTCGAGGCCGATGTGCTCCTGCACGTGCGTGACGTTTCGCACGAGGACACCGAGGCCCAGGCGGCCGACGTCGAGACCATCCTGCGCGAGCTCGGCATCGACGAAGCGCGCCAGCGCAGCCTCATCGAGGTCTGGAACAAGGCGGACCTGCTCGACGATGCGGGCCGCGAACGCCTCGCCACGCTCGCCGTGCGCAAGGGCGACGGGCCGCAGCCCGTGCTCGTCTCGGCCCAGACCGGATACGGCATCGAGGCCCTGCTCGCCGAGGTCGAGGCGCGCATCGCCGCCGGCCGCCCCGTCTACCGGGTGGAGCTCGCGCCGACGGAAGGGGCGACGCTCAACTGGCTCTACGAAGAAGCCGAAATCCTCAAGCGCGAGGAAAGCGAGGACGGGCACATCGCGCTGACCGTCCGCCTCTCGCCCGACAAGGAGGCGCGCCTGACCCGGCGCTGTCCCGGCGCGCGGCGCGTCGCGGCCTGAGTCTCACGCGCCTTCGCGTTCCCTGCGCTTGGCTTCCTGCCAGATGTCCTCCATGTCTTCGAGGGAGACGTCGGACATGGAAGCGCCCTTGTCTTCAACGACTTGCTCGATGAAGCGGAATCGGCGCTCGAACTTGGCATTGGTGCCGCGCAGCGCCGCCTCGGGGTCGATGTCGAGATGGCGGGCGAGATTGGCGACGGCGAAGAGCAGGTCGCCGATCTCGTCCTGCTGAGCCGACCGGTCGGCCGAATCGAGCGTCTCCTCCACCTCGCGCAGCTCTTCGCGGATCTTGCCGACGACGGCGCGCCGGTCCGTCCAGTCGAAGCCGACCGTCGCCGCCTTGCGCTGCAGCTTCTCGGCCCTCGTCAGCGCGGGCAGCACCTTCGGCACGTCGGCGAGAAGACCCCGGGGCGCGTCTTCCTCCTCACCGGCGGCGGCTCGCTCGCGGCGGCGCTCGTCCTTCTCCTGTTGCTTGATGTCGTGCCAGAGCGCCTTCACCGCCTCCGGCGCGAGATCGCGCGCCTCGCCGAAGACGTGCGGATGGCGGCGGATGAGCTTGGCGGTGATCGCCTGGACGACGTCGCCGAAGGCGAAGAGGCCCTCTTCCTCCGCCATGCGGGCATGGAACACGACCTGCAGCAGGAGATCGCCGAGTTCGTCGCGCAGGTCGAGGAAATCGCGCCGCTCGATCGCGTCGGCCACTTCGTAGGCCTCCTCGATCGTATAGGGCACGATGGTCTCGAAGGATTGTTCGAGGTCCCAGGGGCAGCCGGTGCCGGGCGTGCGCAGCGCCGCCATGATGGCAAGAAGCACCTCGATGTCGCGGGATGGTATCATATCGAGCCTCGGTGTCGGGCCGCAGCGGCGGATTTGAGCCCTCAATAGCAGAATTTTCGGCGGGCGCCCCTGTTCGGCTCCATGCCGTGCGTGACAGTAATATTTCAGGCAGGGACGAGCGTCCGCACGGCATTTTCAGGGCAGGGGCCGGTAGCGGCGTGAAAGGAAAACCTATTCCGCTGCGCCTGGGCTATCGTCCTGCATCGTGCCGGCAAAGCCCGATCCTTGTGCGGTACGTTGAAAAGAACATGTCGGCCGTTATAGAGGACGATAAGATCGGCTGTGCGCCGCCGTCCCTATGCGGCGGAGTTTCGGAGGAGTGGAGCAGATGAAACGAGTTTTCCGCGCAGGGCTTATGGGAGTGGCTGCCGCCGTCGCGTTGTCCGGCAGCGCCCTTGCGGCAGATTATCCGACGAAGCCGATCGAGATGATCGTCGCCTTCGCCCCCGGCGGCGGCACCGATGTCGCCGCCCGCTCGATCGCGAGCTTCATGGAGAAGCACCTCGGCAGTGGGGCGCGTATCGCCGTCATCAACAAGCCCGGCGCCGGTGGCGAGATCGGCTGGACGGCGGTCGCCCAGGCCAAGCCCGACGGCTACACCATCGGCTTCATCAACGTGCCGGCCATCAATGCGCTCGTCGTCGAGGGCAAGGCCAAGTTCAAGATGGACGACTTCCAGCCCATCGCGAACCTCGTCTACGACCCGGGCGTGCTCGTCGTCGGCAAGAACAGCCCCTACCAGTCGGTGAAGGATCTCGTCGAGGCGGCCAAGGCCAAGCCGGGCTCGATCGCCATCGGCACGTCCGGCGCCGTCGGCTCGTCCGAGCACATCACCATCCTCAATTTCGAGCGCCTGGCCGACGTCAAGCTGACGCACGCGCCCTTCGGCGGCACGGCACCGGTGCGCCAGGCGGTGCTCGGCGGCCACATCCCCGCGGCGACGATGAANCTCAGCGAGGCGTTGCAGCTCTCGCGCGAGGGCGAGATCCGCGTCATCGGCGTCATGAGCGAGGAGCGNTCGGACTATCTGAAGGATGCGCCGACCTTCCGCGAGCAGGGTTATGACGTCGTCGCCGGGTCATCGCGTGGCATCGCCGCGCCCAAGGGCATTCCGGCCGATATCGTCGCCAAGCTCGAAGCGGCGGTCGACAAGGCTCTGAACGATCCGGAATATCTCGAGGCGGCCAAGAAGGCGGAAATTCCGCTGCACTATCTCGCCTCGGGCGATTACAAGACCTTCCTCGACAAGAGCACCGCCGACCTCGAGGCGACCTGGAAGGTCTCGCCGTGGCGGTGACGGCCGGTCCTTCTCGACGCATTGTCGAGATCGTGTTCGCGGCGGCGCTGATCGCCGTCGCGGGCGCGGTATTCGTCCTCTCGGCTGATTATCCGGCCGGGAGCGCGGCCTTCCCGCGCGTGCTGGCGGCGCTGCTCGCCTTGTGCGCCGTCGTGGTCACCGTGCGCCAGCTCCGGCACGGCGCCGAAGCCGACGGGCAGCCGTTCTTCCTGCACCTGCCGCGGTTCCTGCTCGCGGTCGTGATCCTCATGGCCTATGTCGCGGCCATCGGCGTCGCCGGCTACCTGCTGCCGAGCTTCGCGCTCGCCGTGGGCCTGCCGTTCGTGCTGGGGTATCGCCGCCTCGCGCTCACCGTTCCGCTCGCCCTCGGCACGCTCGCCGCGATCGTCCTCATCTTCAATGTCGTTCTCGAGCGGCCCCTGCCGCCCGACGTCCTGATGCACCTGTGGGAGACGGTGCGGTGATCGATGCCCTTGTCCATGCCCTGCCGCACGTCTTCGCGCCGGCGAATCTGCTTGCCGTCGTCATCGGCTCCATCGCCGGCCTCGTCGTCGGCGCCTTGCCCGGCCTCACGGTGACGACGGGCATCGCCATCCTCATTCCCATCACCTTCGGGCTCGATCCGCTGTTCGCGCTCGGCATGATGGCCGGCATGTACAACGCCGGCAGCTACGGCGGCGCCATTCCCGCCATCCTCATGCGCGTGCCCGGCACGCCGGCTTCCGTCGCCACCATCCTCGACGGCTACGAGATGACGAAGCGAGGCGAGGCCGCCTATGCGCTGCAGGTCGCGGTCATCTCCGGCGTCATCGGCAGCGTCCTGTCGGCGATCGCGCTCATCCTCTTCGCGCCGCCGCTCGTCAAGGTGAGCCTGCTGTTCGGGCCGGCGGAATATTTCTGGCTGGCGATGCTCGGCCTTGCCACCATCTCGGCGCTGCTCGGCGACGATCTCGTCAAGGGCGTCACCGCCTCGCTCATCGGCCTCCTCATCGGCACGGTCGGGCAGGACCTGACGAGCGGCACCGAGCGCTTCACCTTCGGCAGCCTGGAGCTGATGGACGGCTTCAGCATCGTGGTGCTGCTGACAGGGCTCTTCGCCCTGCCGCCGGTCTTCCAGATGGCGGAGGAGTCGATCAAGGAAGGCATGTCGGCCGCGGCCCTGAAATTCAGGAAGCAGCGCTCCGTCCTGCGCGAGTGGCGCTATTTCCTGCCCGTCTGGCTGCGCAGCTCCGCCATCGGCGTTTTCATCGGCATCATGCCCGGCGCCGCCGGCAGCATGTCGTCCTTCCTCGCCTACAACGATGCCAAGCGCGTCGCACGCAGCCCGGAAACCTTCGGGCAGGGCAATCCCGAAGGCGTCGCGGCCTCGGAGGCCGGCAACGGCGCGGACAATGCCGCCGCACTCATCCCGGCTTTGTCCCTCGGCATTCCTGGCTCCGGCGTCGCGGCCGTCATCCTCGGCGGGCTGCTGGTTCACGGCCTCAGGCCCGGGCCGCAGCTCTTCCGCGACCATCCGGACGTTGTCTACGGCTTCATGCTGCAGATGCTCCTGTCCGCCTTCCTGCTGCTCGTCGTGGGCGGCCTCGCCGCGACGCGCATCTTCGGACAGGTGCTGCGCCTGCCGCGTGTCGTGCTGGCGCCGCTGATCATCCTCTTCGTCGTCATCGGCGTCTATGCCGTCAACAACGCGATGTTCGACCTCTACATCCTCGTCGGCGTCGGGCTCGTCGCCTATGTGATGGAGAAGCTGGACTATCCGCAGGCGCCCGTCGTGCTCGGGCTCATCCTCGGGCCGATGGCCGAAAGCCAGCTGCGGCTGTCGCTCACCATCTCCCAGGGCGATCCCACCGTGCTGGTGTCGTCCTGGGTGTCGGTCATCATCGCGCTGCTGACCGCTCTCGTGCTGGTGACGCCGCTCTATCGGGCCTGGCGCGAGCGGCAGCGCAAGCCGGCGGCGGCCTGAAGGCCGCCGCTCGGGCCCGCTCAGCCCGAGGCGAGGGCGTAGTCGAGCGGTATTTCGGTCGTCGACTTGATCTCCTCCATGGCGAACATGGAGGAGACGTCGGTGAGGTCGACGCGGCTGATGAGCTTCTTGTACACCGCGTCATAGGCCGCGATGTCGGTCACGAGGGCGCGCAGGAGATAGTCGATCTCGCCGCTCATGCGGTAGACGTCGACGATCTCCGGGATATCGGCCACGGCCTTCTGGAACTTCTCGAGCCAGGCGAGCGTGTGCTGGCTTGTGCGCACCGCGATGAAGACCGTGACGCCGGCGTTGAGCTGCTTGCGGTCGAGCAAGGCGACGCGCTTGCGGATGACGCCGGCCCGCTCCAGCTTCTGGATACGCCGCCAGCACGGAGTGGGCGAGAGGCCCGCCCGCTCCGCGATCTCGGCGATGGAGAGGGTCGCATCGCCCTGCAGCGCCGCAAGGATGCGACGGTCGAATTCGTCGATCGCCATGGGCGGTCCGCCTGCTACGCCTTGCCCGCCGGCCAGCCGTGCCGGGCGCGCTGCAGCAGTTCATCCTTCGACAGGCCGTCGAGGCCGAGCACGGGCAGGAGGTCGTTCTCGGCCCGGAAATCGCGTCCCCAGATGGCCGAGACGAGCGTGATCGCCGCCGAGTGCACCGAGGTGTCGACGCCTGCGATCCGTCCGACCGCCTCGGCGAAGACGAGGCCGTAGGGCACGTCCTCCAGGATGAAGCGCGTGTCGAGCGAGGTCGGCCCGGGCGGGCCNCCGCGCCGCGCATGGATCGTCCGCGCGATCTCGGCGAGGTCCGTCATCGGNACGTCGAAGGAGCGGTGGAAATGCTCCTCGATGGGATGGATCGTGAGGNCGAAGGCGCCGGCGACGGCGAGCCGCTCATGGTCCAGCGTCGTGATGAGCCGGCTCACGGAATCCGTCATGTAGTGGTACTGCGGCCAGTTCTCGCCGCGCTCCATGCGCGTGAGATTGCCGAGCGCCAGTCCGAGATGGGCCACGGGGTTGATGTTGATGAGGGAGGTGGCGAGCACGTCGGACTGCTCGATGAAACGGTCGCCGAAGAGCGTCCGGCAGATCCCGAGCCCCACGGCGGCCTGCGAGACGGGCAGGGTGGCGACATGCAGGCTGGTGCGCACCGTCATGATCGCGACCTCGGTGCCGCTGCGTCGGCGCGCCGTCAGCACAGTCGTGCCCCAGGTGGCGATCGGCACTTCGACGCCCCGCTCGGCGAGAAGGCGCGACAGGTAGAGCGCGCTCAACGAGCAGAGCGAGTTGATGATGACCACCTGGCCAGGCCGGATATGCGGGGCCGCCGCCTCCATCACTGTGCGATGCCCGTTGCCGGGAACGGCGACGAGGATGACGTCGGCGTCCGCAACCGCCCCGGCCGCACTCGAGGCGACCTCCGGCCGGCACTCGCCTTCGATCTTGCCGCTGTAGCGAAGGCTCTCCCCTGCAGCGAGCTCACGCGTGCCCGCGCCCGACGGCGACCAGAGCACCGGCACATGGCCGTGGTGGGCGAGCCAGGCGGCAGTGGCAAGACCGATGCCCCCGGTCCCGAGAATGGCAACCTTCATGTCATCTCCCGAAAAATTCCTCGTACACACCGGCGCGTTTTCGGCGCCGGCTGCCGATCATAACGCGATGTGCGGGAAATCCTGCCTCAAATTGCCGGATGCTGGAGTATGCCATTCCGGGCGGTGGCTTCATCACCAGGCTTCGAGCAAAACGGTTCCCCGCCGCTACCTGCTGAGGCGGGCCGCAAGCGCATGGCCGGCAAAGACGGCGCCGAGCGACAGGAGAACGACGGTCACCAGATAGAGCGCGGCGACCCCGGGGCGGTCGAGGAGGAGGATGAGCGTATCGAGGCTCATGGCCGAGAAGGTGGTCAGTCCCCCGCAGAGACCGCCCATGACGAACTGGCGGCCGGCCGGGCCCATCATGACGCGCCCGCCGGGACCTGTGATCGTCGCGAAGAAGCCGATCACGAACGAGCCCGCGATGTTGACGATGCCGGTCGCAGTGTAGGGCGGGACAACGGGCCACGCCCCGGTGCCGACGGCGACGAGAAAGCGCAGCAGGGACCCGAGTGCCGCGCCGCAGCCGATGGCGAGATAGATGCGAAGGGTCTCGCGCCGCGTCATCGCTTCNGCCTCACCGCGCGAGGCCTGCTACGGTCAGAAAGCCTGCGCCGGTGGCGGCGAGGCATGCGAGGGCCGACGCCACGACGTTGAACGNCGCACCCCGCCGCTCGCCGTCGAGCGCGAGGTTGAGCGTCTGCAGGGAGAACGAGGAGACGGTGGTGTAGCCGCCGCAGAACCCGACGACGAAGAACGCGCGAAACGCATCGCCCGCAAAGAAGCCGCCGTGCCTTTGGCCAAGGCCGGCGAGCACGCCGATGAGGGCGGAGCCGGAGACGTTCACCGCGAAGGTGCCCCAGGGAAAGGTCTCGCCGACCCGGCGGCCGACCGCGCCGGAGACGAAGAAGCGGGAGGTGCCGCCGAGAAAGCCGCCGAGCAGCACGAGGAAACAGGCCTGCAGGCTCATGGCCATGCTCACCGCCCGGGCGTCGAATCGCCTGGCGCGTCCGGGCCGCCGCCGTAGCGCACCACCGTCACCTGCTCAAGCGTGACGAGGCAGCTGCTGCTATAGCCGTCGAGCAGCGGGAGAAAGCCTTGGATCTTCTCATCGCTGTCGACGATCTCGATGACGACCGGCAGGTCCTGCGACAGGCGCAGGATCTTGGCCGTGTGCAGGATGCTGGAGCGGCCGAAACCCATGGGTCCGCGCAGCACGGTGGCGCCGGCGAGACCGGCCTCGCGCGCTTTCAGCACGATGTCTTCATACAGCGGGCGACCATCGGCACGGTCGTCCTCGCCGATGAAGATCCTGAGCAGCGTGGCTTTCTCGGCTATCTGCACGGCAAACCTCCGAAAGGGCGGCAACGGACGGACGATCGCCGCAGCCGAGAGCCCGGCAGCACGCCCCTTCGAATGATCGGTTGCTTCCTACCTCGCCAACAGCAGCGGGCGGCCGTTGCGGATGGAGAATGGACGCCTTCCACCGCGAGGCGTCCAGCAGGCCTCACCCGCCTTCGGGAGCAATCTCGGGCTTGCGGCCCTTGATAGCGACGCGGCCCGAAAGTCACAAGGGAACTGCCGGACGGCTCCGCCGCGACCGCCCCCTGTCATGTATCTGCCTGATGCGGTCGCGATCATGTTTTTAAACAATGAGTTGGCGGGGATTCTTCATCACCGTTCGAACCCACCGGGATGAATGTCCCCGAGGCTTGCGCGACATCAAACAGGCCGGCGCACGAGGTGCTAGACATGATATCTAAGGGCCGAGCGGCG
>Ga0065721_10053200_pt1 | contig 10350 bp, 5 predicted proteins | sample Mesricmetagenome_FD_59108 | JGI IMG/M metagenome (GOLD analysis project Ga0065721, IMG submission 59108) | Mesophilic microbial community from rice straw/compost enrichment Sample: eDNA_1 v2 (version 2) | ecosystem: Engineered > Solid waste > Grass > Composting > Bioreactor | place: USA: Davis... | reverse complement strand
TGGGCTGCTGAGGGCAAAGTTCAGAGATCTGGAGCAGGTGTATTCAGGTGCAACCAATAGTCAATAATCGTGCCGACTGACTCAACAAATTTGGTGAAGTCGACAGCCTTGCAAACATAACTATTGCAACCAGCTTCATAGGCCGCGACAACATCCTCCTGTTGGGTTGATGTCGTTAGCACCACAATTGGGACTAAACGCATGCGTTGATCACTGCGAATGCAGTGCAGCAACTCGAGCCCGGAAACCTTCGGAATCTTGAGGTCAAGCAAGATTAGGGAAGGCGGTAGGTTGGGGTCACGTTCGGCAAAGCGTCCGGCGCACCGCAAGTATTCCAGGGTTTCGGCCCCATCACGGACCACGAGCACATCACTTTCGCTGATGTTTCTAGCCCGTAGCGCCCGGAACATCAGAAACTGATCGTTGTCATTGTCTTCGACCAGCAGGATCATGGGGTGCTCCCTAAGTCGAGTCGTCCGGGTGATTCAATTCTTGTGGACTCAACATCGAGCCGATTCCGGAAGGTCGGTTGTTCGAGGCGAATCGCGTTCCGCTGGGAGTGGCTTCGCCGATTAAGTTTCCGCGTCGTCCGAAATCCGGTTTGAAGGTTCTGAATTGCTGAATTAAAGGCTAAAGAAGAAGGTAGCACCCTGATTGGGTGCTGCTTCGGCCCACGTCCGACCTCCATGCCGCTGAGTGATTCGCTGCACCGTTGCCAAGCCGATCCCAGTCCCCGGGAAATCGGCCTCCGAGTGCAGCCGCTGAAAAGCTCCAAACAGGTCACGAGCGTACGCCATGTCAAACCCGACGCCGTTATCTTTGATATACCAAACTTCTTGGTCGTCTTCTCGCTTTTGAACGCCAAACTCAATTTTTGCGACGCACTCGAGGCAAGTGAACTTCCAGGCGTTCTCCAGCAAGTTCTCCAGAGCGATGCGCAGCAGACGCTCGTCACCGCGGGCCCACACGCCTTCCGCGATTTGAAACTCCGCCGGACGATGCGGATCGTTTTGCTGCAATCGCTGGCAAACCTGCTGCACCATTTCGCTCAAGTTGACATTCTGCCGAATCAACTCGGCGCGAGTGATGCGGGAAAGGTCGAGCAGGCTATCGATTAGCTCACCCATCCGCTGGGCCTCGGCGCGGATCCGCCGTAGGTATCCGGCACCGGCCGCATCGAGTGAGAGCCCGTAGTCTTCCAGCACCGCCTGACTAAAACCATCGATCGCGCGCAACGGGGCTCGTAAGTCATGAGAAACCGAATAGCTGAACGCAGCGAGTTCCTCGTTCGTCGCGGTTAGTTCGGCCGTGCGCTCAGCAACACGTCGTTCAAGGTCCGAATGTAACCGTGCAATCTCATTCTTGGCGCGTTCTTGTTCCGTGACGTCACGCAGCACTCGCGCGAATCCGTAAAGATTCCCATCTGCGTCGTACAGTGCCGTCGTCACGAAGTTTGCTAGAAATCGCGTGCCTCCCTTACGAACTCGCCACAGATCGCCACTGTGCTTGCCGTCAGTCAACGCCTGCCGCAAATCCTCTTGTGGCAAATTGGCAGCGATATCACTATCGGTATAGAAGCAAGCAAAGTGGCGCCCGAGGATCTCGTCCGCCGTATATCCTAGCAGACGCTGGGCCCCACGGTTCCACGTCGTCACGCGCCCTTCAGGGTCGAGCATGAAGATCGCATAATCTTCAACCCCGTCGACGAGCGAATGGAACAGGTCATCGATCCAACCGGCTGCTCCGGCACGCGATCGCATTGACTGCGCTGACTCCAATACCGCGATCCGCTCACGTAGCATTTTGACTTCCCGAAGCAGGGATTCTTTTGATTTTTCGCTGTCAGGCTGCTTAGGGGTGTCCGTGCAACTGAGTTGCTGGGACGCCAAGGAAATCGGCTGCAGCGGATCATCGCTAACGGGATTTCGAAATGTGTCTGTAAGAGCCTGCATATTCAATCGCGGGTCTAAAAGGATGAAAATGCTATTTCAACGAATTGAACTTGATGAAATGAAATAACGATGAATGCGGTCGCGTCGACAATCAGGCGCAACGATCACGACGCGATGCTTCAGGAGTGATGAACGGTGTTTCGGCAGGTGGCCACAAGTGGTGACACCTGCAAGGCTTCATCGCCTGGGCGGGGAAGTCGGTCGACGATCCTCGAGATGATTGGCAGCGGGCGAATTCGCCTGCGGAGTTCAACTGCTGCGGGGTGGAAGCTGTCGCCATGCTTTCCAGAAATTGTCGTTGAGCTGTCGCTGACTGCGCTGAAGGCCTCACATCGCAGCTGCATCGTTCGATGAGACGTGGCTGCCGCGGCGGTACGAATCGGACGTCCTTGATAGGCGCGTAGCGATTCGCCGAAAGACAAGGCGTCGGAAGATTTGATGATCGGCAGGTGCGACTCGTGCTGGAGTGCGACCCGGCAGGCTGAGCTGGTCGCTGGATAACGACAGGTAGGGGATACCGATGAAGAATGGTTCAGTGCGCTGGTCAACGTCATCGGTCTACATCAGAAACGCCAATGTGAGGCGAGAAATCGAAGGAAGGGGTTTCGCTCGTAACCCGAAAATGGGCTGTTGGAGCAATCGTTTTTGCTGGGCTGCACGTGATGTCGCTGGACGGGCGGGTACCAGTGAGATGCCGTGCGGTGAAGGGGCGTTAGCTTGAATGAGCGGCGACGTGTCCGATGTGTTGTGAATGACTCAAACCCGATAACCACTGCCCCGTCCGGTAATGAGTCGCAGCCAAGGCGATGAGCATGGGATCGCCAGGCAAGTCAACGCGATTCTCAAGGGGGCTGAAGCTGTGCAGGAGGGCGGTGATGAGCTTCATGGTGATTTGGTGGTAGCCTGCGGCAGTGGGTGTCGATACGGACCAACTCGTGGGAAGGTTAAATCCATGTGGGGCGGTCGACTGGCCAACACGGAGGAGTGCATATCGCCGGAACTTACAAACAGCGGTTGTTATGCAGCGCCGGTGCCGCAAGCGGATCTTAAGCCGCGGGGTGGGCTCCCCAACGGCTGTAAAGCATGCTTAGGAAAGCCGTTACAAGATTTGCAAAAAAATGATTTTACATCGGCGCGTGAAGAGGTCGCCGCCGCTAGTTGGGGGCAAGGCCACTGGCAAGGACCACGCTGGGCCTTCGTTGTATTTTGCCCAGGTTGAATCGTTGTTCGCCATTAAACGAGCGTTGTGGCAATGTGCGGTAGCCGGTCGCCACTGTTGAGACTCGCCGGTGCTCGTCCCGGATCAACCTGTATGGGCGCGGTTTGGCCCAGGCGTCTGTCGTTTACGATTCGGTAGCTCAAGCTGGGGGCGCGATGTCAACGGTGGCGAACGATCGGGCAACGCAGTGCCTGGTTTTGAGAGCAGCGTGGCCGCTCGACCGTGCGTCCGTGACGGCAAGTTCTGCTTGCCACATGCAGGTGTTCGTGCGGCAGGTGGTCGGGGGGGGGATGGCTGAGGTGGGGCAGAACGCTTGCGACCAGGGGGAGAAATGTTGCCAGTCATTTGAGGCGTCTGGGGGTTCACGTGATCCTGCTGCTCCGCCCGTAGAACCGGCATTGCCGGCACGTTCGTTACGAACCGAACCGCAGGTCGTCCGCGGGGGCTCACGCCGGCGAAATCGCGTGACGCAAAAGGCCCAGCCTGGTCCCGTGGGGTAGAGCGGAAGCTGCTGCGGAGGCGGCTAAATCACGCCCTGCAAAAGTATGATTACCGGTTGGTTCCCTAAAACTAGCCGATCCACGCCCTTTAGGGAGGATAAAGCTCAACAGCCGCTTTGGAGCCGTTGCCGCTACTGTATTTGGCACGATAACTGCCTACGGTGCCACCACCGCGCGTAGCATGCTCGATCATCAACAACTGATACCGGCGAAGCGGCATTCCAGGGCTGGAAGCGGCGTCAGGCAGAGTAGAATCCCCTGCTTGCTCTGACACTCTCGTCGGCAATCTTCCCTGTTCCACCGCAGTGGCAACATCGCGCCAACCCCACACCCCAAACCCGCTTTTCGAGGCTCTCGAGGCTGTTATCGGTCTCGCAGGAAAAAGGACACAGTTGATGACACAGACGATTCGTGCGTTATTGGTTGAAGACAATCGCATTGAGGCACGACAGACACAGCACTGGTTGGCGGCGAAGAAGGAGCCAGTCATTCAGGTAGAGTGGGTCGAGCGGTTGGCCATGGGGCTCGATCGGTTGGGAGCAGGCGATATCGATGTGGTGCTGCTCGATTTGAACCTCCCGGATAGCCGTGGGCTGGAAACCTTTGCGGCGCTGCACAAAAGCTTTCCTGACGTGCCGGTGATCGTGCTGACCGGTGAGCACGACGAGTCGATGGGGATTCTGGCGGTTGAGCAGGGAGCAGCTGACTATCTCGTCAAGCAAGATGTCGATGGAGCGAAGCTAGCGAAGATTGTGCAGTTTTCGATCGCTCGCCACAAAGCTCAGGTGGAACAAATCACACGGGAGCTGCGCGGCAATGTAGGGCGCGTCATCAGCTTCCTGGGAGCCAAGGGGGGGGTGGGTACGACGACCACCGCTGCGAATGTGGCGACCGCGCTGGCAGCTCAAGGGAAGTCGGTAATCCTGGCTGAACTTAAGCCGGTATTTGGGGGGCTCGCTTTTAGCTTCCATGGTGATCCGGCAAATGGGCTGGGGTCGCTGCTGGATATCTCTCCGGCGCGGATCAGCGAGCGCGAACTGGGACGGGCGTTGTGCCGCGGCCCAGCAACGCTGCGGATTCTGTTCGGCGTGCGTGAGCCGGAGCGCGCGGAGGGGCTCGATGCCGAGCGGACCGACGTGATCATCAAAGGTCTGGCCCGCATGGCCGACTTTGTGATTTTGGATCTGCCGAGCTGGCCGTCGGCGGTAACCGCGACGGCAACAGCGCTGTCGGAATATGTGGCTCTGGTGACTGAGCGCGAACCGTTGGCTGTGCGTTGCGGGCAAGCAGCCGTCGCCCAGCTGAAAGAATGGGGCGTCAGTGAGCGGCAGGTCGGGGCGGTGGTGGTTGGCCGCAGCACGCTGCCGTTGGCGATGGATCTGCCAACGATTCGTTCGTTGCTGGGTTGTGGAATCTTGCGAATTGTTCCGTCGGCCGCAGCCGCCTGTTACAAGGCCTACGTGGACCGAACGCCGCTCGTGCTCTCGCAGCCCGACAATGAAGCGGCCGAAGTGTATCTCGATATTGCTCGGACATTGGCTGAGGCACGTGGTCTACGAACGGAAGCTGCATGAATCGTATCAACGGGTTAGTCAATTTCCTCAAGCGGCCGACTCTGACATGGAAGTTGTGGTGCTACTTCGCAGCACTTTCGCTCATCCCGCTGATCACCCTTCTGTTCATCCTGCAATCGGCCGCTGAACGCACCTTGCGGCAGCAGGTCTCGATGCGGATCGAGGCTGTTGCGGATCGCAAGGTTGCCGAACTGGAAGCCTTTTTTGCTACGAAGATCGCTGACGCGCGGGTGTTGGCGGCGACTCCGATTGTGCGCACTGCGGTCGAGCAATTGGCTCAGCAGGATGTCGGCGCAGCGGGCGGATCGCCGCTGGACGCTGTCCAGGAGCAAACGCTACGCGAGCTGCTCAGCGACTATGGCGGTGGACGCCAGTACGAGAAACTGGTCATCGCTTCGCCTAGCGGCAAGGTCCTATTCAGCGTCGCCGACTCGGCCAAGCCGGCCGTCAACAACTCCGGCGACACGTTTCCGACGGCGGAACTAAAGCCGGTGTTCGAGCAGTTGCAAACGACGCTGCAGCCAGTCACCGCGGCGTTGGCTGCGGCCGAGCACCAAGCTCACCCGGCGATTTTCTATGCGGCTCCAATCTTGCGTGGCCAGTCGCTCCTGGGGGTGTTGCTGGTCCAGATCCGCAGTGAGCAGGTTTACAACATGCTCAAACCCGACGGCGAGTTGGGGGAAACCGGTGAGATTATTGTTGGGCAACTGCGTGGCGATCTGGTGATGTTTGTCGCTCCGACGCGTCACGATCCGCAGGCGGCCTTTCATCGTTCGGTGCGGTTGGGAGATCCGCTGTCCCAGTCGCTTCAAAGGGCGGTTGCGGGAAAACGCGGCAGTGGGCAACTTCTGGACTACCGCGGTCAAGAAACGTTTTCGACCTGGCGTTATTTACCGCTCAGCAACTGGGGGTTAGCCGTCGAAATCGATGCCGATGAAGTCATGGCTCCGCTGCGCCGAGTGCGGATGTTGGCCCTGTTGCTGGGAGCTGTGGCGATGACGGTGACGATCGTCGTCGCCTGGTACGTGGCAACTTCATTGTCACGGCCGATCTATGAAATGACTGCCGCGGCGCATGCGATCGCTCGCGGGACACCCCACACGCGGCTGTCGGTGAAGCGAACCGACGAACTGGGGACGCTGGCGACGACGTTCAACGAGATGAGCGATGATCTGCATCAGATGCGGACAACGCTTGAAGAACAAGTGCAACATCGCACGCGTGAATTGCAGGAGCAGCGAGAACTTTTTCAAGAGCTTGCCGACAGCATTCGCGAAGTGTTTTGGTTGTCAGCTCCCGATTCAGCCGAGATCTTATACGTAAGCCCTGCTTATGAGACGATCTGGGGACGAACTTGTGAGAGCTTGTACGCTTCGCCCCGCTCATGGCTAGATGCGATTCATCCGGAAGACCAGGAGCACGCCAGTCAAGTGGTTCTGGCTGCCATCCAGAGTGGCAGCGTCTGGGAACGTGAGTTTCGGGTGATTCGGCCCAATGGCGAGATGCGCTGGATCCGTGACCGCGGTAATCCCATTCTGGATGAAAACGGTATGCTCAAGCGGCTCGTTGGGGTCGCTGAGGACATCACTCAACGTCGCCGCACCGATGAAGAATACGAGCAGTTCTTCAATGAATCACGCAACCTGCTGATGATCGGTGGCTATGACGGACATATCCGTAAGGTCAACCCCGCATTGCAACGCGCTGTAGGGTATTCAGCAGAGCACCTGTTGCAGACGCCGTTTCTAGAGTTCATTCATCCCGAGGATCATGAACGAACACTCCTGGAGATCGAACACGGCAGGCATCGAGGGTTTTCGAATGATTTCGAACTGCGGATCCTGCGTGCAGACGGCGAGATCCGGCAGTTCAGCGTGAACTCGACCACATCCAGTGACCAAGAATGTTTCTACATTGTCGGTGAGGATATTACCGAGCGCAAAGTGGTTGAGCAGGCGCTGGCGGAGTCGGAGCGTTTTGCCCGCTCGACCCTCGACGCGCTTTCCACGCAACTTGTGATTCTCGATGAGCAAGGAGTGATTCTCGCCACCAATCGTGCATGGCGTGAGTTCCATGGCGACAATTGTGACAGCAGTTGTCTCACGGTTGGTCACAACTTCCTTGAACATTGTGATCTGCAGTCATGCCACTACGGGCAGCACGCCAACGCAATGGCGTCCGGCATTCGTGCGGTGATTGCTGCCGAGATGCAAGATTTTAGCCTTGAATATTCTTGTCACTGGGAAGACGAAAAACGCTGGTTTGCGGTGCGCGTCACGCGTTTCGAGGATGAAGGTCCGATTCGGGTCGTGGTTGCGCACGAAGATATCACGGCTGCCAAACTGGCCGATGAGGAACGGCAGAAGTTCGTTTCCTTAGTTGAGAATTCGACTGATTTCATCGGCATGGCCACGCGTTCGCGGAAGGTGATCTACGTCAATCGGGCGGCCGCTGAACTGGCCGGCATTGATGATCCGAACAATTGCGTCGGCATGCCCGTCACCGATTTCGTTACTGAATCGGGGCGACGCGTGCTTTCCGAAGTTGTCTTGCCAGCGCTAGCGTCGGTTGGACGCTGGTCAGGTGAGATTCAACTTCGGAACTTCAAAACCGGGCAACCGGTGGAAACGCACTCGAGCATGTTCGTGGTCCGCGATCCAAGCAACGGCGAAGTGCTGTGCATTGCAACGGTGTCGCGCGATGTGACCGAGCAGAAGCAGGCTGAAAATGCACTGCGCGCGAATGAGTTGCGGATGCGCCGCCAACAAGATGCCTTGGTGGCATTGACCCGCCACAGCAGCCAACGCAAGGAACGGGGCACGCCGTATCATGCGATTACAGAAACGGCCGCTCGGACCTTAGGAGCCGCTCGGGTCAGCGTGTGGCGATTCAACGAGGATCGAAGTGCGCTGTGCTGCATCGATCTCTACGAGTTGGCGACGGGGCTCCATTCCGCGGGCCAGGAACTGACCGCAGCCGAACATCCGCGGTATTTCCAGTCGCTGAGCGATATGGATGTACTTGACGCAGGTGATGCGCTAGCTGACCCACGCACCTCGGAGTTTGCCGAGACCTATTTCCGGGCGTCGGGAATCACCGCAGTATTGGATGCTCCCATTCGCTTGGCGGGAGCCGCTGAAGGTGTCGTTTGCCACGAATACTTTGGTCCCCCACGACAATGGTCTGCTGACGAGAAGACCTTTGCCGTGGCGGTATCAAACCTGTTGTCGCTGGCATTCGAAGTGGAGGAACGCGAACGAGCGGAAGCCGATTTGCGCTGGCAGACCGCATTCTTGCGAGCCCAGACCGAAAGCAGTCTGGAGGGGCTGTTGGTGGTTGATGACCGGCAACAGAAGATCCTGCAAAACCGGCAATTCGCAGAGATCTGGCGAATCCCGCAACACGTGTTTGAACGGCCCGAGGAATCAACGTCTTTGAACTATGTCCTCAGCCAGCTCAAAGATCCCGAAGCGTTTATGGAACGGTTGGAGTTTCTCTATGCCAATCGGGATCAGGTCGCACGGGATGAAATCGAGTTGAAAGATGGACGGTTTTTAGACCGCTCATCAGCTCCCGTTATCGGTGAAGACGGCCATTATTATGGAAGGTTCTGGACGTTCCGAGATGTTACTAGCAACAAGCTTGCTGAGGAGGAACTGCAGCGCGCCAAAGAGGCTGCGGAAGCGGCCAATCGCGCTAAACAGGAACAGGTTGAGGAGCTGGAGCTTAAGAACGCACTCCTCCAGGAAGCTCACCAGGCGGCGGAGGCCGCTAACCGTGTGAAAGCCGGGCTGATGGCCGATCTGGCCGCTGCCCACTCCGAACTCGAAGCGTTCGTCCAGGCGGTCCCTGACATCCTCTACATGATCGATCCCAAGACCGGACGGATGTTGTGGTGGAATGGCAACCTCGAAAAGGTGTGCGGTCAAACCGCTGAGGAAGTTGCGGCGACCAACGCGTTCGATTACTTCCCAGAGAGCGAACACGAACTCATTCGCGAGACGCTCAAACGCGGTATGGAAACCGGCTTTGCCAAGGCGGAACTCCATCTCCGTGCTAAGGACGGAAGCATCCCTTATGAGTACAACACGACGCCCACTTACGACTCCGAAGGGAACATTATCGGGATGGCCGGCTCGGGCCGCGACATCACCGAGCGACTCGCGCTAGCCGAATCGATGCGCGAAGCGAAGGAGGCTGCTGAGTCGGCCAACCGCGCTAAGAGCGAGTTTCTGGCCAACATGAGCCATGAGATTCGCACGCCGATGAACGGGGTGATCGGGCTGACGGAGCTGGCGCTGGACACCGAGCTGACCAGCGAGCAGCGGCAGTACCTCGAGGCGGTCCGGCAGTCCGGCCACGCCCTGCTGCAACTGATCAACGACATCCTGGACTTCTCCAAGATGGAAGCCGGCGAACTGGTGATCGACGAGATCGATTTCAACCTCAGCACGGCCGTGGACCATGCGCTCAAGACCCTGGTGCTGCAGTCGCACCAAAAGGGGCTGGAACTGCTGTGCGACATCCGCCCGGATGTGCCGGAGATCCTGATCGGCGACCCGGCGCGGCTCCGCCAGGTGTTGCTGAACCTGGTTGGCAACGCCGTCAAGTTCACCGCCCAGGGCGAGATCTTGGTCACGGTGGAACTGAAGAAGCTCGCGGCCGAGACCGCCTGGGTGACGTTCTCGGTCAGCGATACCGGGGTCGGGATTCCGGCGGACCGGCAGGAGGCGATCTTCGAAGCGTTCACGCAGGTCGACGGATCGACGACGCGCAACTATGGCGGCTCGGGCCTGGGGCTGACGATCTCCTCGCAACTGGTGCAGATGATGGGCGGGACGCTGCAGGTCCAGAGCGAGCCAGGCCAAGGCAGCCGGTTCTTCTTTACCGTGACACTGCGGCGTCCTGCCGCTCCGGCCAGCGACTCCGCGGTAACGGCCTCGGATGAGCCGCCGGTCTGCGGGGAACTGGCCGGTCTGCGGATGTTGGTGGTCGACGACAACACGACCAGTCGCCAGATCCTGGTCCGTACGCTGGCCGGCTGGGGAGTGGCAGTGGCCGAGGCCGACAGCGGTGACGAGGCGCTGGCAATTCTGCAGCACGAG
>Ga0065721_10053199_pt1 | contig 10350 bp, 8 predicted proteins | sample Mesricmetagenome_FD_59108 | JGI IMG/M metagenome (GOLD analysis project Ga0065721, IMG submission 59108) | Mesophilic microbial community from rice straw/compost enrichment Sample: eDNA_1 v2 (version 2) | ecosystem: Engineered > Solid waste > Grass > Composting > Bioreactor | place: USA: Davis... | reverse complement strand
GCGCCCGGACAGCGCCCGCGTCTCGGTCGGGGGCTGCACGCGCGCGGGCGGCGCGGCCTGGCGCCGGCCCACCGCCAGCGCCTGCTCGATCTGCGCCGCCTCGATGGCGTTGCCGTCGGTGAGCAGCGCCGCGCGCTCCAGCACGTTGCGCAGCTCGCGCACGTTGCCGGGGAAGTCGTGGGCCGCCAGCCGTGCCAGGGCTTCGCGCGAGAGCGTTAGCTTGCGCGGCGCCACCCGCTCCAGCAGCGACTTCGCCAGCAGCGGGATGTCCTCGCGCCGCTCGCGCAGCGCCGGCAGCCGGATCGGGAAGGTGCTGAGCCGGTAGTACAGGTCTTCGCGGAAGCGGCCGTCGGCCACCATCGCGTCCAGGTCGCGGTGCGTGGCCGAGACCACGCGCACGTCGGCGCGGCGCAGCTCGGTGCTGCCCACGCGGCGGTAGGTGCCGTTCTCCAGCAGCCGCAGCAGTTTGACTTGCATCAGCAACGGGATGTCGCCCACCTCGTCCAGGAACAGCGTGCCGCCGCTGGCGGCTTCCACCAGGCCGGGCTTGCTGGCATGCGCGCCGGTGAAGGCGCCGCGCTCGTGGCCGAAGAGCTCGCTCTCGAACAGCGTCTCCGGCAGGCTGGCGCAGTCCACCACCACCAGCGGCCGCGTGGCGCGCAGGCTGACCTCGTGCAGCGCGCGCGCCACGAGCTCCTTGCCGGTGCCGGACTCGCCCAGCAGCAGCACGCTGGCCTGCGACGGGCCCACGCGCGCCACCAGCGCCAGCATCTCCTGGAAGGCCGGGGCGCGGCCGATCATGCCCTTGGCCGACGGCGTGCCCTCGGCCACGCGCAGCGGCTCCATCTTCTCGACGTAGAAGGCGACCTCGGCCGAGGCGTCGAGCACCGGCGTGAGTTCGATGTTCACGTAGGCCTCGCCCTGCGGCGTGTGATGCAGGTGCAGCACGCGCTCGCGCTGGCCGCTCTGGCGCGAGCGCGCCAGCGGGCAGCTCTCGCCGGCCTGGTCGCAGGGCCGGTCGAAGTGGTGCGACACGTCGTAGCAGGTGCGTCCGATCACGGACCCGGCCGGGCTGAACTGGCGCCGGTAGGCCGCGTTGGCCGCCACGATGCGGTACTGCCGGTCGAACACGATGTGCGGCTCGGACAGGCTTTCGAGAAAGGAGACGAGCTCCGGCAGGACGCTGGACATGGGCAGCCTGAAAGTCAGTCGGGGCGCCGGACCGGTTTCGGGCGCCAGCGCAGCGCGCTGCAGTCTACTGCCAGCGTTGGCAGCCCAGGCTGGCAGCCTGGTGCCGGCCCTTGCCGGACCGGTGTGCCAAGTGGGCGTGCCGCAAGGAGTTTTGCTACGGAGCCGCCTTGGCCTGCTTCTTGATAGCCCGGGCGCATCACCAGCGATGCCTGAACGCCGCCGCCGCAACGCGGTTGGCCGAGCGGCATGGACTCCTCCATGTACTTCCGTTTGCTGCATGACGAGGCCAGCGGGGCGATGAGCTACCTGCTGGCCGACCTGGATGCCCGCGAGGCGGTGCTCGTGGATCCGCGCGGCGCCGACGTGGCGGTGCTGCGCGCGATGCTGGCGGAGCACCGGCTGCGGCTGCGCTGGCTGCTGCGCACGCACGAGCACGATGCCGCGCTGCCCGAAGCGGAGCGCCTGGCGCTCGACACGCTGGCCGCGCCGCGGGTGCAGGGACGGCCGCTGCCAGACGGCAGCGTCACCTTTGGCGGCGAGGCGGTGCGCACCCTGGCGACGCCGGGCCACACGGCGCATTGCCTGAGCTTCCTGTGGCGCGACCGCCTGTTCTGCGGCGGCCTGCTGGCGGTGGATGCCTGTCCCTTCCAGCCGCGGCCGGCCGTGCCCGAAGCCCTGTGGGACAGCGTCACGCGCGAGGTGTTCACGCTGCCGGCGGAGACGCTGCTGTTCTGCGGCCACGTGCGCGCGTCGCGTGCCGTGAGCCAGGTGCATGAGCAGCGGCGCACGCACCCGTGGTTTGCCGGTGCCAGCCGCGACGAGTTCCTGGCCCGGGTGGCGGCGCTGCCGCCCGCGTAGTGGCGGGTGCCGGCCGTGGCGGGCGTCGCGCCCTCAGGCCCGGCGGCGCTCGCGCATCAGGCCCTGCACGAGCTCGCAGCTGTCGGCCAGCCCGGCGCTGGCCAGCGACCAGGAGGGCAGGCGCTGCGCCAGGCAGGCCACGGCGTCGAGCCCGTGGCCGGAATGCGCCAGCGCGTTGAGCGTGGTCACGTACAGCCGCGCCCCGGCTTCGGCCGCCTGCAGCGGGCGCAGCACCGGCTTGTGCAGCAGCGGGTCGTGCCGCACGAAGATCAGCCCGGCCAGGGGGCAGGGGGCGTGCGCCGCGTCCGCGGGCAGGGCCGCCACCGGCACGTGCAGCGTGCGGCCCAAGTCCAGTACCTGGTCCTCGGGAAAGGCATAGGGGCCCGGCGGGCGGCGCTTGAGGCACAGCGCATGCGGATAGGGATGCACCGCCAGCGACTCCAGGTCCACCGGGCTGAGCTCGTCGCTGAGATAGCGCAGGCCGTGGTGCAGCAGGCCCCAGGTGGTGGTGGATTTGCCGGCGCCGGAGTCGCCGATCAGCAGCCAGGCCCGTCCTTCCCACGCCAGCGCCGCGGCATGCAGGTGCAGCAGATCCGGGCGGCGGGTCTGCAGCGTCACGATGAGGTCCTTCTCCAGGTGGAACAGCAGTTCGCACGGGTCGTCGGCCGCGATGGGCGTGCGGCCCTGGCGGTGCAGGAGGTAGGCGTCATGCCCCGGATGGCGCGCCGCTGCGTAGGCCAGGTCGGGGGCGGCGTTGTCCGGCGCTGCGGGCATGGCGGCGAAGTTGCCCGTCACGATGCGCGCGACGGTGGGATCGGCATAGGCGATGCGCACGGTCTGCCCCAGAAGCTGGAAGGTCAGTGCGGGAGGCGGCTCCCCGCGCGCGGGGCGGAACGAGTTCGGATGAGGGCTCGGCACAGGCGTCGCTCCGTGGCGGCTTCAGGGGCCGGATCACGCGCCACGCCGTCGCCCGGTGTTCGCGGTGTGCCGGCGTGTGCGGTGGTTCGTGGGGAAGGCGCCCGGTGCGTTGGCAGGGGCCGTGTCGCACGGCGGGCGCCTGGGAAAAGGAAAGACCGGCGCCGGAGGGCCCGGTCACGACGGTGGCGGTGGCGTCAGTGCCCGCCCTTGCCCGGCTTGCCTGGGTTGTCCGGCTTACCGGGTTTCTCGGGCTTGCCTGGAGGGGCGGGCTTGATGGAGCCGGGCTTGGCGAAGGCCGGCGCGGCGGCCAGGGTCAGGATGGCCGGCGCGACGTAGGCGCCGCGCTTGACGAAATCCCGCCTAGAGCGGTCGGGTACTGCCATGGGTTTGTCTCCTTTCACGCCAGGGGCTGCGTGGGCGTGCTCTCACACTCGTCCAGCAGGTTCAGGGATTCCAGGCGCTGCAGCGTGGTGTGCACGTCGGCAAGCGCCTGGACTTCATCGACCGCGAAGTCCGCGGCCAGGATCGCCGCAATGGCTTGCGGCGTTGCGCCGTCGCGGCGCATGCGCCAGACGATGCTGGCGGTCTCATTGAGTTGGTGGATGTGGTTGGAAGCCGTGTCCAGGATCAGCAACTCGCCATCCACTTCACGGACGATCATTCCCACGGATGTGGGGTCGGTTGTCTGCATCTCGCCCTCCCTTCCTTGCGCCGCGCGCCCTGGTGCTTGGGCATCGCGAGTCCCAACAGCGAAACTGTTGCGAATATTCATATCCGACGCGTTGCAATCGCCCCGAGGGAGGCCCCCGAAAGTGTGTGTGACTAGCTACAAAATGTGTATCGCATGCGGTCCACGCTGACCGGCCTGTTGCTGGCCCACGCGGCCACCGGAGCGCCGCTGCGCCTGGACGCGGCGGATCTTGCGAGCCAGCCCGAAGCGGTGCGGGAGAGGCAGTTCCGCTGGCTGATGCACGGCGGGCTCGGTCCGCTGCTGCACCACGCCCTGCGGGCGCAGCCCGAGGGCGTGCCCGCGCACTGGCGCGAGGAACTGCTGGCCGCGGAGCTGACGGCGCGGGTGCGGCAGTCGGCGCTGGTGCAATCGGCGGCGGAGCTGATCGACACCTGCGCCGGCCTGGGCGTGGAGCTGACGCTGCTCAAGGGCATCTCCGTCAGCGAGCAGCTCTGGCCCGCGCCGCACCTGCGGCCGATGTCGGACATCGACGTGCTGCTGCCGCGGCATTTGCTCGATCAGGTTGAGTCCGCACTCACCGCCCCGGACGGCGGCCACGAGCGCATGGAGTTCCCCGTGCGCCCCGGGCTGCACCATGACGCGCCGCTGCGCCATTGCCGCCACGGCACGGTGGTGGAGCTGCACAAGGCGCTCTTCCCCGAGGACTCGCCTTTCAGCGTGGGACGGCTGTTCGCGCCGCAAGAGGTGCTCGCGCGCACGGTGGCGTCGAGCTTCCAGGGCCGCGGTGTGCGGCGACTGCCGCCGGCGCTGCAGCTGCCCTACATCGCCGCGGCCTGGTTCAACGACCTCACCGAGCTCAAGGTCGATCCCAGCTTCCTGCCCTCGGCCTTCGACGCGGTGTTCCTGCTGCGCCATCACGGCGCGACGCTGGAGTGGGACGCGCTGCGCGGCTGGCTGGAGGACGACGACGGCATGGTGCGCGGCTGCCTGGCCGCGCTGCTGAGCTGGCTGCCGCGCTTTGGCGTGGCGCCCGCGCCCGCGGCCTTCATGGCCTGGCTGGCCGGCAGCCAGCGCGTGGTGGGCCCGCTGCAGCGCCGGCTCATCCACTGGATGCTGGACCGCCACCTCGTCGGCGCGCGGCCCTGGACGCTGCCGCTGCCGCCGCCGGTGCCCGGCCGCTACAGCCCGCGCTACCAGTGGCGCAAGCGGGTTGCGTCGGCCTGAAGCCCGCCGTCCCGCGTCGGGCCGCGCACTGCCGCCGCGCCACCCGGCTGCTGCCACGTTTGGCAGGCGTGGCAGCCTGCACGCGGCGCGTCCGTGCCGGCAGGAGGACGTCGTGGCCTGGGCGGCCGGGCGGGCCGGCGCTGCCGGCGCCTGGCCCGCATCTTGATAAGACAGGTCGTGACCCGCGGTACTTGCCGCGTGGCGCCACAGCCCTGCCGCCGTGACGGGCCGGGGAGTGCGCGCCAACCCTTTGAGGAACGACCATGACGCATCTGACCCTTGACGGCGCAACCACGCCGGACCCTCTGCGCCGCCAGTGGCTCATCGCCACCGCGGGCGCCGGCGGCGTGGCCGCGGCGGCCACCGCCGTGCCCTTCGCCTCCACCTTCGCGCCCAGCGAGCGCGCCAAGGCGATGGGCGCGGCCGTGGAGGTGGACATCGGCGACATCCCGCCCGGCGGCATGAAGACCGTGGAGTGGCGCGGCAAGCCGGTGTGGGTGGTGCGGCGCACGCCGGAGATGATCGCGGCGCTGCAGCGCAACACCGACGCGCTGGCCGACCCGGCCTCGGCCCGGGACCAGCAGCCCGATTACGCCCGCAACGGCAGCCGCTCGCTGCGCCCGGAGGTGTTCGTGGCCGTGGGCATCTGCACGCACCTGGGCTGCTCGCCCAGCGCGGTGCCGGCCCACAGCGCCAACCCGAGCCTGCCCGCGGACTGGGCGGGCGGCTATTTCTGTCCCTGCCACGGCTCCACCTTCGATGGCGCCGGCCGCGTGTTCAAGAACAAGCCCGCGCCGACCAACCTGGAGATCCCGCCACACCGCTACCTCAGCGACACGCGGCTGCTCATCGGCGAGGACAAGGCGTGATGCCGGGGCGCCGCATGGGCGCGCCGCGTCGCGTGGCAAGCTGGCCGGCGCTCAACGCCTGAGCCGCCGAACCTTCACGCTTTTCTTCGATGCCCGGGGCCGCCGCGTGGACGCGCACCTCGGCGCCCTCAACGCCGCCGCGCTGCAGGTGCGCCTGCAACGGCTGCGCCAACCTTGACTTCCAGGCGCGCAGGCTGCGCCTTGCCTTCGCCGAGCACCGCATCGGCGGCGCCAAGCTGGCGCCGCCGCTCACGCCGCCACGGTCGCCGGCGCCGCGCCGGTGTCGGCCACGGCGCTGCCCGGCGCCTCCAGCGGCACCGTCACCCGCCAGTGCGTGCCCGGCCCGGGGCCGATCTCCACCAGTGAGTCCAGCTGGCGCGACAGCAGCGTCACCAGCCGCATGCCCAGGCTGGTGGCGACGGCGGGATCGAAGCCCGGCGGCAGGCCGGGGCCGCTGTCGTGCACCTCCAGCACCACGCCGCGCGGCGCGGCCGGCTCGGCCTCCTGCGGCCGCAGCACCAGGCCCAGCACCCCTTCGCCGCCCGGACCGTAGGCGTACTTGAGCGTGTTGGTGATCAGCTCGGTGACGATCAGCCCCAGCGGGATGGCCGTGTTCACCGGCAGCGACAGCGGCTGCAGCTCGAAGGCCGGGCGCACCCGGCGCTCTGCGCCGAAGGAGCGGATGAGCTGGTCCGCCAGCGTGCGCAGGTAGTCGGCGAAGTTCAGCGCCGACAGCGTGGACTGCTGGTACAGCCGCTGGTGCACCAGCGCCATGGCGCGCACCCGGTGCTCGGTCTCGCTGAACACGGCCTCGATGGCCGGGTCCCGCAACTGGCGGCGCTGCAGCTGCAGCAGGCTGGAGACCACCTGCAGGTTGTTCTTCACCCGGTGGTGCACCTCCTGCAGCAGCACCTCCTTCTCCGCCAGCGCCGCCTTGAGCACGGCCTCGGCCTCGCGCCGGGCCGTGATGTCCATGTTGATGCCGATCTGGCGCAGCAGCTCCCCGGCGTCGGAGAAGCTGGCTTGCGCATGGTCGGCGATCCAGGCCCAGTGCCCCGCGGCCGTGTGAATCCGGTACTCCGCCGTGTAGCCCGGCTGCGCCGGGCTCACCCCGGCCATGCGCGACAGCAGCATCGCGCGGTCCTCGGGGTGCACGCGCTCGATGGTCTCCTCGCCGCGGCCGCGCGGCGCCAGCCCCAGGGACGTGTACAGCGTGCCGATGCGCTGCACCTCGCCGGTGGCCGGGTCGTGGTCGTAGGCGCCCATGTGCGCCGCCTCCAGCGCCAGGCGCAGCCGCTCCTCGCCCAGGCGCAGCGCCTGCTCGGCGCGCTTGCGCTCGGTGATGTCCATGGTGGTGCCGACGTAGACCTCATGCCCGCCCTCGTCGCGCGCCAGGTACGCGTCCACCAGCACCTCGAAGGGGCTGCCATCGCGCCGCCGCGCCGTGAGCTCGGTGCGGCAGGCGCCCCAGGCGTGCAGTTCTTCGTAAACGCGCTGCGCCTGTTCGGGCTGCGTGCAATGCAGCTCCACGGGCTCGCCCACCACCTCCTCCGGCCGCTCATAGCCGAACTGCAGGGCGTAGGCGTCGTTGGCATAGGCGATGTAGCCCCGCCTGTCCACGATGCTCACGCCGTTGAGCGAGTGCTTGATCGCGCCGGCCAGCAGCTGCACCTCGGCCGTGCGCTCGGCCACGCGGCGCTCCAGCGCGCGCAGCTGCATGCGCACCGCGATGGCCGCCAGCACCGACTGCGCGATGCGCTCCAGCGAGCTGCGCTCCAGCGCCGTCCACTGCCGCGGCTTGTTGTCCACGACGCAGAAGCTGCCCAGCACGTGGCCATCGGGCGTGGCCAGCGGCACGCCCAGGTAGGCCACGACGCCCTCGGGCACCGGCAGGGCGTAGCGCGGCGGCGGCGCGCGGCGCGCGTCCTCCACCACCAGCGCCTCGCCGGAGGTGACGACGAACTGGCAGAACGACTCCTGCACCGGCAGCTCGCGCTTGCCCGCCAGCGCTTCGGGCAGCCCGAAGGCGCTCTTGAAGAACTGGCGCCGATCGTCCACCAGGCTGATCAGGCACAGCGGCACCTGCAGCGTCAGCGCCGCCAGCCGCGTGAAGCGGTCGAAGTCCTCCTCCGGCGGCGTGTCCATCAGCTGTGTGCGCCGCAGCGCCTCCAGCCGCTCGGGCGCGTCCAGGCGCTGCGGCGACGGCGGCGCCAAGGGCCGCACCACGCCGTCGCCGATGGAGCGCCACAGCGCCGCGTTGAGCTCGGCCGCCTGCTCGGCCTGCGCCTGCAGCCGGGTGTTGGCCTGGCTCAGCGATGCCTGGGCCTGCTCCAGCGCCCGCACGGTGTCGCCCAGCCGGCACAGGCTGCGCTGCTGGCCCCAGCCCGCCCAGGCCACCAGCGCCAGCGACAGCAGGCTGCCCAGCGCCGTCACGGCGACGGTCAGGTCGGTGTTGCGCTGCACCGCCACGTCGCGCTCGCCCAGCAGCCGGAGCTCCTGTGCGTCCAGCGCATCGAACAGGTCCGACATCGCCGCCAGCTCCGCCGGGCCCGTGCTCGCGGCGATGCGCTCGCGCGCGGCCGGCAGGCCCTGCACCACGGCCGCGTGCAGCACCGCCTCGTCCAGCTCGATCAGCGCCTGCAGGTGCCGCCCCAGCGCCGTGAGCCGTTGCAGCTGCACCGGGTCGTGCTCGCTGAGCTGCCGCAGCCGCTGCAGCCGCCGCGGCGCCTGGCGCTGAGCCTCGCGCCCGGGCTCCAGCCAGTCCTCGCGCCCGGTGGCCACGTAGCCGCGCACCGCGCGCGAGAGCTCCAGCACGTCGTTGCGCAGCTCGGCCAGCTCCAGCCGCACCTGGTGCGTGAGGGCACGCCCGCGCACGGCTTCGCGCGCAACGTTCTGGAACCACAGCGCCACCACCGCCACCGCCAGCAGCAGCCCCAGCGCGATGCGGATCGCACGCGGAAACGGCAGTCCACCGGCGCGCGGCAACCTGAAAGCCGGTTCGGAATGTTGCAAGAAGCCCCCAATCGTCCGTCGTTGACACGGCACCCGGGAGGCGGCCCGCGCCCCCGCGGTAGCGCTGGCCGGCCAGAACAGCGCCGAGGCGCTCATTTTGTGTCAACCCGTGAATGAGGGTGGGCTCGTCTCCTCGCCGGGGGCGGGCGTGCTGCCGGCCGTGTTTTCCCGCTCGGCAGCGCGCCCTCAAGGCACCAGCACCGCCGCGCCCTGCAGCCGGCCGCGGCGCAGGTCGTCCAGCGCCTGGTTGGCCTGCTCCAGCGGGTAGACGCTGGCCTGCACTTCCAGCGGCCGGGCGGCCACCAGATCCAGGAACTCCAGGCCGTCGCGCCGCGTGAGGTTGGCCACCGACACCACCTGCCGCTCCTCCCACAGCAGCCGGTAGGCGAAGGCCGGGATGTCGCTCATGTGGATGCCGCCGCACACCACGCGCCCACCCTTGCGCAGTGCCCGCAGCGCCAGCGGCACCAGGGCGCCCACGGGGGCGAACAGGATCGCCGCGTCCAGCAGGCGCGGCGGCGGCTCCTCGGAGGCGCCGGCCCAGGTCACGCCCAGCCGCCGCGCGAAGTCCTGCGCCGCCGTGTCGCCCGCGCGCGTGAAGGCGTACACCTCGCGCCCCTGGCGCAACGCCACCTGCGCGATCAGGTGCGCCGCCGCGCCGAAGCCGTACAGCCCCAGCGCCCGGGCCTCGTCGCCGGCCGCGCGCAGGCAGCGCCAGCCGATGAGCCCGGCGCACAGCAGCGGCGCCAGGTGCACCGCGTCGGCCGCCTGGGAGCGCAGCGGCAGGCAGAACGCGGCCTCGGCGACCACGTGCGTGGCGAAGCCGCCGTCGCGGGTGTGGCCGGTGAAGCCCGGCGCGTCGCACAGGTTCTCGTGGCCGTGCGCGCAGTAGTCGCAATGGCCGCAGGCGTGGCCCAGCCACGGCACGCCCACGCGGTCCCCGGCGCGCAGCGCGTCCACGCCGGGCCCCAGCGCCTCGACCTCGCCCACGATCTCGTGGCCCGGTACGACGGGCAGCCGTGTGCCGGGCAGCTCGCCATCGACCACGTGCAGGTCGGTGCGGCACACCGCGCAGGCCAGCACCCGCAGCCGCACCTCGCCCGGGCCCGGCACCGGGTCGGCACGCTCCTGCAGCACCAGCGGCGTGCCGGGCCGCTGCAACACCATGGCTTTCATGGAGACACCTCCTCTTCAAGCGCGAGCCATTGTGAGCGTCGCCCCGAAGCCGGGATCTTGAGCGGGGTCAGGCGGTGCGATGCCGGTTGCGCCGGCAACCGAGCACCGAGTGAAGCCCCTGTTTGAAGGCCGCATGCGCGGACGTTGACCTGCGTCACGGCGGCGCCGCGTGGCCGCGCCGATGCTGTGCATGCGGAAGCCGAGCCCTGCCGGGCCACGACCCGGGGCCGGCCCTTCCGTACAGGCATGCGTCGGGGAGGCCGCATGCGACTCGACCCTGGAGGTGTCGCATGAACGCACGCAGGCCCTGGAGGCTGCCGGTCCGACTCCTGCCCGTGCTGGCGATCGCCGCGGGCGCGCTGGCGCTGCCCGCGCCGGGCCTGGCGGACACGCCGGCCGCCGCGGCCACGG
>Ga0065721_10053198_pt1 | contig 10351 bp, 9 predicted proteins | sample Mesricmetagenome_FD_59108 | JGI IMG/M metagenome (GOLD analysis project Ga0065721, IMG submission 59108) | Mesophilic microbial community from rice straw/compost enrichment Sample: eDNA_1 v2 (version 2) | ecosystem: Engineered > Solid waste > Grass > Composting > Bioreactor | place: USA: Davis... | reverse complement strand
GCGCAGAAAGAGTCGCGCTCTATTCCGCGATCGCACAGCACCCGGAAGCCGTCATCACCAAGATTGCGATCATCGCCAAGCGGAAGGGAGGTAAGGACACGGTGCCGGCTACGTGCTGCGGTTCATGCCGACAGGTATTGCTCGAAGTTGAAACAAAACAAGGTTCCGGCATCGAAGTAATCATGCAACATCAGGATCACGAATGGGTCAAGGCACCTTCCGCAGCCTCCCTACTACCCTTTGGCTTTTCCCGCACGAACCTCGAGCATCACGAACGTAAGAATTAGAATACTCTCTATTCGGACGTCATGTAAGATTTACCATCCGAATGCACCTGCCTCCATGCGGCCTAAGAGGTAATTTAGCGACGATATGAACCATGCGCAGCAGGAACCGGATGTTGCAGACTTACGCCGTATCTCCGATTTGATTTACGAGAAGTACAATTACGACTTCCGCAATTACGCGGTGTCGTCGTTCAAACGAAGAATTGTTCGGATTCTTGAACTTAGGAAGATTACGGTCGATCACCTGCTGGAACAGCTCGAAGAGACACCTTATTTCATCAATGAATTTATCAACGAACTCACTGTCAACGTAACGGAGATGTTTCGTGACCCTGGTTTCTGGAAAATCATGCGTCATGACGTTCTTCCAAGTATACACAAGGAAAAACATCAATTCTCGATATGGCACGCCGGATGTTCCACCGGCGAGGAGGTTGTCACCATGGCGGTACTCCTTCGCGAAATGAAGATCCACAATGACGTGAACATCGTTGCTACCGATCTCGACAAAGGCGCACTTGAACGCGCGCGATCGGCGACCTACACGTTCAAGAATATGGAGGTCAATGAAAAGAACTATGCGGCCTTCGGAGGAGAACCCGGCGGGCTCAAGAAATACTATCAGCAACGGAACAACAAAGCGGTATTCAGCGCCGACTTGCTAGACCGGGTGAAATTCGTACAGCACGATCTCGTGCTTGGCGATACCTTTCAGCGCTTTGATCTGATACTATGCCGTAACGTAATGATTTACTTCAATCAAAGTCTGCAGAACGAAGTTCTGAAGAAGTTTCATGCGAGCCTGTATCCGAATGGATACTTATCCATTGGATCGAAGGAATCGCTGATCTGGTGTGACTATGCTGATCGGTTCGCCGTCGTAAGCCACGATGAAAAAATCTACAAAAAAATCATAAACTAAGGATTCACCGACACCTGCCGCGATGGAATTTCTGAAGGATAGAAACCGATGGAGTATTGTATTGGTGGGATGTTTCGTCCTGGTCGTCGCAAGTAGTGTCATACTCGTGAATCAGCTCGACGCGACCAAAGCAGGGCTTGATGCGACGACGAAAGTGTGGATGTACTCAGTCCTCGCGGCAATATTCGTTGTCGGGATCCTCATGTTTCGCGTTACGTGGAGTGCGCGCAAGGAAGTAATGATCTATCGAGAAAATGAGCGCGAAGATCATGCACTCAACCCGCACTTGTTGACTGTCACGCCTGAGCTTCGCGAGCGAGGACACCTTCACGCATCTTATCGCAACGGACAGCCCACTGGTCTTACGACGGTGTATTCAGAAGACCGGACCATTCGGTACGTCTCGCCTTCCGTTGAGGCGATTCTCGGATACAAGCAGATAGAATTGATGGGGGAAGCCGATGTTGAAAACGTTCATCCCGACCACCGAGTATCGTTTAGCCATCTCTTCACGCGGCTAAAAGAAAACCCAAGCGAGAAGATCAGGATACAATACGCCTACCGTTCGAAAGAAGGGAACTACATCTGGTTGGAATCTGTCGCATCCAATGGGCTTGATGACCCCGAGGTGAACGGATTCTTGATGCAGACAAGCGACATCACGGCACGCAGACTCGAAGAGCAGGCTAACCGGATGCGCAGCAAAATTCAGGCGTTGTCGGAAAATTCACCCGACCTAATCATCCGACTTGAAGAAGGCACCATTACATACATTAATCCAATTATTGAATATTATACCGGTAAAGGTCCCGTTGCGTACCTGAACAAAAAGGCGAAAGACACTGACCTTCACCCGGCCATTCTTGAATCGTGGTCGAGAATCGTTGGAAATGTAAGTGACTCGGGCGCGAAGATGATACTGGACATCGATTTCCCCTCGCGTGTCGGGAGTCGCATTATGCAAACTCACGCTATTCCTGAATACGACGAGAAGGGAATCCTTGAGTCGGTGCTATTGGTATCACACGATATCACCGACCGGAAGAAGATCGAGATGGAGGTCCATCATCAAAACAGAAAGATTACGGAAAGCATCAACTATGCGCGACGCATTCAAGGCGCGATCCTCCCGAATGCGCGCGTCGTCGACCGAGCTCTCCCGGATTCCTTCATCTTGTACAAGCCTCGCGACACTGTGTCGGGAGACTTCCCGTGGTTCGCACAGGTGAAAGACGAAATATTTATGGCTGCTGTGGATTGTACCGGGCATGGTGTACCGGGTGCATTGTTATCACTTGTAGGCTATTTCCTTCTCAACGATATTGTGCGAAGCCGGAAAATCACCGAACCGGGGCGTATCCTCGATCTCCTCGACGAAAGTGTTTCAACAACGCTTCGCCAGGATGAAGATGGCACCAAGGACGGAATGGACATTTCCCTTTGCAGAATCAACCTCATGACAGGAGAAGTCACCTATGCAGGTGCGCACCGACCGCTGTACGTGGTCAAGAATGGTGTGCTCCAGGAAATCAAAGGAGACAAATTCCCGGTTGGTGGAGGAATTTTCAGGAACCAGACAAACTTTACGAGCACAACTTTGCGATTGAATCGCGGCGACTCGATTTACTTTTGTTCTGACGGGTTCTGCGATCAGTTCGGAGGACCCAAGGGTAGAAAATTCGGGACAAAACAACTGCGTGAGTTGATCAGTAAAGTTCATTCTATTCCAATGAAGGAAGCGATGAGCATATTTGAAGATCAATGGCTGACGTGGAAAGGTGATCTAAAGCAGACCGATGACGTACTGCTGATAGGAATCAAATTCTAGTGATGAAGGTGATTCAGAACATTCACAACGAGATGAAATCCGAGCACCTGATGCTTGCGTACCAGGGTGACTTCTCACAGGAGACAGTCAAGTGCATACTTGCGCTTGGGGAGCGTACTATGGCCTTACACAGTGAAGACTCCGTCGTCAAACGCAAAGTATTTAACGTGATGGTTGAATCACTTCAGAACATTGTCAGGCACAACGATGCATCCACGGAGACTCAACGGCAATTTCCTGCCATCTTCCTCATCGGGAGGGAACCGAAATCTTATTCAATCATGTCAGGCAACCCGGTGAGCAAAGAACGCGTACCGGAACTGCAAACAGCATTGGAAGGCATCAATAAGCTGGACAAAGACGGATTGAAGGACCTTTACAAGAACATCATTAAGGGAACGACGCTCTCCGAAAAGGGCGGAGCCGGGCTAGGCTTCGTGGACATGGCGCGAAAATCAGGTGAAAAACTTTCGTATGATTTTCCAGAAATATCCGAATCGTATTGTTTTTTTTGTCTGAAGGTAAATATCCCTCTCGTATCTTAAATTGCTGCGACTTAACCTATAGGAACATGAATACTCTATATCTGGAAGGAACTGAAGATACCCCGACCATCATCCTCGATAAGGCCAACGGGATACTCGAAATCTCCGGACGCTCCTTGCCAGAAGACTCGACCGAGTTTTATAAACCGGTCCTGGACTGGATAGAGGCCTATGCAAAAGACCCCAACCCCTCGACAACCTTTGTCTTTAAGTTGGAATACTTCAATACCGCCTCATCGAAACTCATTCTCGATCTCCTTTACGCGTTAGAAGATATTAAGGGCATCAAGATTCAATGGCACTTTCACGAAGACGATGAAGACATGGAAGAGGCCGGTGAAGAATTTTCTGAACTCGTGGAGATACCTTTTGAGTTCGTACCTTATTAACGGTACCGATATACTCAAAACCTCGTGCCAAGTCCCCTGGGGGCCAGGGCACCTGAGGGAACAGTAGACCAACCGTAGACCACATAACCGTGGACCATTCGTGGGCCGCGGACCGTGGTCCGTGGACCAACAACCCATGAGCGAAGAAGTACTTAAGGCGCTGACCCAACTTTTTGCCATCATCACAAAGCAGGATGGTGGAGTGACCGCCAGGGAGAGGCTTTATGTCATCCATTTCTTCCAGACGGAACTCGATCAGGATTCGGTGGATGAATACGTAGCGCTTTACGATTCCTATTCTGGATACGGGGCAGACGATTCAAGGGCAAGACGCACATCCGTCAGTGACTCCGTTAAGACCCTGGTAATCTGCAAGAAGATCAATAAGACTCTTACCAAAAAACAAAAGGTAGTAGTACTGATCAAACTGCTTGAGCTAGTAGGCCCTGCGTTGGCTGAATCGCCACAACGGCGAGAAATCATCAACACCGTTTCTTCTGTCTTCAATCTTGAAGAAGCCGCATACCATGCCTTGGTCAAGTTTGTAATCGGCGATGATCCGCGGTTCCTCGACCTACCAGACATTTTGATTGCCGACGCCGAGCATGAATCTTCCTGTAAACACGCCAAACACATTCACGCACACTTCAGCGGCTTTCTCTTTTTCCTTCACGTCCCCGCGGTCGATATGTACTTCGTCAAGTACGAGGGGAGTGAATCGAATGTGCTCAATGGCTTCATCATGGAGCCTCACAGGATCTACCTATTCACCCATGGAAGCACGATCAAATCGCAGGCAGGTGACGCAATATACTACAGCGACATCGTCGCAAAATTCAACGACGAAATTCAGACCACACGACTTTCATTCAACGCCAATCTCGGCGAAGTGGTCTTCGCTTCCGGCACCTTCGGGCTTCGCGGATTCCGAATCTCCGAAGGCCCCGGTAAGCTTATCGGGATTATGGGGGCGAGTGGTGCGGGTAAGACTACCCTTCTCAACGTTCTATCAGGAGTGCTTACTCCGACCAAAGGAGAAGTCAGGATCAATGGTATTGATCTCTACAGGGACCCGGAAAAACTCCGCGGTGTCATCGGATACGTTTCTCAAGACGACCTTCTGATCGAAGAACTGACTGTTTATCAGAACCTGTACTTCAACGCCCGGCTCTGTTTTGCAAATCTTTCGGAGGAAGAATTAGATCAGCGGGTGATGGCCGTACTCCGAAACCTTGGCCTCGATCAGCGCAAAGATCTCAAGGTTGGTAGTGCCCTGGAAAAGGTGATATCGGGTGGACAACGTAAGCGACTCAACATCGCATTGGAACTCATACGCGAGCCCGCGGTGCTCTTCCTCGACGAGCCAACGTCAGGGCTGTCCTCCAGGGACTCGGAGACCGTTATCGACCTTTTGAAGGAACTGTCACTTAAGGGCAAGTTGATCTTCGTGGTCATTCACCAACCATCATCGGATATCTATAAGATGTTCGACAAGATGATCATCATGGATACTGGGGGATATCCCGCCTACTACGGTCCGCCCGTCGACGCAATCACTTATTTCAAGAAGGCAAGCCACCAGGTCGACAGCAGTCGCGGTCATTGCCATACATGCGGGAATGTGAACCCCGAACAAATATTTAGTATCCTCGATGCGCGTGTGGTTGACGAGTATGGACAACCAACGGCCCGTCGAAAGATGAAACCGTGGCAATGGTATGAACAATTCAGCGAGACGTTTCAACTGAATCGCGTTCCCGATGTGCATGAGCAACCTCCCGGGACGCTCGACCTGCCATCGAAGTTTAAGCAGGCGATCATCTTCGCCACACGCGACATGCTTGCCAAGGTAAGCAACAAGCAGTATATGCTGATCAACTTGCTGGAGGCACCCTTGCTTGCCTTCCTGCTGGCATTTATCGTGCGTTACAATAGTTCGCCTGAAGGTGAGGGCTACGTCTTCCGCTTCAATGACAACTTCCCCGCCTTCCTTTTGATGAGTATCATCGTCGCGTTGTTCATGGGACTGAGTGTAAGCGCTGAAGAAATTATTCGCGATCGAAAGATTCTCAAGAGGGAATCCTTTCTACACCTCAGTTGGAACAGTTATTTGGTTTCCAAACTCATGATTCTGTTCAGCCTGTCGGCGATACAGACGCTCACATTTGTACTTGTTAGCCATGCCCTGATAGAGATTGAGTGGAAGATGTTACTTCCGTTCTGGTTCGTCCTGTTTGCAACGTCATGCATGGCGAATGTTCTTGGACTCAACATCTCTTCGGCGTTCCGGTCGGCTGTAACGGTTTACATACTGATCCCGCTCTTGCTCATACCGCAGATGATCCTCAGCGGCGTCATGTTTCCTTTCGACAAGATTAACGAAACAATCGGAGGTAAAGGCAATGTGCCATTCGTTGCCGATCTCATGGCATCACGGTGGGCATACGAGGCGATGGCCGTGTTCCATTTCAAGAACAATTCTTATGAAGCACCCCTTTACGAATTTGATAAACGAGCCTCGGAGGCAAACTTCAAAAATGTCTATCTCGCCGAAGAGCTGATGAAGCGATTCAAGTTTGTCGCCGACTACCGAGACTCCGACAATGACGCCGTGAACCATCATCTCAGGGTTATTCGGGAAAGTCTTCGGCACGAGCCTTACCGGGTGGGGTTAACCGAAATTGACCCTAATGTCGAATGGAAGTTGGCAAGCTTTAGCCCTTCAGCTAAAGGGGAGATGGAGGAATATCTCAAAGGTTACAAAAAGCACTACCAGGATATCTATAATGCCTCGATTGCTGCCCGGGAAGCGTGGCTAAGCAAAATGGAAAATAACCCAGATTTCAGTATCACCGAGGCAAAGAACCGGTATTACAACGAGAGCCTGGCTGATCTCCTGATGAATGTTTCTGAGGAGAAACGCATAGTTGAACACGACGGGAGGCTTATTCAGCAAATTGACCCCGTCTTCCAGGATCCAAGGCCGAGACATATTTTTGACTATAGAGCACATTTCTTTGCTCCGTCGAAGAACCTCTTGGGCGCAATGGTGAGTACTTACTGGTTCAATACGATGGTAATCTGGGTCATGACGGCGATCTTCTATCTCGCATTGTATGCGAAAATACCGATGAAATCAGTAGAAGTACTGACCTACTTTAGCAGGAGAAATCGCCGGGGAAATTTGGCAGTCAGGTAACATTTTGGCGCGGAATGCTGATTTTTTAACTTTACAACTACCTAACTTTATCATATGAAAATTTTAGTCGCAGGGTTATTCCTGGTGCTGTTCGCAGCTTGCGGTACTGGCACCAAAACGGAAGAAAAGACTTTTGCCGAAGCCCTTGACGAAACAAGCCTCAACAGCACTATCCTCACGGGGGAGGTAAACGAAATTCTTAACCGGATACCGAGTCCCCTCGAGATCTCCGTTCTCCTCAAGGAATCGGGTAAGAAATACGATGCAGCCTTCCTCAATTCGCCGGAGAACGTCTCCAAGTACAACACGAATTACAAGCGTGCACTTAACCTGGGGATCTACGGCACTGACCTCGGTTATACGAACATTTATGAGCAAACACAGGATGGAGTTCGTTACATGTCGACCATCCGCAACCTCGCGAATGACCTCAACATCGGTCAGTTTTTTGAAATGGAAACAATCGGGAGACTGGTGTCAAACAATAACAACCTCGACTCCCTCCTACTGATAACGACTCAAAACTTCAATGCGATCAACCACTACCTGCAAAGCCAGGACCGCTCACATCTGAGCGTTCTGTTCCTCACCGGCGGATGGCTTGAAGCGCTTCACATTACCTGCCAGGTTGCAAAACTCACGCCTGAAAATCATCAACTCCAGGAAACCATTGGAACACAGAAAATCATTCTCGACAACCTCATTCATCTGTTGTCGATGTTTAAAGAGACGGATCACAATATGGGGACCTTGTTCACAGACCTACAGGATTTGAAACAAGCCTTTGACAAGGTTTCGATAACGACGATTTACAAGCCGTCATCTTTTGAGATCGTGGATGGAGTAATGGTGGTGAAAGACAACAGTGTAAGTACCGTAGAAATAACACAGGCGGATATAGAAAGCATCAGGACAATTACGCAAAGCATTAGAACCAAAGTAATCAGCTAAAAAGATCCAATACAGGAGCGTTATGAAACAGTTACTCGTCTTTGTTATTTGTGTTTTGATTTGCGGATCAGGAGCGAATGCACAGTGCAATTCAGAAACTCTGAGTTCGCAGTGTATTCCCAAATTAGCATCGGGTTTTAATTTTCTCAAAAGTTATAAAGTCGAGCGAGGTGGTAAGGAGTACGTTGAGTATTCATACGTATTTACAAAAGGAACTCAATACATGATCAACATCTGCGGTTCGGAACAAAACCCTGATGGAATAATCGTCACTTTGTACGATTCAAAGAGAAACATGGTGGCAACCAATAAGGTCAAAGACCAATACATCAATGCGATTGCCTACCCTTGCAATGCAACGGGCATCTACTACATCCAGTACACATTCGACGAGAGTTCCGGCTGCGGTGGAAGTGCCTTGGGATTCAAACGATAGTCTTCAATAACGGGGGACGGTTAACCGTTCTCCCGTTTCACTACAACCGCGCTTGCCTGCGCCTTCGGGAAGACGACTAAATCAGCGATGACAACATGATCGGGGGTTGAGAGGACGTAGAGGATAACGTCCGCGATATCGGCGCCTGTCAGAGGCTTCAGCCCCTTGTAAACAGTTGATGCTCTTTCCACATCTCCTTTGAATCTCACGATCGAGAACTCGGTTTCAACCAGACCGGGATGGATTGACGTGACCTTTATTCCGAACGGGTTCAGGTCAAGACGCATACCTTGGGTGAGCGCATCCACAGCAAACTTACTGGCGCAATACACATTGCCATTCGGATATACCTCCTTCCCTGCAATGGATCCGATATTAATGATATGTCCGGACTTGCGCTCAGTCATCCCGGGGATCACCTCACGCGACACATACAACAGGCCCTTCACATTGATGTCCATCATCGCATCCCAATCATCAACACTTCCCTGGTGGATCGGAGCAAGGCCATGTGCATTCCCAGCATTGTTGATGAGCACATCGATATTCTTCCATTCTCCCGTCAGTGTTGCTAGGGAAGCTTTCACAGCGTCATTATCGCGAACGTCAAATGACAGGGATGTGACTTTGGTGTGTGCGGAGAGTTCCTTTTCAAGTTCGGCGAGTCGGTCGCGTCGGCGCCCGCATATGATAAGGTTATACTTGTGTTCGGCAAGCAAACGGGCAGTGGCTTCTCCGATTCCGGAAGTAGCCCCCGTGATCAAGGCAGTTCTCTGACCCATTACTGGAATAGAAGGTACAACGTTATGGTATTCGTGTTGACTCGTTTGAGAGGTTGCCCATACATGTTTGTAGTATTCTCAAGTATGTTAACGACCCCTCGCGAGAACCTGAGTTCAGGTGAAAATTTAAAGAGCGGGTAGTACAAATCAAAGCCGAAGCCGGCTTCAAGGCTCAGGTTCATGGACGTCACACCCAGGTTACTCGATCGGTTCTCTACCTTCTTCTTTCCAGATGCCTCAAGACCGGGTTTCACTCCACCAACCATATACATCCGGATATTACCGCGGCGCTCCGATTTGTATTTAAGTAGGATCGGGAGTTCAACCATCGTTGTCTCAATCAAGGCTTCTTCAGTAGGAACCTCTCGTTTTGTGTATCGGTACCTCAGTGTATGTTCGTAGAATGCTACCTTGGGAGTAGCCCTCAAGTCAAGAAGATCTGAAATCCGATAATTCACAATAAATCCAAGCGAGAAACCGGGTGACCAGTCAGGTTCAACGGAATATACCGTATCAAGAGCCGGGGTCACGAACTTGTCGGAGTATTTGATCTGGTAGGCTGTGGTATGAAGTCCGATCAAAAATCCATAGCTCAGCTTTCGCTCGTCGTAATGCGGATTATTCTGATTAACCCATCTCCTATTGTACTGAGCAAATGCGTCCCCATTCGCACAAATCAGCGCAAAAAGCGCGAGGACTGCGGCTACTTTCGGGCTATGTAGATTGAGCTTATTCCAAAAGTGAGTGTTCTGCATGAAGTCTCTTTAAATCCGACCTTTTTCAGGATGTTTTCAAAATCTATACCGTCAGGAAACGCTTCTACCGACTCGGGCAGATAGGTGTATGCTGACTTATCCTTTGATATCAAACGACCCAATCCGGGCAATATGTTTTTAAAGTAGAAATTATACAGTTGTCGCATTGGGAATTTTCGCGGCCTTGAAAACTCAAGAACAACCAGGGTCGCTCCAGGCTTAAGTACTCGCAAAATCTCCGACAATCCCTTCTCGAG
>Ga0065721_10053190_pt1 | contig 10352 bp, 6 predicted proteins | sample Mesricmetagenome_FD_59108 | JGI IMG/M metagenome (GOLD analysis project Ga0065721, IMG submission 59108) | Mesophilic microbial community from rice straw/compost enrichment Sample: eDNA_1 v2 (version 2) | ecosystem: Engineered > Solid waste > Grass > Composting > Bioreactor | place: USA: Davis... | reverse complement strand
CGATGGCGCGGGCGATGCACAGGCGCTGCTGCTGGCCGCCGGACAGGCCGGTGCCCGGCTCGCGCAGGCGGTCCTTCACCTCGTTCCACAGGCCGGCGCGCTGAAGCGAGGTCTGGACGATCTCGTCGAACTCGTCGCGGTGGGTGGCGATGCCGTGGATGCGCGGGCCGTAGGCGATGTTGTCGTAGATCGACTTCGGGAACGGGTTCGGCTTCTGGAAGACCATGCCGACGCGGGCGCGCAGCTGCACGGCGTCGATGGTCCGGCCGTACACATCCTCGCCGTCCAGCGCGATCAGCCCTTCGACCCGGCAGTTCTCGATGGTGTCGTTCATGCGGTTCAGGCAGCGCAGGAACGTGGACTTGCCGCATCCCGACGGGCCGATCAGGGCCACCACCCGGTTCTCCTGGATGTCCAGGTCGATGCCCTTGAGCGCCTGCTTGGCCCCGTAGAAGACCTTCACGTCGCGGGCGACCATCTTCACGCCCGGCCCGCCGGCCCTGGCATGGGTGTCGGCGCGCGGCGGTACGGACGCGGTCGGGTTGTGGGTCAGAACGCTCATGGGATTACCAACGCCTCTCGAATTTCTTGCGCAGGAAGACGGCCAAGCCGTTCATCAGGATGAGGAAGCCGAGCAGGATCATGATCGCCGCCGACGTGCGCTCGGTGAAGGCGCGCTCGGGGCTGTCCGCCCACATGTAGATCTGTACCGGCAGGGCCGTGGCGCTGTCCGTCAGGCCGTGCGGGATGTCCACAATGAAGGCGACCATGCCGATCATCAGCAGCGGTGCCGTCTCGCCCAGCGCGCGGGCCATGCCGATGATGGTGCCGGTCAGGATGCCCGGCAGGGCCAGCGGCAGAACATGGTGCGTCACCGTCTGGAGCGGCGAGGCGCCGACGCCCAGCGCCGCTTCGCGGATCGACGGCGGCACCGCCTTCAGCGCGACGCGGGACGCGATAATGATCACCGGCAGCGTCATCAGCGCCATCACCAGCCCGCCGACCAGCGGGGCGGAGCGCGGCAGGCCGAAGAAGCCCAGGAACACCGCCAGGCCCAGCAGGCCGAAGATGATCGACGGCACGGCGGCGAGGTTGTTGATGTTCACCTCGATCAGGTCGGTCCAGCGGTTCTTGGGCGCGAACTCCTCCAGATACACCGCGGCGGCAACGCCGATGGGCACCGACAGCAGCATGGTGACGACCAGCGTCAGGGCGGAGCCGACGATGGCGCCCCAGATGCCGGCCTGCTCGGGCTCGCGGCTGTCGCCGACGCTGAACAGGGTGCTGTTGAAGGTGCCGGCGATGGCTCCCGAGGCGGCCAGCTTGTCGATGGCGCCGATCTTGATGTCGTTCAGGCGGCGTTCCGCCTCCGGCACGTCGCGGCGGATGAAGCCCTTCCTGAACTGGTCGACCTCGTCGTCGGCCAGCACCCACACCGTCTGCTTGGTGCCGACGATGGACGGGTTGTCGGTCACCAGTTTTTCCAGCTGGTAGGGCGCGCCGGAGGACAGCAGCTCGTTCAGCGAGCGGCGACCGGCGCGGTCGGTCACCTCCGGCACCTGGGCGTAGAGCGCCTGGCGCAGGATCGCCATGTAGTTCCGCTCCTCCACCTGGGCCTTGTCGAGCGTGACCTCCAGCCGGATCTCGGTCTGCCAGAAGGCCGTGTAGCCCTTGCTGACGATGGAGCCCAGCAGCACCACCAGCATGAGCGAGGCGATCCCGACGGCGGCGATGCCGGCCATCCGGAAGCGCCGCTCGGCAGCGTAGCGGCGTTGCAGGCGGGCGGAGAACTCCGCGCTCTGGTACCGGGATTTGGAGACAGTGACCGGCATGGCCCGCATGTCCTGTTCCACGAGGTCAGTCATATTTCTCTCGATACTTCTGGACCACCCGCAGGGCGACCATGTTGAGCACCAGCGTCACGACGAACAGCACGAGGCCGAGCCCGAAGGCCGACAGCGTCTTGGGGCTGTCGAACTCCTGGTCGCCAACCAGCAGCGTGGCGATCTGGGTGGTCACCGTGGTGACGGCCTCCAGCGGATTGGCGGTCAGGTTCGCGGTCAGTCCGGCGGCCATGGTGACGATCATCGTCTCGCCGATGGCGCGGCTGACCGCCAGCATCACCGCGGCGACGATGCCCGGCAGCGCCGCCGGCAGCACGACCAGCCGGATCGTCTCCGACTTGGTGGCGCCGAGTCCATAGGAGCCGTCGCGCAGGGACTGCGGCACCGCGTTGATCACGTCGTCGGACAGCGAGCTGACGAAGGGGATGATCATCACGCCCATGACGATGCCCGCCGACAGCGCCGATTCGGAGCTGACGTCCAGGCCCAGCCCCTGCCCCAGCCCGCGCACGAAGGGCGCCATGGTCAGCGCCGCGAAGAAGCCGTAGACCACCGTCGGGATGCCGGCCAGGATCTCCAGGATCGGCTTCAGCCAGGTGCGCAGCCGCGGGCTGGCGTATTCGGACATGAAGATGGCCGACATCAGCCCGACCGGAACCGCCACGGCCATGGCGATGGCGGTGATCAGCAGCGTGCCGGCGAACAGCGGGATCGCGCCGAAGGAGCCCGACGAGCCCACCTGATCGGCGCGCATCGCCATCTGCGGGCTCCAGTGCGTGCCGAACAGGAAGTCCAGCGGGTTGACCACCGCGAAGAAGCGCATCGCTTCGAACAGCAGCGACAGCACGATGCCGACGGTCGTCAGGATGGCGACCAGCGAGCAGATGACCAGCGCGATGGTAACCGCGCGTTCCACCCGGTTGCGGGCGCGCAGGTCCGGCGTGATCCGGCGGCGGGCGAACAGCAGGCCGGCGACCGCCACGCAGGACCCGATGGCCAGCAGGCTCCAGTCGCCGAGCGAGCGCAGTCGGACGTACCGCTCCGCTGCCGCGGCCACCGCCGGGTCGGGCTCCCGCCCGGTCGCGATGCCGTGCGCGAGGTTCAGGATGTCGGCGCGCAGCAGGCCAAGCGCCTGGTCGTCGACCCTGGTGAAGCGTTCCGGCAGGCCGGCCAGCACGATCTGCATGACCGTCCAGCCTTCCGACACGGTCCACAGCACGAACAGCAGCAGGGCCGGCAGCCCGGCCCAGAGCGCCACGTAGAAGCCGTGGTAGGAGGGCACCGAATGCAGTTCGACGACGCGGCCGCCGACCGACGCCGAAGCGCGCGACCGGCCCATCTGGAAACCGATCACCGTGAGCAGGACCAGAATGATGAGCAGTACCGTGAGCTGCATGCAAATCCGCCGGAATTGGGACTCTGGAAAGCCCTTCTCACCTCGTGGGAGAAGGGCTTTCCGTCACATCGGGAAACTTACCACCCCAAGCCCGGATCAGAGCTGGAGCGGAGACAGGTCGGTCGAGGAAGCGCGGACCGCATCGCGGTCCTTCTTCGGCATCGGGATCAGGCCCTTGTCGGCCAGATAGCCGTCGTCGCCGAAGGCCTTCTCCGCCGTGTACTCGGCGATGAACTCGCGGATGCCCGGAATGACGCCGACATGGGCGCTCTTCACATAGACATACAGCGGGCGGGCCAGCTCGTACTTGCCGGCGGCGACCGACTCGGGAGACAGCTCCTCGCCGTCCATCTTGGCCGACTGGAGCTTGTCGCGGTTCTGGTCGAAGTAGCTGTAGCCGAACACGCCGAAGCTGTCGGGGTTGGCGGTCAGCTTCTGGATGATCAGGTTGTCGTTCTCGCCGGCCTCGACATAGCCGCCGTCCTCGCGGATGGTCATGCAGGCCTTTTCACGGGCCTTCTCGTCGGCGACGATCTCCTTGACCTCCTTCACCTTCTTGCAGCCTTCGAGCATCACCAGCTCGTTGAAGGTGTCGCGGGTTCCGGAGGTCGGGGGCGGGCCGAGCACCTCGATGTCCTTGTTCGGGAGCTTCGGGTCGATGTCCGACCACTTCTTATACGGGTTGGCCACCAGCTTGCCGCCGACCGGCACCTCCTTGGCCAGCGCCTTCCACAAGATTTCCGTAGTCAGGTCGACGTGCGGGGCCTTCTTGGAGTAGGCCAGCGCGATGCCGTCGTAGCCGATCTTCAGCTCCGTGATCTGCGTGACGCCGTTGGCGGCGCACTGCTCGACCTCGGACTTCTTGATCCGGCGCGAGGCGTTGGCGATATCCGGGTGCTGCGGGCCGACACCCGCGCAGAACAGCTTCAGGCCGCCGCCGGTGCCGGTCGACTCGATGACCGGCGTCTTGAACTTGCCGCCCTTGCCGAAGGCCTCGGCCACTGCGGTGGTGAAGGGGAACACCGTCGAGGAGCCGACGGCGCGGATCTGATCGCGCGACTGGGCGTTTGCCGCGCCGGCGAAGGAGGCGGTCATGGCCATGGTCATGGTCATGGCCGCGGCGGCGGTGAGGGCGAACGTCTTGCTGGTCACGGGTCTTCCCTTCGATGTGCCGATTGCCGATCCGGCGGGGAGGCGCCTTGCGTCCACGCCGAGTCGCCGCACCGGGGGCGGGCGGCTTGCGGCCGGACGTTATTCGGGGACCGCGACTCGCTGATTACAGTTTCATGACAGTTTCATGACGGCGTCGCCTTTTGGTCATAAACCCGAAGGCGGCGCGTCGCACCGGCCGTCACGCTTGGCGGCCGTCACGCCTGCCGGCGGGCGGGCTCCTCCGCCGCGTCATCCGCGGCGACCGGCAGGTAGACGGTGAAGGTGCTGCCCACCCCCACCGTGCTTTCGATCGTCAGCCGGCCGCGGTGGCGGTTCACGATGTGCTTCACGATGGCGAGGCCGAGGCCGGTGCCGCCCATGGCGCGCGACCGCGCCGCGTCCACGCGGTAGAAGCGCTCCGTCAGGCGCGGCAGGTGGGTGCGGGCGATGCCTTCCCCCTGGTCGCGCACGGCGACCGCCACCATGGGGTTCCCGCGTCCCGCCCGCCCCGGCATCGGCGCGGCGCCCACGATGCCGACCACCGCGCCGTCGGCGATGGAAACGGAGACGGTCACGTCCGTGTTCTCGCGCGTGTACTTGATGGCGTTGCTGACAAGGTTCTGGAACACCTGGGTCAGCTGGTCGTCGTCGCCGACGACGGCGGGCAGGCTGTCCGGACCTTCCAGCTTCAGGCGGATGCGGCGGCTGGCCGCCTTCAACTCCAGCGCGGCGATCACGCCGTCCAGCCGGTCCAGCACGTCGACGCGGCCGGCCGGCGGCATGTGCTCGTCCAGTTCGATGCGCGACAGCGACAGCAGGTCGTTGACGAGGCGGGCCATGCGGCTTGCCTGATCGTGCATGATGGACAGGAAGCGCTCGTGCGCCTCCAGGTCGTCGCGGGCGGGGCCGCGCAGCGTCTCGATGAAGCCCAGCAGCGAGGACAGCGGCGTGCGCAGCTCGTGGCTGGCGTTGGCGATGAAGTCGGCGCGCATCTGCTCCGACCGGCGCAGGGCGGTGATGTCGTGCAGCGTCAGGATGACCAGCCGGCCCGACGCGGTCTCCGCGGGGAGGGGCGCCCCATCCTCCGGCACCGGCCGGGGCAGCCGGCGCTGGAAGGGCTTCACCCGCACCTCGAACATGCGCTCCACCGGCACCGGCAGGCTGAATTCCAGGATACGGGAGGCCGCACCGCCCAGCACCGCGTCCACCGCCTCCAGCACGCTGGGGTTCCGCAGGGACGCCGCGAGGTCGCGGTTGAGGATGCGGTCGCCGAACAGGCCCCGCGCCGCCTGATTGGCGCGCACCACCTGCCGGTCCGCCCCGACCAGCACCAGCGGGTCGTGCAGCGCCTCCAGAATCGATTCGTTGGCTTCCAGTTGCACCTGCGCCTGTTCGGCGCGCCCCGCCATGACCCGGTGCAGGCGCGCGACCGACGCCGTCAGTGCCCGCACCGTCGCGGAGCCGCCGACCGGCGGCACTGCGGAGGCGGGATCGTCGGCCAGCCGCGCCACATAGTCGCCGACCGCCCGGACATCCCGATACCAGGAGCGCAGGGCCAGCCCGGCCCCGACCAGGGCGACCAGCCCGCCGCCGACCGCCACGACCGGCGCGATGGCCTCCATCCGGACGAGCAGGACCAGCGCCGCGACCAGAGGCGCCAGCATCAGCGCGGCACCGGCGATCAACCGCAGCGGCGGCTTCACCTTCGGGGTCATCGCACTCTCTTCCGGCGTCGTCTCAGGGGGCGGCGTCTCATGGGCCGGCGCTTCTCGTGGGTCGGGCGGACAGTTTCCCGTTTCTACACCATCCCCAGGCCCCGCGAAGGTGCGTCACAAAAGATTAACGCGCGAGCCGGGGTCATAGCCCAGCCCGCGCGTTGTCGTGTCGATCAGACCAGTCGTCTTACCAGGGCAGCGAGTCGTGCGCCGCCAGCGCCGCCGCGGTGACCAGATCGTTGACCGTGGCGCCCATGGTGACCACCTGCACCGGCTTGTCCAGGCCGATCAGCAACGGGCCGATCATCTGGCCGCCGGCCATCTTGTTCAGCAGCTTCGCCGTGATGTTGGCCGAATGCAGGCCCGGCATGATCAGCACGTTGGCCGGCCCCGACAGGCGGCAGAACGGATAGACGCGCTTCATCAGCTGGTAGTCCAGCGCCACGTCCGCCGACATCTCGCCGTCATACTCGAAATCGACGCGGCGGCTGTCGAGGATCGAGATGGCCTCGCGCAGCGGATCCGCGTTGGGGTGCGGGTGCTGCCCGAAGTTCGAGAAGGACAGCAGCGCCACGCGCGGCTCGTGCCCCATCTGGCGCGCCTTCGCCGCGGCGCCGATGGCGATGTCGGCCAGCGTCTGCCCGTCCGGGCGGACGTGCACGGTGGTGTCGGCGATGAACACCGTGCGGTTGCGCGTCAGGAACAGGTGCAGGCCGAAGACCGGTTCGTTCGCCTTCGGGTCGATGACGCGGCGGATCTCGTCGAAGGCCACGCCGAAGGTGCGGGTCAGGCCGGTCACCATCGCGTGCGCGTCGCCCTGCGCCACCATCAGGGCGGCGAAGACGTTACGTTCCTGGTTGACCATGCGCTGGCAGTCGCGCAGCAGGGCGCCCTTGCGCTGAAGCCGGCGGTACAGATAGTCGCTGTAGCGGCGGTTGGCGTCGGAGACGCGGGCGTTGTGGATCTCCAGCTTCACGCCCGGCTGGCCCATGGCGGCCAGCTGCTCCTTGATGACCTCCTCGCGGCCAATCAGCACCGGCGTGCCGAAGCCGCCGGCGCGGTAGGCGAGTGCCGCGCGGATCGTGCGCTCCTCCTCGCCCTCGGCGAAGACGACGCGGCGCGGGTTGGCCCGGACCTTCTCCAGGATCAGCTCAAGGCTGTCGGCCGTGGGGTCGAGACGGGTGCGCAACGAATTCTTGTAGCCCGTCATGTCGACGATGGGCTTGCGCGCCACGCCCGATTCCATGGCGGCCTGGGCCACGGCGGCCGGGACCGTCACGATCAGGCGCGGGTCGAAGGGCACGGGGATGATGTATTCCGCGCCATAGCGCAGGCGGCGGCCCGAATAGGCCGCGTCCACCTCGTCCGGCACGTCCTCGCGCGCCAGCGCCGCCAGCGCCTTGGCGGCGGCGATCTTCATCGCCTCGTTGATGGTCGTCGCACGGACGTCCAGCGCGCCGCGGAACAGGTAGGGGAAGCCCAGGACGTTGTTGACCTGGTTCGGGTAGTCGGACCGGCCCGTCGCGACGATGGCGTCGGAGCGGACGGACTTCACCTCCTCCGGCGTGATCTCCGGGTCGGGGTTGGCCAGCGCGAAGATGATCGGCCGGTCCGCCATGGACTTGACCATCTCCGGGGTCATGGCGCCCTTGGCCGACAGGCCGACGAACACGTCGGAGCCGGCGACCGCCTCCTCCAGCGTGCGCTTGTCGGTCTCCACCGCGAAGGACGACTTCCACTGGTTCATGCCCTCGGTGCGGCCGCGGTAGACCACGCCCTTGGTGTCGCACAGCATGATGTTCTCACGCGGCACGCCCATGGTCGTGAACAGTTCCGCGCAGGCGATGCCCGCGGCCCCGGCGCCGTTCACCACCAGCTTCACGTCCTTGATGTTGCGCCCGGTGATGTCGCAGGCGTTGATCAGGCCGGCGGCGGCGATGATGGCGGTGCCGTGCTGGTCGTCGTGGAAGACCGGGATGTCCAGCAGCTCGCGCAGCCGCTCCTCGATGATGAAGCAGTCCGGCGCCTTGATGTCCTCAAGGTTGATGCCGCCGAAGCTCGGCCCCAGGTAGCGGACGCAGTTGATGAACTCGTCCACGTTCTTGGTGTCGACCTCCAGGTCGATGCCGTCCACGTCGGCGAAGCGCTTGAAGAGGACGGCCTTGCCCTCCATCACCGGCTTGGAGGCCAAGGCGCCCAGGTCGCCCAGCCCCAGCACCGCCGTGCCGTTGGAGATGACCGCGACGATGTTGCCCTTGGCCGTGTAGTCGTAGGCCGTGCTGGGATCCTCGGCGATGCGCAGGCAGGGCACCGCCACGCCGGGCGAATAGGCCAGCGACAGGTCGCGCTGGGTCGTCAGCGGCTTGGTCGGCGTGATCTCCAGCTTGCCGGGCCGCCCGGAGGAGTGGAGCAGCAGGGCTTCTTCGTCGGTGACGCGCTTGGTATCGGGTTCGGCCATGGGGGATTCGGGTCCTGAGGAGGGGCGGTCGCGGCCGGTCATTGTTCTTTCGGGTGCCGGCACGTTGGGCGGGCGATGTTAGCCCTCTCTTGCGCGCCCCGCCAGAGTACGTTCGCACGATTGATGCGAAAATCGCTGGTATTGCGACATATTGGACAACAATCAGTGCCCCGCACGATCATTCCGGATCCGTGCAGAGTCGGCGCCGCCGAACGAACCGGCAGCGCAACGAACGGCTTTGCAAAGGGCTTTTTCTAAAGGAAAGGGCTCAGCAGCCTTCGGCCATGTCGTAGATGGCGTCCATGTCGCTGATCAGGACCTTGTTTCCTTCCTGAAGCGAAATGACCCCGGCCGTCTTCAGTTGGGTGAAGGTGCGGCTGACCGTTTCGGTGGTCAGGCCCAGATAATCGGCGATGTCGGCCCGGCTCATCGGCACGTAGACCGGGTTTTCCTTGTGGCCGCGCCGGGCGGCGCGCTGCGACAGCATCAGCAGGAAGGAGCAGATCTTCTCCTTCGCCGTCTTGCGGCCGAGCAGCAGCATCTGGTCCTGCGCCGCCGCCAGCTCGTTCGAGGCCATGGAGAAGAGACGGCGCTGCATCTTCGGGAACTCGTCCATCAGCGCGTCGATCTTCTTGCGCGGGAAGCGGCAGAGCGTGGCCGTGGTCACCGTCTCCGCCGTGTAGGCGTAGCTTTCGTTGACGGCGAGGCCCAGGAAATCGCCCGTCACCAGGAATCCGGTGATCTGCCGCCGCCCGTCGGGCAGCAGCTTGTACAGCTTCACCGTGCCGGCGGTGACGTTGTAGAGCGCCTCGGCGGCATCGCCTTCGCTGAACAGGGTCTGGTTGGCTTCGACGCGGACGGTTTGCAGGATGTCGGCCAGACGGCGCAGTTCCTCGGGGTCCAAGGCGGCGCAGACCGTCAGGCTGCGCACGGGACAGGCCCCACAGGGGTTCATCTCTGTCGCTGCGCCCTTTTCGCGGGCGCGTCCCATGTCGAAGGGTGGCATGGCGTGACCCAGCCCTAGCCGTGCAAGGCCCCCATCATGGTCATAATCGTTCCGTTTCGCAACGGTGCTCGCATAGGCCGTTGCCGATTCGTCATAAATCCGGCGGGTCAGCGTGCCTTCGGTGCGTTCTCCGCCGGGCCTGGGGAAACTTCCGGTTGTCCGGCCCTCTCGGGTCGGGGCGGCTCGTCGTCGAACAGGATGCGGTGTGCCGCACCATCCAGATCGTCAAACTGGCCGGACTTGAGAGCCCACAGGAAGGCCCCCAGGCCCAGAAGCCCCAGGCTCAGCGCGATCGCGATCAGATAGAGAAGCTCGGTCATTCATCAGGTCCCTGGCCACCGCGGCGCGGCTGAGCCGCAGCGCGTTGGCGATGACGATAAGAGAGGACGAGGACATCGCCAAGGCGGCGAGCAACGGAGTCAACAGGCCGGCCATGGCCAGCGGCACCGCGCAAAGGTTGTAGACCAGCGCGATGGCGAAGTTCTGGCGGACCAGCCGGCCGGACCGGCGGGCGACCTCGAAAGCCTCGACGATGGGGCGCAGGTGGCGGCCCTGGAAGACCACGTCAGCGGCGGTCTGGCTGACGTCCACCGCGGTGGACGGAGACATCGACACGCTGGCCGCGGCCAGCGCCGGGGCGTCGTTCAGCCCATCGCCGACCATCAGCACCTTGCGGCCCTGCGCGGCGAGGTCTGCCAGCACGGCGGTCTTGTCGGCCGGCGTCTGCTCGGCGCGCCAGTCCGCGATGCCCAGCCGCTCGGCCACGGCGGCCACGGCGCCG
>Ga0065721_10009154_pt1 | contig 10352 bp, 13 predicted proteins | sample Mesricmetagenome_FD_59108 | JGI IMG/M metagenome (GOLD analysis project Ga0065721, IMG submission 59108) | Mesophilic microbial community from rice straw/compost enrichment Sample: eDNA_1 v2 (version 2) | ecosystem: Engineered > Solid waste > Grass > Composting > Bioreactor | place: USA: Davis... | reverse complement strand
GTTTCACAGGAATCGGACCGCCGGGCTTTGCGGATGGACGAGATAGGGTCGAAGTTCGTCGGGCGTGGGGCCGTCCCAGAACAGGTTGATGTGGAAGCCGGTGCGCGGCTCCGTCAGCGTGATCGCCTCGCCCTCGAAGGCGGCCGTTTCGCCCGTCGCGTGATGAAGCATGCCGGAGCCGAAGAGGAGATCGATCGCATAGCGCGTGCCGAGCGCCTCGCCGTCGCATGGCAGGCAGAGCGTGCCGGTCTCGCCGACCGGACAAAGGATGCCGATCGTTTCCAGGACGGCGAAGGCTTCGGACGGATCGGCGAAACGGAGAAAGAGCGTCGTATCAAAGGACATCGTAAACCGCCTTTGCTTGCAGTGACACCTCGGTCATTCTGAACGGCCAGAGGACCAGAGCCNGATACCGGCCGCCGGNGAAGTTGCCGTCGCCNTCCCTGCCGAGATANGCCGGGACCCGAGCGGCGTCGATGGGAAAGGCATGCGATGCGACGCTGGCGCCATTGTGGCAGCCNGCCTTNCCCGAGGCGCCGAAGGCGAATGCAGAGCCAAGGGCCGGAAGCGGACTGGCCAGGTCGGTCCCGATCGGAAGCGGAGCTTCGGTGCCGACGGCAAGGCCGGTGCCGTCGCCGCTGATGGAGAGAAGGCCCGTATTGCCGGCCGCACCCAGCAGCCGNCCCCCGGCTCCGGACAGGCTTTCCGCCTGGACGAGCACGCTCGCCTCNTCTCGCTGNAGGAGCGCTTCGGCGGCGGGCGANAGCCGGCATCGATCGGCAGCCCGCGTGGCGGCGGTGTTGCCTGTCGGCATGTACGACGTGNCGAAAGGCGACGGTTCGAGCTGAAANCCGCCGAAGTAGTTGGAGGTCATGTCGGCGGCGCGATTGGCCTGCGCGTTGACGCTGACGAAATCGCCGGTGGCCNATGTCGGCACGAAGGTGAAGGACAGGCGGTAGATACCGCCCGTCAGCGGCTGTATCCTGATATCCGTCGGCGGGTTCCTTTGTCCGTTGGGCGGAATGGAGATGTGGGCCGCAGCCAGGGAGACATGTGCGGCCGGCCAGGTGACCTGGACGGTCGTCTGCCAGAGCGCATCGGTGTTGTTGTAGAGGCCAAACCACGAGATGCCGCCATCCTGCCGGCTCAGGAAGACGGAGAACGTGTATTGCGTGCCGTCAACGATGCTGACCGGCTGTTGCAGACCGCCGAACACCTCCCCCGACCGGCGAACGCCCTCCAAGGCCAGCGATCCGGATATTATCGTCTGCCCCGTAAGAAGCGACGAGGATTTGATCCAGGAAGCCGCCGACAATGTCTGCGAGTAAAGCAGCATGTTCGTCGACGGACGCTCCAGGAGCAGTGCGCCGGTGCCGGCCGCCCAGTCGAAGCGGGGTTCGTCGGCGGCAGCGAGCTGCAACCGGCCGGAGGCATCCACATAGCTTGCGGCACTGGGGCGCGAATACGAGAAAAGATCGGTAAAGCGGGACGATGACAGCCGCGAGAGGCCGGCCGGCGTAGAGGACGGGATCGCCTGCGCCTCTATCCGGGTGACCGCGAAACGCCGCCGGTGGAAATCCGCAACGAAAGAGGGTCCTGAGGAAAGCCCCGTAGCTTCCGCGATCGCGGTGTAGGCCGGGTGGCTGAACCAGGCGGGAGGAGAGGCGGCGGCGATTCCCAGGCCGAGAGAAAGCGACGTCATCACACCAGCCCCACAAGGTCAGCGGATGTCGTGCCGGTCGCAAGGATCCGCGTCGCACGGACGGGAAGAATGGTGCCGGACGAAACCGACGCGAATGTCAGCGTCTCCCCGGTCAGCATCCGGACGGCGAGATTCCCGCCGGATCCCACGTAGATCGCGCGCGTCGTTTCCGGCAGGTCGGCCGTATCGCTGGGCGTGACAGCGAAGCCGGAAGCAGCGGGGCCGGACAGGGAGGCTTGAACATTGGCAAAGCGATCGGACATTTCTGATCTCCATCGGGTTGTCCGCTCATTGTCCGGTGCGTTGCGGGGCAGGGGATGAACAGGGTGAGAGAAAAATTCGCACGGTGCCTGCAACGGGATNTTCTGCNAGGAAAAGATGCGGTGGTTTCAATTCGTTGCAGCATGGCTTTCAATGCAGAAGCCGGACGGTTCGCCGTGATGGTGGAAATTATTCCNACCGGATCATCCCCATGAACCGGCAGTCGGGGAGGTGAAATGGAGCGTCCGTTCCTATAGAAGGATGGAATGAGCACCTTCGCTGCCAAGGATTCGCCGACCAATCTCGTCGAACTGTCCGTCTCCGAACTGTCCGGCTCGATCAAGCGGACGGTGGAGACCGCCTTCGACCACGTGCGCGTGCGCGGCGAAATCTCCGGCTATCGCGGNCAGCATTCCTCCGGCCATGCCTATTTNTGCCTNAAGGACGACCGGGCGCGCATCGATGCGGTAATCTGGAAGGGCACGTTTCCACGNATCCGGTTCAAGCCGGAGGAGGGGATGGAAGTCATCGCCACCGGCAAGGTGACCACCTTCCCCGGCTCTTCGAAGTACCAGATCGTCATCGAAAGCCTGGAGCCCGCCGGCGCCGGCGCGCTGATGGCGCTTCTGGAGGAGCGGCGTCGGCGGCTGGCGGCGGAAGGGCTGTTCGATCAGGCGCGCAAGCGGCCCTTGCCCTTCATGCCGCATGTGATCGGCGTCGTCACCTCGCCGACAGGGGCGGTCATCCGCGACATCCTGCATCGGATCACCGACCGCTTCCCTGTCCACGTGATCGTCTGGCCCGTCAAGGTGCAGGGCGAAGGCTCCGGCGAGGAGGTTGCCGCAGCGATCCGCGGCTTCAACGACCTTCCGGCGGACGGGCCGGTGAAACGGCCGGACGTGCTGATCGTCGCCCGCGGCGGCGGCAGCCTGGAGGATCTCTGGAGCTTCAACGACGAGGCGGTGGTGAGGGCCGCAGCCGACAGCCGCATCCCGCTGATCTCCGCGGTCGGCCACGAAACGGACTGGACGCTGATCGACCATGCCGCCGATATGCGCGCTCCGACGCCCACCGGGGCGGCCGAGATGGCGGTTCCGGTGAAGGCGGAGCTCGATGCGCAGGTCGCGAGCCTCGCGGCGCGCCTGCGGGGCTGCGCGAGCCGCCATATGGAGCATCGCCGCCAGTCGGTGCGCGCTCTGGTGCGGGCGCTGCCGTCGTTCGACCAGTTGCTCGCCCTGCCGCGTCGCCGTTTCGACGAGGCGGCCGCGGGCCTGGCACGAGGCCTGGAGCGAACCACGGTGGTCAAGCGTCGCAGCCTGGAGCAGGCGACGGCAGGGTTGCGGCTCGAGCTTCTGGTCAGCCGGATAGCCGAGCGTCGGCGCTTCATCGGCGAACAGGTCCTGCGCAAGGAGCGCTGCCTGGAGCGGCACATGCTAAAGGAGCACAACCGCGTCTCGCGCGCCGCGACCGCGCTTTCGGCTCTGCCGGCGCGGCTGACCGGCCATCTGCAGCGCGAGCGGCAGCATGTGGCCTCGCTGATGCGGCAAGCGGATACGGCTGTCTCGCACGCGCTGGCGAAGAATCGCGGCCTGCTGGCCGGGCAGGACCGGGTGCTGCGGTCGCTGTCCTACAAGAATGTATTGCAGCGCGGTTATACGGTGATACGTGATGCGGCGGACAGGCCGTTGACGCGTGCGGCGGATGTTTCCGCCGGGCAGGCGCTGACGATCGAATTCGCCGACGGGCGCATCTCTACGGCTGCGGGCGCCGAGGCTTCGACCGCGCCGCCGCCGGAGGTTTCGCGCAAGCGGCCCGCGGCGAAAACTGCACCCTCCGGCGAACCGCCGAAGCAGGGAAGCCTGTTTTGAAAGTTCTAGCGTTCAAGCCTACTTAAAATCTCTATGCGCGAGCCTAGTTATTGTCGGAAGCATGGTCGAATTCGCCACTGGCTTTGAGGAATGCGCGATGAAAAGGAAACTTGTTGCCGGTGCCATGGGCGTTCTGCTCGGTGCTGCAATCGCTGACCCGACGCGGGCCGAACAGAGCGAACTTTCCGTTTTCCTGTTCGGGCGGTACTACGATGACGGGATCACGGCTATCCCGATTACCCAGGATCCTTCGGAAGACGAGCGTCATCCATCTTACTTCCTCTATCCGGCACGCATGCGCATAGCCCAGCAGATGGTGATGGGCGATCCCTCCTTGCTGGCCGCGTTGGCGCGTCGCAAGATCGCAGTACACAACGTGCTCTGGGTGCAGACTGCCGCCAACGGCGGCAGGATCATCTACTATCGCTGACTTTCGGTAGTGGACCGCTTGCCCGTCATTCCGCATTCGGAAATTAGGCCCACTCGCCCTTGCGCATCACCGGCACGCGCGAGCCATCCGCCCTGATGCCGTCGATATCCACCTTGTCGGAGCCGATCATCCAGTCGATGTGGATGAGGCTGGAATTGCCGCCCTGGGCCGCGATCTGGTCCTGGCTGAGGGATGCGCCGTCGAGGAAGCATTTCGAATAGCACTGGCCGAGTGCGATGTGGCAGGAGGCGTTCTCGTCGAAGAGCGTGTTGTAGAACAGGATGCCGCTCGCCGAGATCGGCGACGAATGCGGCACCAGCGCCACTTCCCCGAGCCGCCGGGCGCCTTCGTCCGTGTCGAGCACCTTGTTGAGGACCGCCTCACCTTTGGATGCCTTCGCCTCGACGATGCGGCCGCCTTCGAAGCGCACCTGGATCTCGTCGATCAGCGTACCTTGGTGCGACAGCGGCTTCGTGGAGGATACGTAGCCCTGGACCCTCAGCGCATGCGGGGTGGTGAACACCTCTTCCGTCGGGATGTTCGGGTTGCAGGTCACGCCGTTCTTGGCAGTGGAGGCGCCGCCGTGCCACTCGTGGCCGTCTGCCAGCCCGACCGTCAGGTCGGTGCCGGGACCGGCGAAGTGCAGGGCGGAGAAGCGTTCGCCGTTCAGCCAGGACGACCGCTTCTTCAGGTTGGCGTTATGCTCGGCCCAGGCGGCGATCGGATCGGCGACATCGACGCGCGAGGCGGCGAAGATGGCCTCGGCCAGCTTCGTCACGGCCTCATCCTCGGGAAGGTCCGGAAAGACGACCTTGGCCCAGGAGGGGTTGGGGTAGGAGACGATGTTCCAGTTGATGTCGAAATTGGAGATCTTCTCCAGCGCCGGCTTGTAGGCCGTCGAGTTCGCCTTGTTGGCACGGGCCACCCTGGCGGGGTCCTGCCCGGAGAGCAGCAAGGGGTTGTCGCCGGCAATCGCCAGCCGGGCGGCGCCGTTCGCATAGGCCTTCGCCATGCCTTCGTAGAGCCAGCCCGAGGCCTTGTCGAAGCTCGCATCCGGTGCATGCGCATAGCGGGCAAGCGTCGTCTCTTCGTCGGAATAGAAGGTGGTGACGAGACCGGCGCCGGCCATGTAGGCGTGCTTGGTGATGAGGCGAACCAGCGGCAGGGCGGCGAGCGGCGCCGTCATGACGAGATCCTGGTCGCGCTGCAGCTGCAGGCCGACCTTCACGGCCACTTGTGCCAGCTTGTCGAGCTTGATCGGGTCGACGGCAGTCTTGATCTCGGAATGGATGTTCATGGTGCGCTGTCCTGTCCTGCGGAGGGTCCGTAACACATAGTACGCTTCGCACGCGGTTTGAAGCTATTCCGCGGTGAGCGGGGCGGCGACCGCCTTCAGCACCGCGCGAGCGTCGAGGGGCGCGAGCCGCACCTGCAGGCCCCGCTGACCGCCGTTGATGTAGACGTAACGTTCGTTGAGCGCCCGCTCCTCGATTGCGGTCGCAACCGTCTTCTTCTGCCCGAACGGGCTGATGCCGCCGACGTGATAGCCGGTCATCCGCTCCGCATCGGTAGGCTTCATCATGGCGGCCGACTTGCCGCCGAAGGCCGCCGCAAGCTTCTTCATGCTCACCTCCCGGTCGGACGGCACGACGACGCAGACCGGTTTGCCGTCCACCTCCGCCATCAGCGTTTTCAACACCCGGTGCGGCGGCTCCCCGATCGCTTCAGCCGCCTGCAGCCCGATGCGTTCGGCATCCGGATCGTAGTCGTAGGTAACGGTGGTGAAGGGTATGCCGGCCTTGGTCAGCGTCTGGGTGGCGCGAGTGGACTTGGACATGGATCACTTGGGGAACAGCGGTTCGTAGATCTCCGGCTTGAAGCCGACCACGATTTTGCCGTCCGTCTCNAGCACCGGNCGCCTGATCATCGACGGCTGCTCCAGCATGAGCCTGATCGCCTTCTCCCGGTCGAGGTCGGCCTTGGCTGCTTCGTCGAGCTTGCGAAAGGTGGTGCCGGCCCGGTTGAGCACCGTCTCCCAGCCCGTGGCCTCGACCCATCGCTCCAGATGCTCGTGGTCGATGCCCTCGCTTTTGTAGTCGTGGAAGCGGTAGGAAATGCCCCGTTCCTCAAGCCAGGTGCGGGCCTTCTTCATCGTGTCGCAGTTCTTGATGCCGTAGATCGTCGTCGTCACGTCATGCCTCCAATAGTTGGAGGAAGCGATAACAAGCAGAGTATTCGTTGAGCAAGCATTGACTTCGATCACATCGGGGCATGCTTTCCGAGCATGCCTCCCTTGCTTGCTTGTGCATTGCACAAACAACGGCCCGGAACCATATTCAGCTCAACACAAAGGAGCACATCATGTCGATCCAACGCCAGCACACCCACGGTGGTTTCCTCGGTCGCGCCTTCGCTGTCTTCGGCGCTGCCGTCAATGCCTCGAACGCCGTCGAGAACCACCGCAAGCCTGCCAAGCGCGACCTTGCCATCCTCGGCATCGACCCCAAGGCATTCGACCGGTTCTGATCNTCCGGCGACCGACACCGAACAANGCGCACGACACNGATTGTTAACCCTGTTTGCGCATAATCTCCCGATATACTTGGGAGGGTATCTTGGGTGCTGTTGTTCAACGTGATGACGGTCTTGCGGCGCCCNACAGCGGGACGGTAAGCGGCGACGTGCTGCAGGCTGCAGTCTCAAGNCTCGCCTTGGAAGCTTCGGACCTCGGCCTGCACCTTGTCGATATCGCAGGAACCATCCAGGACACGGCCTCCCAGTCTGCGGAACACGCAGCCCTTCTCTCCCGTCTGACGCGGGCTGCGGAGGCGATCGCCGAGGCCAATGGCGATATCGCCCGTTCTCTCGGCGAGACCGACAAGCTGGCCGCCAGCGCACGAAAGGTGCTCGGCGAGCAGGCGCAGCAACTGAACGGCTCGGTGGCTGCGATCGATCACATGGTGACCGCCTCGCAGGAGATCGGCGAGGAGATCAGGTCCTTCTCCACCGCCCTCGCCGACGTTGCCCGCCTCGCCGATGCGATCGGCACGATCGCCCGTCAGACCAACCTTCTGGCACTCAACGCCGCCATCGAGGCCGCACGGGCCGGCGACGCCGGCAAGGGCTTCGCGGTTGTCGCCGCCGAGGTGCGCGCGCTGTCGCTGCAGACCTCGCAGACCACCAGTTCCATCCAATCCACTCTCGATCAGCTGGGCGGCCGCATCGACCGGCTGGTGACTGCCGGCGAAGGCGCCCGCGTTTCCGCCCAGGGGGTGAAAGCCACCGCAAAGGATGTCCAGGGCTCGTTCAAGGGCGTCGAAGACGTGATGTCGCAGATCCTGGACGGCGCCTCCTCCCTTGCTGGCGCAACCGAAGCAGTCGATCGCCAGTGCAATGAATTCGCGGGCTCGATCGCCGCGGCCGCGTCAGCGATCCTGGTGTCCAACGACAAGCTGCAGGAAACGTCGTCGCGCGTCAGCGAAGTGGTGGCGATTTCCGAGCGCATCATCCAGGCGACGGCAAGCGCAGGCACGGAAACGCCGGACACACCCTATATCCGGGCGGCCATGGCCATTGCCGAGGAGGTGGCGGCCGCCTTCGAGAACGCCGTAAAGTCAGGCCGTATCGACATGGCCGCGCTCTTCGACCGCCAGTACCAGCCGATCCGGGGCACCGACCCGGTGCAGTACATGACGCGGTTCACCGAATTCACCGATATGGTCCTGCCGGCGATCCAGGAAAAGGCGGCCGCGAGCGACGAGCGCATCGCCTTTTGCGCCGCCGTCGACGACAACGGCTATCTGCCCACACACAATCGCAAGTTTTCGCACCCGCAACGGCCGGGAGATGTGGCTTGGAACACCGCAAACTGTCGCAATCGCCGCATTTTCAATGACCGGGTGGGGCTGGCGGCCGGACGTAATACCGAACCCTTCCTGCTGCAGACCTACCGGCGCGACATGGGCGGCGGCCAGTTCGTGCTGATGAAGGACATCTCCGCCCCGATCACCGTCAACGGNCGGCATTGGGGCGGGCTGAGGCTGGCGATCCGGGTGTAGNGGCGCCGCAAGAAACGGGTTGAAACGCGCCGCCCCGGTGGTCATCCTTCAGCCAAGGAGGGCCACGCCATGGCAAAGCACCGATACGAGGTCTTCAAGACAGCCGCCGGCTTCTGCGGGGTCGCCTGGAGCGAGGCCGGGATCACCCGGTTCCAGTTGCCGACGAGCACGGAGAAGGAAACGGAGCGACTGCTGCTGCGCCGCCTGGACGGCGCGGAGCGGGACACGCCGCCGGGAGAGGTGGCGGACGTGATCCAGGCGGTGAAGCGGTACTTTGCGGGCGAGCCGACGGACTTCTCCGGCATCAGGCTGGACCTCCACGAGCAGGACGCCTTCTTCCGGCAGGTCTACGATCTGGCGCGCCGGGTCGGGTGGGGCAGCACGACCACCTATGGTACGCTGGCCAGGATGCTGGGCGCCGGTCCCGAGGCGGCGCGGGAGGTTGGCCAAGCCATGGCGAAAAACCCGGTTGCGCTGATCATTCCGTGCCACCGGGTTCTCGCGGCAGGCGGCAAGCTCGGCGGCTTTTCCGCTCCCGGCGGATCCGAAACAAAGATGCGCATGTTGGAACTGGAGGGTGTTCGGCTGGGGTCGCGAGAGCCCGCCCAGCAGGCATTGCCGTTCTGACGGTTGGCGCCCTAGAGGCGCGTGATCGACATCGCACGGACAACGATCTCGTCCTGCCGGAAGATCTTTTCCAGGTCGCCGCGGTAGCTCTGCCACCAGTGATGGTCGAGCGTCTCCACCATCACTTCGGCGGTGACGATCGCATCCCGCTCGATGCCGCCCTTGCCGAGCCACAGGCCTTCTGCCGGGGCGCTCCGGTGAAAGGTGATGCCGCCGAACCGCCGGGCGAGATTGTCTCTCACGGAGGCGAAGAGCTCCGGCGGAAACGCCTTGCCCTCGGCATCGGCGGCGGGCAACAGGATCTGGACAAGATGCATCTGGAATTCACCCCGGGTGATGGATCAGGGATATAGCTTAACGGTGGGCAGCCCTATTCTCCAGCGCTGTCGGCTGCTTCCTTGGCCCTTTCGGCCGCCGCCTCTGCGTCAATGATAGCCTGTACGGCCTCCTCCCTGCCGGTAGCCGCATTGCTTCGGGCCATCTCGGCGAAACCTGATGCTATCTGGGCACCCGACCGTGCAGTAAGCCGGTGGCTTAGAGCTGCGGGATGATCGCCTTTTGCCTCGGCCTGCCGTGCATCGCGGGCGGACGCCTCCGCTCCAACAGCCAGTTGGTTGGCAGCTGCCGCGTGATGCATGGCCATCTGCGCTGCATTCAAGCGGGTGGCAGTCGCGGTCCGCGATGCGTTCAGGAAGGTATTGTCCCAGTCTAGGTACGGCGTCAGATAGCCGTAATGGTTGCTGACGTAGGCACCCAGGTCTTCTGTCGCCTGATTCATTATCGCGGTACTCGAGTCGTCTGTCCGCGCCGCCTTTCCCAGTTCCACGCCGTAGGCCACTCCAAATGCGAAGGTTCCCTGTAGCCCCTCCTTGTAGCCGAGCTGTTCGTCGGCAGAGGTGATCGATTCCGGAACTGGCGCCACCGCCAGGGACACCGATCCGTCGTCTGCCGGGACAGTGGCCAATCCGTTGTAACCGTCAGCCAGGCCCCGCAGCCAACCCGGATATGCTGCCTCGCACGCTCCTCGGTGGTATTGTGCGCTGTNACGGTCGGCGAGAGCTGCTGGGACATCGCAGATGGCGACAAAAANTACGCAGGCCGCGAGAGCCCGACAAGGCGCACTATAAGTCCCGTGCCGGAATGAGGCGCACCTGACCCGTCATGCTGGCCTCCCCTGTTCGATGTCTGCCTGCTTACCGAGGCTTCAATCGTCAGGGATTCTAAGTCGGCCGTCATTGACCTGCGTCACCTTTGGTGATCGGGCCGGCCGCCGGTCGTCCTCATTCCCACTCGATCGTGCCGGGAGGCTTCGACGTCACGTCGTAGACCACGCGGTTGATGCCGCGCACCTCGTTGATGATGCGGGTGGCGGTGCGGCCGAGGAAGGTCATGTCGTAGGGGTAGAA
>Ga0065721_10008229_pt1 | contig 10353 bp, 9 predicted proteins | sample Mesricmetagenome_FD_59108 | JGI IMG/M metagenome (GOLD analysis project Ga0065721, IMG submission 59108) | Mesophilic microbial community from rice straw/compost enrichment Sample: eDNA_1 v2 (version 2) | ecosystem: Engineered > Solid waste > Grass > Composting > Bioreactor | place: USA: Davis... | reverse complement strand
AGCGGTGCCGGAAGTCGGCAGGCAGCCCGACATGATCGAGCGCCGCCCTCACCCGCGCCTCGACGCCGTCAAAGCCGTGCAGTTCCAGCGGATCGGCGATGATCGCGCCGACGCGCCGGCGCGGGTTGAGCGAGGACATCGGGTCCTGGAAGATCATCTGCATCCGCCGGCGCAGCGGCCTCAGCTCCGCCTCGGCGAGATGGGTGATGTCGCGGCCCTCGAAGTCCACCCTGCCCGCGGTCGGCTCGTAGAGCCGGATCAGCGTGCGGCCGAGCGTCGACTTGCCCGACCCCGAGCCGCCGACGATGCCGATCACCTCGCCCCGGGCGATCTCGAAGGACAGGCCCTTCAGTATATGGATGCCCGGCGCCCTGCCGAACAGCGGCTTCCGCGCGCGGTCGGGCAGCGAAAGATGGAGGTCTTCCACCCGGAACAGCGGCACGTCAGCCGGCATGGCGCCACTCCCTGTCGCTCGCGGCGATCTCGGCTGCGACCGCCTCGATCACCGCGCTGTCGACCGGAACCAGCGAGGAGCCCGGATCGGTGTATTTCGGCGTCGCGGCGAGGAGCGCCCGCGAATAGGCGTGACGCGGCGCGGCGAAGAACTCGGCGACACTGGCGCGTTCCACCACCTTGCCGGCATAGAGCACAGAGAGGCTCTGGCAGATCTTCGAGACCACGCCGAGATCGTGTGTGACGAAGAGCATCGCCGTGCCGTGCCGTTTCTGCATCTCGCGGATCAGTTTCAGGATCTGCTTCTGCACCGTCACGTCGAGCGCCGTCGTCGGCTCGTCGGCGACGATCAGCTTCGGATTGGCGGCGAAGGCCGAAGCGATCAGCACGCGCTGGCGCATCCCGCCGGACAGTTCGAACGGATAGCTCTCCATGACGCGGTCCGGGTCGTCGATATGGACCTCGGCGAGGAGCTCCCCTGCCCGCGCCTTCGCGCGCGTCCGCTCCCAGCCGAGAATGTCGACCAGCCGGTCGGAAATCTGCGGCCCGATCCGGTGCGAGGGATTGAGCGCCGTCAGCGGATCCTGCGGGATCAGCGCCGCCTTGGCGCCGATCGCCCGCCGCCGGTCTGCGGGCTTCATCTTCAGGAGATCCTCGCCGTCGAGGCGGATCTCGCCCTCGACGATCCCGATCGCCGGCGGCAGGATGCCGAGCACCGCCTTGCCGATCATCGACTTGCCCGCCCCGCTCTCGCCGACGAGGCCGTGCACCTCCCCCGCCGGCACCGACAGCGAAACCGAGCGCAGCATCCGCAGCGGATGGCGCCTCAGCGTCGCGCTCAGATTCTCGATTTCGAGGAAGGCGCTCATCGCAGCACCGGGTCGAAGCGGTCCTTCAGCCCCTCGCCGAGCTGGCTGAAGGAGAGGACGGTCAGGAACAGGATCGCAAGCGGAAAGACGAGCACCCACCAGGCCTGGTGGATCGAGGTGCGGCCCTCGGCGATCATCCCGCCCCAGGTCGGCGCGTCGGTGGAGATCGACAGGTTGACGAAGGAGAGGATCGCCTCGACGATGACGGCGATCCCCATCTCGATCGTCAGGAGAACGCAGACCGTCGGCAGCACGTTCGGCGCGATCTCGCGCCACATGGTCGAGAGCCGGGTACGGCCGGCGACCTTTGCCGAGACGACGTAGTCCATGGCCGACTGGTTCAGGGCCTCGGCACGCACGACGCGGCAGAAGCGCGTCCAGTCGATGACGACGATGGCGATGACGATCGACCAGAGCCCGGTGCCGAGCACGGCGATCAGGAGAATGGCAAAGAGGACCGGCGGAAAGGCGAGCCAGATGTCGACCGCGCGGGAGACGACGACGTCGACCCAGCCCCGGAGATATCCGGCCGCGAGCCCGAGCGTCGAGCCGATGATCGCCGTCGCCAGCCCCGCGATCAGCGCGACGGTCAGGGCGATCCGGGCGCCGTAGATCAGTCGCGAGAGCACGTCGCGGCCGAGCGAGTCCGTGCCGAGCAGGTAGAGCGGGTCCGCCCCCTTCGCCCAGAAGGGCGGCAGTCGGCCGGCGAACAGGTCCTGCGCCAGCGGATCGTGCGGCGCCACGAGCGGCGCGAAGACCGCCGCAAGCGCGACGAGGATCAGCCAGACTGCGGAGAGCCAGAGCCGCGGACCGGCGCGGCGGCGCATCAGCGAGCGGCCTTCGAGCCTGCGGGCCTCAGCCATGGCGGAGCCTCGGATTCAGGAGGGCATAGGTCATGTCGACGAGCAGGTTGATGACGGTAAAGAGGAGCGCGAAGACGATGACGATGCCCTGGATCAGCGGCAGGTCGCGATTGATCACCGCGTCGATCGCCATGTTGCCGAGGCCCTCGTAGGAAAACAGCCGCTCGATGATGACGGTGCCGCCGATCAGGAAGGTGAACTGCACCCCGATNAGCGTCAGCGTCGGCAGGACCGCGTTGCGAAGCGCCTCGAAGAGGATGACNTGGNTTTCGCCNTANCCCTTGGTGCGGGCGAGGACGACGTAGTCGAGGTTCATCGTCTCCTTGAGCGACTGCTTCAGCAACTGGCCGATGATTGCCGCGAGCGGGATTGCCAGCGCCAGCGCCGGCATGAACATGTGCTTCAGGAGATCCCACCACAGATCGAACCTCAGCCGCGCCACGCTCTCGCACACGTAGAATTGCGTGACGAAAGGCAGGTCGAGCGAGGGCGAGATGCGGCCCGATATGTGGAACACCGGCATCAGCACGCCGAAGAGGAGGATCAGCACCAGCGCCCAGAGGAAATCCGGGATCGAAAGGCCAACGCCGTTGGCGACGTCGATGCCGGCTTCCGCGCGAGAGCCCCGGTAGCGTGTGCCGGTGAGCGCCATCGCCCCGCCGATCAGGATGGCGAGGACGAGTGCGAAGATCGACAGTTCCAGCGTCGCCGGCAGCCGTCCGAGGACGAGCGGCATGACCGGCTGGCGCAGCGAGATCGAGGTTCCGAAATCGCCCTGGAGCGCACGGCCGAGCCAGATCGCGAACTGTTCGGCGATAGATTTGTCGAGCCCGTAATGGGCGGTCAGGCGGGCGATGTCCGCCTCGGTCGCGCCGGGCGGCAGCATCATGGCGATCGGGTTGCCCGGAACGACGCGGATCACCACGAAGACGATCAGCGCCGCGCCGAACAGGGTGACGAGTGTCGTCGCCAGGCGGGTGACGATGGCACGGACGAGATTCAAGCGGTCATTCCCTTCCGCGAGGCACTTCGACCGGCCGTCCGGGAGCGAGGCCCCCGGACGATCCGTTCACTGGCTCGGCCATCCCGATCCCACGCCTCAGGCGCGCTTCATCAAATGCGGCAGCAGCGCCCCGGACGCATGCGGCGTCACGGAGACGCCGGAGCGGAAGAGGATCGGCTGCACGTATTGCAGGAGCGGGATGACGAGCGCGTTGTCGGCAATGTACTTGTCGACCGCCTTCCAGCCGGCGATGCGCTTCTCCTCGTCCGCCTCGCCCCAGAGCGGGCCGATCAGGTCGATCAGTTCCTGGCCGTCCCAGACCGAGTGGGGCGACGGGCCGAACATGGCGAAACCGGTCGAGGTCGTCGGATCGGCCACCGAATTGCCCCAGTTGTAGAAGGCCGCCGGCGCCAGCGTGTCGGCCGCGCGCAGTTCGTAATGCTTGGCGATCTCGTAGACCTCGATCTCGGCCTCGATGCCGACCTTGCGCCAGAGCCCGACGATGGCCTGCACCATCTCGTAGTCCTTCGGCTTGAAACCGCGCGTGGTCTGGATCTTGAACTTGACCGGATTTTCCGGCGAAAAGCCGGAGGCCGCGAGCAGTTCCTTCGCCTTGTCCGGATCGTACGGCACCTTGATCGAGGCGTCGTAGGCCGTGTATTCCGCCGTCTGCAGCGTGTCGATCGGCACGCCGTAGCCAGACAGCAGCCGGTCGATGATGGTCTGCTTGTCGATCGCCATGGCGGCGGCCATGCGCACGTTCGGATCGAGCATCGGTTCGACGTCGTTCAGGAAGATCATGCCGATGTCGGAGATCGGCGTGGCGATGCCCGAGATGCCGCTCGCGCCCTTCAGGCGGTCATATTCCTCGTAGGGCATTTCCAGCGTGACGTGGGCGTTGCCGGATTCTACCTCGGCGACGCGCGAAGCGGCGTCGGTCACGAACTTGATCGTGACCGTCTCGAAATCGGGCTTGCCGCCCCAGTAGTTCGGGTTGGCCTTGAGGCGCACGAAGGCGTTGCGCTCGAATTTCTCGACCATATAGGGGCCGGTGCCGATCGGCGCGGCCTCGAAGCCTTCCGGGCCGACCTTCTCGTAATAGGCCTTGGGCAGGACGTAGCCGGTGAGGAAGTACATCCACATGAAGACGGTCGGCTCGAAGCGGACGACGTCGGCCGTCACCGTGTCTCCCTCGGCCTTGATGTTGCCGAGCGTCGACCAGATGAACTGGATCGGGTTGCCGGTCTTCTCGTCGGCGGCGCGGGTCAGGGACCACGCGACGTCCTCGGCGGTGAACGGCGAGCCGTCGTGCCACGTCACGCCCTGGCGCACCTTCATCGTCACCTTGGTGCGGTCCTCGTTCCAGCCCCACTCGGTGAGGAGGCCCGGCGCCGGCTTCAGGTCCGGCTGCTGCAGGATGAACTGGTCGAAGACCGACTGGTAGATCCCCTGGATCGTCGGGTTCACCGCCGAGGGGCCGACCGTCGGATCCCAGGACGGCAGGTTGACATTGTAAGCGATCACGAGCTCGTCGATCGCCTGCGCGGCTGCGCGCCCGCCGCCGACGAGGCCGAGGGCGAACGCCGCTGCCGTGCCTTTCAGCGCGGTGCGTCTGGTGATGGTTTTCATTCTTGCCTCCCTTTTCGTTCCCGGCGAAGTGGGTACCGGTTCGCCATCCGGATATGCGACAAATCAGGACCCGGGACCGCCGCGGCGATCGAAGCCGGTCAGCGGCCGGCAAGCATCCGGCCGAGCATGGTCCCCGGTCCGGCCCCCGTCCCCGCCCCGGGCCAAACGGCGGCGCCGGTGAGATAGAGCCCCTTCACGGGGGTTGCGCCCGACGCTCTCCCCAGCGCCGGACGGAAGAGAAAATTCTGCGCGAGATGGTGGCTGCCGCAGATCTGGTCGCCGCCGACGAGGTTCGGGTTGTCGGCTTCGAGATCGCGCGGCGTGACGATCGCCCGCGCGCGGATCGATTGCCGCAGACCCGGCGCGTGGCGCTCGATCACGTCGAGCGCGCGCTCGGCGAAGGGCTCGGCCGCCTCCTTCCAGTTGCGAGACGAGATCGTGCCGCCGGCGTCGCCGAGGATGTCGGCCGGCGCCATCCGGACCTGCACCCACAGCACGTGCTTGCCTTCCGGCGCCCGGCTCGGGTCGATCGCGGTCGGCTGGCCGACGACGATCACCGGCTCGTCCGGCAGCAGGCCGGCTTTGGCCTGCTGGTAGGTCCGCGCCATCTGGTCGAGCGACGGCGCGACGTGCACATAGGCGAAGGTTTTCAGCTCTTCCGAAGCCGACCAGTCTGGCAGCGCATCGAGTGCGAGATGGATCATCATCGTGCCGGGCGCATGCGCAAAGCCGCGCATTGCCCGGTCGAACCGCGCATCGCCCGACGTACCGCCGAGAAGACCGTCGACGAGGTTGCGCGGCGCCACGTTGGCGATCACGGCCCTGCTCGCGAATATCTTCTCGCCGCCGTCAAGTTCGACACCCGTCACCCGGTCGCCCGCCCTCAGGATCGCCGTCACCCGCGCGCCAGCACGGATCGTGCCGCCGCGAGCCTCGACGAGACCGCACAGCGCCTTCGTCACCGTGTCGGCGCCGCCCTTGCCGATGACCATGCCGAAGGTCTGGTTCGCCATTGCCTCGAGGTAGGGAAAGATCGCACCGCCCGCGATGTCCGGGGCGAAGTCGAGATGCATGCCCCACGCCGCAAGCGTGGCGCGCACGTGCGGGTTCTCGAACGTTTCCTCGAGCCAGGTTCGTGGCGAGGACAGCATCAGCCGGACGAGAGACCCGGTCCAGTCGAAGCCGTGTTTCCACCATGCCTTGGCGAAGGTCTTGCCGAGTACATGCATTTTCATGGGATTGCCGAGCACGGCGAAGAGATACTCGGCGGTCTTCGGAAACTCGGCGGCGAGCCCGTCCCAGGCCGCAGCGTCCTTCTCCGAGAAGTCGGCGATGCGCGCGCGGGTCGCGTCAGACCCGGTCGTCACCCCAAGTCAGCGCCCGTCCGGGAACACGCTCGAAAAGCAGTTCTGCGCCGGCACGAAGGCAAGTCCGTGCCTGGCAAGTTCGTCCGCATTCTCCCGGTGAAACGGCGATCCGGCAAAAAGCGAAAGATTCATCGCCGCCCAGTCGTGGCGAAAGCCCGGCTCGGTCATTTCCAGCGTCTTGACCGCGCCGCCCGCAGTCGAAGCCTGCTCGAGCACCAGCGTGCGCCAGCCCTTGCGGGCAAGCTCCGCCGCACAGACGAGGCTGTTGTGACCGGCGCCGACAATGATGGCATCGTAGTTTTCTGACACCTGCAGTCACCTCTCCCCGACAAAGATAATTGCAAATGCATATTCTTCTGTCTAGTATGAATCTCGGGAAGACCGGCGGACGGAGGACGTGGAGCCGCCGGGCACAATGGGAGGAATGAAGAGATGAATTCTGCGCAAACGCTCGCCGATCTGGCGTCGCTGCTCCTGTCGGGCAAGGTCGAGGTCGTGGACCTGTCCGGCCGCCTCGGCCCCGATACGCCGCTCCTGAAACTGCCGCCGGAACTCGCAAGGGACACGCCGAAGATCGAGATGCACAAGATCTCCGAATACGACGCGGACGGCCCGTTCTGGGCCTGGAACTGGCTGAAGATCGGCGAGCATTCGGGCACCCATTTCGATGCGCCTCACCACTGGATCACCGGCAAGGACTATGCCGACGGCTACACCGATACCATCCCGGCGCAGAACTTCGTCGCCCCCGTCAACGTCATCGACTGCTCGGCCGAAGTGGCGAAGAACCCGGACTACCTGCTCGACGCAGCCGCTGTTCAGGCGTGGGAGAAGGAGCATGGCGAGATCGGCAGGGGCGAATGGGTGGTGATGCGCTCCGACTGGGACGCGCGCGTCAACGACGAGGCCGCCTATCTCAACGCCGACGAGACCGGTCCGCACTCGCCAGGGCCGACCGTCGACTGCATCAAGTACATCCTTTCCAAGGGGGCGATCGGCTGGGGCACCCAGTGCATCGGCACCGATGCCGGCCAGGCCGGCGGCATGGAGCCGCCCTTCCCGGCGCACAATCTGCTGCATGCCGCCAACAGGTACGGCCTCGCCTCGCTCGCCAACCTGTCGAAGCTGCCGCCCAAGGGCGCGATCCTGATCGCCGCGCCGCTGAAGATCGCCGGTGGCACCGGTAGCCCGATCCGCGCCCTGGCGCTCGTCCCGCGCGGCTGAGCCGCCTCCCCGAAGGAGAGCCGGTATGGCGGGTCATGACCACATCGTCGTCGGCAGCGGCATCAACGCGCTCGTCTGCGCGGCGATGCTCGCGAAGAAGGGCGAGAAGGTCCTCGTCCTCGAACGCAACGATGTCGTCGGCGGCTGCATGGCGAGCGAGGAACTGACGCTGCCCGGCTTCGTGCACGACCCGATGGCCGCCACCTTCGTCCTGTTCCTGACCTCGCCGGCCTTCGGCGCGCTGGGGGCCGATCTTGCCCGCCACGGCCTCGAATTCTGCCACACCAGGCATCCGACCGCGGTTCTGCGGCCGGACGGCTCGTCGCTGGTCCTGTCCACCGACCGGGCCGCCAACGTCGCCGCCTTTAATGCGGCCGCTGCCGGTGACGGCGAGGCGCACGCCCGCGACGTCGGCGGCATCGAGCGGGATGCCCCCTTCCTCTTCGCTCTCCTCGGCGGGGAATTGTGGGGCTGGGGCACGGCGCGCCTCCTTGCCAGGCAGCTCTGGCAACGAGGCGTCCGTGGCCTCGCCGCCTGGATGGGAGAGGCGCTGCGCCCCGGCCGCGCGTGGCTGGAGGCGACCTACCGCTCGCCGCTGGTCCAGGCGCTGCATGCGCCCTGGGTGCTCCATACCGGGCTCACACCGGAATCGGCCTATGGCGCGCAGATGGGCAAGGTCATTGCCTTCGCGCTGGAGGCTGCCGGTGCCCCGATCGCAAAGGGCGGCGCCGGCCGAGCGCCCGCCGCGTTCCGCGCGCTGATCGAGGAGAAGGGCGGGACGGTGCGCACCGGCACCGACGTCGCCCGCATCCTCGTCGAGAATGGTCGCGCCTGCGGCGTCGTTCTTTCCTCCGGAGAGGAAATCCGCGGCCGCAACGTCATCTGCTCGGTGGCGCCGGACCAGCTCTATGGGCGCTTGCTCGGGGACGTGGAGACATCCGAGCGTGCGGCGCTATCCTCGTTTCGCCACGGCCGCGGCGACTTCCAGCTTCACTACGCGCTCGACGGTCCGGTCAGGTGGAAGACACCCGGCCTCGACGACGTGGCTCTCATTCACCTCGCCGACGGGATCGATTCCGTCTCGAAATCCGCCAACGAGGCCGAGCGCGGCATGCTGCCGGAAACGCCGACCATCTGCGTCGGCCAGCCGCACCGGCTCGATCCCTCGCGCTGCCCGGAGGGCAAGGCGATCCTCTGGCTGCAGATCCCCGACGCGCCGCGCCTTCTCAAGGGCGACGCCGCCGGCACGATCGCCACCAACGGCCGCTGGGACGACGCGACGCGCGANGCCTTNGCNGACCGGATAGAGGCAATTCTTTCCAACCATCTGGAAGGTTTCCCTCAACAGGTCCTGAAGCGCNTNGCGCTCTCGCCAGCCGACCTCGAGGCCCGCAANGTCAATCTCGTCGGCGGCGATCCCTATGGCGGTTCCTGTGCACTTGACCAATTCTTTATTTGGCGTCCCTTCTCCAGTTCCGTAAACAACGCCACATCGATCCGGAACCTCCACCACATCGGGGCCTCCACCCATCCGGGGCCGGGCCTTGGCGGCGGGTCCGGATACCTCGTGGCACGGAGACTGGGCGCATGAACGAAATCAGGGCAGACATCGGCAGCAAGGCGGAGAGCTATCCACGCCTCGGCGAGATCGGCCTGTCCAACTTCGCCCCGTACCTGATGAACCGCATCATGGGGCGCTACAACGCCAACCTCAGGCACGACATGGCCCGGCTCGGGCTGACGACGCCGAAGATGCGCTCGCTTGCCGTGCTTTCGGTTATCGATTCCCTGCAGATTTCCGAGCTCGCCGTCTTCGCGGTCGTCGAGCAATCGACGCTGAGCCGCGCGCTCGACCAGCTCGCCCAGGATGGGCTGATCCGCCGCGAGACCGACCCGAACGACAGCCGCGTCACCCGCGTCGCCATCACCGAGGCGGGACGCGCCACCTTCGAGCGGCTGTGGCCCACCATGGCCGCCGCCTATTCGCGCATGTTCCGCGGCATATCGGATGCCGAGCGCACCGCCTTCGTGGCGACCCTGCAGAAGATGCTCGGCAATATACGCCAGCACGATTTTTGAGGTTTGTGAGCCATGGCCGAACGCTCTTTCGCCCGGGAAGTCGAGAAGCTGAAGCTCGGCGCCGGCGAGACCTTCACCGGAGAGGGCATTCTGGCCATCACCAAGGCGCTGCTCGAGGCCGGCGTCGGCTATGTCGGCGGCTATCAGGGCGCGCCGATCAGCCACCTGATGGACGTTCTTGCCGACGCCGAGGAAATCCTGTCCGAGCTCGGCATCCGCTACGAGGCGAACGCGTCGGAAGCCGCCGCCGCGGCCATGCTCGCGGCCTCCGTCCATTATCCGATCCGCGGCGCCGTCACCTTCAAGGGCTCGGTCGGGGTCAACGTCGCCTCCGACGCGCTCGCCAACCTTGCCTCCTCGGGTGTCACCGGCGGCGCTCTCGTCATCATCGGCGAGGATTACGGCGAGGGCTCCTCGATCATGCAGGAGCGCAGCCACGCCTTCGCGATGAAATCGCAGATCTGGCTGATGGACCCGCGCCCCAACCTGCCCTCGATCGTCGCCGCCGTCGAGCAGGGTTTCGACCTGTCGGAGGCGACCAACACGCCGGTCATGCTGATGGTCAGGATCCGCTCCTGCCACGTGACCGGCTCGTTCACGACGCGCGANAACAAACGCCCGTCCTTCACCGTCAAGGACGCCTTNNAAAATCCGCGCTCGGACTATTCCCGCGTCGTGCTGCCGCCCATGTCCTACATGCAGGAGCAGGACAAGATCAAAAACCGCTGGCCCGCCGCGCANAGATACATCCGCGAGAAGAAGCTCAACGAGTTCTTCGGCCCGAAGGAGTCTCCGGTCGGCATCGTCGTCCAGGGCGGCATGTACAANGGCGTCGTGCGCGCNCTGCAGCGCCTCGGCCTCGCCGA
>Ga0065721_10053194_pt1 | contig 10354 bp, 8 predicted proteins | sample Mesricmetagenome_FD_59108 | JGI IMG/M metagenome (GOLD analysis project Ga0065721, IMG submission 59108) | Mesophilic microbial community from rice straw/compost enrichment Sample: eDNA_1 v2 (version 2) | ecosystem: Engineered > Solid waste > Grass > Composting > Bioreactor | place: USA: Davis... | reverse complement strand
TGATCGTTTGACGCTCTTCTGACCCTTCTTTAAGAAACCCTGACTCACCGCCCTCCTACGACGCTCGTTACATCCTCCGACCTGAGACGGTTGAATCTCTGTTCCTTGCTTTCCGCCTGACTGGAGACCAACGCTACCGCGACTATGGTTGGAAGATCTTCCAGGCCATAGAGAAGCATTGCAAGATCGAAGACGGAGGATATGCGTCGATTTTGGATGTGATGAACCCGAAGACGGAATACGAAGACAAGATGGAGACGTTCTTCCTGGTATGTACACTTACCATTCATTCACTGTATGATGGGCAGGGTTGATCATTCCTGGGCAGAGCGAGACCCTGAAGTACCTCTACCTCCTTTTCTCTGATGCAACCGTTGTCCCTCTAGATCGTAAGTACACTCAGCCTTATGTTGATATCATCCTGAACCTTGGTCACAGAGTACGTTTTCAATACCGAGGCGCACCCGCTCCCCATCTTTTACCCATCTATTCGGACAGGCTTTTCTTAGCCTGCTCTTTGTCAATAAGATTATTAGATGTGCAACTTCACGATGTGAGAATATACAAAGGTCCAAGCTGCCGAAATGTTGATACAGGTGATACAAGGCAAAGAAGCGGGACCAGACAATACGTACAAAAATGTGGGCAACCCTAGAGAGGTAGGTGGCGCGAAAGTGCGAAGCGTAAAACGACATAATTTGAGGTTGATAGGTACTCCAGAATCGATGAATGGATGGCGACGACATGCGAGAGAAAGGGGTAATCAATGTAAGGTAACAAAGTAGATTGGAGGTCGAATCGGAGAAAGGAAAGGGTTGAAAGGTCGTTCAGGATTGAATTGTATCAGATGTGTCCAGGGATGACGCTTCAGGAGCGTCCGAGGCTACCTCTTCAGCGACGGGGGGCTCGGCACATTTCCCCACCGTGCTATCAAGGAGCATGGTTTTCATGAACGCGCGGCCAATGGGGTCGTCAAGTACCCTGATGTCGATGTCTGGCCGTGCGAGAAGGAGGCGAGCAACGTCGGTATGTCCCCCATACACGGCTATTGACAACGCGGACTCCCCTTGATTGTTCAGAGCGTTGACGTTGATGTTGGTAAGGGATAGCAGTATACGAACAGCCTCCAGCCGTCCAGACCTCGCAGCAGCAATCAGCGCGGTGTCACCCTTTTTGTCTCGCCGATGAACATCGATCCCAGGCTTCCCCAAGATGTCAGCAACCACCGACTCGTCGCCAAACTCTGCTGCGCGGTATAGCGGCGACCTGCCCAATCTGCAGTGGGCGGCGTTGAGAGTAGAGTCATCTTCGATGAGAGGAAGGATCTTCCGAACGAGGTCCCTGTCTCCCGTCTCCGTGGCGAATGTGAGAATGCTGCAGTTGCAGCCAAACTTCGTTGGGTCAATGCGGCCGTTGAAGTCGAGAGATGGACCGAAAGATGACTCCATGAGCTTCTCGATGAGGTTGAAGTGCTTGCGACGCGCTGCGGCGAGAACCGGGGTGAACCCACACGAGGAGCAGCGTACAGTGACATCGAGCTCTGGGCGCTCGAGAAGAGCATCAATGACCGATTCCCTCCTGTACAGCATGGCCCAGATGAGAGGCGTGCAGCCGCAAGCCCCTTCAGCGTTGACATCGATGGCGGGATGGTCGAGAAGCTTTTTGACGTACTCGGGAAAGCCGAGCCGGTTGAGACGTTGCACGCATTTGATGAGCACCGTCTTGCCGTCGGCGTCGCGCGAGTTGGGGTCGAGATCCGGGCGATCAAGGAGAAGCGTCATGGTCTCTGAGAAGTCGCCGCCACCTCGGACGAAGGGGAGGAGAGCGAATGCTGCGGGCAAGCTCTGCGAGATGTGATCCTGCTCCAACAACAACCTGATCATACTGGTGTCGCAGAATTCAACAGCCCAAGCCAAGGCAGTTCTTCTGTGGCGGGTAAAGAGGTCACTTTCTCTGGGTTTGGGGAAACAGATCATGCAGGCGAGCCTGCAAGCGGTTTGCCGTGAGCCAGATTGGGGATCGTGCCATCCATTGTCCTCTGCATTGATGTCTATATTGGGGTGGCTGAGGAGTTTGATAAAGAGGGCGTCCCTGCTGAAGCGGGCAGCGAGGGTTATAGGGGGGTACTGCCCTGCATTCACATCACAGGCGGGGTGGTTGATGAGACTGCGGAAGATCTCCGCCCAGTTGCCGTGAACAGCTTCAGCAAGAGCGGTATACCCCTCGGAGCTTTGAACGTTGACGTCAATGTTGGGGTGTGCCAACAGAAGGTCGACAATACCCTGGAACCCCAAGCTGGTGGCGATGACCAGGGGCGGTGGCTGCCCCAGGTTGACATCAATCTCGGGGAATGAGAGAAGGTATGCGACATTGTCCAGTTGACCAGCTTGAGAGGCAGCAACGAGAGGCGTAGTTGCGGGGGATACATCGTCTTCGCAGTTCACGTCCAATCCACCAGCTTCCAGCAACAGCTTCATCGTCTCCTTCATTCCCTCTGTCCCCGCCGCCCTCACAAGCGCCCGCGAACCGAATTTCGATATGTCGGACCGTGGGTGTCGGATGAGGGCCGCAATCGCTGCTTGGGAGAGTCTGTTGGCGATTGCTGAGAGAACAAGCGCCGCAATGTCGTTCCCTTCGTATTCCAACCCAAGATCTGCCCTTGGAGTGGACAGAATCGCCAGAACCGCGTCGGAGAGCAATGAGTCCTGCGTCGCCCGCATCAACGGAGTATGACCGGTTTCTGGGCAAACGTAGTTCAGTTCTATCGTCCTTCCGGTGGCGACAATCTGTTTGACGATGTCCGCGTGGCAATTTTTTATCGCCCAAGCTACCGCGCTGCATCCACATCCATCGAACCCCTTTGCCCTGGCGTTGATATCGATCCCAGGCACATCGAGCAACAACTCTACGATCTCTTTCTCCCCACGCTGACATGCAATTGAGAACGCAGTACCTGCCCTGACCGACGTATCCACGGCGGTAACGTCGATCCCCTCGCAGGAAAGCAATCTCTTTACGATCTTCGTGTGGCCCGATAGAACCGCTTGACAAAGAGGCGGATTTCCTGCATTAACTGATACTCCTGGATGATTGAGCAATGCCTCCAGCACAGCTTCTTGACCCCGATTTGCAGCCTTCCCGACCGCCGTATACCCATACCCATCGATTTGATTGACGTCGATGTCTGACCGTGATAGCAACCACCTCACAACCTCCTCATGTCCCTCGGCCGCAGCCTCCACCAGGGGGAGTGCTAATCCATTAAGTTGGATGGATGTATGGGAGAGAAGAGCCTGGAGTATAGCGAGCTTGCCATGCGCCCCAGCCACGACTGCGGCAGTGCGTCCAGAGTAACTCAGGCAATTGATGTCAACGTCGTCCCTCGCAATCAGCTTCTCCACCAACAGTCCCTTCCCGTGCGCAACGGCACTATGGAGCACTGGTGTTGCACCAGCGGATAGGTCGATGCCTTCCTGGGATAAGAGGAATTCAACGACGTCCCAGTGTCCCTCTTTAGCCGCTATGCTGATGGCGGTCTCTAGCAAATATTCCGAGGCGTTGATGTTGATATCGCGGTGCTTCAGCAACCTCCTAACGATGTTGAGGCGCCCCGTCTTGGCTGCTGCGACCAGCGGTGGCATTGTCCGGTTCTCTCCGTTGACGTTGACGTCCTTCTTTGCGAGGAACAGCTCTACGATATCCAGCCGGCCTAGCTCCACTGCTTCAGTGAGCCCAGTCTTCTCAAACTCGGAGCTGTTGACATCGACGTGCTGAAGGAATATCCTGACAATTGGGAGGTGACCACTCCTGACGGCTTCGAGAAGCGCGAATGTTGGGATTAATGTGGGCTTCCAGGTACCTGTCCGCTGCAGCGAGGAGATGAGAGTGAACACGAGATTGGTGAGTCCCAGCTTCGCAGCTTTGGAGAACATGGTGCCGATGTCGGCCTCTGTTGCATGTTGAGTGAGGTTCTTGGTGGAGAGCAGGATCTTCAGGATGGTATCAGCACTTGGCCCGTTCGCCGACGACACAGCTGTGCCGAAGCTGGTGCAACTCTGATGAATGTTGATATCAGGGTGGGCGGCGAGGAGAGAAACGACATGAAGGCGGCCACTTCTTGATGCAAGCAGAAGGGCGTTGCAACCGCATGAGCGATGGCCATTAACATCCACCTTCTCGTGGGCGAGGAGCATCTTGACGATATGTGTATTCTCGGAGTCGCACGCACGCATCAGTGGTGTCGTCCCGTTCGTGTCCGTGCTTGCATTAACGTCGACGTCGGGATCCGAGATTAGGCGTCTGACGATGGAAGCGTGGCCCTCAGAGCACGCCCAACCCAGTGGGGTCTCACCACTCTTGCAGCAGATAACGTTGACGTTGACACCAGTTTGGGAGAGGAACATCGTGACCAGCTTCTTGTTGTTGTTGTTGACAGAGAGAGCCAGCGCTGTGCAACCGCATTCCAACTTAGCGTTGATGGAGATTTGGTGGGAGGAGCGTGAGGAGAAGAACGATTCTACTAGGTCTTCATGATTTGAGGCGGCTGCGAGGATGATTGGGGTACTGCCGTCCGAGGAGGCGTCGTTCAAGGAGAGGTGAGGATACCTCTCGAGGATGTACTTCGACGTGTCGATATGGCCTGACATTGCAGCCATGTGGAGGAGCGTGAACTTGTGGTTGGGCGTTGGCTCGACCTCGTCTTCAACCACCAGGGTCTTCAGCAGGTCTGTCAATCCGTACACAGTTGCGAGTGCAGCTGGTTCCAAGTGGTCGAAGTAGTCCGTTACATGGATTGTCTGCGTCCATGGATAGGCTGAGGCTTGTGAGACGAAGTTCGAAATGATGTCTGAGAGACCTCCAGGTTCTCTGGTTGCCTCTCGAGCGTGCCGCCCCCACTGCCCGTAGGCGTAAGGCAGCAAGGGTTGCGTTTCGAGAAAAAGATTCAAGTGCGTGCTGGTCTTGATGTCAGAGTCTTGGATGTGGAACGCAGACAAGTAGGTGATGCAGCTGGATGCGATGAGTCGATGAGGAGCTGAGAACCACGAGGGACACTGCGTCTTCAGGAAGTCGCTCGCCGTATAGTCTAGAACCCCACCAGCAGTGTTAGTAAGTCGGTTACGGATGGTGATAAACATGGTCGACTCACGGATGAGCCGAACCTTTTGGGTTGTCTGATCGACGACGACCAGTCCGCAACAGACCGCAACAATTAGTTCGCCCCGAATTGTATCGTCAACATCGAAGCCGGCGTCGGGACCGAGCGTGATGGCAAGGGCATGCTCGAGCTGTTGGATGGACAGCAACTCGAATACGTGGATGATCCAAAGGATTGCGCGCTTCGCCAAGTCCGCTTCAGCCTCGCTTTGTGCGTTGATGCGAGCTAGTGTCCCTCGATAGAGGTCATCTACGCCGGTGGGCAAGGTTGCGAGGGATCGAAGAAGGGCCTTTACGCTCATGCACTCCTTGATCGCCTCGACTTGCAGGCCCGCAACAAGAAACCTAGACAGTGTTTTCATCAGTTGCTAGGCTGAGGGCCAGTTTATGATCGATTGTCCTTACATTCCCCCCGACTTTTCCTTGATCTTCGCGTAAACCTGGCTTCTGACTGAGTCCTTGCCCTCGAGCATGTTCTGCAGGCGCGGGATTTGATGTATTCGCTTGGCGACAAAGAGTTCAATATCCTCGTTGCGAGCTTCTATGTCGATAAAGACCGCTTCGGGGAGAAGATACTTGAACAAGGGCAAAGGTCGGGACATGATGAGGCCTCGTGCTTTCCGAGGGAGCGTGTCAAGCGTCTCCAGGAGCTCCTGCTTGACCTCGTCGTTCGTCTCGTCCAGGCCGTCGATGACGATGAAGACTTTTTGGAATGCGCTGGAGATGTTGCAGAGTATTTCTAGCAGCTCGGATTTCGTTGGAACCGTCTCTTGTTTCTTGTGTGAATAGAAGGTCTCCCGAACGTATCGAAAGGTTGCGGGGCTCCGCTCGAGCAGCTCCTTGATCCACCAACGGTATATCTGCGCTGTAGTGTACGACTCGGTGTACCGACAGTAGGCGTAAACGACTCCGATTTCTTTGTTTTGAGCATACTCGGTTTGAAGATGGTTGATGATAATAGACCTGTAAACTCGCTGTTGAGAAGGAGAAGGACCATGTGATGGTGATGGCACGAACGAGAGAACCGTTTTACCCGCGCCGGCTGATTGGCGAGTGCTGTTAGCCATCAGGGACCAAGCAAGGAAGGATGAACATACGCATCCCATTCCCCCAGATAACCTGAAGGTTCTCCTCGGTCCATTTCTTGTACTCGTCAGTTTGGGTGAACCAGAGGCCTGTTCCCATTGTACGCTTAGATAGAGCATCAGAATGGGTGCTCTTAAAGTTGACGTTGGTCTTCATGAGCGTCTCCACGACCCACTTGTAAAGCTTGGTTTCTTTCACCCAGTCAGAAGTCCATCTGGGGTGAGCAGAAACGCACAAACCTTCCATCGCCTTCTCCTCCTCAAATTCCATGAGAGGGCCTTGAATGACAGGCCCTCCCGACCCCGTAACAATATTGCAGTTTTCGTACACGGTCATATTTCTACCAGCTGACTTGAGAGCGACATTTTCAACAGCAAAGTTCTTCGCGCCGGTGAAGACGTGCTGAGGTGTGCGCACTGTCGATGCAGGGAGATTAACGTTTAACAGTTGCCACCAACAACTCTTGATCGATCGTACAGACCTTGATCATCATCAGGTGTTTCTGGTCCCAACGTCCTCCTCCGAACGGGGGGGACTTCAACTCGAGGGTTGACGCCCATCGAAAACGGTGGGAAGGGGGAATAGAATGGTTCAGCTTCCTCAACGCAGATAGCTGCCTTATGTGAAGATTCGGAGTAACTTGCCAGAAATTGGTGGCAGTGAAAACATGGGACCACCAGCGCTTATCGAATGCGATTGAGTTCTAACATCCAGATTCGGGTTCTTCCTCCCGGTTGCCATTGTCTCTGATTAATCTCTAACACCGCCCTGCGCGCATCAGTCCGTGAGCAGCTCTCTATGGACATTGTATGGGAGGATGAGCAATAAGAAATAAGTTTCCATCAGAAGTTGTCGAAGTTGGATCGCTCGAGGGTACACTGTACGCATGCTGCGTGCCCATGGGTAAATTGAGTGAACCTGATGTTAACACCTGAGATATTACAACGCGCTGATACATATCATCTTAACAAGATTGTCCCAATTTCCAAGAAGAAGAGGACGCCGCAAATGGCAGAGAATATACAATAGGCGTAAAAGGGATATAACGGAGAAATACCAACTATGACTGCTGGTACGTTGCAAAGTCAGGTCGCTGCGCCATCTCCTTTGACGCGAGGTAGAGGCGCTCCTCCTCTCGCTTTCTCATCCACCACTTCCGAACGAAGAACAGGAGTGTTGCAACCAGGATTAAACATACGATTGTGCCTGCGATGGCGCCTCCTGGGTTCCCTCCTGGCCGAGCTTTGTCTGACGAGACAACCACTCCGCCATCATCGTTAGGAGTCAATGATGTAGTGGAGGGTTTACCGCCGAAAGGCCAAAGGTCCCCTCCACTAGGAGCAACAACACATGTCAGGGCGTCTCCGTCCGATACCGCAGCAAAATCCCCTTGAACTTTGCCAGAGTTCATGTCAGTGGAGACAGTCGCCCAGTCGATCACGAAAGGGGCAGGACTGGGGAGCTCGTTGTCCCCTGAGCATCCAGGGCCCCTCATTCCAATAAAGCTGGTATTCCCTACGAGCGTGTTCCGAGCGAAGATGAAATTCTCCGCAGAACTGACGGCAATTCCGTACGCAAAGGCACCTGAGAGGGTGTTGTCCTGGACAATTCCGCCACGGACTTTGTGGTCCCCGTGAGCATCTCCAAACCATGTCCGAGGACCGACAGCGATCCCAATTTTCGTTATGGCATTCTTGGGATGCGCGCCTTTGGCGGCAGCTGGGGTTCCGTTATCCCGAGCGAAACCCCCAAGGATGTTGTTGCCTCGAATGTTAACACCGGTGTAATCTCCGTCCCATGGGTCATAGTCGACGAGCCTGATCCCGCTCAGTTGGGTGTTCTAAACCGGTTTCAGTAGGTCTCGTGGGATGAGGCAAAGGAGACTTACGTCAACGATCCCAATTGAATTGTTCTCAACCAGCGTGCCAGGGGAGCCAAAGACAACGATTCCACCGTCGGTCGCCCCAATAATTGCGTTGTTCTTGATCGCTCCATCCCTGCAGCTGAAGTCAATCCCATCCCCCAACCCTTGGGGATGGTCGGTCCCACATGGTCCGATGTCGCTGTTTTGCACGGTGGCCGTGGAGCAGCGCTTTCCGCCCTCCGAGATGCGTAGGCAAGAGGAGGAGCGAGGATTGAATGTTCTCACGAACTCGACAAGCTGGTTCTCGTTCTCCCCTCCCATCTCGATATTTGCTCCGCCTTTGATATTAGGACCATCGATTCGAGCACCGTCGATCTAGCCGTCGGTTAGATTATGGAATTGAAAAGGTTGATTTACTGTACCTGTATATTGCGCAATTTGACCCCATCGCAATCACCACACTGTCCATCGACTGCAACAGTATGTCCCTCTTCGTTGGCCACAGGCCCACTGACGACCAAAGTGGCCCTTTCATCACCGGTGGGGTACCCGACAGTGCTGATCTCCTGCTCCGGATGCGAGAAGCGTACAGGCTTTTGGAGGAGGTACCGCGCGCCAGGGCAAAGGCGGAGAACGTAGCCACGACCACCGTTCTCCAGGGCTTCGTTCAACCTGTCAGCGACATTGTCTGCGGGGTCTGCAGGTTGGCAGTCCTCCGGCGCGCGAAGGGTGTGTCTATGGAGGATCGGACTGGAGTTAGTGGTCAGAGGGGATGGTTGTGAGCAAGGAAACTCACCCCCGAGCATGGTTCCTATGGGCAACAGACGAGGCACGCCCTCGAAGAGCCATTTCCTTCGACGCCTGCCTACAAAATGAGTGGGGAGACGAGTGGAAGTCCTCTCAGGGTGTCTTGAAGGGAGTGAGCAGGATGGAGGATGAATAACGTGAAAGGAGCGGCAGCAAGGAATGAGCGTTGGAATTGGATGAAGGGACGGTGAAGCAGGAAAGAAACTAGCGTTCAATGTTATGGCTCCGGCTCTGGGCATTGATCTTATGTTGATCCTTTGACGGGGTGCATTTACGACACAGGAACGCTTCGCCCGTTTTAGGAGGTTCAGCAAAGACTCCGGAGCGAGGTCCGGCTCGAACGCTCATTGCGGGGTCAACGGGCGCTTCCAAGGCGCTTGTTAGATCTGATGAAAGGTCTACCGCCTCGCTCACTAATGTTGGCAAGTGACCCTTGTCGCAACGAAGGATACAAAAGGACGAACGAAGGCACAGCAAGGCTGGCACCCCTCGACCACCTACTTTTCAGCGCCACTCTGAAATGACGCTCATCTTAACAACAAACGGTGGTCCAATTTCCAACGTGCGGGTTGCAGGAAAGAACCTCATTCTCCTCGGAGGACGGGCCCAAGACATGATTTTGACTGCTTGACTCTTTCGGTTCTACGACCGAAATAAATATGAGAGCATTCTAACGGTGTTGAGTCAGATATTATCAACAAGGATTTTCAACCTAATTAAACGTGACACTCAGTTCCGGTCATGACAGGAGAAGCTGGCGCTTACATCGAAGCGTGTATCCGCGTAAATTAAAAGAGGAGGGTCGTCCTCCTGGCCTTCTCTTGAGGTAGTGCTTGATGCTTTCGAGCCCTTGGGGACAAAGAATAATATTCTTCAATCTAGGTTTAATCATATGAGACTCTCGTCGTGAACACTATGGATAATCCGTGTCGGTTCCAACATATTCTGTCGTATAAATCGCGCGTCTATGACACTTTTTTAAAAAAAAGTCGCTTTCAACCCAAGAAAAATAAATGAACGCACTAGGTAAATCATTTTGTTCCGCCCTCCAGAGAGCCTCGTCCTCGTCCTTGGCAACGCCACTTACAACATGCCGTTTAATCAGCCTCTGTCGAGCCCGATCTTCATCTACCTCGATCCACCAGCGCTCATCCAGCAGAGTGCTGGCGGAAGACCACGGCTCGATGGACAAGAATGCGTAAAGACCCTCTATCACGACGATGCGGTGGTACGGATGCACGGAGATGGCCTCGGGGGTGGGATCCTTCAAGGCATGGTCGAAAGAAGGTGCGAGAACTACCTCGCCTTGCCTCTTCAAATCTCTTACGAATTCAACATAGGCATCACCATCAAATGTCCAGTGTGCTCCTCGCCGGTCATGCGCGAGCTTGGGATCTGGGAACGAGTCCAGTTGGGCTCGAGTCAGATGCCACCCATCCAGTC
>Ga0065721_10053197_pt1 | contig 10355 bp, 9 predicted proteins | sample Mesricmetagenome_FD_59108 | JGI IMG/M metagenome (GOLD analysis project Ga0065721, IMG submission 59108) | Mesophilic microbial community from rice straw/compost enrichment Sample: eDNA_1 v2 (version 2) | ecosystem: Engineered > Solid waste > Grass > Composting > Bioreactor | place: USA: Davis... | reverse complement strand
GGGTATCGAGTTCGACGCCGCGCAGGGCAGCCGAAGCAAGCGCAGCTGCCATGAATGTGTCGCCGGCGCCGGTCGTGTCTATGGCCGTGGCGGCGACAGCCGGAATGGTGGCGATCTCCGCGTTTCGGCTTGCGAGCAATGCGCCGTCCGCGCCCAGCGTCAGCACGACATGGCGGACGCCGGACTGCAGCAGCCTTTCGGTCGCTATCGTATCGGATGAACCGGTGAGGTTCTGTGCCTCGCCCCGGTTCAGGAAGGCGATGTCGATCAGCGGCCAGAAGCTGCCGAAGTAAGGCCGAAGCGGCGAAGGGTTGAAGGCGGTCACGAGGCCGCGGCGGCGGGCTTCCTCCAGCAGGCCGCGGGTGGTCGCCTCGCTGAGATTGCCCTGCAGAACCATGAGGTCGCCTGCAACGGCGCAATCGAGTGCGGCGATTGCTTCTTCCGGCGTCAGCGAACCGGCGGAATCGGTGGTGGTGATGATGGCGTTTTCGCCATCCGGCGTGGTGAAGATGATGGAGAAGTCGCTGGAGCGGCCGGCAAGCGTAATAAGCTTGGTCTCCACCGGTTCCGGCGCCAGCTGATCGCGAATGGTCTGGGCGCGGAAATCCTCGCCCACGGCCGCGACGAGGGTAGTGGCAAGGCCGGTTCGGGCCATGACCACAGCCTGGTTCGCACCCTTGCCGCCGACGTCGCGCGTTTCTTCGCGGCCGAGGATCGAAGCCCCGGCTTCCGGCATGGTCGATACGGAAATGGTCTCGTCCACTGCGACGTTACCGATGACATACGCACGAAGTTGGGCAGGCATGGCTGGCCTTCGAAAGGGAAAAGAAAATGCAGACGATATCGGATAACAATTCGAGCGCCATAAGGGAAATATTCGGCACTGACAAGGCGCTGATCGGGATGATCCATTGCCTGCCCTTCCCGGGGGCACCGCGATATCGCCGCACCGCGATGAGCACCATCTACGACGCCGCCATGCGCGATGCAGAAGCGTTGATCGAAGGCGGCATGCATGGGCTGATCATCGAAAACCATGGCGACATTCCGTTCTCCAAGCCTGACGATATCGGTCCCGAAACGTCTGCCTTCATGTCAGTCGTCACAGACCGGATCAGCCGGGCAACCGGCATTCCGATCGGCATCAACGTGCTGGCGAATGCGCCGATCCCGGCCTTTGCAATCGCCATGGCGGGCGGTGCCAAATTCATACGGGTCAACCAATGGGCCAATGCCTATGTCGCCAACGAAGGCTTCATGGAAGGCCGAGCGGCCGAGGCGATGCGCTACCGCTCAGCTCTCCGCGCCGAGCACATCAAGGTGTTTGCCGACAGCCATGTGAAGCACGGCGCTCATGCGATCACCGCCGATCGCACGATCGAGGAGCTAACGCGCGATCTCGCCTTCTTCGATGCGGACGCGGTGATCGCCACCGGCCAGCGTACCGGCAACTCCGCGACTATCGAGGAGATCGAGACGATCGGTGCCGCGACGCATCTGCCTTTGCTCGTCGGCTCCGGCGTCACCAAGGAAAACATCGTCGAGATACTGAAGCGCACCAACGGCGTTATCGTTGCCTCGTCCTTGAAGGAGGGGGGCGTGTGGTGGAACCCGGTCGAATTGGATCGCGTCAAGGCCTTCGTCGAAGCGGCCCGTCCGGCACTGGAACGCTGACATGACCGAGACGCTTTCCGAACAGATCCTGCGCGAGAACGAGGCCGTCTTCGATGCGATGGTCGGCCATCGTTTCGTCGTGGACATCAAGGCAGACCGGCTGCCGAAGGAAGTCTTTGAACGTTACCTCGTTTTCGAAGGTGCGTTCGTCGACACCGCCATCTCGATCTTCGCTTTCGCTGCCGCGAAATCCGAAACGATCGGGCAGAAGCGCTGGCTGATCGGCGTTCTGGATGCGCTCGCCAACCAGCAGATAGCCTATTTCGAGAAGACCTTTGCGGAGCGCGGTATCGATCTTTCGGCTTATGACACGACGATCCCGGAGGTCGCGGCCTTCCGCGACGGCATGCTGGCGATTTCCCGTGACGGCGGTTATCTCGACACGGTCGCCGCGATGTTTGCCGCCGAGTGGATGTACTGGACCTGGTCGAAAGAGGCTGCCCGGCACGTGATGAGCGATCCTCTCCTGAAGGAATGGGTGGATCTCCACGCGCATGAGGATTTCGCCGCCCAGGCGTTGTGGCTGAAGGCCGAACTCGACGCGGCGGGCGAGAGCATGAAGCCAGAGGAACGGTCGCGCCTGAGCGCCATTTTCGGGCGTGCGCAGGCGCTCGAGATCGCGTTTCACGACGCGCCCTATCTGTGAGGATGAACGCATGCTGGAGATCGACAGCAATCGCCTCAATGAGAGGCTTGAGACCTTTGCGGCGATCGGCGCCACCCAACGGGGCGGGGTCAATCGCCAGGCGCTGACCGAAGGAGATCGTCAAGCTCGGCGGCTCCTGGCGGAGCTTGCGTGGGGGAGGGGCTTTTCGGTGTTCCAGGACCCGATGGCGAACCTCTTCATTCGCCGCGTCGGACGGAACGAAAGCCTGCCGCCGCTGGTGATCGGCAGCCATCTCGACAGCCAGCCGGCGGGCGGCCGGTTCGACGGCGCGCTTGGTACGCTCTCGGCCTTCGAGGTGCTGGAGAGCCTGGAAGACGCCGGTATCGAGACCGAGCGTCCCGTCGTCGTCGTGGCATGGACGAACGAGGAGGGCTGCCGTTTCGCGCCTGGATGCATGGGATCCATGGCGTTTTCCGCAGGTGAGATTCCGTCCGAATGGCAGGACAAGCGCGCGACGGATGGCGCGCTATTCGCCGGGGAGTTGAGAGCAACGATCGAAAGCCTGCCGGGGGCCAAGATGATCCCACTAGGCTTTCCGATCCATGCCTATCTCGAAGTGCATATCGAACAAGGGCCGTCGCTCGAGGCGGGCAATATCCCGATCGGCATTGTTGGCGGCATCCAGGGCACAAGGTGGCTGGACGTGGCGATTACGGGCCAGACAGCACATGCCGGCACGACCGGGCTTGCCTATCGTCGCGATCCGTTGCGGGCGCTGACGAGCGCGCTTTCCATCCTCTACGAGAAGATCATGCCGTCGGACCCCGACGCTCGGTTCACCGTTGGGCGCATCTTGGTCGAGCCGGGCTCGGTGAATGCCATTCCCGATGAAGCCCGCTGCACGGTCGACATCCGCCATCCCGATCCAGTCAGGCTGGACGACCTTGAGCAACTCGTCGCCTCCATCATCGCGAAAGAGGCCGAACAGCAGCGCTGCTCGGCTGTGCTCTCGCGATCCTTCGATATGCTGCCGTGCACCTTCTCCGAAGAACTGCAGCAGGTGGTCGAGCGCGCCGCAGCGGAAAAGGGCTTCAATAGCGTACGGATGCTGTCAGGAGCGTTTCACGACGCGTTGTTCGTGAACCGTGTGGCGCCGTCATCGATGATCTTCGTTCCCTGCCGAGACGGATTGAGCCACAACGAGGCGGAATTTGTGGAACCCGGAGATGTCATGGCCGGGTGTCAGGTCCTGGCCCAGGCGGTGATGTTTCTCGGTAAAGAAACTGGTCATTGAACGTATTCGGCAGTTGGATTGAAATATTTTCAATCCAGCGCTTTTGAGGCCATTTGTTCTAGTCGGACATGCATGAGCCCACGATTTGGGGGGCGTGGCCTTAACAAATAGAATGCGATTTCTTTGACGGCTGTGAAACGCACCCATACGCTTTGAAGCGCTTCAATAGGCGGGTATTAATGAAAAGAGGTCGTCCCACCATCACAGATGTTGCGCGTGCCGCCGGGGTTTCCGTCGGTACGGTGTCGAACTTTCTCAACGAGACGGTGCCTGTCAAAGCCGAAACTGCCGAGAAAATTCAAGCCGCCGTACAGAAGCTCGCCTACCGGCCCAGTGTGTTCGCACGATCGCTGCCGATGATGTCGGCCCGCAAGGTTAAGGCTGCGGAGGGCAATCCGCGGCTCTTGGTTGTCGGTCATATCTGCGTCGATTACCTTTGCCGTGTACAGGTTCTGCCGCATCGCGACGACCGGGTGGCGGCAACTCATATCGACAAGGCACTTGGCGGACCCGCGGCAAACCTAGCCGTAGCCGCTGCCGCGGTCGGTGATCCCTATGGATTGCAGATCGATCTCGCTACTGCCGTCGGCGACGATGCCGACAGCGAATGGGCCATGGCGGAATTGCTCGCGCATGGCGTCAACGTTCTGCCGATTCGTCGACCGGGCAAGAACCGGCTGCCGCGGGCGATGGTGATCATCGAGGCCAATGGCGGCCGCACGATCGTTCACGAGACTTTCGAACTCAGCGAAATCGATCTCACGGCCAACATGGACATAGCGCCGGGTCCGGTACGCTCCTGCCTGCATATCGAAGGCTTCCACTACGAGCGGATGATGCCGTCGATCGCGCGCTTTCATGAGGCCGGCTGGAATGTGAGCCTGCACACCGCCGGCCTTCCGGAAGGATCACGCAATCCGCAAGCTTTCGAACGGTTGATCAGCCAGGTCGACCTGACCTTCATCAACGATGACACGCTACGCGAAATCTATTCCATCCGCACGCCGCTCGCCTCGATGATCGAGGAAGCCGCACGCACGATCGCCCGGGTCAGGCCACGCGGCGACGTGGTGCTCACGCTTGGCGAATTCGGCGCCGTCGTCTTTCGCAAGGGCGGCGGCCCGCCGATCGAGGTGCCTGCGCTTCCGGTCAGTCGGGTCGACGCGACGGGTGCGGGCGATGCATTCGCCGGGATCTTTTTGAGCCTCTGGCTGCATGGGCGCTCGCTCTCCGAGGCGGCGCGCCACGCGGCCGTGGGCGCAAGCCTGACCACGACCGCCGAAGGTGCGCAGGGGCGCACCGCGACGGCACAGGAACTCGAAGCCCTGCTCTGCGCCGTGGAGGCAAAGGCGGGCTAGATCTCGAAGACATATGGAATCGAAAGAAGGAGACTGACATGGCAACGAAGGTTTTGCTGGTAGGAGAGAGCTGGGTCAGCTCGGCAACCCATTACAAGGGGTTCGACCAGTTCGGCAGCGTAACCTTCCATCTCGGCGCCGAGCCGCTGGTTGCAGCGCTTCAGGGCGACGAGTTCGAGATCACCTACATGACGGCGCATGACTCCGTCGAAAAATTCCCCTTCACGATCGAAGGGCTGTCCGAATACCAGGTCATCCTGCTCTCCGATATCGGGGCGAATTCACTGCTCCTGCCGCCGGCAGTTTGGCTGCATGGCAAGCCGGTTCCCAATCGCCTGAAGATCATTCGCGAGTGGACCAAGGCCGGCGGCGGTCTCGTCATGGCCGGCGGCTATTTCTCCTTCCAGGGCATAGACGGCAAAGCGCGCTGGCGCCGCACGCCGGTAGAAGAGGCTCTGCCCGTCACCTGCCTGCCCTATGACGACCGGCTGGAGGTTCCGTATGGTTTCAAGGCGGTCGTCACGGGTCCGAAATCCCACCCGATTCTCGAGGGGATCGAAGGCGAATGGCCTCGGCTTCTCGGTGCCAACGAGGTGGTTGCCAAGGAAGGCGATGGCGTCGAAGTGCTGGCGACGTTGCCGGATGAGGAAGGTGGACATCCGCTTCTCGTCACCGGCAGCTATGGCAAGGGCCGCACCGTCGCCTGGACCTCGGATATCGGGCCGCACTGGGTGCCGAACGAGTTCGTCGCCTGGGCCGGCTACGCGACGATTTGGAAAAACATCCTTCGCTGGGCTGCCAACACCGCCGGCAAATCCGAGTAAGCCCTGCCGTAAACGCAAAGGACAGCACGATGACCGTTCCATTCCTGCGCGCAACCGGGATCACCAAACGCTTCGGTGCGCTCACCGCGCTCAAGGGCGTCGATCTGGAAATCCACGGCGGCGAGGTTCTGGCACTTCTCGGCGACAATGGCGCCGGCAAGTCCACCTTCATCAAGATCCTCGCTGGCGCGCATCCCCAGAGCGACGGCGAACTGCTGGTCGAGGGGCAGCCCGTGCAGTTTTCCTCGCCGAAGGATGCCGCAAGCTCCGGTATCGCGACGATTTTCCAGGAACTCGCGCTGTCGGAGAACCTATCGATCTCGGAGAACGTCTTTCTCGGGCGGGAGCTCAAGCGTTCGGTGCTTGGGGTTCCGTTCCTGCGGCGCAAGGCTATGCGCGACAAGGTGGATGGCCTGCTGCACGAACTCGATGCTCATATTTCCGATCCCGAAGCGCCTGTCGGCAGTCTCTCGGGCGGACAGCGCCAGGCAGTCGCCATCTGCCGCGCGCTCAATCTCAACGCCAAACTCGTCATCATGGACGAGCCGACGGCGGCCCTTGCCGTTGCCGAAACACGAAAAGTGCTGCAACTCACCCGCAAGCTTGCGGAGCGCGGCTGTGCGGTCGTGCTGATCAGCCACAACATCGCCGATGTCTTCGAGGTCGCCGACCGCATGGTCGTCTTCCGCCGTGGCCGCAAGGTCGCCGAGCGGCGGAAGGAAAACACCAACCCCGAAGAAATCGTCTCCCTCATCACAGGCGCTCATCCCGACGTGCGGGCGCTTGAACAAAACAACCAATAAAGCGCGTCCAACCGTTCCAGAGAGGTTCCCATGCTCAACATAGTCAAGAAAGCCTTCGCACTATCAGCATTGACGTTTGCCCTCAGCACCACGGCCTTCGCCCAGGACAAGCCGAAGGTGGCCTTCGTGCCGCAGCTGATCGGCATTCCTTATTTCAATGCCATGGAGGCCGGCGGCAAGCGCGCGGCTGAAGAGCTTGGCGTCGAGTTCATCTATTCCGGCCCGGTCGACACCAATCCCGTAGACCAACTGCAGATCGTCCAGAACCTAATCGATCAGGGCGTCAGCGCAGTTTCCGTCAGCGTGCTCGACGCCTCCGCCATCGCTCCGGTCGTCCAGGCCGCCAAGGCTAAGGGCGCCAAGCTTTTCACAAGCGATAGCGACGCTCCGGACAGCGGCCGCGCCGTTTACGTCGCCCAGGCGACCGACGAGGGTCTCGGCACCACGATCGTCGACGAATTGGTCAAGCGGGTTGGCGACGACGCCAAGATCGGCATCGTTTCAGGTGAAGCGACGGCCTCCAACCTTAATGCCTGGATCGGCTTCATGCAGAGCCACGCAAAGGAGAAGTATCCGAAGCTGACGCTGCTCGAGCCGCAATACGCCGGTGGCACCGCCCAGCGCGCGGCGCAGATCGCCGGCGACCTCATGACCGCCAATCCCGATATCAAAGGGATCATCGCGGTTGCATCCTCGACATGCCCAGGCGTTGCTCAGGCGATCGAAACGGCCGGCAAGACCGGTACCGTCGTCGGCACCGGCTATTGCAGCCCGAACACGGCGCGCTCCTACATCAAAAGCGGCTCGTTCGGCTTCTCGGTGCTCTGGGATCCTGAGCAGCTCGGATATCTCACGGTATGGGCCGGCAAACAGCTGATCGACGGCAAGGCATTCGAAGCTGAGAACACCGTGCCGGGCTTTACCTCGCCGGTGACCTACAATGCCGACACTGGCGTACTGCTGCTCGGTCCTCCGGCAGTCTTTACTGCGGAAAACGTCGACAATTTCGATTTTTAGGACGGTTTGAGCTTTGATGCGACAGTCAAGTCCACGTCTTCTCGCCATCGGCGGACGTGAATGGGCGCTGCTCGGCGCCGTCATTCTCGCCTCGATCGTCTTTTCTGTTGCGTCACCCTATTTCGCGACGACAGGCAACGCCGCGACCATCGTCCGCAACAGCATCGAGCTGATGCTTGCGGGGCTCGGCATGACCCTGCTGCTTGCGATGGGCAGCATCGACGTGTCGATCGGCATCCTCATGGGGCTTGCCGCAATCGCCGTCGCCCATGCCTTGCTTGCGTCGGTGGCGCCGGCGCTCGCCCTGCTCGTCGGCCCTGTCACCGGTGCCGGTCTCGGCCTGGTGACGGCGCTGGTCGTCGTGCTCGGCCGGGTGCCGGCGATCGTCGGCACGCTCGGCCTGCTCGGCGTCTACCGCATGGGCATTTTCGCGCTTCTCGGCGGGCAGTGGCTTTCCGGTCTGCCCGCCGGCCTGACGACACTGTTGTCGCGCAGCTTGTTCGGCGTTCCACTTTCCGTCTTCGTCATCGGGCTTGCTTACCTAACGGTATGGCTGGCGCTTCGCCGCACGCCCTATGGCCCGCATCTGCTTTCGATCGGCAATGCGGAAGAAAAGGCGCGGCTTTCCGGCGTGCCGGTGACCAAGGTTAGGATTGCGACCTTCGTCGTCAGCGGCGCGCTCACGGGCCTTGCGGCGAGCTTCTACGTTGCCAATTACCGCAATGTCGAAATGGCGATCGGCAGCACGCTGGCGCTCGATGCGATCGCCGCCGTCGTGCTCGGCGGCACCAGCATCATGGGCGGGCGCTGCAGCCTGCTTGGCACCGTGCTTGGCGTCATACTGCTCCGCATTCTGCAGAACGGCCTGCTTCTGATGGGCGTGCCGTCGCTCTGGCAGCCGGTGGTCACGGGAGCGCTGCTGATCGGCGTGCTCGCGCTCGAACTTCCGGTGTTGCGCATGGGCGAGATGAAGATGAAGTGGATGCAGCGATGAAGAGCCTTCTGAAACAATCCGGTTCCAGCCGCATCCTGCTTCTGCTCGCGGTGCTTTGGATTGCCGTCATCCCGCTGTTCGCGGTGCTCAGGCCGACGATGTTCAGCGCTTCGACGGCGACAACCGTTCTGCAATTCTCGACCATCCTCGCGCTGGTTTCGCTCGGGCAGTGCCTCGTCATCCTGGCCGGAGGAGCCGGTATCGACCTTTCGGTCGGCGGAACCGTGTCGCTGTCGGTGGTTCTGGCCATGCTCGCTGTGAAGGCCGGCATGCCGCCCGCGTTGCTGCCGGTCGCCTGCGTTATCGCCGGCACGATGTTGGGCGTGTTCAACGGCCTTCTGGTCACACGGCTTAGGATACTGCCGTTGATCGCGACGCTCGGCACTCTGTTCGTCTATTCGGGCATGGCGCTGGCGCTGACCGGCGGCGGCGCTCAATCGGGCGTGCCGACTTGGCTTCTGCCCTGGGGCCGGGGAATGATCCTGTCGTTGCCCATGCCGTTTGTAACGCTGGTCATGCCGGTCTTCGTCATCGCCGCGGTGTTGCTTCTCTACACCGCCTGGGGCCGCTGGCTTTTCGCCATGGGCTTCAACGAGCGCTCGGCACGCCTTGTCGGCATTCCCGTCGATCGCGCGCGGCTTCTCATCTACGGCCTCAGCGGCCTGCTCGCCGGCCTGGCGGGGCTGGTGTCCCTTGCCTGGCTCGGAAGTGCCAGGCCGAATATCGGGCAGAACCTGGAGCTTGAATCGCTCACCGCGGTGATGCTCGGCGGCGTCGCCATCACCGGCGGCATCGGCGGGGTGGGGGGCGTGATCGCCGCCGTCATCCTGCTCGTCACCCTGAAGACCGGGCTCCTGCAGCTCAACGTCAACACCGTCTGGCAGGTCGGTATCGTCGGCGCGCTGCTGATCGCCGTCCTGCTCATCGAACGTTTTTCAAAACGCTGGAGTTAAGCATGCCATCCATCGAACAGCAGATCGCCGAAAGCGTCGAAGCCGCGCAAGAGCGCATCGTCCAGACGCTGAGCGATCTCGTCGCCTTTCCGTCGATCGTCAAGTCGAACCCGAAGGAGGCCGGTCCAGGCGAACGCGATTGCCAGCTCTACCTGCAGAGGCGGCTGGAAGCCCTCGGTTTCACCACCGACTTGTGGGATCCGGATGGCCGGGCGCTCTATGCCAAGTATCAAGGTCGCCCCGGTGCCAACAAGGGCCGCACCTTCGAGGGTCGTCCCAATCTCGGCGGCACCCTAAAAGGAACCGGCGACGGCCGCTCGATCATGCTGACCGGCCATATCGACGTGGTACCGCCAGGCGCTGCCGAACACTGGACGACTGACCCCTTCGTGCCAGTGCTGAAGGACGGCTTCCTGCATGGCCGCGGTACTGTAGACATGAAAGGCGGCGTCGCCTGCATGCTGATGGCGGTGGAAATCCTCAAAGAGATGGGCGTTGAACTGAAGGGTGACGTCGTGTTCACCACCGTGGTGGACGAGGAGATCGGCGGCATGGGCTCGCTCGCCATGGTCGATCGCGGCTTCAAGGCTGACGCAGGTATCATGACGGAGCCGACCGCCAATCGCATCGCGCCGCTCTGCCACGGCATCCTCTGGGGCAGGATCATCATCGACGGCATCGGCGGCCATGCCGAGCTGACGCCGAATGCCTGGTATACGAGCGGCCCGGTCGACGCCGTGCAACTCTGCCGCCAGATGCTCGACGGCATCGACATCCTCAATCGCCGCTGGATGTTCGATCCGAAGAAAAACCACCCGCTGATGGACCTGC
>Ga0065721_10053196_pt1 | contig 10355 bp, 12 predicted proteins | sample Mesricmetagenome_FD_59108 | JGI IMG/M metagenome (GOLD analysis project Ga0065721, IMG submission 59108) | Mesophilic microbial community from rice straw/compost enrichment Sample: eDNA_1 v2 (version 2) | ecosystem: Engineered > Solid waste > Grass > Composting > Bioreactor | place: USA: Davis... | reverse complement strand
CGCCACGACCGCACGCCTCCTGCTCTCGGTCACCCAAGGCCTTCGCGTCCTCGGCAAGACGGGTCCCGACCGCGACCGGGCCCTCTCCGTGGTGGATACCGCCATGAAACTTCTCGACTGAATTATCCGTTCCTCCCTCAACCTCCTCCTCCCCGGAGCCTTTCATGACAAGCAATACTGCAACACTGGCCGCGCCGGCGGCACCTTCGGCAATGTCCGCCGGCATGACCTTCGTCATGGCCGCGGCCTGCGGTCTCGTCGCCGCGAACCTTTATTACGCCCAGCCGCTCGCCGGTCCGATCGCCGCCTCGATCGGCCTTCCGGCGCATGCGACCGGCCTCATCGTGACGCTGACGCAGATCGGCTACGGCCTCGGCCTGCTCCTGATCGTACCGCTCGGCGACCTTCTCGAAAACCGCCGGCTGATCCTCACCATGATCGGCGCCGTGACGCTGGCGCTCGTCGCCGCCGGGCTTTCGACCGCCTCCGTGCCCTTCCTCGCCGCATCGCTGGCGATCGGCCTCGGCTCCACCGCCGTGCAGATGATCGTGCCCTTCGCCGCGAGCCTTGCGCCCGACGCCATGCGCGGCCGGGTGGTCGGCAATGTCATGAGCGGGCTGATGGTCGGCATCATGATGGCCCGGCCGGTTGCGAGCTTCATCGCCCGCTTCTCCTCCTGGCACCTCGTCTTCTTCCTGTCGGCCGCCGTCATGGTCGTGCTCGGCTTCGTGCTTGCAGCCCGCCTGCCGAAGCGGATGCCGCAGACCAGGCTCTCCTATTTCTCCCTGCTGTCTTCGATGGGCACCCTTTACGCCACCCAGCCGGTGCTGCGCCGCCGCGCCTTCTACCAGGCCTGCCAGTTCGCCGCCTTCAGCCTATTCTGGACGGTGACGCCGCTGGTGCTGGCCGGCCCCGCCTTCCAGCTCACCCAGGCCGGCATCGCCCTCTTCGCGCTTGCGGGCGTCGCGGGCGCCATCGCTTCGCCGATCGCCGGGCGCCTGGCCGACCGGGATCTCGGCAGACCCGCCACGGTCTTCGGGATCGCCGCGGTCGCGATAGCCTTCCTGATCACCCATATCGCCCCGGAAGGCTCCGTCGTCGCGCTGACGCTGCTCACGCTTGCCGCCATCCTGCTCGATTTCGGCGTGACCATGACGCTCGTCATCGGCCAGCGGGCGATCTACGGCCTCGGCGCCGAGCTGCGCAGCCGTCTGAACGGCCTCTTCATGGCGACCTTCTTCTGCGGCGGCGCGATCGGCTCCGCCGTCGGCGCCTGGGCGTTCGCCGAGGGCGGCTGGCTTCTCGCCTCCTCGATCGGCCTCGCCCTTCCCGTCATCGCCCTCCTCTATTTCCTGACGGAAAAGCGCTGAGCCGAGGGCTCGCAGCCCGCCCATGAGGCGGGCTCAGCTTGTTGACGAACCTTCAGTCCTACTCGGCCTTGTGCCGAGGATCTATAAACATCAATAGTTTGCAGATGCTCGGGACAAGCCCGAGCATGACGAAAGAGAAGTTTTCGCCTTTGTCAGCAATCTGAGCCCGCCCAAAAAAGGGCGGGCTACTCCTTCACCCCACCCGTTTATAAAACAGCGTCGTGCCGCAGAAGCCGCCTTCCGGCCACATGGCGTAGTCGGGAATGACGCCGACGCGCTCCCAGCCGAAGCGGGGATAGATCTTCTCCGCATCGCTTCCGGTCGCCGTGTCCAGCACGAGAAGCGTGCGGCCGCGCCGGGCCGCCTCCCTTTCCACCGCATCCATCAGCCTGCGCGAAAGGCCGAGGCCGCGGGCCGAGCGATGCACGAGGAGCTTCATCAGGTCGCCGCGATGCGGCTGGTTCGGCTTCGATGCCAGGCCCACCTGCACCGTGCCGACCACCCGACCTTCCACCTCGGCGACAGCGAGGATGATGCCGCCCGCCTCGACGCCTGCGGTGATCTCCCGCCAGTAGGCCTCCGCATCCTTCGGCCCGAAAGGCAGCATGAAGCCGACCGAGGCGCCGCCGTTGATGCAGTCGGAGAGGATTTCGCAGAGATCGGGCAGAACGGCGCGGGCTTCGTCGGCTTCTATGATGCGGATGGTCGTCATGTTCGGTTCTTTCGGATTAACGGCCGCGGTCGAGGATCACCGCGTAGCGGGCCGGCTTGTCGGACGGGTTGTGGAAATCGAAGGCGGCGCCGAGGTCCATATAGAGGCAGTCGCCGGGATGAAGCGTGTAGGTGACGTCTTCGAAAACCATCTCCAGCACGCCGTCGAACAGCCAGACATGCTGGGTCATCACCCGGCTCTCCTCGCGCGGCGGGAAACTGACGCGCGCGCCGGCCGGAAACTCCACCTCGACGATGTCGACGCGGCTCGGCGTGCCGGGCGGCGAGACGGAGCGGCGCAGATAACGCGTATGCAGGTCGCGCCACAGCTTCTGGTCCGCCCGGCGGCTGAGCGGCGAGCCCTGCCTGTCCTCGTCGGCGAAGAAGGCCGAGAGCGAAAGGCCGAGCGCTTCCGACAGCCTCGCAAGCAGCGCCGCCGTCGGGTTCGCCTCCCCCCGCTCGATGCGGGAGATCATCGCCCGGCTGACGCCCGACCGGCTCGACAGCTCGTCGAGTGTGAGACCCCCCTTCGCCCGGAGCCTCTTCAGCCGCTCGCTGATGGCGGCATCTATGTCGTGAACCGTTGTTTCCATGATTTGAGAATTGCATTCCCTTATAATGGAATCAAGCGCCATCATGATGGAATGCGTGAAATTCGTGAGCCGATGGCGTTTCCGCGATAGCTCCCGTCATCATCCGTCGGCTATGAAGCTGCAGTCGGGTCGGATACGGCGCAGAAGCGGCCGTCCGCCCGTTTGCGGAGAGACGAATGCACGGTCGTACGCTCGATACGGCTTCTCCCCTTTCGATCGCCAGCATCGTCGTCTCGATGACGATCGCCGCGGTCGGCAGCGGCATCATGTTCGCCTATGTGCCCTTCATGCTCACCCATTCCGCGGCCCCGTGGGCGGCGGGCGCGGCCGTCACGGCCGTCGCCTTCGGCGGTCTCGTCGGCTGCGTCGTCGGCGGGCCGCTCATCCGCCGCGTCGGCCATGCGCGGCTCTTCGCCTGCTCCATGGCGATGGTGATCATCGCCGCCGTGCTGATCGCCGCCGACCTGCCCGCCTATGTGTGGATTTTCGCCCGCGGCCTCTACGGCGCGGCCGCCAACGTCAACTTCATCATCGCCCAGAGCTGGCTGAACCACGCCGCCTCCAACCAATGGCGCGGCCGGGCCATGTCCTTCTTCTACATGGCCTACGTTCTCGGCCTCGGCTGCGGCGCCTGGATCTTCGGCCGCATCCCGACCGACGGCAATCTCGCGCCGCTCGCCGTCATCCTCGTCACCGCGTTCGCCATCCTGCCGATCGGGCTCACCCGCCTGCCGAACCCGCCGCCGCCCGCCAGCGTCAGCGTCAACATCCCGATGGCATGGCGCATCTCGCCGGTGGGCCTCGTCGGCGTTTTGGCATCCGGCGGGCTTTCCATGGTCGTGCAGGGCTTCACGCCGATCTATGCGGCCACCAGCCAGGTGTCCCAGGCGGATATCGCGCTGCTGATGTTCGTCATGCAGACCGGGCTGCTCTTCGTGCAATACCCGCTCGGCGTGCTCTCCGACCGGATCGACCGGCGCTACGTGCTCGTCGTCACCTGCGGCCTCATCGTCGCGGCCGGCATCGCCGCCCTCTTCGTCTCGTTCTCGGCCATCGTCATCCTGATGATCGTCTTCCTCGTCTTCGGCGGGGCGGTCGAGACCGTCTATTCGGTCGCCAACGCACATGCCAACGACCGCGCCGATCCGGGCGATTTCGTGCCGCTCTCCTCGACGCTGCTCGTCGCCTGGTCGGCAGCCGCCACCGTCGTGCCGCTCGGCGTCACTCTTCTCATCCCCGTCTTCGGCCAGCACACCTTCATCCATGCGGTGATCCTGGTCGCGATCGCCTACGGGACCTATGTCCTGTGGCGCCTCAAGGAGCGCCAGGCCGTGCCGGCCGACGAGCGCGAGAATTTCGGCATCCGCAGCGCCCAGGTCCCAAATGCGTCGGTGCTCACCGATCCGGAGACCGGCAAGCCCAAATAGCCCGCAGAACCGGGCCTTATCCTCAATGAAAGGTTATCTTTCCGCTTTGCGGCAGGGATTCGCGCTGCTATATGCGCGAGCCATGAGCACCAATTCCGCCCGCACGCCCCTCGACCACATCCGCAACTTCTCGATCGTGGCGCATATCGACCACGGCAAGTCGACGCTGGCCGACCGGCTGATCCAGTCGACCGGGGGCCTCGCCGAGCGCGAGATGTCGGAACAGGTGCTGGACTCGATGGATATCGAGCGCGAGCGCGGCATCACCATCAAGGCCCAGACGGTGCGCCTTCACTACAAGGCGCAGAACGGCGAGACCTATATCCTGAACCTCATCGACACGCCCGGCCACGTGGACTTCGCCTACGAGGTCTCGCGCTCGCTCTCGGCCTGCGAGGGCTCGCTCCTCGTCGTCGATGCTTCCCAGGGCGTGGAAGCCCAGACGCTCGCCAACGTCTACCAGGCGATCGACAACAACCACGAGCTCGTCACCGTCCTCAACAAGATCGACCTGCCGGCCGCAGAACCCGACCGCATCAAGGAACAGATCGAGGAAGTGATCGGCATCGACGCCTCCGACGCCGTGCTGATCTCGGCGAAGACCGGCCTCGGCATCCCGGACGTGCTGGAAGCGATCGTCCACAAGCTGCCGCCGCCGAAGAGCCTCGGCGGCGAGACCGCGCCCCTCAAGGCGCTGCTGGTCGACAGCTGGTACGACACCTATCTCGGCGTCATGGTCCTGGTGCGCGTCATCGACGGCGTCATCGCCAAGGGCCAGCAGATCCGCATGATGGGCACCGGCGCCAAATACTCGGTCGAGCGCGTCGGCGTGCTGACCCCGAAAATGGTCAATGTCGACAGTCTCGGCCCTGGCGAGATCGGCTTCATCACCGCCTCGATCAAGGAAGTCGCCGATACTCGCGTCGGCGACACGATCACCGACGACAAGCGTCCGACCGCCCAGGCCCTGCCGGGTTTCAAGCCGGCCCAGCCGGTGGTCTTCTGCGGCCTCTTCCCGGTCGACGCCGCCGATTTCGAGGACCTGCGCGCCGCGATGGGCAAGCTCCGCCTCAACGACGCCTCCTTCTCCTTCGAGATGGAGAGTTCCGCCGCCCTCGGCTTCGGCTTCCGCTGCGGCTTCCTCGGCCTGCTGCATCTCGAAATCATCCAGGAGCGCCTGGAGCGCGAGTTCAACCTCGATCTCGTCGCCACCGCGCCCTCCGTCGTCTACCAGATGACGCTGACGGACGGCACCGAGATGGAACTGCACAACCCGACCGACATGCCCGATGTCGTCAAGATCGACGAGATCCGCGAGCCGTGGATCAAGGCGACGATCATGACGCCGGACGAATATCTCGGCGGCATCCTGAAGCTCTGCCAGGACAGGCGCGGCATCCAGACCGAGCTCACCTATGTGGGCAGCCGCGCGATGATCACCTACGAGCTGCCGCTCAACGAAGTGGTCTTCGACTTCTACGACCGGCTGAAATCGATCTCGAAGGGCTATGCCTCCTTCGACTACAACATCATGGACTACCGGCCGGGCGACCTCGTGAAGATGTCGATCCTCGTCAACGGCGATCCGGTCGATGCGCTCTCCATGCTCGTCCACCGCTCCGCGGCCGACCGGCGCGGCCGCGGCATGGTGGAGAAGCTGAAGGAGCTCATCCCGCCGCACATGTTCCAGATCCCGATCCAGGCGGCGATCGGCGGCAAGGTGATCGCCCGCGAGACGGTCCGGGCGCTGCGCAAGGACGTGACCGCGAAATGCTACGGCGGCGACGCCACCCGCAAGCGCAAGCTTCTGGAAAAGCAGAAGGAAGGCAAGAAGCGCATGCGGCAGTTCGGCAAGGTCGAGATCCCGCAGGAAGCCTTCATCGCGGCGCTCAAAATGAACGACGAGTGAGACGCGGACGGCAGCTTGCCGTCCTCCGCTTTCGCCTGCAAACGCAGCCGATCAGAGCATATGCCGCCCGTGATCGGGCACGCATTCCTTCACCGCCCGAATGAATTCGTCCGGATTGCAGGGCTTGTCGACCCATTTGCACTTGCTGTCCATCTGCGGATGGCGCCCGCCGATATCCCTCTCCACCGAATGCACGATGTAGGGCACGCCGCGTTTGGCAAGGATGGCGGCAATCTCATCGCAGGCGCCGTCCCTCAGCCGGGTCTCCATGACGGCAAGCTCCGGCGTGTGCTGCTGAAGCCATTCGGTTGCGGCGACACAGGACGAATAGGTGCTGATGCTGTCGAAACCGGCCTGGGCGAGCAGCTCTTCGAGATAGATGGCAATCAGCGCCTCGTCTTCCAGAACCAGGACCGTCTGGTCTCTTGAAGTTTCCATTCCCTGCCCCTCCGAATTGAAGAGCCTGCAGACTAATCCTTTCGGACGGGCAGCGGGCCCAGCGTCTGCCAGCGTACCCAAAATCACCCCGAACCACAGGATGCTATAGAATCGGCAACCGCCCGCTTGGAATTCAGGGGCATGGCGGCCGGAAGTTCTGGCACTTTCGCCCACGTCAGCGAGAACCATGTCCGTCGCAGAACAGAACGAAATCCGGAATCGGCTTCTGGCCCTGCTGCCCGAAAACGAGTTCCGCAGCGTGAGAACCGTATTGGAGCCGGTCGATCTTGCCCGAGGCTTCGTCATCGTCGAAGCGGGCAGGCCGATCGACTATGTCTATTTCCTGGAGAGCGGCATCGGATCGGTGGTGACCGTTTCTGCGGACGGCCAGCAGGCCGAAGCCGGCATGTTCGGCCGCGAAGGGTTTTCGCCGACTCCGGCGGGCGTCGGAGGAACGATCAGCATCCACGAAGTGCTGATGCAGGTTGCGGGAAACGGCTACCGGATGCCGATCGGGAAGGTTGCGGAAACGCTGGCGCAGAACCCGGTTTTCGCCAATCTGCTCGCCAGGTTCATCCAGGCGTTTTCCTCGCAGGTTTCCTATACCGCCCTCTGCAACATCGCCTATCAGGTGGACGAACGCCTGGCGCGCTGGCTGCTGATGGGCCACGACCGCGTCGATGGCGACGAGATCAATCTTACCCACGACTTCATTTCGCTGATGCTCGGGGTCCGGCGGCCCAGCGTCACCACCGCCTTGCATGTCCTGGAAGGAAAGAAGCTCATCCGGGCGGAGCGCGGCCGCATCACCATCCGGGACCGAAAAGGAATGCAGGAATTCGCGGGCCATGCCTACGGAGAGCCGGAAGAGGAATACCGGCGTCTCATCGGCGAATTCTGGCCCGTCTCAGCGCCCGAGATGCCTTTTGATGACGTCATGGAATGAAACGGCGATAACGAGCGCGCCGGTTTCGTCGCGTATTTCCATATGTTCGTCCAGGATCATCACGCCGTTCTTGATGCGTGCCGCCAACAATTCCCGCACGGCTCTGATGGCATTGGCATGGGCTTCGTCAATGCTGTCGAACTCGTCGCCTTCTTCGTCGGTGATGGTTACGCCACCGCGGCGGATCTGGAAGAAGTACCGTGTCATCTTCGAACTCCGCCCGTCCTCCTGTCTGTGCGTGACACTCCATTTCGAAGAATAGAACAACGCCCTAGAAAAGATCCTTCATGAGACGCCGGTATTCCTCTTCAGGTCTTCCGTAGGCATCTCGTGCAAACTCCTCAAGGGCCGGACGGTTCCGGATCATGATGCTTCCTCTTTCGGAACGGATGAAGCCGTTGCCTTCGAGCACGTGCAGGGACGTCGTGACGCTTGGCCGCCGGACCGCCAGCATCAATGAAATGAAATCGTGGGTCAGAGCGATTTCATTGCCCGAGACCCGGTCGTGACACATCAGCAGCCAGCGGGCAAGGCGTTCGTTGACATCGTGAACGGCATTGGAGAGCGCCGTGAAGGCCAGTTGCACCGCAAAGGCTTCGGCAGCGCGGATCATCACCCTGGAAAAACTTCTGTTGCTGTCCATCAATCCCCGGAAGGCATCGTAGTCTATCCGGTAGCCTTCGCCATCGAGCTGCATTCCGACGTCATGGATACTGACATCCAGTCCCGTCACGGCGGAGGTCGGCACATAGCCGTCGAATCCGAATATCCCGGCCTCCGCGCTGTGGCCCTCGGGTGTGGTCACCACGATGGAGCCAAGTCCGGACGCCAGAAAATACGCGTATTTGATCGGTTTGCCTGCCCGGCCGAGCAGCGTTCCCTTCGGCAGGGGAATGAGGTCGAGATCGGGCGCGATCTGGCCGTAATCCGTTGCCGGAAGCAGCGCCAAAAGCTTGTTCTGCATCGAAGATTGCGGAGGGGCGGTCATACGTGCTTCCCTCCTGATTCGGGCGGAGCACATGGTGCTTCGGCCCTTCGCGCCCGGGTCAATCTGCATGAGACGCAGAGAGCATATTCTCCTCATCGCAAATAGCAATGATTGTACGGTACCGTACGGAGAATAGGCTTTTGGCCATGTCACCAGCGGGGCGGGGGACCAGACGGGGTGTTTGTACGCCAGCGTACCGGAACGATGTAACGGACTGTGACATTGTCGGTTGGTAGGATGGAGCTTCCGATGAGTGTCACCGCCAATCCGCCGAGCCGAAACAGGCATGCAGATATCGATCCCCGGATCGAAGCACTCGGCCCGGATGTCCACCGCATGGCTCGTCGCTTTCTCTCGTCCGAGAAAGAGGCGGCCGCCCTTGCCAGAAAGACGATCGCGAGAGCGAAGCGCGAGCTTCCCGTGGCCGCAGGAGAAGACGCCGTCAGGCTTTGCCTGTTCAGGTCGATGCACGACATATTCGCCGCCGACCTGCGGTCGAATGGAAGGCCCGGCCGCTCCTAATGCCTGACGCCGCTGCCGTATTGCCGCAGCAGTTCCTGGACGATCGCCTGGATGTCTTCCATCCGGGTGCCGAGCACATGCGGATTCCGCCGCGCCACGATCTGCTGCTCGGGGACGACGAACAAGAAGGGAATGGAAGCGGCCTCCAGCATTTCCGAAGCGTCGAACATGAACTGCGCATCACAGGCGGCGTCGATCAGGACGCCGTGCATCCCGCTGAGAAGACGGATGTCGAAATCGGCAGGCGGCATTGGCCCCGCAAGCTCGACACCCGCGTGCTGCCAGGCGTGGCGGGTGCCGGGCGGGAGCAAATCCTTGTCACCTACGACCATCATCTTGTACCGGCTCACCCTGTCACCTGCTGCCTGTGGCCATCATGGCACTGGCCATTGTAACCATAGTGGACACCTAAAGTTGCCTCTTGCAAGGCTGTTTTAGCAAATTCCGGACCGGCGGCACCGCATGCGCCGCCGCGCCCGCCCTCCCCTGTCCCGCCCGCCATCTCCTCTTCGAGGGCCGGCAGGGCTCCCTCCCTTCTCCCCAGCGGGGAGAAGGTGCCCGGCAGGGCGGATGAGGGGGGCGAAGCCACCATCCGGTGCCGCGCCTGCCGCGTGTGCACCCCCTCATCGCCTCGCTTTGCTCGGCACTTCTCCCTGCTGGGGAGAAGAAGGCGCAAGCCGAACCTGCTCGGTTCCTCATATGCGGTATGCCGAATAGCGGCGCTTGTCGTTTAGGGAAGCCGGCGCCCCCATCCGATCTCCCCCCTTGTGGGGGAGATGCCCGGCAGGGCAGAGGGGGGTGTGGTGGCAGGCATCCACCGGCACCGATGGATGAAACGCAGACCGAGGGCAAGGGAGGGTACCGTTCAATGGAATCGCGCGACGACGACAGCTCACTTCGGCGCCCAGGGCATCGGCCGGCGGCTCAGGAAGGCCTCGATGCCGGCGCGGCCTTCGGCGCTTTCCCACCGGTCGGCGAGCAGGCCGATGCTATGGGCGATCGGATCCCCGGCCGTCCCGCGGGCAAGGTCCTGCACCAGGCTCTTGGCGCCGGCCACGGCGCCGGGCGCGCAATCGAGGAAGGCCGAAACCTCCTCCTCCACGGCCGCATCGAGTTCACCGGCCGGGCGGACCACGGAGACGAGGCCGATCCTGCTGGCCGCCGCCGCATCGAAGCGGCGGGCATTGAGGAAGAGCCGGCGGGCATGCCCCTCGCCGATGCGGCGGACGACATAGGGGCCGATCGTCGCCGGAATGAGCCCGAGCCGCGTTTCGGTGAGCGCGAACTCCGCTTTCTCCGCCGCAACGACGATATCGCAGACCGCCATGAGGCCGATGCCGCCGCCGAAGGCATTGCCCTGAACCCGGCCGATCAGCGGCTTCGGCAGGCCGTCCAGCGCCTTCAGCATCATTGCCAGCTCCGTCGCGCCCTCGATCTTGCCCTGCCGGTCC
>Ga0065721_10053195_pt1 | contig 10355 bp, 12 predicted proteins | sample Mesricmetagenome_FD_59108 | JGI IMG/M metagenome (GOLD analysis project Ga0065721, IMG submission 59108) | Mesophilic microbial community from rice straw/compost enrichment Sample: eDNA_1 v2 (version 2) | ecosystem: Engineered > Solid waste > Grass > Composting > Bioreactor | place: USA: Davis... | reverse complement strand
GTGGGTGCGCGAAGCGCACCCACACCCGGTTCTCATTGTATGCTTTTAATAGATCTTTCCGCCGCTTTCTGCGGTATCCACCAACTGCTGTGTCAACGAAGGTTCAAACACATCCGACCGGTTGGCCAGTATCAGCCGCAGCAGGTCGTGTATGGTGATAATGCCTGCAAATTTATCCTCATCGAAGGCCACCAGGTAACGTACGCTATAACGCGCCATCAGGCTCATGCAATGCTCTACGCTATCGCTGATAATAACACGGGGCAGCTCGGTATTCATCACTTCCTGTACGGTTGCGGTACTGCTCGACTTACCTTTGAGGGCTACATTACGACTATAATCGCGTTCAGAGAAAATACCCTTGTATTCATCTCCATCCATCACTATCACATAACTCATGTTTACATGATCCATTAGTCGCAATGCTTCAATAACCAGTTCTTTGGGCTCAATAATATTTTCCGGCCGGGGCTTGCTGGCAATAATGTCACTCACCGTTTTCATGCAATAGGCTTTTTTTTAGTTCAAATTTTATTTAAAAGTTCATTATTCCGAATAAATATATTACATAATCGAATACAGCCCTCATGATCTGTCCTGTTGTTGTTACAGAAGGTGTATTTTCGTGTTCAACCAACCCTTCGCATATGACAACCCAGGAACTTTTTGATCAGGCGGTAATAGACAGCAAAAACCTGGCCCAGCGCCCCGGAAACGATATTCTTTTGCAATTATATGCCCTGTATAAGCAGGCTACCGAGGGCGATGTACAGGGTGATCCCCCGGCGAACCTGTTCGATTTTGTGGCAAAAGCCAAATACGATGCCTGGGCGGGCATACGTGGCAAATCGAAAGAAGAGGCCATGCAGGAATATGCCAGCCTGGTGAACAAGCTAAAGGCATAAATGAAACATAGCTTTTTGTATAACGTATGGCGGCATAGCCGGCCGCTGTTTGTGGTAATGGCCCTTTTTGCCCTGGGCACAGTGGCGGCCAACCTGGCCGGTGTAGAAACCACGCCTTTTTTTGTGTGGGGTATGTATTCTGAAAAAGAAAAAAAGCCTGAACACTACCACATATTACAAACCACCATCAACGATACGGCGGTATTGGATATCTACGACTATCCCGCCGCTACCCGGTTTTACCTGGGCAGCCCGCTGGCTTATTATAAAAGAATACAAGATAATGGAGGTGTTGACCCTACAGTCAATTTCCTGGAAAACAAATTACACACCCGTATTGAATGGCCCTTTAATACGGGTGTGCAGCAACGGGAATTTGTGAACTGGTACCGCCGTTACCTGGCCCGCGTTACCGGTATGGAAATAAAAAAATTACGGGTAGATGTGGTACGGCTGCGTTTTGATGAACAACAACCCGCCAGGGATTCAATGTATTTATTTGAGCAATGGTAAAATTTTATGCCGCCGAAGAAAGAAAAATATTAGCCCGTGTGGTGTTCACGGGCATCCTGCTTTCGCTGCTGTATGCTTTTTTTACCGATACTTTATTGCATCAATTGGAGCAGCCGGTGTTGCGGTATCCTTATGTTGATATCACCTACTGGCTGATGCATGGGTTGGGTATTCCTGAATTTGCGACGGGTACCATGGCCTGGGTGTTTGATGTGTTGCTCATAGGCGCCTGTATAGGATGTTGGTTGTATCCCGGATCGAGAATACTGGTATGGATATTCCTGGTGTTGTATTTTGTTTACTTTATTGGTTGCAATACGTTTGGCGCACATCATGCCGGTAATAAGATCGGCATGCTGTTGATAGCCGTTCCTTTTGTGGTGCGCAACCTGGCATCGTTTAATTATTTGTGGCAGGGACTGCGCTACCTGTTGCTCTTTGCATTCAGCAGCGCTTTTTTGTGGAAGCTGTTCAGGTTGAGCTGGCTGCAGCCCGACCAGGGCATATTGATCATGAAAAAGAACTGGGTGCTTTATTTATACAATAACACGGACACTGTTTGGGCCAATGTATTGCACTGGCTATTGGCGCACCCGGCGCTGGTAAATGGATTGTTTATTACCGGTTTTTTAATGGAAGGTTTTTTTATCGTTGGTTTTTTTACCAGGAATTTCGATAAGGTATTACTGGTGCTGTCGGTATTATTGGTGATGGGATTTTGGGTGACGGCCGATGCGAATTTTGTGGAGTTGCTTATTTTATGTTTGACCCTCTCACCTTTTCGTTTACAACCGCCAGTGCATCGGCCAGGCATTCACCCGAGCTGATCTTTTGGGCAAGCGGCTTCATGTTGGTGATCATTTGTTGGTAGTTTTCTTCAGTTATGGAGTTGATCGCATTTCCTATTTCATGCAGGCTGTTGATGGTAATGCCTATCCCGTATTTTTTTACGAGATAAGCGCTGGCCGAGGAGGCGGGTGCAATGATGGGTAAGCCGGCCAGGATATACAGCGAAAGTTTATGCGGACTGTTATAGGCCAGGTATTCACCGTATTCGCCTGATAGCATCTCTATACTATTCCCATCCCAAATAAGCCCGAAACTTCCCTGCAGGTGATGGATCAAGGAACGTGCTTCAAACACGCCTTTATAATGAATATTAGCTGTTGCTGGTAGCGGTTTGTGTGCGCCGGGGCCGTAGATATTGAACTGCAGGTTGGCATTTATTTTCTCTGCTTCATAAATAAACGGGCTTTTTTCAAGATTGCCTGCAAACACCACCTGGCTGCTGCGCGAACGCGCTGCTGTAAACGGCGGAACTAAAAAATCAAAAAATTCCAGTGCAGCCGTTTGGGCATGGGGAATGGTGTCACGTATCCATTGGGCCATCCGGTCGTTATGCACGATGAACCATTTGAATAGCCGCAGCGTTTTTATTTCCTTTTGCAATAGGGCTGCATCCAGGTTGCGCTGTCCTTCTATATCGGCAATCAAACAAACGATGTGAATCTTTTTCCAGCGCAACAGCCTGGTTAATAGCATATGCATGCGGGCATACAATGGGAACTGGAATACGACGATGGCGCCGGCCGGAATGGTCATTAATATTTTTAACAGGTAGCCGAGCCTGGCCAGTTTTGTTTTGAATGAAAAACTAAATATGCCCGGGAACTGTATGGGCTGATAACCCAATTGCAGCAGAACAGCTTCTGCATCTACATTGCCGATGGTGCCATGCACAACCTGTTCCTTAAACGAATGTTCGGATATGAAATACTTCCTGTTCATGGGTGCAGCATGGTTTTACCTGACCTGTACAAATCCAGCAGCAATTGGTTTTTCATTACAAAGGCCTGTATGGCAAAATATACAGGAACACAAACGGCTAGCGAGATCAACACCACCAGTATGGGTGAGGCAATATAGTTTTGAATAAGCCAGATGACCGGTACAAATACCGCAGCCGCCACCACCGATTGCAGCAGGGTGCGGTAATCGATAATGGCCAGCCGGGGCATGGCCTTTTTTACCTGGTAATAACAAATCGCCAGCACTGCCGCTTCGGCTACGATCAGTGCATAACAGGCGCCTGCCTGGTGAAAATACCAGGATAAAACCAATGTACTGGCCACGAAGATGAGGGCGCCTGCAACCAATGCAAACAGGTATTTTCTTTCCCATCCGTGCGACATCAACACCTGTTTGCCCAGGAACAGGCTGTAGGTTTTTATAAATGGCAAAATGGCCAGTATTTCCAGGTTCAGGGAGGCTGCATAAAATCTTTCCGATAGTATGGTCTGCACCAGGGGAAGCGCCAGCAGAAATATGCCCGTGCCTGCGGGAATGGTAAGCAGGGTAATGATCTGTACCGATTTCAGGAAGGTTTGTTCCAGCTCTTTTTCCTTTTTTTCGTGGATAAGCGCCACCGTACGCGGGAACAGCACCTGGAACATATCGGTGATGAGGTTGGCGGCCAGCCGCACGATCCTGGCCGACATGGCATACAAACCCACCGCCGTTGCCGTACTCACCATACCCAATAATACATTATCGAGCACCACGGTAACGCCGTAAAACAAGCTGATGAGATAGGTGATCTTTGTGTGTTGCAGGTGCAGCCGCCACCGTATATTCTTAAAGCTGATGTGCAAATGCCGGAACAAGATCACCGTGTTGGTGGTGAGGTTGATGATGGCGGCAAAGGTGATAATGCCATAATAAATAAAATAATCTTTGGGTTCTTTCACCAATATAAAGATGGCAGCCAGCCCCAGCAAACGGCTGATCAGCGAACGCTGCATAATGTACCTGAACTTTTCAATGCCCATGTAATACCACTCACAGGAAAAAAAGTTGGCTACTAAAAACGCGATGGAAAACCATACCAGCCGTATATCCCCTATCTTTTGCCAGAGGATATATACCGTAATGCAATAAAAAACCAGGGATATGGCCGATGTGATACAATGTAATGCCACCAGTTCCGACACCAGCTTGTTGAGTTTATCCTTATCGGCCTGCGTACGCGCCACCTCGCGAACGCCATAAGCGGCAATACCGAACTCGGCAATGGCCACAAAATAATAGCTGAGCGAATCGATAAAACTCACCCGCCCGATGCCATCGGGCAGCAACACACGCGATATATAGGGAATGGAGATAAGGGGAAGCAATACCTGGCTGCAGGACAATATGAAATTGTAAATTAAATTCTTTTTTAAGTTTGCCAAACTTTAGTGGGTGTGATTTAGTCCCTGTTAATTACCCGGCAAAAATAATATAAACCTAAGTATATTTACCCAATTTAATAACCCGCATCAACTGTTGTCATGCACGAAGAAATGCTCGAATTGTTGCGTTGCCCCGTTACCCGTAGCAGGTTAAGGCTGCAGGTGATTTCCCGGGCGGTGAAACAGTATGGCGGCAGGGAGGTGGAGGTGATCGATGAAGGGTTGTTGTTTTCTGAAAGCGACTGGGTATATCCTGTTATCAGGGGCGTGCCCCGTTTGCTGGTGGAGGCCTTCCTGGATTATCCGGGTTTTTTGGCGCGCCATGTGCCCGATTTTGAGCAGCGCAAAGCCCGTCTTGAAAAAGCATATCATGGATTGATCAACTATTCAACCCGGAAAAACAAACGCACGAGGCGCAGCTTTAGCCAGGAATGGAGCATTTTTGATTATGACCATACCAAAACCTGGGATGCTGATAAAGAAGTTATGTTGATCCGTTTTTGTAAAGAAACCGGTGAAACAACGGATAGCCTGAAAGGCCAGCTGATCTTCGATGCCGGCTGTGGAAACGGTTTGTTGAACCAGTTGATTGCAGGATGTGAGGCCTGGGTGCTGGGCATGGACTTTAGCAACAGCATAGAGCAGGCTTATGCCAACAATACGCAACCCGGCGCCTGGTTTATTCAGGGAGATGTACAGTTTCCGCCCGTTGCTTTTTCGCGTTTTGATATTGTGCATTGCAGCGGCGTATTGATACATACGCCGAACACGGAATTGTCTTTCTCCTGTATCGAACCCTGCGTAAAGCCGGGCGGTAAGTTAAGCGTGTGGTTGTACCATCCCAGGAAAGACTTCATACATAATCTGTTTAATGGTATTAGGCGGGTGACATCGCGTTTGCCCATACGGTTACAATTTTATTTGTATGCTGTTACTGTTTTTCCGCTGAGTTACGTGGTGAAGCGGTTAAAAGGCAATCAACAGAGCCCGCGGGAAATGATGATACATATACTCGACTGGCTGAGCCCGGAGTTCCGGTGGGAACACGAACATAGTGAAGCAGCGAGCTGGTTTATTAAAAGAAATTATGCCGGTGTGGAAGTCACCACCAGCGATACATTTGGTTTCAATATAACAGGCAGGAAAATCGTATGCGAATAGGAATTTTTGAAACGGAACATTTTGAAGGGGCTTACCCTATCATACGGTTATTTGATAACGGGCAGCATGAGATCACCATATTCACGTATGAAAAGCCGTACCGGCAGTTTCGGTTTTTATTTGGTGAACAGATGAACAGGTATAAGTGGATCGTTAAAAAAGACGACGAGAACAAGTATGCCTTTATAAAAAAGATCTACCGCGAAACCAGGGCGGCTAAACTGGAGTTGCTGTACATGAATACCGTGCAGGATAATCACCTGTTTTATGCATGCCTGGTAGCCTTGCTTCCAAAGGTCAGGATCGTTGCCACACTGCATGATGTGAATAGTTATTTCCGTTTCAGGCCTGCGTTGAGTATACGCAGATGGGTGCGTTATATTGGGAAAAGATTTTTTATTAGTAGTGTGAAGGAATTTAATGTGGTGTCTGATACGATGGTAAGTCATTTGCAAAGTTTTTTGCCGGCGCATAAAAAGGTGTATAGTTTGCCGGGGGCGGTGTATGAAATGGAGAAGCCTTATGGTTGTATTTCTCCTGCTGATGAAGGTGTGGTAAAACTGGTGGTGCCGGGGACTATTGATGGAAGACGAAGGGATTATGAACAGGTTTTTGAATTGTTGCAGGCTTGCAACCTGGCTGGTATTAATATTTCGGTGGTGTTGTTGGGTGGATATTATGGGGAGTATGGCCACATGATATTGGAAAAATGCAGGGTGTATGCACAGCAGCACAACAACCTTCGGTTTTATACAGGCCTGGTTGATCAGCCGGAGTTTGACAGGGTGATGAATGAGGCGCATTTGGTGTTTACACCTACGGTGATCGATACCGTACTTTTTGATGGGATTGAAGAGACTTATGGATTGAGTATTTCATCGGGTAACATATTTGATATTATCAAACACGCGAAGCCGTTTATCAGTCCGGCTACACTGCGTGTGCCCGACAGGTTAAAAAGCAGTTGTATAACCTATACCTCTGTAGAAGAAATTTGCGATTTTCTACGAAAATCTTTGCATGATGCATCATTGTATAATGAGCTTTCGAAAGAAGCGGAATTGAACTCTCAAAAATATACTATAGCCCGGGTGCGGGAACGTAATCCTACACTGTTTGCTTAAATACCTCGTATACCTCATCAACACGCACAGAAGAGGTGATCGCCGGATCATGGACGGTGTGGTAAAAGGCCTTTTGTAATAAGGGGCTTATTATTTTTTGCATGGTGCCATAGTCGTGTATCTCGGCGGCGCTTGTGCAATTGAAGATAGCGATAGATGGAATTTTGTAAGCCAGCGCTACATGCATGGCCAGGGTATCGCCTGAAATGAGGAAGCTGCAGCGGGCTATATCATCGAGGTAGTCTGTGATGGTATCGCGCTGTTGCAGTTGTATACAGCGGTAACCATCGGCCTCCAGCAAGCGGCTTAAGGCGGCATAGCCCGTCCAGGCCTTGTTGGGCCAGCGCGCACCTACCCGGGTTTCGATGCCGATCAATCCGGGTTCGGGAGATATGTTTTTACGATAAATACAATAGGGCTCGTTATTAAATGGCAGGCCCAGCATAGAAAACAATAATTGCTGGAAAGATTGTATGTTGCGCGATTTGGCTTCATTGGCAGCCTCGCGGCCCAGTTTGGAATAAAGGCTCAGGTTAAACCAGGGAGATGCGTCTTCTGTATAGGTGAATTGATCGTGTTGAAGGTAAATGCCTTTTAATTGCCGGCATTGAACGGAGCCTGCCAATGCCGCGCAATCCCTGTCTTCTTCGAGGGATAAAACCGTATCGAAAGTTTCATTTTTGGCTATCTCGCGGGCCTGCTCCAGGTTAACTACGCGTTTTAAAACCGGGTGAGCAGGTAGAATAGAACGATACCGGTCATCCACCACCCAGGTCACGGCGGCTCCCTGCAGCACATTCAACAGTACGGTAGTACGCACCACATCACCCGCGGCGCCGGTTTTGATAATCAGTATTTTCGACATCGGGGTCAAAAATACAGTTTATAACGGCTTATCGCGCCATCGCCATATTCAGTTGCGCCAGTTCCTGCGGCGGCAGCTCGTCTTTCATTTTGGGGAACAGGAACTCGTCTTCAAAACGGCTGTGTTGTTCCACCAGTTTGATGAAAGCTTTATACAATTGATAGCCGTCTTCATAAAAAGGAAGCCGTTCGGCCAGCGTGCGTATGGTGTCGTGCTCGCGTTTGAGTGTGTTGATGAATTCGCGGCTGAACTGGTGTTTTTGCAGGAAGGGGAAAAGAAAGGTTTCTTCGGATTCGACGTGTTTTTGCACGCTGTTTCTCCAGAACTGGATAATGGATTGTTTGAGGCTAAGCCTGTCTTTTTGTTGCTGGATGTCTTTCATGAGTTCCCGGCATTTCAGCTTGTCTTCCATGTGTTGGCGGGTAAGCACCTGTAAGGTTTCCATATGATAATCCTCCTGCAGAGGAGTAAAACAACAATCAATCCATAACGGGAAATTGGGGAAAATTAACAATCCTTTGCGCCTCGCAGGGGCCACCCGGTCGGGCGGGCCCCTGCTGAGCTGCGGTAATTACTTAAGACTTTTAATAATGGTAACGAATTCTTCGGCATTGAGCGAGGCGCCCCCCACCAGTCCGCCATCCACATCTTCACAAGCAAACAACTCCTTCGCATTATTCCCCTTCACACTTCCACCATATAAAATAGATATGTTATCCGCTACCTGCCCGCCATATTGTTTGGCCAGCACCGAACGCAAATGCGCATGCATTTCCTGCGCCTGTGCCGAACTGGCGGTTTTGCCGGTACCGATGGCCCAGATGGGTTCATAGGCGATCACCAGCCGTTGAATATCTTTTTCCGACAAGTGAAAAAGGGACTCTTTTAATTGCTGTTCCACATAACCGTTTTGTGTACCGGCCTCACGGATCTGCAAAGGCTCGCCACAGCAAAAGATGGGGGTGATATTATTCTCCAGGCAAAGATTTACTTTTTCTGCCAGCGCCTGGTTGCTTTCCTGGAAGTATTCGCGGCGCTCGCTATGCCCCAGCACACAATACGGGATCTCGATAGAGCGCAGCATTTCGGCCGAAACTTCGCCGGTATAAGCGCCCGATTTTTTGTTATAGCAGTTTTGAGCGGCAATAGCATAATTGGTTTTGCCGGCAATTTTGGTTTTCGCCATAATGAGATAGGGAAAGGGAACGGCAAATACAGCCTGTTGATGACCGGCCAGGCTGATATTGGCGCCCAGAATATCGTTCAATAATTGCTCTCCCTGCTGGTAAGTGCCATTCATCTTCCAGTTAGCAGCGGCGATTTGTTTGCGCATAAAAAATCTTCTTTGGTTTTAATATTATGATTGCTCAAAAATATGCTTCAATACGGTGATTTCCCCCTCTGTGAGTTCCCGGTTTTTAAATTTTTTCCAGTTCCTGATATCTGCTATGGCCTTGTCGAACTCATAGCGGCTCAACCCGCGTTGGCCCCAGGTAAAGCTGGGAATGTATTTGGGGGTGAGCCCCTCGCCAAACACATGGGCGCAAATGCCTACCAGGGTACCGGAGTTAAAGGAGGTGTTGATGGCGGCGCGGGAATAATCGCCCATGAGCAGACCGCATTTTAAACCGGCACGTACATAATCGTTGGCCGCCTGATGCCATACCCTGATATCGCTGGCAGTATTCTTCAGGTTGGAGTTGGAGGTGCCCGCGCCCAGGTTACACCATTCGCCAATTACCGAATCGCCCAGGTAACCATCGTGTGCTTTGTTGGAATAGCCAAATATCACCGAGTTCTTGATTTCGCCGCCTGCCACGCTGTAAGGGCCAATGGTGGTGGCGCCGTATATCCGGGCGCCCATCTTTACCACGGCGCCTTCGCATAAGGCAAAGGGCCCCCGGATACAGCTGCCTTCCATTACCTCGGCATTTTTGCCGATGTATATGGGGCCTGTGGATGCATTTAAAATGCAGTGTTGCAGGCTGGCGCCGGGCTCAATGAATATATTACTTGAATTGATGGCCTGTACTGATCCGGGTATGGGTGCAGACTGGCGGCCTTTGGTGATGAGCGTGAAATCATCGTGCAAAGCCTGTTCGTTCCACTGGAAGATATGCCAGGGAAACTGCAGCACCTTTACGTTGGTATAGTCGGGCTGAAAGGATGGATCAATACTATTTTTGTTAATTGATTCAATAAATGAAGGGGTTGGAATGATATTCGCGGCGAAGTAGTAAGCCTCGTCGCTGTTGGGGATTTGATCATTGGGTAAAAGGGTAACGGGCTGTTGTAACATACGCTCCCATTTCTCGCGGATGGTTAAGATACCGATGCGGATATCGGCGGCAGAACGGGTTTGTGCAAATGGGAACAAGTGATGGGCAATCTCCTGGCTGGATAGGTAAACCGGCTTCATGATACAAGATATTAATTAGACCTTCCTTAAACAAAAATCCCCTTCCCGAGAACGGGAAAGGGAAAGTATAGCCATGAAAAACAAAAATGTTTGTATTGAAATTACGCTTTTTATTTCTTCTTTTCGTAACGTTTCTTG
>Ga0065721_10053187_pt1 | contig 10357 bp, 17 predicted proteins | sample Mesricmetagenome_FD_59108 | JGI IMG/M metagenome (GOLD analysis project Ga0065721, IMG submission 59108) | Mesophilic microbial community from rice straw/compost enrichment Sample: eDNA_1 v2 (version 2) | ecosystem: Engineered > Solid waste > Grass > Composting > Bioreactor | place: USA: Davis... | reverse complement strand
CCCGGACCGCCCGCTCGGCCACTTGGGGGGCCGGTGTTGCGCGACATGCCGACTCTCTGCTCATCTAGGCAGATCGCATGTTGGGGGCTGGGCGATGACGAACGACACCTGCTTGGTAGGGCACTATGCCACTGAGTCTTGGCTACACACGGCTTACGGACTGAAGATCATCAAGGCCAAGGGGATGCAGGACAAGGGGCACCACATCGCTATCGTTCCTGAGGCGCATTGGGCGGGTTGTCTGTGATGACAAGCGAACCCAACCTCGAGCACGAAAAGCAGCGCTGGAAGGAGGCTGAGCGCGCGTTCGATTTCGAAGAGAGTTACGTCGAGCAGCACAACAAGCAGGTAGTCGACTTCGCAATCCTTGGTATCAGAACTATCGCGCTCACCGCTGCTGGCGGTATCGCGGCATCGCTTGGATTTTATAGCGCGAACTATGCACGTCTTGCCGAGAAGCCGGCTAACCTGACCAATCTGAATGCGGTACTCGCATGCATGTTCTCTGCGCTTCTTTGCGTTCTCTTCTGCTGCCTGACCGCGTACTTCAGCCAATTGTGCTATGTGGCCTCTTTGCGAGAGCGTGAGCGCCACTATCAGTTTCCGTATGTCAGGGTGACCGACAGGTCAAAGAAATGGTCTTCGTTCGGCGATGCGTGGCGCATTGGCGCGATCATTCTCGCGATCCTTGCGACTACCCTTCTGTGTGTCGCGGGATTGTCATTCCTAAGCTTGGTTCAGTAGCGCACACCACTCGTCGCTCCACCGCTTGCGCCTCGCTGTCGTGCCATTCCTTCGACACGGCTTCGAGGTTGCTGATGTCCCAGAACAGTTGCTCGTCGCCCTTGTGCGGCACCTTGTGATGGACCACAGGACTGTTAGGTGCCGGGGCCTTGCCGCTCAGCAGCACCCCTGTGCGCTGGCAGGTGTAGAGGTCGCGCTGCAGCACTTGCTGCCGCAGGGCCTGCCACCTGGCTGACTTGTACCAGCCTCGCACTGTGGCATCTGGGCTGTAGCGAGTGTCTCGGATGGCCCGTGGGGCCTTCAGCCGTGGCTCCATACGGGAGAGCCGAGGCTTTAGGGTCTGGAGTGGCTTGCGCTTACCACCTGCCATGGGAGAAGCTCTCATGACGAGGGTTTGGAAGGATGGGCATGGGATACCGAGCGCTGCCTGAAGCGATTCCTGTAGGGGGCTTTATTGTCGCTGAGATACACTTAGGCGGAACGGCTACTCTTCACACTCAATGGGGCGGGCGTGATGGATGGGTTGACATGCCATATGTCCCAATAGAACCGCTCCCCACTGGAGAGGCATTGATTTTGGGCAGCGCCACCTCCACCAAGCACAATGTGCCATTTTACATTCGGCTCGATGAAGGCACGCAATGGCTGCCCGAATGGGGTAACCTCGAAGCGGACTAGACCACGCGCTACCCACCCCGGTGTGACACTACGGGTGATACCGCAGGCTCTGTCTCACGGGCCTAAGCCTTGTCCGTCTGCCGCCTCAAACTACAGTGCCCATGATGGGCGAAACCCGTATGGAATGCAGCACCCGGAGCCTACCCGCGCTCTACCGCATTCCGGGGGCAGGTCATGAGCGGGAGGCTATCCCCGACAACACACCTGCCGACCTATGAAACTGTCTTGCGCCCCTTACCGACACATGCCGGCTGGCCATCCCGATACCCGCAATACGAAAGCACCCGATCACCCTGGTGGATGCCGAAGGGCGCTCCAACATAGCCGCAGCCTTCGCAGGTATAGATCGGCGCCATCGGCTCGACTGGTCGATTGTCGCGGATGAGTGGCGGGCCAGATGGAACGTATTCAGTGGGCATGATGCCTGCCCCGATAGCATGAGTCTCCGCCTGCTGGTCGATACCGCCTCAGCGACATGGATCAACAGGCCGACTGCCCCGAGAGGCAGCCGACCGGATTTCAGTTCAACAATGGCTATGCCGCCATGCGGCCGGGGTCGAAGTGACCGGCGGTGAAGTCGGCATGAGTGCGGGCGCTGTCGATGAATGCCATGAAGCGACTGCGCATGGCCGGCAGGATGGCCACCGGCTCGACCAGGCGGTCCAGAGCGAGGCTTTCGCGGGCCGTGGGCTGGTAGAGGTCGAAGATGGAGCGGGCGACGAAGCTGACGGCCTGGCCGACGGCGAACAGCGGCGTGAGGGCGAAGGCATAGGCGAGACTGAAGAGCAGGCGCGTGAAGCGGGCCATGGGGCAGTCCTTTCGATGGAGGGTGTGTTCCGGAGACACAGCGCTGAGGCTATCTGGAATGACCCGCTTATCGCCCGATTTGCTGCCAAGCGTAAATTCGTTTCGGAGAGTCCGTTGCGGGGCAGCCGTCTAGATATGAGAGATTATCGCGTGATCGGCATAAGTGGTGAAGCATCGGTCCGTCGCGGCTGCCTCGTTTTCGCCAAATGCGACCTGGGTAAGACCGATAGCAGTTAAGACAGCAGCGATGGTTCCGGCGCCCAAGGGCTTCAACCAGCTTGCCCCAACAATAGCCGCCTCTTCACCCAGCTTAGCGGCAAGACCATCCTTGAACTTGGTACTAAAACCAGATGCTGCTAACCGCGCGCGCAATTCCGAGCATTCCTTCTCCAGATCAGCGATGGTCTTGCGCAGATGGCCGATTTCCGTCAGTAGCTTGTCGCTCGCGTCAGTTGCCTGGCTTTGCAGACCGGTGGCGAGCTTACTGAAATGAGACGCAAACCGGAGCAGAACGCTCGTGTCATTGGCGCTTGTTGCGCTGCGGTACTCTGCCTCGAATGCGGAAATGCCGATACTCACGGCCATGGCGAGATGCGGGCCTGCTACACCGAGTTCGCGGAGTTTCGCCAGTGCAGCCTTGTTGGTTCTTGGCCGGCTAGATGCCCTGGCTTTTGTGGCTTTTGGAGGCGGATGCTTTTGCAACTCCCGTTCGCACCACGAGAGAAGTCGTGTGAATGCCGCATAGAGCACCGAGTAATCGACGTACCTGAGGTCATTGCCCATCAGAAGAGCAAGCGAACTTGCCGATAGATTTGCAGCAGCGGGCTCTACTTCTGGCGGGAGTTCGAGAATCGAAAAGCTTTCCATCATAGCCTGTCTGAGGGTCAGCAATCGACGCTGGTAGTCAGGACTAGAATCCTGTTCGATCCGCCGTGCGTCGTGATACGCGAGCGTCAGCACCTCGATTGCCTTGCGCAGCTTTGAAGCGTTGTATTTCAACTGGCGCTAACTCCCCACTAACGGGAGAGAACCGATGAAAGAGGATAACGTCAAGACGCGAAGGACATCGGCTTTCGGTCCCTCTACCGCTTGAGGGATGCCACCAGAACTGCCTCGCAATAGGCCTCAACGGTCATGCCGGCGCGCCCGGCCGCGAAGGCCAAGTGCGCGCGATCCCGCGGCTTGAGGGGCACAAGGATCAGCGGATTGGAGCCATCATGACCAAACTGTTCGAGATCCCACAGCGCCCACATGCGCCTTATGGTGGCCGGATCATCGCCAGTCTTCTCCGCGATAGCTGTCGAGCTGTAACCGCGCCCGGTGAGGAAACCGATCACCGCGGCCCGGGCGTTTGTCCACTTCTCGACAAAGGCGACGCCGCCTCTCTGGCGATTGAGGCTCTTCATGCGCCCTGCCTGATTGCGGCGACGATCTCGGCAATGATGTGGAGGGCCAGATCATTGCCGGCGAGATTGGGATGGTCGAGGTAGGTTGCCGCGATCTGCGCACAACGCTCGCGTTCTGAGCTGATTTCGCCGGTAGCCGCCTTGATCAGGTCGGCCAGACGGTTGGCGAAGATCGCTTCCCACCGTCGATACTCGCGATCGGTCCATGCCGCTCTGGCGCTGGCCATGATCGCCAATTTTCGCTCAGTGAAAGATGTTTGATCATCGCTGGAGCACCAGTCTAGAAAGGCGTCCTGTGCCTGTCGCTCGGCCGACAGTTGAAGCCAATCTGGAACTGAGGATTTGGTCATTCGACCACCTCACTGTCCCGGACTGTTTCGTCACGATCACTGGTGTTCTGGACTGTTTCGTCACGATCACCCTTCTTCCTTATAGATATATCTGGGTGTGCGTGACGAATTAGTCCAAGACGACGCCGTTCCTCGAACCAGGCGGTGCGGGATTTGCCTTCGGCAATCCAAGGCTTTGTGGCCTGGAATGATGCGGAGCGGGGCTTGCCCCCGCGACCCGCACGATGCCTTGCGCTGCGGTCTCGGGCAGTTGCTCGGCGACGATCGTCGGCCGACTGGTCACAGGCATCGATAAGCCGCCTGACCTCATGCTCTTCGCGCTCGGCAGCGGTGAGTTGGATCATCTCTCCGATCAATGCGGCGCTGAAGGATAGGACGCCGGCCGCTCGCGCGGCGGCGACCTCCTTAATGACTGGTTCAAGGATGGCATCTGGAATATCGATTCCGACGCGAAGGCAGTGCCTGGTTACCGACAGCACGTTCACGGCCGTGTCGATGCGCGCCGAGACATAGCAAATGGCTCGTGCCCAACCGTCGAGGCTGCCAATTGCCAATCGCTCGCGCTTGCGCGCGCGATAGATGCGGGTGAGGTACTTCCGCAGTTCCAGGCCCATGATCTCGTCTGGGCTGTAGCGGGGTGGCGCTGCTCGATTGGTCACCGACACCCTCCTATCCCCGCCCAGCGCTTCTCCAGCATATGGCTGCGCAGTCCGGCCTTGGGCCGGTTGGGCAACGCCGCCATCCGCATTGCCGCGTCTGTCATCGCTTTCCGGCCACCTATCTTGAACAGGCTCTCGCCGATCTCGCGGACGAGCTGACGGTCCGCCTCGGTGGTCTGCCGCACGAGGCGCGACAGCGCCGCGTCTAGGTCAGCATCGAACTCTCGCGCGGAGTCAGCGCGCCGACTGCGCTCGGCACTGTAAATGCGCTGCAACAGGCGATGGGCAAGGTGATGATCAGGCTGGCCGCACAGGGCGACCAGCACCTCATGTTCCGCTTCCAGCATCTCGTTGGGCAGCGTCCGGATGCCATCGACGAATGGATCGATCATTTCGATGAAGCGGGCGAGCGGGGCGGTGAACCACGGCTCACCCTGTGCCGGCTTCTTGAAGTCGTGCACCTTTTTCGCGGGGCCACGGTTCATCAGAGCGTCGAGGGGAGCGGGTATCACGTGCTACTCCCGAACAGGATGAGGATGGCCGCAATGTCGACAGCGATAGCCGCAGCCATCGCCCATCCGAGGTTGATAAGGCGATCCTTCATGCTGCCCTCCCCCGACCGGGCCGCGGCGCGAGCTTGAGTACCACGGCGCCGCGCTTGGGCGAGCGACGGACCGGTTTTCCCGTCCGCTCCTCTTCTTCCTGGGCGGCACGATCCTTGATGCCGTCGGCGATGGCCTTGCGATGCGGCAGCCAAGCATCCGGATCGACGGAAGCCGTGGGAGCAGGCCCAGCATCCACGCCGGTAAGAAACGCTGTCAGCGCCTTCCTGCTAGCCACCCATCGGCCGTTGACGCGCCTTGAGGGCATCTCGCCCTTGTCCAGAGCTTCCCATGTCTGCCGGCTGGTGCGACCGATGAAGGTGGCGATGGACGCCACCCCCCAGATCAGATCAGCGGCAAGCGTGTCGGAATGATCAGGCTGCACGGCTCACCCCCGATGCTGAGAGCAGCGCGTCGAAGATGTCCTGCGACCATTCCTTTCGGCCCTCGACCTCCGCCGGCAATATCTTGGACAAGAGCGCACGACGCCGCTCGGTGCCCTCTGGTGTCTTCGGGCGGAAGCGACACAGAGCCAGCACCGCGTCGTCGATGGGATCGAGAAGCGCCATCACCTGCGCTTCAGACACACCGGACTGGCCCCGGTCCTGCGCGGCGAAGAGCGCCGAATGGTTTGCGAAAGCCCGATGGTAGGCTTCGATCTCCGCAACGCACTCGGTCTGCGCCAGATCCGTGGGTCCATCTTCGCGGTTGAGCCAGGCCAGCATCTTCTCTTCAATACCAGCGATGTCGCTCCATACCTGACCAACGAGCCACTTGGTGACGTCGATCCCCTCGCGCTGAAAGCAAAGGGTGATCGCGTGGTCGTCTGCAGCGACTTTGCCTCGACGATCGTCAAGCTGGGACTCGATATCGTCCATCAGCAGGTACGCCTTCCGGCGCACACCCAGCACATCTGACCAAGTATCCTCGACCCACGCTTTCAGGTCGTTCGTCTCGGGGTCGATCGTGCGGGCATCCTCGCGCTGGCCGGTTCTGTTGTTATGGGCGCGTGACATCACGCTGCCCGAAGTGATATCTTCGGTCGTCATCTGCGGACTCCAGTCCAGATGGTGATTTTGGGATTGCCGCTCTGATCAGCGGCGGTTCATTAGGCCGGGGTAGCGGACGCTGCCTCGGCCTTTTCGTTTTCGGGCAGAGCCCGCTCAAGCAGCACGATGATTTCCGAATTCATCGACCTGCGGTTTACTCGGGCGAGTTCCGCGATCCGATCTTTGAGGGACGGAGGCAAGCGAAGCCCAAGCGGGGCAATGCTGCCGATAGAAATTTCACGATCCACAATGCTCTCCGTTAATTATGCCGACTCGGCATCATTGTGATTAAGCTCATCGCGTCGTAATGTCAACTCGGCATCATTCCGAGTAGGCATCATATTCGTGGCAAAATATCCCAGTGAGGAACAGGATCGCTTCATCGTGCGCATGCCGAATGGGATGCGCGACGAATTGAAGTCGCTGGCCGAGAAAAACGGCCGCTCAATGAATGCGGAGATCGTGGCTCGCCTGGAAAGCTCAGTCGTCAATGCAAAGCTCATCGATGACTACAGATTGGCGGAAGAGCGCCTGATGGAGCAGGCCAGGACGGAGCAGGAACTGCGAAAGCAAATCACTCTGCTTGAGGACCAAATCGCGCTGATGAAAACGCAGAGCGAGCTTGGCCACCCCACAGTAGAAGATTCGAATAAGCGCGTCGGTCTAGCCGCTCAGATCGTCGACGCCCTTCAATCGGTGTTTGGATCGAAGGCCGACATGCAGGAAACCGTGGAGGCTATGAACAGGGCGGCGGAACGGATGGAGCGAATAAAGGCGGGGTTGGAGGAATGGCCGCCAGTTGGCTTGTCCGGCGAACAGCAGGAGGAACCCAAGGCGCTGAGCAGCAGGAGCCATGCAAGCCCTGGCGGCACTACGAAGCCAAAGTCCAAGCGCGACCAGTCATCGCGCGTCGCCAACGATGACCCGATCCCCGGAACCCGAGGCGGCCTGCCTGGATCACCGATTGCAGCCCCAGCGGAGCCCGCTGACGGCGATAAGGCCACTCGATCGGCGAAGACAGCCACTCGCGGACAAAAGCCGCCCAAGGGCTCGCTATGAGCGGGCTAGCGGGATTTCCGCCTCTTCCCGAAGACGGCGGCCGATTTATCGTGCTGTTCGCTCGCTTCGAGTTTGCTGCGCGCAGGGCTGGATGGCATCGCGGTAGCGAACCGTTGATCGCGTGGGGCAAAGTCGCATCAGCGTTTACCCCGGCCTTTCTTGATGCAGCCCGACCCATCGCGTCGTACCTTATTTCCTCGCCGCCAAAAGACCTCACGCTGGTGAACGGCGGATGGTGCTTTGCCCTGCAACCCGAGCCCATCACATCGACCGTCGACCTCTTCAAGGCCGTCGCACAGGTACGAAACAATTTCCTGCATGGAGAGAAGCCATACTGGAGTGAGCGCGACAAGAAATTAATCGCAGATGCAACCGCGGTTCTCGAAAGAGCATACGCTTGGGCGCAGGAGCACGATCTGCCAATTGCCGTTCACATTCATGAATCGTTTGGCGGGGGCACCCCATGAGCGTCCGCAAGCGCCTCTCCCAGTTCGTAGGGTTGGCAGTCCTTATTTGTGTATCCGGCCTCGCGCTGGCTGACGACCTAGCCTGGACAACGACGTTCAGCGGCGGCAGTACCATCGAGGTGCCGCAGTTCTTCCTCGATGGCCCTATTCGCGGGTTGATGAACTATGGCCTTGACGGCGATCGTAGCGACGAAGAAGCCGACTTTGGCTCAGCCTATGAGCCGCTAGAAAGGCCTATCTCGCTCAGGCAGTACCGAACGGAGTCGAGCGAACGACCGTTCGTTTTTCTGTCAAAACTGGCCGCGAGCCAAACGGGACAGATCACCTATACAGTCGATGAGGATCACTTGGGTGTTTTGTCGGGCTATACCGACATCGAGCAGACCACAGTCTACTACGGCATCTGCCGGCGCGACGGCGGCCCCGTCTGGTGCGTTGATCTATTCTATGCGACCGAGGATCAGTCGATATACGGGCCAATCGTCGAGCGCATCGCCAAGTCATTCATCAACGACGAGAGCCACTGAATGTCAGTCCGTATGAGCCTGGCCCATTGGTGGAACGAGCGCGGCAAGATCGCCCGGTTGACCCGAGAGGCAGAGGCCACGTCGGACCGACTGGGGAAGGCCTATGCCGAAGCCAAGGAAAAGAACCTCAAGGGCATAGAAGTCCAAGAGTACACGGCAGAGGCTTGGGGCGAATATAGGTGGGCCAGCGACGCGCTCGAAGATGCGCTAAGCCAACGGTTAGTCCTGAGAGCTCATCGACTTCGCGTGCCAGTTCCGCAGCGCAGTAAAGATAGCAAGGACTGGGAAGAATCGTCGCTCTACGTGTGGCGCCTGACCCAGGATGCCGGCTACCAACTCCGCAAAGCTATCGCCGAAGAAGTAGAGATGCGGCAGCGCCCATGGCTCAACTGGGCGGCCACCGTAGTAAGCGTCTTGAGCTTGTTGGTCGCAATACTGGCTCTTAGAGGAGGTGCGCGATGAGCATCCGGAAAGACCACCGCGTCCGCGCCGACGGCTCTGTGCCGTGGATCGTCGACTACCGGGACGGGGAGGGGAATCGCCGGCACAAGACCTTCAAGACCAAGAAGGAGGCGGCGGATTGGGATGCCCGCACGCGGGTCCAAGTACAAGAGGGCACCCATGTTCCCGATCGGGCCACAATCACGGTCAAGGACGCGGGAAAGCTCTGGATCCAGACCTGCCGCTCCAACGGCCTCGAGCGGACCACCATCGAGGCCTATGAAGGCCACCTGAAATACCACATCAACCCGGCGATCGGCCACGTCTTGCTGTCGAAGGTGACGGTGCCCTTTATGCGCGAATTCGAGGACACACTGCGTCAGGGCGAACGGTCGCCGGCCATGATCAAGCGCGTCGTGGGGAGCGTGGGTAGCCTCCTCGTCGACAGCCAGGAGCGCGGCCTAGTTGTCCACAATGCCGTGAGGGATATGCGCAGCCAGCGCAAGGGGAAACAGCGTCGTCAGGAGCAGCGCCACAAGGAGCCGATCAAAGCCGGCAAGGACTATCCCACGCCCGACGAAATGCGGGCGTTTCTGGGCGTACTAAAGGGCCGCTGGAGGGTTCTATTCCGCACTGCCGTGTTCTGCGGGCCTCGCTCGTCCGAGCTGCGCGGTCTGCGCTGGCCGAACGTGGACCTTTCGGAACGAGAGATCGACGTGCAGGAGCGGGCGGACAGGTTCGATGAAATGGGGCCGCCGAAGTCCAAGAATGGGCGCCGCAAGCTCCCTGTACCGGCGGGCCTGGCGCAGGAATTGCGCGAGTGGAAGCTGGTGTGTCCCAAGGTCGCCACCGAGCAGCGGGACGCCAACGGCAACCCGGTGATGGTGCTCGATCGCGTTTTCCCGAATGGCAAGGGGAACGGAGAGTCGCACGGGAACATCATCAACCGCGGCCTGATACCGGCGATGATCGCCGCTGGCATCACAGTTGATACTGGCAAGAGGGACAAAGACGGGAAGCCGATTTTGGCGGCGAAATATACCGGGCTCCACGCCCTGCGGCACTTCTATGCGAGCTGGTGCATCAATCCAGTCAGCCGCGGCGGCATGGGACTGTCGCCGAAGGAAGTGCAGATACGGATGGGCCACGCCAGCATTGCCATGACGCTGGACACCTATGGCCATTTATTCCCGAAGGGTGACACCACGTCGGAAGTCGACGCCGCCGAGCGCGCCCTGCTGGGTTGAGGCCAAAAGGGGAACAAAGGCGCCATTCTTGTTGCACGGCTTGTTGCATGGAGTTTTCGGCATCAGACGGAAAGGCCCGGAAATACGGGGAACCGAAGGGGAAGGTCGCTGACGCCGCCGCAACATGCCAAAAAGCAAAAACCCCCGGTCTCCCGGGGGTTCTGAATGGTAGCGAAGCCCAGATTTGAACTGGGGACACACGGATTATGATTCCGCTGCTCTAACCAACTGAGCTACTCCGCCCCAAGGGGCTGCACGGGTTTCCCCGAGCGACGCGCACTAACTAAGTTTAGCGCGGCGCAGTGTCAAGCACCAGAGGGT
>Ga0065721_10053193_pt1 | contig 10358 bp, 10 predicted proteins | sample Mesricmetagenome_FD_59108 | JGI IMG/M metagenome (GOLD analysis project Ga0065721, IMG submission 59108) | Mesophilic microbial community from rice straw/compost enrichment Sample: eDNA_1 v2 (version 2) | ecosystem: Engineered > Solid waste > Grass > Composting > Bioreactor | place: USA: Davis... | reverse complement strand
AAGGCGGGCATTGCCTACGAGGTCCCGGGGCAGGACGGCTGGGCAACGCGCCTGGAAAGCGTGCTCGCCGTCATCTACCTGATCTTCAACGAAGGATACGCGTCCGCGGGCGACCGGCATATCCGCGCCGATCTCTGCGACGAAGCGATCAGGCTGGGCCGGCTGTTGACCGAGCTTCAACCGGGCGAACCGGAGATCGAGGGGCTGTTGTCGCTGATGCTGCTGCATCATGCGCGGCGGGCTGCGCGGATCGGCGCCGCCGGCGAGATACTGACGCTTGAGACGCAGGACCGGAGCCTCTGGGACAGGGCCGGGATTCGGGAGGGAGTTGCGTTGGTCGAACGGGCACTGCAGCGCGGCCGTCCCGGAGCCTACCAATTGCAGGCAGCGATCATCGCCGTGCATGCGGAGACGCCGAGTTTCGCAGAAACGGACTGGCAACAGATCGCGTTGCTGTATGGAGAACTCGCCCGTACCGCAGACAATCCCGTCTACGAACTCAACCGCATCGTCGCGCTTTCCTATGTGGAAGGGCCGGTCGCGGCGCTGGCTCGCCTCAGGCCCATCGCCATGGCCCTGGTGCAGTATCAGCCTTTCTACGCCGTGCAGGCGGATCTGTTTGCCCGCGCCGGTCAGCCGAATCAGGCAAGGCTTGCCTACCGCCGGGCCATAGACCTCTCGCAATCCGATTCGGAAAGACGGTTTCTCTCAGGTTGCCTGGAGGCGCTTCCGGGCCGGCCGGCCGGAACGTGATCCCTATCGCGCCTGCGTGAAGAAGATCTTCGCGGCGAAGATCGAGAAGACGCCGGCGAAGGTGTAGTCGATGCCGCGCAGGACCTTCGGGTTGGCCTGCAGCCAGCCGGCGAGCCAATCGGCGGCGAGCACGACGATGAGGTTCACCGGCATGCCGATGACGATGAAATAGATGCCGAAGAAGATGAGCTTCCCGGTGACGGCCGGATCGCCGGCGGTGACGAACTGCGGCAGGAAGGTCATGAAGAAGATGATGACCTTGGGGTTCAGGATGTTCACCCAGAAACCCGTGGAGATGTTGGCGAGGGGGCTGCTCGTCGTCCGCTCCATCTTCTCGACGGAAAAACTGGAACCGAAGCGGATCGCCTGGATGGCGAGCCAGAGCAGATAGGCCGCACCGCCCGTCTTCAGGATGAAGAAGGCCGTCGGCGACGCGGTGATCAGCGCCGAGATGCCGAACGCCACCAGCAGCGTATGGCAGACGATGCCGAGACTGGTGCCGACCACGACGAAGAGCGCCGGACGCCGCCCCTGCGCCAGCGCGCGGCTGATCGACAGCGTCATGTCCGGTCCCGGCGTCAGCGCCAGAAGCAGGCCCGCGGCGGTGAAGGCGAGGAGGGTCGGAAGGCTCGGCAGGAAATCCATGGGCGTGCTCGAAAAGCCGGATAAGGGATGTCCCATTTACCCGGCTTTCGAAGCGATGCCAATTCGTTCGATCAGCGTTTGGCGATGAATTCCTTCGACGCCTCGGCAAAATCGGGATGCCAGCGCGACAGCGGCGGCCGGTTCTCGACGATATCTCCGGCCGCCCAGAGGATGCGGCGTTCGTCGGTCGAGCGGTCCACTTCGTTGTCCGGGCACAGGATATAGAAGTCGCCGCGCTCGAGGCTCGTCAGCATGAACTCGACGGTCTGTTCCGCCGTCCAGGCGCCAGCCGGCTTTTCGGTGCGGTCGCGCCTGGTGATCCCGGTGTAGACGAAGCCGGGGATCAGAAGATGCGCCGTGACACTGCAATTCGGCGTATTGCGCAGTTCGTGCTGCAGCGCCTCGGTAAAGGCCTTCACGCCGGCTTTCGCGACATTATAGGCCGGATCGCCGGGCGGCGTGGTGATGCCTTGCTTGGAGCCGGTGTTGATGATGAGCGAAGGTTCGCCATGGGCGATCATGCCCGGTCCGAAGATGCGGCTGCCGTGGATCACACCGAGAAGATTGACGGCGAAGACATTGTCCCAATTGGACTGAGGACCGAACAGGGCGCTGCCCGGCTGGATGCCGGCATTGTTCATCAGAACGTGCACGCGGCCGAAACGCTGCAGGACGGCGCGTTCCAGGGCGGCGATCTCATCCGGCCTCGATACGTCCGTGCCGATCGCGGCGACGTCCGTCTCGCCGTTTTCGGCAAGGGCTGCGACTTCGCGGCAGGCATCCGAAAGGCGGTCGCCTTCGAGATCGGCAAGGACGACCGTAAGCCCCATGCGGGCGAATTCCTTCGCGGCGGCCAGGCCGATGCCGGAAGCGGCACCGGTGACGACGGCGACATTTTCCTTCTTCAGAGCGGGATGAGTAACGGCCATAAAAGTCTCCTCTATGACGCTGCTGTTCAAAGGTGCGGCGGGATATGGTACCCTGATCAAAACCTGTCAACATGACAAGGGCGTCACATGGAGCCGGTTTATGGGCAAGATGACATCGATCACGGTGGATGAGGAACTGACGGCCTTCATCGCCAAGCAGGTGAGCGACGGCAACTATAGTTCCGCAGATGAGGTCGTGGAAGCAGCACTGCGGCTTTTGCGCGACAGCGAGGATGGGCTTGAAGCCATCCGGGCCGCCATCGACGAGGGCGAAGCATCAGGCGAGCCGGAACCTTTCGATGCGGAAGCGTTTCTGCAGGAGATGCATCGCAAATATGGCGCCTAAGCGATATCGGCTATCGCCCCAGGCCAGAAAAGATCTTGAGGGCATCTGGCTCTACACTTTCAAGACATGGTCCCGAGTGCAGGCCGACGGGTATTATGACGAATTGATCGCGGCTGTTGCTGATTTGGCGAACGGCTCCAAACGCGGAAGAATGATCGACAATATCCGGTCCGGCTATCTCAGCCTGTCTTACGGTTCGCATTTCATCATCTACAAACAAGGCGCAACCGGAATCAACGTCGTCCGCATCCTGCACCGGCGGATGAACATCAGCCGCCATCTCTGACCGGCTTTACCCGGTTTTTCTTGCGTGCCCGGAGAAACTCGCTAAAAGTGCCGCAATTCCCGATCCGGCAGGTTCTTCAGGCCCGCCGCCACCCGCAGACGGACGTAATCGACATGGCACTCCCGAAAGACGTAAAGAAAGTCGTTCTCGCCTATTCCGGCGGCCTCGACACCTCGATCATCCTGAAATGGCTGCAGACCGAACTCGGCGCCGAAGTGGTGACCTTCACCGCCGATCTCGGCCAGGGCGAAGAGCTGGAGCCGGCCCGCAAGAAGGCGGAAATGCTCGGCATCAAGGAGATCTATATCGAGGACGTGCGCGAGGAATTCGTGCGCGATTTCGTCTTCCCGATGTTCCGGGCGAACGCCGTCTACGAAGGCGTCTATCTGCTCGGCACGTCGATCGCCCGCCCGCTGATCTCCAAGCATCTCATCGATATCGCCCGCAAGACCGGCGCCGATGCGATCGCCCACGGTGCGACCGGCAAGGGCAACGACCAGGTGCGTTTCGAGCTTTCGGCCTATGCGCTGAACCCGGACATCAAGATTATCGCGCCGTGGCGCGACTGGTCGTTCAAGAGCCGCACCGACCTGCTTGAGTTCGCCGAAAAGAACCAAATTCCGGTGGCCAAGGACAAGAAGGGCGAGGCGCCTTTCTCCGTCGACGCGAACCTGCTGCACTCCTCGTCCGAAGGCAAGGTTCTCGAAGACCCGGCGCAGGAGGCTCCCGAATACGTGCACATGCGCACGATCTCCCCGGAAGCCGCGCCGGACAAGGCGACCGTCATCAAGGTCGGCTTCAAACGGGGTGATGCGGTTTCCATCAACGGCGTCGCCATGTCGCCGGCAACGCTGCTCGCCACGCTCAACAATTACGGCCGCGACAACGGCATCGGCCGTCTCGACCTCGTCGAGAACCGTTTCGTCGGCATGAAGTCGCGCGGGGTCTACGAGACCCCCGGCGGCACGATCCTGCTCGCTGCCCACCGCGCGATCGAGAGTATCACGCTCGACCGCGGCGCTGCCCATCTCAAGGACGAGCTGATGCCGCGTTATGCGGAGCTCATCTATTACGGCTTCTGGTTCTCGCCGGAGCGGGAGATGCTGCAGGCGCTCATCGACAAGAGCCAGGAGCATGTGGAAGGCGAAGTGACGCTGAAGCTCTACAAGGGCAATGTCATGGTCATCGGCCGCGAGAGCGGGAAGTCGCTCTATTCCGACAAGCTCGTCACGTTCGAGGACGACCAGGGCGCCTACGACCAGAAGGATGCGGCGGGCTTCATCAAGCTCAATGCGCTGCGGCTGCGCACGCTCGCCAAGCGCAACCTCGCCAAGTAAGCCGCGAACCTACCGGATCACGGAAGCCCGCTCCCGGAAACGGAGGCGGGCTTTTTCATGTCCCCGACGCCGGGCGGCTGGTGATCCGGAAGCCGATGTAGCCGAGAACGGCGATGATATGCATGGCCGGGATGATGATGCCGAAGGCCGGCAGCGGCGAGCCGATCGAGGCGGCTGCGACACCGCCCAGGAAACCGGCGCCCATCTGGATGAAGCCCATCATCGCCGAAGCCGAGCCGGCGATATGCGGAAAAGGAATGAGGCCGGCCGCGGTCATGTAGGGCGAGACGAAGGCAATGCCGAAGGCGCAGAGCGCCACAGGCCCCATGACGGACAGGAAGGTCGGGCTTAAGAAAAAGACCGAGAACGCCATGATGATGCCGCCGGCGCCGCTGAACATCAGCCCGACGACGGGCGCGCGTTCGGCCGGCAGCCATTTGGAGATGACCCGGAGACAGACGGATCCCATCAGGAAGAAGCCGGATTGCATCAGCATGCTCATGCCGAACTGGGTCGGCGTGAGCCCGACCTTCTCGATCAGGATGAAAGGCAGGACGGCTGCCTGCGCATACATCGAGCCGACGGCGCCGGCGAGAACGAGCGCCGTGAAGAGGAAGCGCGGCAACGCAACGATTTCCGCATAGGCCTCAAGAAGGCGAAGCGGTTTCAGCCGGCTTCTGTCCGGTACCGTCGTCTCCCTGAGGCAGACGGTCGACAGGAAAATCAGGAGCGCGCCGAAGCCGACCATCAGCAGGAAGACCGATCGCCAGCCGAAGGCAGCCAGAGCGAGGCCGCCGACCGTCGGTCCAAGCGACGGGCCGATCGCCAGGATGATGCCCATCGTGTTGATGATGCGGGCCGCGTCTCCGCCGTTGAACTGGTCGCGAACGATGGCGCGCGACACGGTGATGCCGACCGAGGCGCCAATCCCCTGGATGAGGCGGCCGGCGAGAACCCATTCCACCGTCGGGGCGAAGGCGGCGAGCAGCGAACCCGCAAGATAGATCAGCAGGAAGCTCAGCGATGCCGTCTTGCGGCCGAAGGCGTCCGATACGGGACCGGCGACGAGCTGCGCCAGCGCGAAGCCCGCGAAATAGAGCGACAGCGACATCTTGATCGCCGCTTCGGTGGTGGCGAAGGCATGCACCAGTTCGGGCATGGCCGGCGTATAGATCGCCATGGAGATGGGGCCGATCGCCGTCAGCAAAGCGCCGATGATCGTGGTGCGGCGCTCGCTCATCAGCGCGGGTGTGCGGGGCATGCTGTCAGCCTTCATCGGATGCTGTCTGGGCTATTTGGGAAAGGCTGAGGGCCTGAAGATTGGTGTTGAACGCGGCCAGCGTTTCCCGCAGGGCACGGTTGTTTTCCTCGCTCAGGCCCTCGGTCGCCTGGACGAGGATGACGTTGAGCTCCTTCCGGACCGACGCGATCATCTCTTCGGACGTCTCCGTGAGGGTTATCCGCTTGGCGCGGCGGTCGAGGGAGCATTGCTGCCTCTCGATCAGCCCCAGCGACTGGAGCTTGTCCAGATAGGCGCAGAGCGTCATGGGTTCGACGCCCATGCGGGCGGCGATGTCGAGCTGGCGGCTGCCGTCCACGGCGGCGATGTTCAGGAGCGCGCGCGCCTCGCCGGGCGTCAGACCGAGACCGGCTTGCGCAATGCGCCGTTCGAAGGCCGTGCGGAGGAGGCGTGCGCTGTCGACGATCAGAAAACCCAATGTGTCCATATCCGGTCCGGCACTCACTCTTCGACGGAGCGTTTCATAAGGCACCCTTACTATCTTTCCGATGGGAGGCAAACGGAAAACAGGCACAGGGTTTGCATTGACAGCGGCAAAACCCGCGGCGAGATTGTCGCAGCCTTTCCGATGGAGCAAATCATGTCGTCCTCGCTGCTTGCCGGCGCCTTTCTCGCGGCGCTCGCCTACACGCTCATTCCTGGTCCTGCCTTCCTGGCGCTTCTCGGCATCGGAGCAGGGCAGGGGCGGCAGGCCGGGGCCCTGTTCATGGGCGGGCATCTGGCCGGAGACATCCTCTGGTCCTCGCTGGCGCTGGTGGCGATCATCGGCGCGAAGACGATCGGCACCACCTTCTTCGACGTGCTCGGCGTCATCTGCGGCCTCTATCTCGGCTGGATCGGCTGGAGCGCGCTCAGGGCAAGGCCGAAGGGGGACGGCGGTTCTTTGGTGAAGGTCGAGAAGCCGCTCCGCCGCGGGCTGATCTTCGGGCTCACCAACCCGAAAGGCTATCCGGTGGCGCTCGCGACATTCACGGCGCTGCTCGCCGGCTCGTCGGATGCGCTCGATTTTTCCGGGCTGCCGATCCTGCTCGCCGTCTCGCTGCTCGGCTTCCTGACCGCGGATATCGTGCTTATCGGCATTATCGGCGCAGGTATCGTGCGCCGCTTCTACCGGAAACATGAGAGAGTGATCGTCCGGCTTTCGGGCCTGCTTTTCATCGGCTTTGCCGTGCAGGCGCTCTGGCATTCGGCACCGGGCCTCATCGGCTACCGGCGCGCCTGAACGAACGGACCGGCGGTTCAGATTTCCAGGAAAGCCATGACCGAGCGCAGGACATCGGCACGATGCGCATCGCCAAGCGACATGGCGATATCGAGCTGATTGCGGTAATAGTCGTGGAAGTCGAAGCCGGTCTCGTCGGTGACCTGCGAAAGGTCGATCACCTGTCCCTGGGCATCGACCGCATGGTGCGGGAGTTCTTCCGACAGCGTGATATAGGTTTCCTGGTCGATCTTGCCGGCCTGATAGTTCTCAAGGGCCAGCGCGCGAAGGTCCCGCGGCGAGATCGCCGAGAAATCGACCGGCGATTCATCCGTTTCGGGCACCTGGAAGATAATCTGGCCGTGCCGGTTTTCCTGTTGCTCAGGTTTCTCGATCCTGTTGTTGTTTCGAGAATTTTCCCGTTGCAGCAAGTTGGCAGACCAGCGCAAGGAAGTGATTTCCATGGCTATATCCCGAGTCACCGGATACTACGGGAAAAGTACCTGCGGATGCTGCACCGCGTCAAATGGTTAATGACCGTTAATTGTTGTGCATGATTTCTTGCCGGAAATCGAAATAACCGAGCGCATACCCATTCCCGCCGCCTTCTCCTATATGAAATGAGGCGCATCGTTCTGAAGGATATCCGCATGTCTTCCAATCTTCCGCTGAACCCCGCCCTCGTGAAATGGAACGGCCATCATGGACTGCCGCGTTTCGATCAGGTGAAGGACGAGGATTTCGCGCCCGGCTTCGATGCTGCGCTCGCCGCCCACGAGGCGGAGATCGATGCGATCGCCAACAACCCGCAGGAGCCGACATTCGAGAATACCGTCACGGCGCTGGAGATCGCCGGCGACGGGCTTTCGCGGGTTTCGGCGCTCTTCTGGGGCAAGGCCGGCGCTCATACGAACGAGACCATCCAGGCGCTGGAGCGGGAGATCGCGCCGAAATTATCCCGCCATTATTCGAAGATCGGCACGAATGCCGCGCTTTTTTCGCGCATCGACACGCTGTGGGGGAAGCGCGGCGAGCTCGGCCTTACGGTCGAGCAGGAACGGGTGCTGGAGCGCCACTGGAAGGGCTTCGTGCGTGCCGGCGCCAAGCTCGAAAAGACGGATCAGGAGCGGCTCGCGGATATCAACGAGAAGCTCGCGGGCCTCGGCGCGAAGTTCGGACAGAACGTTCTCGGCGACGAGAAGAGCTGGTCGCTGAAGCTTTCAGAGGAAGCCGAGCTCGACGGCCTCCCACCGTTCCTGCGCGACGCCATGGCGGCAGCCGCGCGCGAGCGGGGCGAGGCGGACGGTTATGTGGTGACGCTGTCGCGCTCGATCATCGAGCCTTTCCTGACCTTCTCCACGAGACGGGACCTGCGCGAGCAGGCTTTCAAGGCCTGGGCGGCGCGTGGGGAGAACTCCGGAGACACGAACAATCTCGGCATCGTCCGTGAGACGCTGGTGCTGCGCGCAGAGAAGGCGAAGCTGCTCGGATACGAGAATTTCGCGGCCTACAAGCTCGACAACACGATGGCCAAGACATCGGAAGCGGTCAACACGCTGCTCCGTCAGGTCTGGGAAAAGGCCCGCTCCAAGGCGCTGGAGGAGGAAACGAGCCTCGGCGGCCTCATCGCCGAAGAAGGCAGGAACCACCCGGTCATGCCCTGGGACTGGCGTCACTATGCGGAAAAGCTTCGCGAGCGGCTGTTCAACTTCTCCGAATCCGAATTGAAGCCCTATCTGCAGCTCGAAAAGGTGATCGAAGCCTGCTTCGACGTGGCCGGCCGGCTGTTCGGCATCACGGCCGTCGAAGTGAAGGGCGTTGCCGCCTATCATCCGGACGTGCGGGTCTTCGAAATCCGCGACAAGGACGGGGCGCTGAAGGCGCTCTTCCTCGGCGACTATTTCGCCCGGTCGTCCAAGCGGTCCGGCGCCTGGATGAGCTCCTTCCAGTCGCAGCACAAGCTGGCGCTGAAGAACGGCGCGAAGGGCGAGCTGCCGATCATCTACAACGTCTGCAATTTCGCCAAACCGGCCGAAGGCAAGCCGGCGCTGCTTTCGCTCGACGACGCCCGCACGCTGTTCCACGAATTCGGCCATGCGCTGCACGGCATGCTGTCGGACGTGACCTATCCCTCGGTTTCCGGGACCGGCGTCGCGCGCGACTTCGTCGAACTGCCCTCGCAGCTCTACGAGCACTGGCTGACCGTGCCGGAGATCCTCGAAAAATACGCCGTGCATTACGAGACCGGCGAGCCGATGCCGAAGGCGCTGCTCGACAAGGTGCTCGCCGCCCGCACCTTCAACGCCGGATTCGCGACGGTGGAGTTCACCTCTTCCGCGCTGGTCGACATGGCCTTCCATACGCGCGGAGCGGTGGACGACCCGATGGCGGTGCAGAAGGAAGTGCTCGACGAGATCGGCATGCCGGCCTCGATCGTCATGCGCCACGCCACGCCGCATTTCCAGCACGTGTTCTCCGGCGACGGATACTCGGCCGGCTATTATTCCTACATGTGGTCGGAAGTGCTGGACGCGGACGCCTTCTCCGCCTTCGAGGAGACCGGCAATGCCTTCGATCCGGTCATGGCCCGCAAGCTCAAGAACAATATCTATTCCGTCGGCGGATCGATCGATCCGGAGGAGACCTACAAGGCTTTCCGCGGCAAGCTTCCGGACCCTCAGGCCATGCTCAAGAAAAAGGGCCTGGCGATGGTGGAAGAGCTTGCCGGCAGCGACGCCTAGTTGAGTGGGTTTTCGGAAAGCCTGGGCCTGCTCTACCGATGGATGCGACAGGTTGTCGTCTCCCGTGTGAGCCCCGCCGGGCCTGTCACATGACTGTCACGGAACCTTAATAAGCAACCGGCATCGCCCCTCACCGATGCCGGTTCTTCCATGACGCCTCAGCCTCCAGCGACCGATGCCGCCGTCTCGACGGCCGGGGTGGAATTGCATTACGGTGCGACGCCGGTGCTGAAGGGCATCGACATATCGCTTGTCCGAGGCAAGACGCTGGCGCTGCTCGGGCCTTCCGGCTGCGGCAAGACCACGTTGCTGCGGCTCATCGCGGGGTTGCTGGCGCCGACCAGGGGTTCCGTCTCGATCGCCGGGCAGGTGGTCGCCGATGCCGCGACCGGCGCTTTCGCGCCGCCGGAGAAGCGCAATCTCGGCATGGTCTTCCAGGATTACGCGCTCTGGCCGCATCTGACGGTCGGCGGCAACGTCTCCTTTCCGCTTGAAATGCGCAGGCTGGGGAAGGCCGAGCGCCAGGGCCGGACGATGCGGGCGCTGGAACGCGTCGGCCTCGCCGCCTATGCGGACCGACGCCCCAGTGATCTTTCCGGCGGCCAGCAGCAGCGCGTGGCGATCGCCCGCGCCATCGTCGCGGAGCCGCAGCTCATCCTCTTCGACGAACCACTGTCCAATCTCGACCGGGAGCTGCGCGAAAACATGGTCGGCGAACTTGCCGAGCTGATCGCGAACCTCGGATTGACGGCGATCTATGTCACCCACGACCACAGCGAGGCCCTGACGCTGGCCGACGATGTCGCCGTGATGCGCAGCG
>Ga0065721_10053192_pt1 | contig 10358 bp, 14 predicted proteins | sample Mesricmetagenome_FD_59108 | JGI IMG/M metagenome (GOLD analysis project Ga0065721, IMG submission 59108) | Mesophilic microbial community from rice straw/compost enrichment Sample: eDNA_1 v2 (version 2) | ecosystem: Engineered > Solid waste > Grass > Composting > Bioreactor | place: USA: Davis... | reverse complement strand
TTACCTGTAAATAACAATATAGCACCGGCTACTTATCGTAAAGCATGGAATGCCCGAGCCGCGGTTTCTTTTCGATTGCTCTCTTTCGGTTCGTCCCGCACGAATGAGTTTCCCTTGCCAATCAAAAGATCGTCGGGACCATCCCTCCGTCCATCCGGATCGGAGAGCCTTTAAAGGCGGAGGCCATCGGGCTGCAGACGAACGCAGCCGTTCGGCCGATCTCGCTGGGCAAGATGAACCGCTGGATTTCCGAATGAGGCAGGTTCGAGGCCATGAATAGCTTCTCCTTCTCGGCGAAGGTCATTTCTTCGTTCGGGTAAACGCTCTCGATGATCTGTTTCACGTTCTCGGATAGGGTCGGTCCCGGCAGGATCGTATTAACGGTAACCTCGGTGCCACGGGTCAGCTTCGACAAGCTTTTGGACAACGATAACAGCATGGATTTGGTCATGCCGTATTGCGGCATTTGTCCGGAAGGCATGACCGCTTCTTCGCTCGCGATAAACAGAACGCGTCCGTATTCCTTGCTCAGCATGGACGGCAAATAAAATTTCGTCAGGCTGTTCGCAGCCAGCACGTTCGTGCGGAAATACCTCTCCCAGACGGCATCGTCTACGTCGTCGTAAGTCATGATCTCATAGATGCCCATGCTGTTGACGAGAATATCGACTTGGGGAAACTTCGCGAATAAGGCTTCTCTTTGATCCGCGTCTACGAGATCGGCCGTTGCATTCTCAGGCCGCGTTTCCGGGAAGGCTGCTTGGAGCTCCGCGACCGTGCGATCTACGTCTTCGCCGTTCCGGCCGTTGAGGAGAACATGAACGCCCTCTCGGGCGAGCTCTATGGCAATCGCTTTGCCTATGCCTCTGGTTGATCCCGTTACTAAAGCCGTTTTATTTTTTAATCCCATATCCATACGCTTGCACCCCTTATGCTTAGATAAGAATAAGGATACATCGTTTCGTTTTCCCGGTAACTAGCTCGGAACGTCAATTCTCTTGCGCGAGGCGCCAATTGGCCGGAGTCTCCCCTTCCCATGAACGGAAAGCGCGGTAGAACGAATTTTGATCCTCGAAGCCGACGAGAAAAGCGACTTCTTTGATCTCCAGCGACGGATCCGACAAGTACGCGAGGGCCAGCTCATGCCTGGTTTGCGTCAGCAGTTGCTTAAAGCTTGCGCCTTCGTCCGACAGGCGGCGCTGCAAGGTGCGATCGCTTACGCCCAACTCGCTTGCGACCGTCCGAATGTCGATCCGTCCTCCCGTTAAGCTTCTCGATAGGATCCATTTCACCTTTTCGCTCATCGTAAGCCGGCGTTGCCGTTCATCCAGCGTACGATCCAAAGCGGGAGTCAGAATCTCGAGAAGCTCTTGATTGTAGGACGCGAAGGGACGGTCCAGGTCGGATCGATTCAGCGTGAGAAGATTGCGCTCCGCTCCGGTCCGAACTGGGCATCCGAAGTAATCCTCCAGGACTTGGACACGACCCATGTCGGGGACGAATGCGGCGGAAATCGCCTTCAGATGATGACCGGTTCCCCTTCGACCGAGTTCAAGCAGGTAGGCAAGGGTGATGCCGACGAGCACCGGCGGTCCGGGTTGCTTGGCATGCCGCCAATCCAATTCGATGACGAATCGCTCGCCTTCTTCTCGAATGCTTAAGCTTTCCGGAGGGCACATTTGCTTATACCGCGCCATTCTGCTCAGAGCGTCCCGGTAGTTGCGAGCGTGGAAGGTAGCCAAGGCGGCAGGCGGGTACTGCGCGGTCTCGAAGGCGGTCGCCAGCTTGACGATTCCCTCGGCGGGGTCGCCGATGAGATCGGAATAAGCCTGCCAGATGGCGTAGTAATGATCGGTCGAGACAAACGGCTCGCGGATGACGGTTAGCGGAACCCGAGCGCGGCGGGCGACGTCAATCGGTTCTATCCCTATTCCTTTCAAGCTCGTCCAGAAACCTTGAGCAATCTTGATGCGGTCTGCGGAAGACGCAGTCATGGTTGTCGACCTCCTTTGGGGGGATTACAAAATACTGTCCCGGGCAACGATCTCTTTCATTCATTATACCGCACCAACGGATCGTCGATTTCGAACGCAGCCTCCAAACGGGAACTGAACGCGAATTTCGCCCGGACGCATGCAAACGGCAGCCGATTATCGCAACGGCTGCCGTCCGTATGAGTCGGTTACTTCGTATCGTAAAGCTGCCCGCACGCCGCGTTAATGTCCGATCCGAATTGAGTTCGGACGGTCGTCATGACGCCTTTCGACTTCAACGTCCGAACAAACCTTTCGATCTGGCCGGCATCGGATGTCCGGTAACTTTCCGGCGTAACTTCCGTTGAATTGTAGGGAATCAGGTTCACGTGGAAAAGACGTTCTCCAGGTCCCCTTCCTCGCAACAGCTCGGCGACCGCCTCCGCATGCCCCGTCGAATCGTTGACCCCTCGAAGCAATAAATAGGCGATATATACCTTCCTCCCTGTTTGCCGGATATGGCGATCCAATGCCTGGAGCACGTCGCTTACCGGGTACCGGTCGTTAATCGGCATCAGCTCGCTCCGTTGGTCGTCGAACGGCGAATGCAGAGAGAAGGTAAGATTGACCTGAGGATACTCCCTCGTCAGCTTGTCGATTCCCGGCAACAGGCCGATGGTGGAAATCGTGATTCGTCGATGGCCTAACCCGAAGAGGTTGGGATCGGTCAACAGATTCAATGCCTCAAAGATATGCGGGTTGGCGAGCGCCTCCCCCATCCCCATGAAAGAGACGCTGTCTAAGCTGTGCCCTTGCAGATGGAAATAAAGCAATTGGTCGGTAATTTCATCGGCGGTCAAATTTCGCTTCAGGCCCAACGTACCGGTAGCGCAAAATTTGCATCCGAACCCGCAGCCGCACTGCGTTGAAATGCAATAGGACTTCCAACCGCGTTCATAATGAAGCCGCACGGCTTCTATCCGTTCGCCTTTAACGTCATTAACCATTCTCGGGGAAAACCACGAAACGTTTGCAGACGAAACGCTACGTGCATTCGTCGATAAAATGGCAAACCTCCGGCATTTTGTTTTGGTGAACCGCATGATTGGAATGGACGCGGTTCACGTAATCATCTACGACCTCAATCCACATCGCCTTCATCCTCCGAACAAAGTGTTTTGAAAACTCGAGGATCCGCTCCACGAAATTCGCGGAATGGAGTGCAAAAAAAGAGCTGCAAGAAAGTTACCTTTCCTGCAGCTCTAAAAATACGTCGAATTCAACCCGGATCGGGATGAATGAGCGATTTTCGAGTGAAAAGAATAAGGTAACTTCTTGCCGATCCGGAATAAAACAATCGCTGCTTTATTCTCTAAGCGCGGGCAAGAATATTACATTATCCTCTTCATCTCCCATCCTTATATGTAGCGAAATTTTATCATAACCTTATCTTTGTTGCAACACAGGCCTCGACTTTCGTCGGGTTCCGCCACCTTCCCAAGTCCGTTCCGGATACCGGCGATATCCGGTATAATGTAGCGGATCGAGGCTTCTAGAGGAGCGATTGACCATGAATTACGAACAGAAAGCGCGCGAAGAAATCTCCGCTTGGGAGCAGCAGCTGTTCAAGCCGCCCGGTTGGCTGGAGAGAACCTCGAAAACGATCGGCAATCGAATAAACCATTTGATCCCCCAAAAGATGCACGACGTCATAACGACCACCATTAAGTCGATCGTCCGAACCGCGCTGTTCGGCGCGGAATATACGCCTAAGAGAGCCGTGCAGCGGAATCTCAACCTAGAGCTGAACGATCAAGAGGCGAAACGATTGTTCGCCTTGTACCAGAAGATCGCCGTCGCCGAAGGAGCAGGCACCGGAGCAGGCGGCATTTTGCTTAATGTCGTCGACTTCCCCGCGTTGATCGCCATCAAAATGAAGTTTTTGTTCGAGCTGGCCCATAACTACGGTTACGACACGAAAACTTTTTCCGAACGGGTTTTCATTCTTAAAGTGTTCCAACTGACTTTCTCCGGTCCGGAACAACGCGCCAAGCTATTGAACGCGATCAAAAATTGGGATTCCGAGAAGAAGCTGTGGTCCTCGAACGCCGATTACTCCAACGCCATGGACTGGGAGACGTTCCAGAAGGAATACCGCGATGCGATCGACTTTCGAAAGATGCTGCAGATGGTGCCGGGGATCGGCGCCGTCGCGGGAGCTTGGGCGAATTATACCATTCTCGAGGAAATCGGCCAATCCGCAACGAACGCCTATCGATTGCGAAGACTGAACGAGACTCCCGAAAATCGGAAAAATCCGTAAAACCGTGCTTAATCGGGACAAGCGATTTGATCGAACTACGAACGAATCCATCTCCAACCGGGCATATCGGGAATCGTCCCGTCCGACGGCAAGGCAACCAAGCAGGGTTCAATATCGATGGGTTCTCTAGGAAACCATGGACGTTCACGATTTGAACCGTCAAGCCCAATACGTTCGGCAAGATTTCGTGAGCGGTGCCGCTCTCTACGGATGTAACCGGGAGGTAATGATAGTCGCTTCCGTACGACAATCTCGGTTCCATGACCCACCTATCCTTGCTTCTATCTTTTACGGATACTCTCCCCTGCTTTTTCTTTGGTTATACTCGTTTCGGAGTCGAGCGAATCGTGCATCTTTTCCATGAACGACGATGTATGATTTTCCGGGCGTTTGACAACCTAATCCTTGGTTCACCCCAATACCGACTAGGAGGAATAGCATCCGCATGCAATTCGCGAATCCCCAAGCCCAACAGTCCCTTCATCAATGCGAGCAAATCGCGCAACAACTCGTTCACCAAACGCAGCTCGCCAGCCAAAATTACCAGCTTCTTCTTCAGCAAGAGCAACAGAATGCTCAAAGGCTTGAAGAATTGGCGCAGAGAGAACAAAAGGCCGCTCAGATGATTCAAACCGCCCTGCAAGGTCATCAAACGGCCATTCAGCAATTGCAGCAGATTTCTCAAATCTGCAGGCAATTGGAACAAACGATTCAAAGTCAATCGTATGCCACGCAACACCAGCAGCAGCCGTATATGAATACAAGCTTTGCGCAGCAACAGCCCCAGTCGTTCAATAACAATACCGGATACCGGTCCATGCAATAAAAATCAAAGAAGAGCTCGGATAACCGGGCTCTTCTTTGGTTTTCTATTCGTTCTGCGGCCTTATTATTTGCAACGGAGGCGGGATCAACCATCCCTTGTCTTTCTGCATTCTAAGGATTCTCCCCGCAAGAACGACCTTTTCCGTATGGTACTTGGCATATAGGGCCGCGATATCCTCTCTAATGCACTTGGTCATCGACGCGCTGCAAGCCACGAGTCCGCCGGCGATATCCACGCTCAAGGCTGCCGCGATCTCTTGGTCCGCAAACCGCGCCCCCGCCGGAATGTCCTCCAATCTGACGTTCGGCTTCTCTGCCATGTCCGGTGGAGGAGTTATCCCATTATCCGTCAGAAGGCGATCCAATTCCTTGATTTCCGATTTGGCTTGGTCGACGCAATCGTTAAGGATGTCTTTCAAGTCATGGTCTCCCGCGTGGTTGAGATAAACTTGATAACACGATACGGCACCTTTAGCCGCCATTGAAGATCCCCATACGCTGAATATCTCTCCGTAATGCATCGGCTCGTCTTTCGGATTCCCGCTAAGAATTCCCATTGGACCATCCTCGTTTCTGATTGTTTTTCATACGTTCGACTTTATTATTGTTCTTTTGGATGCGGGATATCCGACCCGAAGGCGCCGGTTTCAAAATGAAAAGATCCCCTGCTCTTCGTCCTCGAAGGGGGGATCTTCTATTTAGGCTTCCACTCTAGGTTTTGCCGGGTCGCATTTCGGATCCGGAACCATGCCTAAAGTCGCGAGCTTCAATAAATAATAACATTCTTCCCGCATCATATGATCGGGCATCAGGGGCGAGATTCGGTCTAGAACCTCGGCCGACAATTCCAATTCCTCGAGTTCGCGGAGAAACGATACGAACAGCTTCATCTCCAGATCGATATCGGTATGGAACCTGCGAAATGCCGGAAAATCTCTTAGCTGCGTCCGCATATAGCCGGCCATTTCGATGCTCTTGATGTAAAATTGTTGGAAATGCTCCTCGAATTTTCGACTTTTCTCGATCAAGCGTTTTTCTACGGAATCCAAATCGCTGGCTATTGCCGCGGCGTGACCCGCCGCGTCCGATAGCCAGAGCATGTCGTGATGCAGGGCATCGAACCGGGGTACCCCTTCCCCTGCCGACAAGGCGTTCAAGATTCGCGAATATTCCTCCAGTTCGTTCACCATATGGTTGATAAAAGTCGGCGTTAAGCCGATCGTCACTTGACCTAGAAGCGACTTCTGCAACAGATTTAATTTGAATTCCCGGAGCCGGCTCGTCAATGGGAGAGCTTGTTGAGTCAAGGCATGAATGTTCGCGTCGCCGGCAGCGGTTCGGGAAAACTCCAGCAGGCGGTCGAACGATTGGATAAAATGCCGTGCGGCCTGAATGTCTTCCGATTCCTTGGGCGAAAGAGCATGGAAAATAAAGCGGCTATGATCTCCGAGAATCTGCAGCCAGAAACGATGCTCGAATAGCGCGGTTTGGGCCAATCTGGCGTTCCTCCTTTCGACGCATGACAACGATAATGAGTATGTGTATACCGGGCGTTTTATAACGCCTAGTTGAGCTTGCCTGTACCTTTCTGGCGCGAGATGAAAGACAGCTGCGACATTTACTGTTTCGACGAGCCGAAGGTGCGGAAAGTACAGGAAGCTCTTCGGCATCAGGATTTCTCGGGTATGGCCAAAAGGTTTAAAGCGCTGGCGGACGAGACGCGAATGAAAATCGTCTTCGCGTTAAGCGAAGAAGAGGAACTGTGCGTATGCGACGTAGCGCATATCATCGGTTCCTCGCTGGCCACCGCCTCGCATCATTTACGTACTCTTAGAGACCTGGGGCTAGCCAAGTTCCGCAAAGAAGGCAAGCTGGCATTTTACTCGTTGGAAGATGATCGCTTCCGCCGGATGGCGATGACGATGACGGCCTCTATCCATAGTCGGGAGATGACGGCGCATGCCCCCCCTTCCTAACGAGCATTCGTATATAGATAAACAAGTGTACCGAGTGCAAGGTTTCACCTGTACCCGCTGCGCGGGCATCTTCGAGAAAACGTCAAGAATCTTCCCGGCGTAACGGACGCTCAAGTGAACTTCGGAGCATCCAAAATCACCTATTCGGCAGCGCGACGTTAGAGGAGCTCGAGAAAGCCGGCGCCTTGAAAGAAGCGCTGAACCGCCGCGGATCCGCGGTGCTCGCGGTCGGCGTGGACGACATTCGGGTCGGCGACGTGATGATCGTAAAGCCCGGGCAAAAGCTCGCCATGGACGGCGTAGTGATCAAAGGCGAGTCGACCGTTAACCAGGCGGCCATCACAGGAGAATCGGTGCCCGTCGCGAAAGCCGCCCGCGACGAAGTGTATGCGGGAACGCTCAATGAGGAGGGTTTGCTGGAGGTTCGCGTGACCAATGAGGATACCACGATAGCCAAGATCATTCGCCTGGTGGAAGAAGCTCAGGCCGAGCGCGCGCCATCGCAGGCTTTCGTCGATCGTTTCGCCCGATTCTACACGCCGGCGTTATGGCTCTCGCGATCGGCATCGCCGCGATTCCGCCCCTCTTCGGAGGAGACTGGGGAGATTGGATCTATCGCGGGCTGTCGCTACTGGTCGTAGGCTGCCCGTGCGCGCTGGTCATCTCCACCCCGATCTCGATCGTCACCGCGATCGGCAACGCGGCGAAAAACGGCGTGCTGATCAAAGGCGGCATACATCTCGAAGAGGCGGGCCGAATCGACGCGGTGGCGTTCGATAAAACGGGAACGTTGACCAAAGGATTTCCTGAAGTGACAGATATGATCGCCCTAGGCGGCCGCGACGAAAAGGAGCTGCTCTCCATCGCCGCCGTCCTCGAAAGAGGTTCTTCGCATCCGCTCTCTTCTGCCATCGTGCGCAAAGCCGAGCAGACGGGCGCGGAACGGACGCCGGCGATGGAGGAATTTCAATCGTCACGGGCATGGGCGTCAAAGCGACGGTTGGCGGAACGCAGTATTACATCGGCAGTCCCAAGCTCTTCGATAAGCTGGAGACTCCCGTTAGCGGCTCAACGCGCGAGAGAATCCGGGACTTGCAGAGCCCAGGCAAAACCGTCATGGCGTTAGGGACGGCTCGGGAAGTGTTCGCGTTGATCGCGGTAGCCGACGACGTGCGCGGCTCCAACAAAGCCGCCGTCGAGGAGCTGCATGCGATCGGCGTGCATAAAACGATCATGCTTACGAGCGACAACGAGGCGGCCGCGGCGGCAATCGGCCGACAGGTGGGCGTGGACGAGGTGAAAGCGGAGCTGCTGCCTCAGCATAAGCTCGAATGGCTTAAGCAGCTTCGACAGACCTGCGCGAGCGTGGCCATGGTCGGCGACGGAGTCAACGACGCGCCTGCTCTCGCGGCCTCCAACGTCGGCATCGCCATGGGCGGCGCCGGCACGGACACGGCTCTGGAGACGGCGGACATCGCCCTGATGGCCGACGATTTGCGGAAGCTTCCGTACGTGATCCGCTTAAGCCGAAAGACGCTGGCGATCATCAATCAAAACGTCGCCTTCTCCCTCGGCATCAAGCTGCTGGCGCTTGCGCTCATCGTGCCCGGCTGGCTGACGTTATGGCTGGCGATTCTGGCCGACATGGGAGCGACGCTGGACGTGACTCTGAACAGCATGCGGCTGCTGAAAGTAAAACAAGTGAAGTAATGCGATTAGGCGCCCGTTAAAGGCGCCTTATGGTTTATAGATTTGTGACTCCTTTATATCTTCGTTCGAGACATTCGTTTGCTAAGCTATTTATGCAATATGGACGGTCTACTCGACGAATGAAAAGGAGGATTCATCCATGCTGACGGTGCAAATCGTACTGTTCGAGGGTTTCGATCTTTTGGATGCCATGGCGCCATACGAGGTTTTTAGCGCCGCTTCCCTGCATGCCGACAGGGCGTTAAGCGTACGATTCGTCACTGCCGAAGGTCCGAGATCGGTCGCAAGCGGAATGAACGGCTTAAAGATCGAAGCGAGCGCCGGGCTGAACCCCCGACTCGCGGGAATCATTCTTGTTCCCGGAGCGGCCGGCGACGCCGACGGAGACGGGCCGGACTCCGTTCCCGCTATTTTGGGTCGAGCGATGAACACCGAAATAACGGATTTCATGCGGCAGGCGTTCGAGCAAAAAGACATCGTGGTCGCCACGGTGTGCGGAGGTTCGCTAATGCTGGCCATGGGAGGATTGCTGGAAGGCAGACGAGCGGTGACGCACCGCCTCGGCATGGAAGTTCTCGGCGCGACCGGGGCCGTCCCCGTTCCGGCACGCGTCGTGGACGACGGTAACCTCGTCACCGGGGGCGGCGTTACTTCCGGACTCGATGTGGCTCTATACTTGGTAGAACGAGAGCTAGGCCCGCGCATCGCGCACGAGGTAGAACGGCTGTTCGAATACGAAAGGAGAGGAACCGTCTGGAAGGAGACGGGGTTGGAGCCCCGCCGTCATCCCCTGCCGGGGAGCGACGACCGGAACCCGGCGACAGACTCCGCGCCAATCGATCGCATGGAGTTGGCTAACCCTATCGGGCCGGCGTCCGCCTTTGACGGCCTATGGGACACGACCATCGCCACGCCGATCGGAAAAATGGAGGTCAAGCTCTCCATCCGGACATCGAACGGCAGCATTCAAGGTCAAGCCGTACAAGGAGACGAAACGGTCGCGTTTATCGATCCCGTCCTTCGGGCCGACAAGCTGACTTGGTTGCTGCCCATTACGAAACCGATGCGGTTAAATCTCAAATTCGAAGCGACCGTCGACGGAAACTTCATGACGGGGACCGCCAAAGCCGGCATCCTCCCTGCGTCCGCTTTGGCGGGTACGCGGCGGATTTGACCTGGCATCGATAAGGCCCCCTCTTCCGATTCGAAGAAGGGGCCTCATTCGTTTTCCCGCGATATTCTAGTCATCCATTCCCTTGCCGTCGAGAATGTGCGGCAAATATTTCTCGATCCTGGATTCCCGGGTTTTGGATTGCTTCGCGGAAGAAAAATAAAGCAGGTAAGCTCTTTGACGTCCAGGCGTCAACGCTTCGAAAGCGGTTTTCAATTCGGGGATTTCCGAGAATTTGTTGTGCAGTTCTTCGGGAACGGCATATTCCGTATTCTTTTTCGGTTCGACCTTCAAACCGGCCCTTTCGACTTCGATGGCTTCGTCGATATACGTTTTGATGATCAACTGCATCTCGTCGATCTCGTCGGCGCCGGCGAAAC
>Ga0065721_10053191_pt1 | contig 10358 bp, 9 predicted proteins | sample Mesricmetagenome_FD_59108 | JGI IMG/M metagenome (GOLD analysis project Ga0065721, IMG submission 59108) | Mesophilic microbial community from rice straw/compost enrichment Sample: eDNA_1 v2 (version 2) | ecosystem: Engineered > Solid waste > Grass > Composting > Bioreactor | place: USA: Davis... | reverse complement strand
CTCGGCCGTCGACGAGTTACGCCCCTTCACTCAGGCGATGTGGCTGGCAGCCACGCTGGAGCAGAAGCAACGTTTCCTGCGCCACCTGAGGCCTTGGTGGGACGTCCACCGCCATCGCCTGGCACCTCCCGTCGCCCAGCAGATCGAGCGGCTGAGGGCCCAGGGAACGTTGAGCATCGCAGCCGGGCGATTGCAGGGATTCGCGCTTAGGAATGGCTCAGTTGAGGTCGCCTGGCGAGCAAGAAGCAGTGGTGAGGTTCAGCACTTGCTCACCGCACGGATCATCAACTGCACTGGCCCTGAAAGCGACCCGTCCCGAAGCACAGAGCCCCTGCTGCTTGACCTTCTGAGGAGCGGGATCATCGCCTCGGATGATCTTGGCCTCGGTCTGTCGGTCGACAGTCAAAGCAGGACATTGCGCGCCGATGGAACGCCTAACCGGCACCTGTTTGCGCTCGGCCCGATGACGCGCGGGACCTTCTGGGAAATCACTGCCGTTCCGGACATCCGGGTTCAGGCATGGAACATCGCCAGGAACCTCTCCAACGCTCACTGGGTCGGGTGGGAAGGCCTTTGAAGCGATCCCGCGGATTTCCAAGCGTGGCGACTAAATTCGCGAAAATGGCGAAGGCCATGCCTTCTGCCTGGTAGCGGAGGAGGGACTCGAACCCCCGACACGCGGATTATGATTCCGCGGCCCCATGACTTGTTTTCAGGTACTTATGTGGAAAAAGTTTCATTGATGTAGAAATCGTGCAGATGCGGAACTGAACATTGGGTGGAGATGAGATGGATGGCCGACAATCGTCGGCCGCCCATCCCTGTTTTTAGACGAGCAGAGACTCTGGCCTCGCGCTCAGAAAGAACCTGAGCCCCCATGTGCAGCACGTGCGGCTGCCTCGACCTGGCGCCTGACCGCCTCATCAACGCCGTTCGGGCTCATCAGCCTAATCCTCGCGCCGCTAGTTCCGGACGCGAATATGCGCACCTGATTAGGTTCGCACTTGTTCGCGCTCTGAAGCTTCGCGCACCATCCCGCTTCTCCTCTGGTGTTGTAAGCCGGTCGGCCATGACGAGTTGACAGTGCGGTCACCACGCCGTCGAAGCTCTGAACAGCTGCAGTTGCTTCGTACAGGACGTCCTTGACCCGTGCGCCTTCAGGTGCTTGCGCATACCAAACGCTAATCGACTCTCCACCCTTGATCCATTTTTGATATTCAATGGAACCGCGGGTAGAACTCACGGGCTTCCCTGAGGCGCGAGCAACATGGTTCGCCACGAGTTGATCAAAGCTAAACGCCGCGTTGTTCACTTGTCTCGTATAACCTGCGCTCTTCAGCTTCGCTTCGGCATCAGCCAGCGCTGTATAGCTCTCCAAGCCCGCAATTTGGTATTTAGCGTTCGGGGACGGCGTCTGAGCGCTCACCCCATGGCTGGTCGCAACAGCGGCCAGACTGATGCACAAACCCACTGAAAACGCGGGTTCTCAGTGGAACGTGTTAAGAAAGCACTTCCGCGCGCCCTAGAGATCTACCCATCAGCACCCCTTCGAGCTCTGCGCCGGCTCGGTTCGCCCTGCCCCTCAGTTCATGGAACAGGTGAGCGTAGACGGTGAGGGTCACTGTTGTGTTGGCATGACCAAGGCGCTCGGCGACCAGCTGATCATTCATGCCGGACATGATCAGGCTCGATGCATGGTAGTGGCGGCAATCGTGCGGAGTCCAGCGATTGACCGGCTTGCCATCCACGTGGTCGACCATCGCGCATTCGACCATCAGCGGCTTCCACTGTCGTTCGGCGAAATTGCGGACGTTGAGCGGCTTCTTCGGATCGCCGCCAAAGACGTAGTGCTGCAGCTCCCGATCGTTCCTGGCGACGTAGAGCTGGCGCAAGAGGCCCATGAACTGCTTGCCCATCGCAATAGACCGAACCGACGTTCGATTCTTTGGTGCGCCGATCTTGCCATCGCGCTTCCTGGCCCGCCGGATCGAAACCGTAGCCTCTTCCCAATTAACGTCGCCCCACTGCAGCGCCGCTGCCTCTCCCATGCGAGTGCCGCCCAGTACCAGGAGGTAAATCAGAGGACGCGCCCAAGCCCAGGAATCGACCCGCTGCTTACGCTGAAAATCCCCCAGCCCTCGCCCGCTGTCGCTTGCCAGGGCGCCCGTGGCTGCGATCCGGTCGACCGCCTCGAGGAGCCGGCGCACGTCGTCCGGCGCCATGAATTCCTCGACTGGCCCCTCACCATCTTCCTCGTCGCCCCGACTGGCCTTCGCCGCAGACCTTGCGATCTTCACGCTGGCCGCCGGATTGGCCCGGATATTGCCGATGCTGGTATGATAGTTGAGCATCTGTTTCAGCACCGCCAGCGCCCGGCCGGCTGCATCGTGGCCGTGCTTCTCAACCATCTGGTCACGCCACCGCAGGACCTTCGGAGCCGATAGGTCGCCGATGGGAATCAGCCCGATGCTCGGCTTGATCACGTTGCGCATGGTGGAAGCGTAGCGCTCGCTCGTTGCACCCTCGACAGGCGACCTGCCATCGATGCCCACAGTCTTCGCTGCCTTGAGCCACTCGTCGAAGGCTTCATTAACATTGATCCCACCTTGAGCCGCCAGACCGCCCATAGTCTTGATTTCTGCGATTTTTTCTTCACGCCATTCTCTGGCTTCGCTCAGCGTGTCGAACCATCTGGACGATACCTGCCGTGACCGTCCAGCGTCGGTTCTCTGGGAAGGATCTGAGACGTGGGCGCGATATTGCCGCCGCTTTCGACCACTCGATGCGTTGACTCTGTCGGTGATTCCGGTTGGTAGTTTGGCAGCCATAACTGACAGAGTTTAGCATCTTTCCATGCCGAAGTTAAAGCAGCCGCCACCATGCTCGGGGTACGAATTTACGGTCCGCCGTCAGGCTGCGGGCCTTGATAACGCGACCACAGTGGCATTGCTGGGATGCTCGATCTCCAGCGTGACGAAGTGGTCCAGCGGCATCCTGCCCGTGTCGCAGAAGGCGTATAACCTCCTTCGTGATGTGGAGGTGGCTATCGAGAGCGCTACTCAGGAGATCGTCGATCGCGTCGAGGAGAAGATCTTCGCCGGCATCGACGACCCTGAGATCATCGCCTGGGACCTCAATTGGAAGTACGGCGAAGCCTCGTATCAAATCGCTGTGGCGCGAGCTCGAACCTTCATTGAGGATGCCACGGGCAAGGCCGTCCCGATCATGCCTCCGCCAGGAATAGCCGAGCCGCTACCCTCTCAGCGTTTCGCCTACGCCGTTCCTCGAGATTCGTGATGACGTGAGGGGACCGCTCCGTGAGATCGCTCAAGCGCTTCCGCACCAGCTTTTAGGCTCGGCTGCCTCGGTAGATCTGCAGGCCCGGCACCTTTTGCTTCCGGCCGTCGGCAGCCCCGCAAGAGTAAAGCATTGAAATCGAGGCATCACGGTGCCTTGGAACCACCGCGACAAATGCTCCCGGCGACAAATGCCTCAACCGTGATGGTTAGATGTTCCTGCTCACCCCAGCGCCGCTCCGCCCACGACACACCCATTTTTGACCCATTGCTCACTCCAAAGCACTCTCGCATGAGTAGGCTTCTAACCGTTCACGACGGATCAGGCGCCCCCTTGGGTGGAAAAGTCAGGCACGATTACTTATCTGTGTCCGCTGAAATGGGAGTGGGCGCTCTACCAATTACTTCGATCATGAGCTCATTCGTCGAAGATCCAGCACCTCGCCACTCAGTTGCAGCGGCAACACTGCCATAGGCGATGAAATGACTGGGCTCAGCACCATGGAACCTAACTCATGAGGCCCGCCCTTCCCGGCGGGAGATAAAAGTGGTTTTGCGGCGCGCTGACATGGATGATGCTTTGGGATCTCTGTAGTACTTGGTGAGATACTCTTTATAAAATCGACCCGGCACTTCGCGTAGGGTTCTGGCCTCCTCGAACGGCATGCTCCTAAAGAGCGCATCTCGTTCGTCGGTCGTCGTGGCTCGATGAAGTTCATCAGCGACATAGGCCGCGAGCTGCCACTCAAAAGGGCTTCTTCCCCGTAGAGAGCGCCACGTGACCATTTCCGGTCGCTGAAAGTCGAATTGAGCGAATCGTTCGGGACGAGCCCGAGCTGTCGCGAGCAACCGCTGAAACTGGGGATCTGACCGTTGGTGGCGGTAGAATGAACTTGCCCATTGATCTTCCGAGCGAATGATCTTTATGGTGTCACCGTCAGGCGTCACCCGCCCCGAGATAATAGCTGCGCAAAGCCAATCCCGTTGCTGGCGTTGAACGCGTTCTATAGCCGACAGACGCAGCTGCATCTCGGGTCGTACAAGAACACCTATATCGCTCTCGAAGGCACGCCGCAGACGCACATCGTCGAGGTAGCGAACACCAGATACATCAAAGCGTGATGAGGGGAGCCTTAGTTCATCTCGGTCAACGCTATCGAGAACGAGCATGGCAGGTATGAGCGGGTCTCTAATGGGATTGGGAGCCTTACGATGGCTGTCAACCATCGCGTTGTCGTGCCGCCAAAGCTTGATCTGATGTTCGGTCCAGCTGTGCGTGTGTCGACGCCGTTCCTGCCGATCAGCCCGGGCATACCGCCTAAGTTGCCGCAAGATCCGTAGCCCTTCCACACGCTGCTGTCGCCGTTTCACCTGAGCGTCGTGCCTGCGAAGGTGCGAGAACTCTGGGCTGGTTCGAATGCGCGATAAGTGTCGTTCGCCCAGAGCCTCCTGCGATGGATCGAGCCTAATCCCGAGTTCAGCAGCAATCTCAATCAACTCTGCGCTTTCATCGGGATGCGCCATGACCTTCAACGCCCCGAACTTGCGCCTGGCGCGCCGCAGTGCGTCGATTCTCAATTGACTATCCCGCCCCCGCAGAAGGATCAGATTTTGCGTTTCCAGAAAAGCAGACTGGCCTCCAAGCGCGTACTCGATACCCGCTTCACCACGCCGCTTGCGATATCTGGCTGCGAACTCGTCTTCTTCATTTACGTCCCTCGGGCCTGAGGAAGTCACCCCCCCGCTCCACAAGCAAGCGTTGAACGAATCATCCTGCGCCGACACCCACGTAGCTATGTCGGCAGAACTGTACCGGCTTACCGAACCGCTCTTCGGAACAACTCTCTTAACCAATTGACGTTCTATTGCTGCCCTCTCAGCTTGCTCTTTGATGGCAAAGTTAGTCCCTCCTTTAAGGTCGGAATCGTAGATCTCGTTCTGACGCTCTCGGTTCAAGCAGCGAAGGTAAGTTTGGACCTCCTTGCCCTGCTCATTGATGCTCCGCCTGATCTTGGCCCCTGATAGATGATCCCTTTTGGGGGCATTGTAGCGGGGCATAACGAAGGGCCTGACCACGAACCCTTCAGGAGGCCATTCGAATTCCCCTATGCGGCTACGCAAGATACGAAGTGCAGCGCCGGAGTAAGCTGCACTTGCAGGGCGCTCTCGATCCGCCAATTCTTTGCCATAGCCGACGGCAATGAGGGCTCCTTCGGTACCGAGCTTTACATACCGCAGTCCCACGCGCGCCAAGCTGCGGTGTATCTGCTCCCAGGTTTGCGCCTTCTCGATCCTTGGAGCAGCCAATACTCCTAAAGCTCTGGCAAGACTCCACTCGCCCCCAGGCTGGCAGTCGCCCGTTGCCTCATTGCTTTTTTCAAGCATGTCGGCCGCCATCTGCACAGACCTGATCAGAGCACGGTCTGGCTGACCATTCTTGTCGAGTAGAATATTGCCCGCAGGGTCAGCGATCAACGTATCAGAAAAGGTGTGGTAAACACCTGATTCATCAGCGACGTAGCGCCTGTTGGGCTCTGGGATCAGCCCGGAATGGTGTTCGCAGATCGCCACCGCGATCTGCGCCGCCTCCTTGGGCCAAAACTGCCCAAACGGTACCGGCTTACCTGAAGTTGCGTCTACAGTAACCGTTAGATCATGCCCGTGGTCCTTGCCGGTGTCGCCGTGATCAGACCCCAAAACAGGGCAACCCTCCGTACGCATTACCCGCCTGAAGATTCGCCGGTGCGCAGCCCTCATGGGCGGATCCACTGGCTCATCCTCACGATTACTGAAGACCACATGATAAAGATGCTCAATCCCGCCGCTGGCCGCGTGAATGGAGAACATGTTCACCTTATCGATGAGCTCTCCCGGCGGGAGATTATCGCTGTAGACCTGAAGAATGCGAGCCGTTGTGAGTTGTTCGCGGCCCAAGTGATTGTGCTCTTCTTCATCCCGGGCTGCCGCAGAAATCCCGGGATCGCTATCTAAACCCACCACGTAGCGAGAGCGACTGAGCGCCACCCGGAAAGTGTTGTTTTGCCGAGCAGAATGACCCACCAGCCCTTTCGCCGTAGCCCGGTAATCAAAGATTCGAATTATCATTTTTTCCCCCGGTGCAGCAGAGATGCTGATGCCTCGGTTCAAGTTTCTCAAATAGCGACGCCGCAAACCTTCGCGCCTGTTCGACCCGCTCGTCGAGGGGTTTCGACTGCCGCTCGGCCCTGACGATTGCGAGGTGATTGGCGAACAAGCGCAGACCTTCGGTGAGTTCTTCCAGCGGAACGATGTGGCTGCCGAGCGGAAAAATCATGGCTCGTTGAGTTGGATCAGGAGTCAGGTGCTCGCACTTCTTCCGATTCCCCAAGCTACGACCAAAGGTCCCGTCTCGCCGGACAAATCCCAAAACATGGCGGGCACGATTGAGAGCTACTCGAAGCGCGTCGTTTTGCCCTCCAGAAAAGCCGGCCTGCCCTTCCGCCCAAGCCCGGTAATCCTTCACACGGATGATCATTTCTTCCATCTCTGCATCGCAGGCAATTTCAGCTGCCCCCGTTCAGCACCCTCCGCCAGCGCCCCTGCGAACTTACGCGCCTGTGCGACGAGCTCAGCGATCAACTCGGTCTGCTGCCCGACCTCTACGAATAGGGAGTCTGCCACCCTTCGAATCGTCCGCAGCTCTTCTGTAAGCGCCCGCCACTCAGCCTCCCCCCTTGAACTCTGGGCCAAGACAAGAAGTTCTCGCGCTTCGCGCATCATCTCGCCCGCCGCGAGCAAGTTCTCCCATCGATAATTTTCCGTCGCGCTTGCGGCGCCGAGGATTCGCGCGCACGCATCGAACGTCGGATCGCCAAATCCTGACGAAAGCATGACGCGCTGCTTGCAGTATTCCGCCCGGGACAAACTCCCACGCCCATTGTCGATCGACCGGAGCTCCTCCGCCGATACTTCTATGGACACGCGACTACGTTTCCTTTCAGTCGGCACGTCGTTCCCCCGGTTCTGCAAGGCCTTCAGCAAGAGCCCGCAGCACAGAGACACGAGGCGATGGCCACCACGTTCCGCTGCAAGCGGGAATCCCACTTCCATCCTGCTGATGATTACCCCCACTTGCTTCCACGAATGTCATGGGAGAGGGATCCCGAGATCGCTCATTGCTTGGATCAGATATTCATTCTCGCTGCGCCCTCGGTTTAGCACCTCTTCGACAGCATCCTTGTCGGCGACGAGAGCGGAGGCGCAGGCGAGTACCTTTTCGAGCGGCTCAGAGAAGTAAATTGCGCCGAAAAACGCATTGGCTTTTTCGGCGCCCGCACGCTTGTATTGGAATTGAAATCGCTCCGGCATTTGCGGGACCGCCTTGCCGCGCGTAGGCCCGTTTAGCTTATCAGAGGATGACTCAAAGAGATCCGGGGCCGAAGCATCGACCCTTCGCTCAAAGTGAACTGCTGAACTTTGCGCAGCCTCGCGCTGAACGAGTGCGCCTTCCTGACGCCGATCCACAGGATCCGATGTCTGCGGCACACTTCCAAGGCTCGAGGATACAGCGTATCTACCGCCAGTCATCAGCTCTATTCGATTTCGGACAAGCCAGTTGATCCAGCTCTCAAGCGCTTTGCGATCGGTGAGCCGAAGGGGGCCAAAAGCCTTTTCAGCTCGTTCGGCCAGATGGGCGCCATAGCACTTGCGATTTTGCCGGACGCGGTATCGGATCTCGCTCAGGCAGTATTCGCGGAGGTTCCTCGGGATAGTCGGAGGAGTTGGCGGTTCAGGGTCACATCCGACCTGCGCGAAATTTGCGTCGGCAAATTGGCGCTGCATGCGCCGAACACGTCTGCGCTCTCTCTCCGCCTTGCTGAGCTTGCAGTTGGTTGGATGGGTCTTATATGGGGTAGCGTCTTCTCGTGGGCTCATCTTTTGCACTCCGTTCGATTGGAGTTGCATTGTAGGATGATGATTCAAAAGTGCCCAATGGCCGCCCGGAACTCCTGTTGGGGGCTCAGGCATCAACCACGAAGGATTGCTGCTGAAGGCAGCCAGTGACGGCAGTGACGCTGTAGGGCAGTGACGCCGCTCGAGACGGAACAAAGATTTTTGCCGGCGGTAGGGATGCCGGCGCAGTTGGCGAACCGTGCCATTGTTCCCCACCCTCTGGCCGGCTTAAGCTGAGCCGAGGACCTAGGAGGCAACGACCTTCGCAAACAGGCGCGAAGATCAGCGGAAGCATCGGAGAAGGATCGATGCTCTATGTGTGCAAGAAGAGGTGCCGCAGCGCGCTTTCAGACCTCGGTTCCCCTAATTCCGCTTGATATAGAAGATGGATACGCCAGCTGGCAGGCTGATGTGGAACTTACGTCATTACTTCCCCCTGGCTGCTAACTCTTGCGCCGCAACTCCTGCTGAAAGGAAGAAATTCTCCATGTGATCCAGCACTTCGTGTCCATCCTCGAGGAATGCCTGCCAGGCACTCCGCTCACCAATAACGCTCCCCTTGGGCCAGCTACGATGCCACGCTGCAGCGAATTCACTCGGCAATATTACTTCACGCATTGTCTCATAAAGGCTTCTCAACCGACTAATGCCCTGATCTATTTCATCGTCTAGGCAGGACCATCCCGTACGGTACTGCTCTAACCGGTCACTCGGCACCTTCAGTAGTAGGGAAAACTCCTCGTGAGTTAGGTCCCAAGCGAGCGGAAGCAGATCAATCAACAAACGGGATTTCCGGCCCTCATCTAGAAACCTGCTTTGCACATAACCAGCAATGCTACGATAATACGGCTGCCAAGCTCCTTTATCCAGCATGTCCTTACTTAGCATACTGCGGATTCTTAATATCCCTGCATCGGTTTTCGCCACTTCGCGAGGAGATTGCCCTCGCAAACACACGACCTGCACATCAACCATCTGCGCGGCCTTCACATAGTCGCCGCCGCAAACTCTATCAGCAAACAAGTCTACCAAGTACTTGTGCAGCTTCTCACTGTCGCGCTGTTCATCCTCACCGCGATCAAAAGGTAGGCCACTGGCTTCGGCCTCTAATGAGAAGATTTGTTCCAAGGTGCCTGGTGTGGGTTCAGGGCTCTGTTCCAGTCTCACTTCCGACATTTTTTATCTCTCGGCTACCTTCAGGACGTTCGTGGAACGGCCTAGCACCCCTTTGTGGCACTTAAAAGAGGGGAACCCTACAGGCTGTGGACGACCCGCCGGTGAGCCGCAAGCAAGCGAACCATGGACAAGACCGTTCGAGCAATCGTTGGTGACAATATCCGCAGGCGGCGCGCGGAACTGGGCTACAGCCAGGAGGGGTTTGCTCATTTCGCTGGTTTGGCGCGGACATACTATGGGCGCGTGGAGCGAGGTCAGCAAAACATCAGCTTGGAACGCTTAATCTACGTGGCAGCTTATCTTGAGACCTCCATTCCCGAGTTGACGGAGGGTCTGACAAGTACCGTCTGCCACGACTTTGTGTTCGGGCGGGGCCGTGGCTAGGGCAGCCTCACCGAAGCTCCTACAAGGCCGTCCGCGTCACTGTGACTGACGCAAGTGAGTGCCTTTTCTCAATGGGACCAGCCCGGCATCTTAGGACATAAGCTGCGGAGTTTGCGGCTGTAGGCTCGCGTCGCCCGTTAATCCGCAGCCTGCGTGAGCACGATACAAGCTCTGGGAAGTCCAAAAACCGTGCATCTCGTGAGTAGCCTCGACGGCCGGCCTGGCGCGCCCATAGAAAGGATCCAATCTCAGACGTCCAGCCTGCCCCACCCTTCCAAGCATCAGAGCATGGTTTGTCGAGTCTGAGCGACCGCTAAGCGCCCTCATTTTGGCCGGTCAGACTGCAGTCGACTGATCCTGGAAGCTGCTGTTCGGCTTTGGGAACCTGCCGGTACGTAATCAACCGAGAAGCGATCGGCCGCTCCTGACCGTTGCTTGGTCCCGAAGCCGTATCACGACAGGACCGTAAGCCAAGCCCAGAGCGCCACCAATGTCGCAAGAAGGACCGGCGGAGTGAGTACCAGCCCGACCTTCATGTACTGGCCCCAAGTGATCTTCTGCCCCTTGCCG
>Ga0065721_10053189_pt1 | contig 10359 bp, 12 predicted proteins | sample Mesricmetagenome_FD_59108 | JGI IMG/M metagenome (GOLD analysis project Ga0065721, IMG submission 59108) | Mesophilic microbial community from rice straw/compost enrichment Sample: eDNA_1 v2 (version 2) | ecosystem: Engineered > Solid waste > Grass > Composting > Bioreactor | place: USA: Davis... | reverse complement strand
CCGCGTCGGACCTTGCCGATACGGACGAGGTCTAGGCCCTTCTGCCTTGCCCGCGAGAGTGCTGCGTTCCGCTCGAAAGGCCAGGAACGATGCTCGATATCAAGTGGATCCGTGACAATCCTCAGGCGCTGGACGAAGCGCTTGCAAAACGCGGCGCCGAACCTGCGGCTGTGACGCTACTGGCGCTCGACGACAAGCGCCGTTCCGTTATCCAGAAGCTCCAGGAGATGCAGTCGCGCCGCAATGCGGCCTCCAAGGACATCGGCGCTGCCATGGCGCAGAAGAATGCGGAGCTTGCCGAGCGGCTGAAGGCCGAGGTCGCCACGATCAAGGATACCATGCCGGCGGCCGAGCAGGAGGAGCGGGAGGTCGTTTCCGCGCTTGACGATGCCCTGTCGCGCATCCCCAATATTCCGCTCGACGATGTTCCGGTCGGCAAGGATGAGGCCGACAACGTGGTGAAACACGTGGTCGGGCAGAAGCCGGGCTGGAACCACCCGGCCAAGGAGCATTTCGAGATCGGCGAGCAACTCGGCTACATGGATTTCGAGCGGGCGGCGAAGCTCTCGGGCGCCCGCTTCACGGTCCTTACCGGCCCGCTGGCGAAGCTGGAACGGGCAATCGGCCAGTTCATGCTCGACCTGCACACCACGGAGCATGGTTATACGGAGGTTTCCTCGCCGCTGATGGTCCGTGATGAGGCCATGTACGGCACCGGACAGCTTCCGAAGTTCGCGGAGGATCTGTTCCGCACGACGGACGGCCGCTGGCTGATCCCGACGGCCGAGGTGACGTTGACCAACCTGGTGTCGGGCGAGACGCTGGAGCAGGAGAAGCTGCCGCTTCGGTTCACGGCCCTGACGCCGTCCTTCCGCTCCGAGGCGGGTTCTGCCGGACGCGACACGCGCGGCATGCTGCGCCAGCACCAGTTCTGGAAGTGCGAACTGGTCTCGATCACCGATGCCGACAGCTCGATTGCCGAGCACGAGCGGATGACGGAATGTGCCGAGACTGTCCTGAAGCGCCTCGGCCTGCATTTCCGTACCGTGACGCTTTGCACGGGCGATATGGGCTTCGGCGCCCAGAAGACCTACGATATCGAGGTCTGGCTGCCGGGTCAGGATACCTACCGTGAGATCTCGTCCTGCTCGGTCTGCGGTGATTTCCAGGCCCGACGCATGAATGCCCGCTATCGCGTGAAGGACGACAAGGCGTTGAAGTTCGTTCATACGTTGAACGGTTCGGGCACGGCAGTCGGGCGTTGCCTGATCGCAGTGATGGAAAATTACCTCAACGAGGATGGGTCGATCAGCGTCCCGGATGCGCTTCTGCCGTACATGGGCGGCATCACCAGAATCGAGCGGGCGGCCTGATGCGCATCCTGCTCACCAACGACGACGGTATCCATGCCGAAGGCCTGGCGGCGCTGGAACGCATTGCCCGGCAGCTGTCCGACGATGTCTGGATCGTTGCGCCGGAAACCGACCAGAGCGGGCTTGCGCATTCGCTGACTCTGTCGGAGCCGTTGCGCCTGCGCAAGGTCGGCGACAAGCACTTCGCGCTACGCGGCACGCCGACCGATTGCGTCATCATGGGCATTCGCGAGGTCCTGCCGGAAAAGCCGGATCTCGTCCTGTCGGGCGTCAATGCCGGCGCCAACATGGCCGATGACGTCACCTATTCGGGAACCATCGCCGGCGCAATCGAGGGCACACTGCAGGGCGTCCGCTCGTTCGCATTGAGCCAGGCCTACCAGCACGACGCCGAGGGTGGGCGCATCGTCCCATGGGAGACCGCCGAAGCCTATGCGCCCGATCTCATCCGTAAGCTGAGCGATGTGGAACTCCCGGACGGGACCTTCCTGAACCTGAACTTTCCCAAGTGCGCCCCGAAGGATGTTCAGGGCGTCCAGGTGACATCGCAGGGGAAGCTCGATTTTGGCTTGACGATCGACGAGCGGCGGGATGGCCGTGGCCTTCCCTACTACTGGCTGAGGTTCGGCGAGCGGCTTGGCCACTTCCGCGAGGGCACGGATATCCACGCGGTGAAGCACAACCGGATATCGGTGACCCCGCTCAAACTGGACCTGACGGACCATTCGGTACAGGATCGCCTCGCTGAAGCGCTTGGATTCGGAGTGGCCGATTGAAGTCCAGCATGGTCGAGAAGGAAGGTTTTGCTGCGCTCGTCTTGCGTCTGCGGGCCGAGGGCATTTCCGATCTTGATCTTCTTACCGCCGTCGAGCAGACGCCGCGATCCCTGTTCGTACCGACAGCGGCAGCAGCCGACGCCTATTCGGCACGGACCACCCCCATCGAATGCGGTGCCTTCATGGAGGGCGCCGACCTCGCTGTGCGGATCCTCCACCATCTGCAGGTGAAGCCCGGCCAGCGAGTGCTTGAGATCGGCACCGGCAGTGGGTTTACCGGTGCCGTGCTCGGCCGACTGGCTGAACGGGTCCTGTCGGTCGATCGCTACAAGACGCTGGTCACCGGCGCCCAGCGCCGCATGGATAAGCTTTCCCTGCGCAATATCGTCATCCGCCAGGCAGACGGCATCAACGGCATGCCGGGCGAGGGAACCTTCGACCGCATCCTCGTCACCGGCGCCTTCACGTCGATGCCGCGCTTCTATGCCGAGCAACTCGTCTCCGGCGGCGCGATGATCGCGCCGCTCATGCGGGAGGACGGCACCTGTATGATGATGCGTCTCACGAAGACGGGAAGCCGCTTCGACCGCGAAGATCTGTTCCCCGTGCCCTACCTGCCGCTCGTGCCCCATATTGCGGCAGCACTTTGACATTTGCCGTCGCTCAGCGCGGCATGGTTACCAAATTAGCAAAAAAACAAATTCGATATCCGAACTTTAACCCGCCAGTAAGACTAACAGGTTTTAATCTGACCTAACGATGGTTGCGTCACGTTAGGTCGAGTCATGCGTATCAAGAGTTCGCTCAAGTCCCGTCAATCAATTCTCCGGATTGCAGGTGCCGTATTGCTCGCCAGCGTTGCCACTGGCTGCAGTTCCGATGCCACCCGCTTCTCCGGCCTGTTCTCAGACACGGATTCCCTCACTACCGCTTCCATTCCGCAGCGGCAGGGCAGCGGTGCCTATGGTCAGGCGCCTGTCCCTCGTGGCGATGTCGCTTCGGCGCCTGCCGGCGGATACGGCAATCGCACCGTTGCTCCGTCGCAGCCTTATCCGGCGGCCGGCGGCGACTATGTTTCCATTCCTTCGGCGGCACGTACGGCCTCGGCTCCGGCGACGGTGCAGCGCACGGAACTTGCTCCTCCCGGAGGAGCGGTTGCGGTCGGCAACGATGCGACGACGCGCCAGCAGGCTCTCGCGCAGCCGTTCCCGTCAGCTGAGACAGGGGCAGTGCGACCGGCGCCGCAAGGCGCTGCATCGGATCAACTGACCACCGGTACCGTCAAGACGACTTCGGGCTGGTCGACGGTCAATGCACCGCGTGTAACCCTGAAGGCCGGTGAATCGGCAGCGACGCTGTCGCGGCGATATGGTGTCCCGGAGCGGGAGATCCTGCGCGCCAACAATGGCAACCTGGTTGCCGGGCAGTCGGTCATCATTCCGACTTTCGGTCCTGCCAGCAACTCCGCCAAGGTCGCCGCCGGCGACATCGACCTCCAGAACAAGGCTCCGGCCCCTGTCCAGCCGCAGGAGCAGAAGGTTGCTGTCCTGCCGGCGCAGGCCCGCGACAAGGCCACCGCCCAACCGGGCAAGCTGACTCCGCCTGCCGGCGCTGGCGGTACATACACCGTCCAGCCCGGCGACACGCTGACGAAGATTGCCCGCGCCAATGGTCTCTCCGTCGATCAGCTGAAGGCGGCCAATGGGCTGACGAACGAAAGCATCCGGATCGGTCAGGTCCTGAACCTATCGCCTTCGTCGGCGCCCGTCGCAACCGATCCTGTCCAGACTGCATCGGTGTCTTCGAAGCCAGCCGTTCAGGCCGAGGCGCCTGCTGCCCAGAAACCGGTTGCGGAGACGCCGCCCGCAGAGGCACAGAAGCCGGTCGAGACGGCGTCAGTCTCCGAAGCGGCCGTCAAGTCGGACGTCACGACCGCCGCTCCGCAGTCGACGGGCATCGGCAAGTACCGCTGGCCGGTTAACGGCGCGGTCATCGCCGGCTTCGGCCAGAACGTCGAAGGCAGCCGGAACGACGGCATCAACATCTCGGTTCCGGAAGGTACGCCGATCAAGGCCGCTGAGAACGGCGTGGTCATCTATGCCGGCAACGGGTTGAAGCAGCTCGGCAATACGGTCCTGGTTCGCCACGACGACGGCAAGGTCACCGTCTATGGCCATGCCGGCAGCCTCAGCGTATCCCGCGGGCAGAAGGTCACGCGCGGCCAGACCATCGCCAGCTCCGGCATGAGCGGCGACGCGAAGCGTCCGCAGGTCCACTTCGAGGTGCGCAAGGACGCGACCCCGGTCAACCCGATCACTTTCCTTGAATAGAGTATTGCGTATCAGGGAAAGCGGAAAAGCCCGGCTCGTCCGGGCTTTTCGTTATCTGCGCTCGAGCGGCAGCCGCAACCGGCCCGCCAGATCCTGAATATACTGCCAGGCGACACGCCCGGAGCGTCCGCCGCGGGTTGTGGCCCATTCGAGCGCCTCGTGGTGAAGCGCCTCGCGCTCGAGCGGTAAACGGAAATAGTCGGCATAACCATCGATCATCGTCAGGTAGTCGTCCTGGCTGCACTTGTGGAAGCCGAGCCACAGCCCGAACCGATCCGACAGCGACACCTTTTCCTCGACGGCCTCCGATGGATTGATCGCCGTCGATTGCTCGTTTTCCATCATGTGGCGCGGCAGCAGATGGCGGCGGTTAGAGGTCGCGTAGAAGAGGACATTGTCCGGGCGGCCTTCGATGCCCCCGTCCAGAGCCGCCTTCAGGGACTTATAGGCGGTATCGTCATGATCGAAGGAAAGGTCGTCGCAGAAGATGATAACCCGCTGGTCCGATGCCTTGAGGATATCGAGGAGGAGGGGGAGGGATGCAATGTCCTCGCGGTGGACCTCGACGAGCTTCAGGGGGGTATCGGTGGAGGCGCGGACGTCCTCATGCACAGCCTTCACCAGTGACGACTTGCCCATTCCGCGGGCACCCCAGAGCAGCACGTTGTTTGCAGGGTAGCCTTCAGCGAAGCGCAGCGTATTCTCGTGCAGGATGTCGCGCACGTGGTCGACGCCGCGGATCAGCGACAGTGCCACACGGTTCGGGCGGGGGACAGGCTGCAGCCGCAGGTTGGCAGGCACCCAGACGAAGCAGTCGGCCGAGGACCAGTCGTTGGCTGCGGGCGGCGGGCCAGCAAGCCGCTCCAGCGCATCGGCGAGGCGCGATACCTCCGCAAGCAGGCGCTGATTGAGTTCCTCGGTCACGGCATCCTCCCGCTGATTTGGCGTGCAACGTCGTCGGGGAGCGGTTAGCACGCAGCGGCGATACGCAAAAGCCAGCCAATCGTGGATTTGGTACGCGAAGCAGCCTGTTTTTGTTGCATTCAGGGTAGGCCCAATTATATTCCGGCCACTTGCAAAAGGGGGGCATTGGGCTCCTGACAATCATGGAGTACTCGATGTTCATCACTGAAGCATTTGCCCAGGCCGAAGGTGCAGCCCCATCGGCCTTCGGGTCGGGCCTCGAAATGCTCTTCCTCTTCGCACCGCTGATGGTGGTCTGGTATTTCTTCCTGATCCGTCCGCAGCGCGCGCAGATGAAGAAGCGCCAGGAAATGCTGTCCAATATCCGTCGCGGCGACAACGTCGTGCTCGGTGGCGGCATTGCGGGCAAGGTCACGAAGGTGGTGGACGACAACGAGGTCGAGGTGGAAATCGCCGAGGGCGTCAAGGTTCGCGCGCTGCGCGCCTATGTCGCCGAAGTGCGGGTAAAGGGTGAGCCGGTCAAGACCGACGCGGCCGCATCCTGATGCCTCATGCGGCGTGCCTCCGGTGCGCCGCTCCTCCGCCTGGCGGAGAACTTAAGGAGGCACGTACCAGTGCCAAAGGGAATTGAAATCCGGGACGCCCATTTCCCGGGCCGGGCGCCGATCGATGCCTATGGCAATGGCGGGTTCCGGTTTGCTGACATGTCCCACCGCGGCTCGTTGCTCTGCCTGCCGTCGGGTATTCACGGCTGGGAGTTCGAGGAAGGCCAGCCGCTGACAAGCGAGGCGCTTGCGAGGGTCCTGGAGGAAGCGGCGGACATAGAGGTTCTGCTTGTTGGGACCGGCCGCGAGCTGAGACCGCTGCCGCAACAGCTGAAATCGGCGCTGAAGGCGCGCGGTATCGCCTCCGATCCGATGAGTACCGGAGCCGCCGTGCGGACCTACAATGTCATGCTTTCGGAATCGCGGGCTGTCGCAGCCGCCCTGATCGCGGTGTGAGGCGCGGTGGCTTCGGAACCCGACATAGTGCTTTCGACGCTCCGCGATACGGATCGCGACCGATATCTCGCTTGCCTTCTGTCTCCCGAGGAAAAGCGGGGAGCGCTTGCCGCACTCTATGCCTTCAATGCGGAGATCGCCCGGGTACGGGACGTGGTGCATGAGGCTTTGCCCGGCGAGATCCGCCTTCAGTGGTGGCGTGACCTCATAGAAGGAGCCGCGCACGGCGATCCCGGCGGCAATCCGGTTGCTGCCGCCCTGCTGGCCGCGATCGAAGAACATCGGCTGCCGAGGGACACGTTCCTCACAATGATCGATGCGCGGATAGGCGATCTCTACAATGACCCGTTTCCCACCCGCAATGAGCTGGAAGGCTATGCCGGCGAAACCGCATCGGCTCTGATCCAGCTGGCGAGCCTCGTGCTGGCGCCTGCGGAAGCGGCACAGACAGCGCATGCGGCAGGCCATGGCGGGGTGGCGCAGGCCATCGCCGGGCTTCTTCTTCTCATGCCGCTGCACCGCCGGCGAGGACAGCTCTATATCCCGCTGGACATACTCGCCGCCACCGGTCTCGACCGTGACGCGTTCCTTGCGGGGCAGGAGCGCGATCGGATCGCAGCTGCGATCAATGCCTTTGCCGGTCTTGGCCTGGAGCACCTGGCGAAGGCGCGCGCTGCCGGTCGGATTCCCAGGGGCCTGTTTCCCGCCTATCTCCCCGTCTCCCTTGCCGAGCCGGTACTGCGGGATGCGGGCCGACATGGTGCGGTCCTGCTCGAGAAGAATGAGCCGCCGGCACAATGGCGCCGCCAGTTGCGCATGGTCAAGGCGCAGTTCCTGCAGCGTTTCTGACGGCCGCGCCAACATTCGCGCAAGGCTGGCCATTTAACGGGAACATGTCTCTAGCCTCAGGGAGTGACGACGTGAATTCTGTCATCGTCTGGTCGATCATCTTCGTGCTGATCGCGCTCTTTGCCTACTACGCAACACGCATGGCACGGCGGGACGACAGAGAGGATGGCCTGCATGACTTCGGCTTCGCCCTGCTCGAATTCGGCCGCGCCTTTCCCAACGAGGCAATTCGGGAGATTCATGCCACGGCAGACGGAAGGGCCGTCTTCGTCCGGCTCCATGACGGCAAGACCGGTATCATGCGCAGCCATACCAAGCATTACGCCTGCCACCTCATCAAGCCCGGACGCGTGCGGGTCCAGGGACAGGAAGGTGCCAGAAGCTTCCGCGCCGAATTCCTCGACGCACCGGCCAATGACGGCCTGTTCACCTTCAGGACCGAAGCCGAGGCAGCGGAAGTCTCGCTATGGCTGCTGGGGAACTATGTCAGTTCCGCCGACAAGGACGTAGCCGAAGACGGGGCCTGATTCTCCTCTGTATCGAGACCGAGCCAGGCGGCACAGTCCCTCAGGGCGCGCGCGGCCATCAACTGCTTCTTCATGATCGCCTTGTCCTTGCCGCGGAAGCGTTTGACGCCTTCCGGCTTGGCGATCGAACCCGGCTCCAATTCAGGGAAAAGGCCGAAATTGATGTTCATCGGCTGGAATGAGCGCTTGCCCGGTTCGTCGTGCGAAACGAGGTGCCCGCCGGTGATGTGGCCAAGCAAGGCTCCGAAAGCTGTGGTGGCCGGCGGCGGTGCCAGGGCAACTCCCTTCCTCTCGGCCGCAGCGAAGCGTCCAGCCAGCAGGCCGATAGCGGCGCTCTCCACATAGCCTTCGCAGCCGGTTACCTGTCCGGCAAAGCGCAGACCGGGGCGGCTCTTCAGGGAAAGCGTCCGGTCGAGGAACATGGGAGAGTTTATGTAGGTATTCCGATGGAGACCCCCGAGCCGGGCAAACTCGGCGTTCTCCAGCCCCGGGATCATCCGGAAGATCTCCGCCTGCGCGCCGTACTTGAGCTTCGTCTGGAAGCCGACCATGTTGTAGAGCGTACCGAGCGCATTGTCCTGGCGGAGCTGCACGACTGCATAGGGCTTGACCGCCGGATTGTGGGCGTTCGTCAGCCCCATCGGCTTCATCGGCCCGTGCCGCAGTGTCTCGCGTCCCCGCTCGGCCATGACCTCGATCGGCAGGCAGCCGTCGAAATAGGGTGTGCCTTCCCATTCCTTGAAGCCCGTGGTGTCGCCAGCGACAAGCGCATCGATGAACGCATTATACTGCGCCTCGTCCATCGGGCAGTTGATGTAGTCTTTGCCGGTCCCGCCGGGACCAACCTTGTCGTAGCGGGACTGGTACCAGCAGATGTCCATGTTGATGGTTTCGCGGTAGACGATCGGCGCGATGGCGTCGAAGAAGGCAAGCGAATCCTCGCCCGTCTCCGCCTGGATCGCAGCCGCCAGCGCGGGCGAGGTGAGGGGGCCGGTCGCGAGGATGGTGAGATCCCATTCCGCCGGCGGAAGTCCCTGGACCTCCTCGCGAACGACCGTGATCAGCGGGTGTTCGGAGATCGCCTTGGTGACGGCGTCGGAGAAGCCGTCACGATCCACCGCCAGCGCGCCGCCCGCCGGCACCTGGTTGCGATCGGCACAGGCCATGATCAGCGAGCCGGCAAGGCGCATTTCCGCGTGAATGACGCCCACGGCATTGGATGTCGCATCGTCGGAGCGGAAGGAATTCGAGCAGACCAGCTCGGCTAGGCCATCGGTCTTGTGGGCGTCGGTGCCGCGCACGCCGCGCATTTCGTGTAGGGTGACAGGGATTCCTGACTGGGCGATCTGCCACGCGGCTTCGGACCCTGCGAGCCCGCCGCCGATGACGTGGATGGGAGAAACGGTCTTATCGGTCATGGCGCGCTCTTATCACGCGTTAGCCGGGGGCGGAATCGAAAAAGGCACCCGATCAGGTGCCTTTGCGAAAGTCGTCTCGTCGCCGGTTGGCTCAGCGCATTCTGTTCCGGCTAGCGGAAGGAGCGGGCAGCAACGTGACGGATGTCGTAGCGGGTCAGGCCGATGTCGTTGAGCGCCTGGTTGGACAGGCCGCCCAGTTCGCTTATCGTGCGACGATAGCTGAGCCAGTTCTTGGCAAGGCGGATCGGGTTCATGATGTTTCCTCGGTGTTCAAGCCGGTCGCTGCCGGCGATGAGGAACTTATACGCGCGAATAATTGGATTGTGCAGTGCAGAAATTGAGCGACTGCCATGCGTTTAAGCAGGAGGTTGATGAAGAAGCAGGCGATGCCGCTTCAGTGGGCAAAATTCGAGAGAGACAATAGAGCCTAAGAACAAAAAACGCCCTGCAAGCAGGGCGTTCTGAATGCTTGGTGATCGTCTTCGTTAGAAGCCGACGGCGCTCCGGGCAACGCGACGGATGTCGCTGCGGCCGATGCCGAGATCGTGGAGTTCACGGTCGCTCATGCGGTCGAGTTCGTTAACGGTCTCGCGGTACTTGCGCCAGTTGTTGAGTTTGCGTGCGATGTTCATGGTCTGCCTCATATTCGATAGTTGCCGGCACTCGAGCGCCAGCCAAATCTGATGAACCGAATATATGCTGCACTGCGAAGAGCTAACAGTCGCAAGTTGGTATTCCACCTATGCGCTACACGCATTACCCGCGGCTGCGCTCGTGAACGTCTGATTAACGATTGGACAGGTGGAGCTTGAAAAAATAGCGCCTGCCGGGGGAGGATTCGGCAGGCGCTATTTGCAGGACTGGCAGTCGAGGAGGAGGCGCCAGTCTCCGGCGGCACAAGAGGAGGAGGAGCGCCGCCGAATGGTGAGATCGCGAAACCAACGGATGGAGACAAGGCTTGTTCCGAAGGGATGCGTCATCGAATTAGGATTACCTTATATGCAGATGGTTAAGAAAAGGTAAATGATGCCTGCGCGACAGGAAACAAGACGATCTCTTCGAGGCCACTCTGCATGTTGCAAAGCCTTCATTTTCCCTTTGCGCCGGAAAAAACGGGTGATATAGAGACGCGCGCTCCGAAAGCCTCCTTGCGGGGATTTT
>Ga0065721_10006093_pt1 | contig 10359 bp, 11 predicted proteins | sample Mesricmetagenome_FD_59108 | JGI IMG/M metagenome (GOLD analysis project Ga0065721, IMG submission 59108) | Mesophilic microbial community from rice straw/compost enrichment Sample: eDNA_1 v2 (version 2) | ecosystem: Engineered > Solid waste > Grass > Composting > Bioreactor | place: USA: Davis... | reverse complement strand
CGCCCGCCGCCGTCTTCAGGCTCCTGCTGAACGCCAGCATGCGCGTGCCCGCGATCACGATGGCTTCCCTGTCCCACCCGGTCGACTCCGCTATACTCCTGACCTCTTCCATCGGCATCCGCTCCATCCTGTCCTCGATGTCAGCCTGAGCCACGAGGTGGCCAGCAACAACATCAGCGGCCCTTCCTTGTCTCTTTCCGCGATCCCGGCCATCTTCGGCTCAACTTCCGGAGGGATTCAATGGCGATCTATCATGTCTCTTTCATCAGGCAGCTTTCCGAGGACATTCCGGTCCTTCAGGAGAAAGGTCTTCCAGTGACGTCGAGGTCGATGACCACTCAGCTTGCCGAGGAGTTCGAGCCCTTCATGAAGGATGGCATCGAACTGCGCATGGGCAGCTTTCTCGAGAAGGATGACAACGGGGACAACTACAGGCTCGAGGGCTTCGTCAACTTTCCTCAGGAGGAAGTCCTCCATTCCGCCGATGACGCCTGGGAGAAGCGCCTGGAGCATCTCAAGGAATTCCTGTCCTTCATGCAGCAGGCATACGACGAAGGCGGAGCCGCCGGCCTCTTCGAAGTCGTGTCGGTCCAGCATGGCAGAAGCTCCTTCCCGGCCTCCGAGATCGTCGCGAAGGCACGTGCGGAGCTTCTGGTGAAGGGAAAGGATCTGCTCTCTCTTTCTGCGGAGGAGATCTTCGACAGGACCAAGCGTCAGGAAGGCGACATCGTGCTCATCACCTCGGGCGAATTCGAGAATGACGGCATCCACTCGAATACGACGGCCTATGCCGTTGGAAGACTGACCATGGATGGCCTGTTCGAGCCAATACGATCACATCTTAGGATGGGTGAAGCCAAGACTCTGTTCAACGAGACTGTGGCAGCCGATCGTTCGACAAGCCTTCACCGCCGCCTGAGCATCATTGCCCGTCCGCCTCAATGGCGCGGGTGACGATGCCGCTCAGGACTCGTATCACCACCGCCGATGCGGCGGACTGAAATGCGTCCTTGGGGAACTCCATGATCGGAGTGTCGGGGGCAGCCAGATCAAAGCACTGGATGCTCCCCTTGTCAGTCACAACGACCCCGAGCGTCCGCAGATAGATGGCATCCCCATCATGCTCGACCGGTATGCGGCACCCGACCGCGTTCAGGCCTGTCTTGATCAGCTCAAAAAGTACGGTTTCTATATTGTGCGACGGCATATGTAGTCCCTGTTCTTCGAGCCACCCTCGACTTCGATGACTCCGGCTTCCTCGAGCTTGTCGAGCACGACCTTCGCCCCTCTCGGCGTCAGCCCCAGAGCATCGCAGAGCGCCTTCGCCGTGAAGACAGGCTGCACGATCATGAAGTCTATAGTCCGGGAGATGCTTGATGATGATCTTTCCGGAGGACACAGAGCGAGAAGCGTGGTCCGTTCCGCCGCCATGTCGCCGATGCGGCGATGCCCCGCCCTTGCCGCTTCAGTGATCGCGTCGGCGCAGGCAAGCGCCCAACTGTCCGACGTCCTGGAAGCCTCCCTGAATCCATCGACATCCTTCCTCACCTGCTGCGCGAGGCCATGGACGGGATTGGCGCATCCGAAACCCACGGCAATCAGCCAGGGTGATGCCAGCATGGCGACCCGGCGTGCGGTGCCCTGGAAGCGGCCTGAAACCCATATGCGCCTGATCACGTCCACTGCGATCCATGGTTCCGGTGTCTCGAGCACAAGCTCGCATTCCCTCGCAAGCCATGCGGCATCGTCCTCGAGCGTCCATACGAGATCGGGTCTCATGAGACGTCCATAGGACTCGTCGGATTTTCCAAAGACCTTGAGTATAGCTTCAGTGCCGGGAGCTTCCTGCGTCCATCCGTCCACGATGAGAAGCGCGTCGTAGACATCGGCCGCGAGACGGGTTCCCCGATCAAGGTGCGAGGTGTCCCTGTTGCCGATGAGCCGGCAGACGGCCTCGGAGCGGACTGCATGTCCCTCGAATCCTGCTATGGCCGCGGCTTCCTCGCGGATCGTCCTGCGCGCCGATCTCCGTTCCCTGTCGAGAAGTGTCTGCGCCTCATCAGCCCGTGAAACGGCGGAAGCCGCCGAGACAAAAGCCCGGCGGTCGTCCATGACGATGATGTCGCTTGAGTGTTCCATGGACTGAATCGTGAGGCATTACCCTGATTCAGTCCATAGCCGACCGTGTTAGATGACGGTGCGGAAGGGTTTGCCCATGCTGTCGACGGTCTCGATGAAGAGCGTCTTGGCCGTGTTGCGGAGGTTCCGCGCGGTGTTCGGCAGTGTCATGTAGCAGCCCTGCGTCTCATGTGCGGTGTCGCAGACCATCTCGATAGCCTCGAACGCGGGGCGGTTCTGCGCCAGCTCGCGGTAGGCGCAGCGGATGCGCTTGTCGCCCTTAAGGCCTTCCTCCGCGCGATCCTTGATCCGGCTGATCAGGGCGTCGGACGGGGCGAGCATCTTCAGGACATTGTGGGCGCTTGCGATGATCGACGAGATCGCCGCGTAGCCGATGTAGCTGCCCATCCATCCGGAGGACCTGTCCGCGACGGGCCAGACCCGGTCGATGTGCAGCGCGATGTCGCCGAGCACGATTTCCATCATCTCGTCTTCGTTGCGTTCGATCTGGAGCATCTGCCTGCCCAGAAGCACGATGCAGTCGTCCGGGCCGATGTCGATCCCAAGGATCATCTCGACATCGTTCGCGAGATCCTCCTCTTCAGGAGCGCCCGCTGCGAAAAGAAAGTGTGAACCTGTCATGTCAGGCATCAGGACGACGTGGAACCTTATCTCGTCGTCGCTTATGACCTGGCGAACGCATTCGCTGTAGAGATCCCCCATCTGCAGCGCCAGCGGGTCGATGTGCCCCGTCTTGACCGAGGGCATCTGTCCTACGTCGAACTTACCAATGGCATCTTCAATGTGCATGCTTGACCTTCGTTATTCCAAAGACGCGTCATGGCCTTGTCAACCGAATGGGCTGCCAAGAGACACATGGAACGTCCCCATGCTGTACTTAAGGCGGTGAAGGTTCAAAACTGTAGTACGAAAACCAACGGCCAATCTGCAGACTTGTCCGTGCCCCGCCGTGTGATCGTCCCTCATGGACCGGCGGGTGTCTGCATAGCCCCTTTTCTGAGTGCTGATAACCTTCCTTATCGGAACCTAGGCCAGCAGCACCCTCCGGAGGCGGGTCGTTCGGTAGGCGAAGCCATTAAATCACACCGTCCCCCGGCCGATCTCAGCTTACCCAACGTTCAGGTCGTGCCTGACATTTGAACTGAAGACGTCTTTACTACACGATGGCGCTAAATCAATAGCCGCCGACGGTGTTTGTTAACAGATTGTAACTTTTTGCAGGGGCTACTGTTGCCGGTATGCACTAGTCGGTGACACGCGGCGGCAGCGGCCCTCAGACGCTTCCTTAATTGGTCACTTGCGTGCGGCCGGCCGACTCTCGATCCATGATATTCCGTTGATGCAAGAGGAACTTGAGTGGAACGTCTCGGCAGCCAGTCGCTGGACATCGTACCGCCCCGGCGCAGGCCGGGAGGTCGGCTCGTTCATCGACAGCAGGACCAAGGACCGCCTGCGCCGCATCATCGATGACGGAACGCCTCCCAACACCAAGCGGGCCTATACCAGCGACATGAACTACTTCTGGAGCTGGTGCTCCGCGATCGGATGGACGGACGAACCGATCCTGCCTGTTCCTGCGGAGATCGTCGCCCGTTTCGTGGTCGACCATCTCGAGGGGCTCGACGAAGAGGTCGAGCGCGATCTCATCGAACGCGGAGTGAAGGCGGGCTGGGGCACCCATTCGATGAACACAATCGATCGGCGGGTGTCGGCCCTTTCGGCGCTGCACAAGACAAAGGGGCTTCCAAGTCCCGTGACGGATCCGCTCGTGTCCCAGATATTGTCGAAGGCGCGCAAGGCGAACGCCCGCCGGGGCAAGAGGGTGAACAAGAAGAAGGCGGTCGTGAAGAAGATCCTCGACCAGCTACTGGAGCAGTGCGCTTCAGACAGCCTCATCGACAAGCGCGACCGTGCGCTCCTCCTCTTCGGGTGGGCGAGTGGAGGCCGCCGCCGTTCCGAAATCGCCGACGCGACGATGGATCGTCTTGAAGAGAGCGACGGCAGCTATGTCTACCACATGGGCATCACGAAGACGGACCAGGAAGGCGACGGCATGGCGGTTCCCGTCACCGGGCGCGCGGCCGCGGCCATGACCGAATGGCTGACGGCATCGGGGATCACTAAAGGGCATGTCTTCCGGGCCGTCGACCGACATGGAAACGTCTCAAAGACCCGTCTCTCAGACAAGGCGGTGGCACTTATCGTGAAGCGTCATGCCCAGAAGGCCGGCCTCAATGCCACACTCTTCGCGGGCCACAGTCTCAGGTCGGGTTTCCTGACGGAGACGGGCCTGCAGGGAAAGAACCTGCTCGAGGCGATGAAGCTCTCGGGCCACAAGACGATGCAGGTCGCGGCCGGCTACCACCAGTCCGGGGCGGCTCTTCTCAACGAGACCGCAGGGCTGGCAGGTTGAATCCCTGGCTTCGTCAGGGCGTCCGACCAAACCTCAGACTTTGGATGCGGGGCCTTCAGCCTTCATCCCGAAAGCGAGCAGATCGGTTTCCAGGTGTCTCTTCCAGCCTTCAAAATCGTCAGCGACCGACATGGCATAGCCGAACGGGATCAGGATCTTCAGGAGATGTCGCTGCTGGTCGTGATCCTCATCAAGGATGACGTGTCCTCCGATGGCGGCAAGGCGGTCACCAAGCTCATCCTCAAGCTCGTATGCCAGTGCAAGGGCCTCGCTCCGGTCGCCGAACTTCTCCGGGTCGAAGCCAATCTCGATCGAAGGAAGCAGGTACTTCTTCCCCCGGTAGACGGCAGAATATCCCATGACTGCTCCGCAACCGCCGGCGACGTCGGCGAGATCGTCCGCAATGTAGACGGCCTCCCTGTCAGTCAGCGGATAGAACTCGCCATTGAAGCTCCCGAATTCGAGACCAAGATCGTCGAGGAGATCATCGTACTGCTCTGTCACTTCGCCGCATTGATTCGTGAGGTAGACTGGATAGATGCTTCCGTTGCCATGGGGGTATTCACCGCGGGTGAACATCTCGGCCAGAGCTTCTGCGACTGCGGCCGGATCCGACTCAAGTGCCAGTTCGGGTTTCCCGGGCAATGTGAACTTTTCAAATACCCGCTGCAGGAATACCTCGCGGCTCATGACACGTCGCACCGTGTCCGACACGAGATCCCAGACGGCTTCGACCTGCGGCATGAACCTCAGCACTTCCTTCCGGATGCCGCTGTCGGTGAGGCCGTCCTTCCAGCCGAACCAGCATGCGAAACTCCCGTCGTCACCGTCCATGACATCGAGCAAGGCGGCGTGCGCCTCCATCGCAGCGAGGGTCTCTTCCAGGGAATAATCGTTCTTGAGCATGGGTCGAACCTCTGACAGACAGTCAAAGTATTCGGTCAGCGCCTGCAAACGACCAGTTCACGGCCCTGAAATGCCACTGCCATCGGTTCCTGCATCCCTGCGAAGGATGGGCTGCCATGCTGCCCCAGTCTCTGGCTCGTAGAAATCCTCATGGATCTCGTGGATCTGGCCGTACTTTTCGTGGAGTCTTCGGAACTCCTCCGGGTGGAGGTCGTGGCGGATGAAGCGCAGCAGCTCCTCCGGCGTCAGAGGAATTTCGTTGCCGTCCGCCTTGTAGACCACGGCCGGTTCGCCCGAAATGACCGACTGCACTCCGGGAACTGGCCTTAGTTCGAGAGGGTTGAAAAGCGTGGAGCCTGGCAGAAAGCCGTTTCTGCGCCCACGCCATTCCGGCTCCTCGCCCGTCACAGCCCAGATCGCGCATCCGATGATGCTGTTGGGGCAGGCGTTCTCGATGCCGTCGGCATGCACGACCATGATCCTCAGGAACTCAAGTGGGTTTTCCGCATCAGCGGCCATTGCGATCTCCTTGCCACGTCCGTCCCGAGGATAGCGCAAGTCGTTCCACCTTGCACGCCGACATGGCTATGATTCGTGGCTAGGAGGAGCCGCCATGCTGTTGACGCCCAACAACGATCCGACCGAGAAGTTTTCGAGCAGGCACGTCTCGCTTCTTCGCGACGAGTGCGACGACATCAAGACCTATCGCGAATGCGGCTGGTTCTGCGTTCTCGGATACAAGGGCGAGAAGCGGCTGGTCCACGCCCACTGCAATAGCGAGGAAGACTACGAGATCGCCATGGGCATGCTGAGAAAGTCGAACCCGTGGAACAGCTATGGTGGCGACGGCAACGTCGGCTACCTCGTCAAGGCCACGGCCACCTATTCCGTCGATGGCTTGGTGAAGGAGGAGGTGGATGCCTTCTTCTCGAGCGAGAACCCTTACGCCAACCGCGAGCGCATGGTCGAGATGGCGGGCGAGATCTTCCGCGAAGCCGCTGCCGATGAAACGCGGTCGGTCAGGTACCGCAGGGAGTACTGGGACATGCTTCCCCGCAAGATGGAGGTTGTGTCCGTGGATGCGGAACAGGGATCGCGCCTCAGATACTGACGGCGCGGCTCCTATGTTCCGCCCGGGCCACCGTCCGGATAGCCTCCACCTTCGCCCTCACACCGGGCATCCCGGCATAGAGTCTCTCGGCGATCCTGAGCGACAGGCTTTCAACCCTGTCTTCCGTGCCGCAGTCATCGAGATCCAGGATCGTCCGCAGTCCGTACTCTCCACCATCCTCGTCGAAGACCTCGACAGGTGTGCGTCCCCGGCTCCTATCAAGGAACTCGGCGACATGCATTATCTCGTGGACAGGCGTGACGATCATCGAGATCCAGAACGAATCATCATCTTCCTCGTCCTGTTGGCAATACAGTTCGACCGCCGCGTCGATGTTGACCACGGCCTCGTTCTTCTCGTTGACATCGTACCATCCGTTCACACCGTCGATGCAGTCCTCGTCGGTGTCGTAGCGGAGGCCGGATGCCACGGCATGGAATCCCAGTGCGTCTTTCCGCACGTCCCATTGGTCGCACTCGGCCGCTCCGCCGAGCGTCACGGAGACCGGAGCTTCCGCAGTATGCAGGAGGTTGAAATCCGGAAGCTTCTGGCAGGCCCGCACCACCTCCTCGAAGAGGTCTCCGAAGGNTGCTTCCAGAGGGCGGGGCGGAAACTTCCTNTCGACCGTTATTAGCATCGACTACCTCGGCCTCGGCGAGGGTNCTTCGAAGAGCGCCTGTACGATCCCGTCGATCTCTTCCTGCGGAGCACCCGCGTTCCGGAGGCTCCGTTCATCGAGTCCTGCATCGCCTTCGCGCCAGGCGTGGTTGCGCTGCACGTTTCCGCGGCCGAGATTGTAGACGACGTAGCCTTCGAAGCGATCCCCGCGGCTCGGCTCCTCGTATGAAGCGCATGCGCCGAGATAGATGACGCCCTGCTTTTCGAAACGGGAGCAGAGAGCATAGAGCGGCTCGGACGGATCGTCCCAATCCTCGAATTCTACGGTCAGTCTCTCCCCTGCCCTTTGAGAAAGGTAGTTTCTGACGTCCTCAAGGTCTGCGAGATCACGTTCATACTCAAGCTGGCCGCCGTGATCGTGAATGATTCCTGCGATCTCCGAGGCATCTTCCGGCACGACGAAAAGGGCTTTGGAATTCGGCATCGTCCGTTCCTATCGCATCGAGAAGGACGAGCCCGGCTCGCGGAGTTCGGGAACGGGCAGATTGTGCCTCGTGGCTGCGGAGCGGATGGGAGTGAGAGCCTTGCGGAGCTGCGCTTCGGTCGGGAGCTCGCCGCGTCCGAACATGGACATCTTCACCTGGTCCAGCAGGCCGGCAAGCTTGTCGGCGGCCCCGCGCCCGGCCTTCCAGTAGGCCCAGCCATCGCTGTTGGAGTTGATCGTCTCCTTCCAGTCATGGAGGAACTGGGCGTATGGTTCGAACTGCGGAAACTGCCGCTGGGTGATGTCGAGGATCTCGTCGACGTCGTATTCGTTCATGATCATGTTTCTCTCCCTTGATCTGTGTCTGTTGCGTATACCCGCGCTTCGCGGGTCAGCCGGTTCTCCAGCGCGCGTCGTTGTCGTGGTCGTACCGCGTTTCGTCTTCCATCGCACTGTCGGCGATCCTGTCGCAGTCGACAGAATATGTCCCGTCGTTGTCGTAGCTGACGGCATCCCAGTCCGGACGGTTTCCGGAAGCGAGGGCAAGAAGCCTCTCTGCGGGCCGCGGGCCGGGCTCGTCGTCCATCGCCTGAACCCTGGCGCGGCCCCTGTCATAGGCTGCTGCAACCGCCTTCTCCTGCTCGCGCATCCTCCGCTTTGCCTCATCGAGATCCATGTGCTCGATCAGGTCCGTCAGCGTCAGCGCGTAGGCTTCGTTGTGATAGTCCGCTACCGTGTGCGCGACCTCGTGCATCGCGTTGACGAGCATCCGGTGCCTGTCCTGCGGCGAAGTGAGCTTGTAGGCGAGAGAGCCGTCCTCGTTGAACGGGTTCATCAGGTAGACACTGGCGTCAGTCTTCTCGTCCTTGTGGTATGCCGCAGCGGTCATCCGCAGGCGGGAAGAGTCGCCCTCGTGGGTCTGCTCGGGAAGGGACAACACGAAACCGGTCATCCAGTTGAAGTCCTTCAGGCCGGGGCGGATGACGCGCAGCGTGTCGATGACGCAGGAGCAGGCGGCGGTCCATGCAGCGAGGTGCGACTTCAGCAGCCGCCCGCGTCCAGTTTCGGGATCCCATTTCCTGGGGTGATGCCGGGCAAGCGCCGCCTTCGTCTTCTCGTTCGTCTTCACGATGTGCATGTAGACATCGTTCTGATCCTTCAGACGGCTTTCCGCTTCCTGCCGCCTTATGTCCGCGCGCTCGGCGGCCAGCCTCGAGGCGATTGTTTCCACGACCCATTCCCGCAGGCTGTCAGGTGCCTTCTCCAGGAAGAACTCGACGCTGTCGGAGTAATGCTCCTGAGCCTCGTCCCTGAACTTTCCGATCATCTGGCGGACGCTTTCAGGGATTTCCCAATTCCACTGAAGACCGGATGCGAAGCCGGATCCCCACCGGAGATTGTTCATGAAGGCTTCCAGTGCATCCGGTGTCACGCCCTTCGCCCTGATCGACTCCACCGTCTGGTATTTCCTGGAGCCGGAGGCAGGCATGGCCGTGGCGGAGGCCAGCGCCTTGAGTTCGCTGTCCGCGATCGCAGCCTCGATCACCTTGTCGATGTTGACAGCCTTTGACGAAAGCAGCAGCCCCTTGTCCCCGGCAATCCTGTAGCTCGTCTTGCTGGCTCTTTCGGTCAGTGCCGAGATGTTGTCAGTCGCCAGTTCCTGCAGGAGTTCGGCGACGACAGATCTGTACGGTTCCCGGATGCCGTCCCTGTTGGAGTTCAGAACTGTCCTCGACAGTTCGGTCTTGATCTCGAGGATGACCTGGACGTCAGGGGCGTTGATGCTCTCGTTGTACATCGAGGCACCGTCGACCCTGACGATCATCTTTCCCTTGTGAGCGGCCTTTGCCCCCTCGGACTGGTGAACGGTGGCGAATTCCACCTTCCCCTCCTCGGTGTCGGCGACGAGTGTCCGCTTCACTGGCCCCCTGCGCGCCTGCAGTCTGGTCTCCGCCTTGAAGTATTCCTCGGGCGTCTGTCCGTTGATCGTGACGCTCGCCGGAACCTGGCTTTCAGCAAGATATTCCTTCAGGCGCTTGGCCATGACCTCTTCGGTCGGCACCTTGTGCCAGCTCTTGGTCCGCACGTGGTCGAGATCCACCTCCACGCGGCAACCCTTGCGGCCGCCGTTCCTGATCGCGTCAACGATCAGGTCCACGTCGCGGTTCAGACCCTCGATCGTACTCATCGTGGCGTCGGAGAAAAGCTTGTCAAGTGCACGATCCAGCTCCTCGCGCGCCTCGCGCAGGGGAAACAGGACATACTGCGGGCCGTCGCCCATTACGAAGCTGTCACCGGTCAGGATCGAATAGCGCTTCTGCGAGAAGCAGGTCATCAGGCGGGCCCGCCCGAAGCCGCCGACGGAGCCTTCCTCCGTTCCCTTGGTCGACTTGCCGATGGCGAAGTACACGTCCTTCAGCGTTTCGGCGCTCATGCCCCGGCCGTCGTCATCGAAGACGATGCGGGTCACGCTGTCGTCGTTCTCGGCATCTAGGTTGAAGGATCCCCTGGCCTTCTCCGTCGAAATCGTGATCGCGATGTTCTTAGCACCCGCGTCGACGGAGTTCTGGAAGAACTCCCGCCAGAATGCGATCGTCCAGTCGCTGTAGAATGCGTCACGCTCGGAGCGGTAGAATTCCTTCGGTGTGCGGACTTCCTGCAGTTCCATGTCATGTCTCTCGGTCAAAC
>Ga0065721_10053186_pt1 | contig 10360 bp, 13 predicted proteins | sample Mesricmetagenome_FD_59108 | JGI IMG/M metagenome (GOLD analysis project Ga0065721, IMG submission 59108) | Mesophilic microbial community from rice straw/compost enrichment Sample: eDNA_1 v2 (version 2) | ecosystem: Engineered > Solid waste > Grass > Composting > Bioreactor | place: USA: Davis... | reverse complement strand
GGTCGCCTTCGAACCGTTCTTGATGCCGGACAGGATCGCCTGGACCTGCTTGGTGAAATCTTCGACGACCTTCGACTGGGCGGCCGTGTCAGTGGCGACCGAGACGTTGACAGGCTCCGCCGAAACGACGGACACCTTCACGTCCACGCCCGGGAACAGGTCCTCGAACGTGTTCGTCTTGCTGTTGACGACCTGCTCAGCGGCCGTACCCGCCCACAGGCGCACCTCCGCGTCCGAGCCCTGGGTGACGACAGCGCCACCAGAAGCCAGGTCGGTGGCGGTGTTGGCGAGCACGTCCGCTTCGGTGCCCTCGTAGATGGTGAACGAGGCGTCCGCTCCGGTGTCCTTTGCGGTGACCTGAAGGCGGAACTGGCCGCCACCGGCGGAGACGACCGCGGCCTTCACACCCGCGCCGGACTCGTTGATGGCCTTGGCGACGTCGGTGAGGGACGAGGAGGCGGGTGTGACTTCGGTGAGCGTCCCGTCAGCGGCCTTGATGGTCAGGGCAGACCCGGAGAACGACGACATGGCGGCCGAGACGACCGTGTGAGTGGTGGCGACCTTGTCCACGACGATGGACGCGTTCATCGGCTGGGCGCCAGCCTTGCCGGTGACAGTCACTGCCTGCGACGAGGAGGCAGCTGTCGTCTTGTCGAGCGCACCGAACCCGGCGAGTTTCTTCGCGGTCTCACCGACGCTCTTCACCGACGAGTTCAGGGACTGCAGCTGGGAGATGACGTACTGGCGGTCGGTCACCTTGTTCTGCAGCTGCGTCTTCGGGATCTCAGCGACCGCCATGAGCGCGTCGATGATGGCCTTGGTGTCAAGACCGGACGCCAGACCGTTCATGTTGATGCCAGCCACAGGGTGCTCCTTTCGCGAACGCACACGCGCTCACACAGTGCTATAGGCGGCGCGGCCGCCGGTCGTTAGCAGTCAGGCGGGGATTTTCCCGCCGATGGCCTGCTCGATGCGGTCGAAGAACTGCGCCCTGGTCGCCTGAGACACCTTCGAGTGCGGTCCGTCGGAGGACGGGGCGTAGAACTTCTCGATAGCGTCGCGGAGCAGCTTGACCGCCTCGGACCGCTGCTGGGACACGGCTGAGTGGGTGACCCCGAGTTCCTCGGCGATGTCCTTGACGGACTTTTCATCGAAGTAGACGCCCTTCACGATCGCCCGCATCCGCTCCGGGAGAGCGGAGATGGCGTGGAGCACCAGTTCGCGGCGCTCCCGCATCATCGCTGTCTCCTCCGGCAGAGCGAGAGTCATGGGGAGGTTGTGGGCGGGAGAGTCGTCGATGTTGACGACCTGCCGGTCCGCGTCCGCGAGGGTCTGGGTCACCTCGTCCACGGTCAGGCCGGTGGCTTCCGCGATCTCCTCCGGGGTGGCGGGGCGGCCAAGCTCAGACGTGAGAGAGTCCTGGGCGGCTGTGACCTCTTTGATGCGGGTACGGGTGGTGCGGGACGCCCAGTCCATCTCCCTCATCTCGTGGGCGATGCCCCAGATGATGCGGTTGCGGGCGAACGCGCCGAACGGGACGCCGAGGGTCGGGTCGAAGTCGTCTGCGGCCTTCACGAGCGCTTCACGGCCGGCTGCGGCAAGCTCCTCACGCTCGACGTGCGACGCACGCCCATGAGCCTCACGGGCCAGATGCCCGACGAGGGGGAGGTGTTCGACGATGAGCTTCTTGCGCTCAACGGGGTCAAGCATGTGGTGGGTACATCTCTCTGCCAACAGCGGCGCTGGAGCGCGCACACGTAAGGAACGGTCGAAACGCCTATGCGTGCGGAAGAAAAATCGACGGACTGATAACGCAGAGACACCCTGCGGCCTATAGACCTTGGCGAGCCGCCCGAACGGCTCTGCCCGAAGAACCGATGACGAAAGACGTAGAGGTGCCCGAGATGGGAGCCAGCGAGGTATCAGCGCTGCTGTGGCGAGAGCGAGAGCTTCTCGAGCTGCTGCTGTTCAAGCTCAGCGTCCAGCGCCTGGTGCTGGAAAACGGCCAGATGCGGTGGGTGGGACTGGCGTCCCGCGAGATCGAGCAGGTGCTCGGACTGCTGCGGGAGACCAGCCTCAGCCGCGACGTGGAGATGACCGCGCTCGCCCACGCATGGGGGAACCCGCAGGCTGTGAAGCTGAGCGACCTTGCCGCTGTCGCCCCGACCGAACCGTGGCGCGAGATCCTTCTCGACCACCGGGCGGCGCTGACAGCGCTGATGTCCGAGCTGTCGCAGGAGAAGACCAGCGCCGAGATGTACCTGCGTCAGGCGTCCCTGGCCGTCCAGGACACCCTCGCTTCGGTCACCAGCGGCACCGGCGAGTACACGAGCCACGGCGGGCAGGTCCAGTCGGACACGGCCCGCATCGTGGACCGAGAGATGTGAGTAGGAACCAATGTCAACATTCAGTGGCCTGAACGCCGCCTCGTCCGCCCTGTCGGCCGCACGCCTGGGCATGAACATCGCCGGGCAGAACATCGCCAACCAGGACACGGAAGGCTACACGCGTCAGCGCGTGGAGACCTCCGCGGCCGCGCCGCTGCGCGCGTCGGGACTGTTCGCAGCCGACAAGCGTGCCGGTGAAGGCGTCAACATCGACAAGATCAGCCGCCTCGGCGACAACGTCCTCGACGCCCGCGTGCGCGACACCCTTTCGGCGTCCGGATTCTGGTCCACGAAGGCGACCGCCTCCCTCAACGCCGAAGCCGTCCTCAAGGAGCCGACATCTGACGGCCTCGCCGCCCAGCTCGACCGGTTCTGGACTGGATGGCAGGACCTGGCCAACAACCCCGACTCCGCTGCCGCCGGCGCGGTCGTCCTCGCCGACGCGAAAGCGCTCGTGGGCAACATCGCCGACAGCTACAACGCGATCGCCGTGCAGTGGAAGGACGCCCGCGACACCGTCGATTCGGTCGTGTGGAAGGTCAACGCCGCCGCCGACAAGGTCGCCGCGCTCAACAACTCCATCCGCGACGCCCTCAACGCAGGACGCTCCGCCAACGAGCTCATCGACGAGCGGAACCTCGCCGCACAGCAGATCAGCCGCCTCGCCGGCGCGCTCGGCACAGTCGAAGCGGACGGCACGATGACCCTCCGCATCGACGGGAACGCCATCGTCTCCGGCATCGACTCCCGGCACCTGGTCGTCACCGGTCCCGGCGACATCGAAGCGGGCCTTCCGACGACCGTGAGCTGGTCGAACGGCATGGCCGCGAACGTCACCAGCGGTGAGCTCGGCGGCATCCTCGACGTCATCAGCCCGACCGGGGTTCTCGCCGGAATCGCGAACTCGTACAACGACGTCGCAACCGCCCTGACCACCGCTGTCAACGGCTTCCACAACGGCGGCACATCCTCCACGGGCGCTGTCACCGGCGACTTCTTCGGGGTGGCCGCCGGACCCGCAGCCCTCGCCCTGTCGGTCCTCCCCGAAGACATCGCAGGGCTTGCCACCGGCGCTGGCGGGGGAGTGTTCGACGGCTCGAACGCTGACCGCATCGCCCAGGAGGGCGCCAAGCTCGGCGGTCCTTCAGACCTGTGGACGAAGGCGGTCGCCAAGCTCGCCTCCACCACCGCGGCAGAGCTCTCCCGCGCCTCCCAGGCGGAGACCTCCGCTGTCGCCGCCGTCAACGTCCAGCAGTCGATCGCCGGCGTGGACGGGGACGAGGAGACCGTGAGCCTCCTCAAGCACCAGACGGCCTACAACGCCGCCGCTCGTGTCCTCACCGCCATCGATGAGGCCCTCGACGTCCTCATCAACAAGACCGGCCTCGTCGGCCGCTGACCCGGAGCCTGAACCATGATCACTCGCGTCACATCCCAGATGATGACCGCCGCCTCCCTGCGGAACCTGCAGGGCGGGCTGGCGGGCATGGCGAACCTGCAGCAGAAGGCCGCGTCCCAGCGGGCGTTCACCAGCCCGTCCGAGGACCCGGCCGCCGCGACAGCGACCATGAAGTTGCACTCAGCCATCCAGCGCAACGACCAGTACGCCCGGAACGTGGACGACGGCATGGCCTGGACGGTGACCGCCGACAACGCCATCTCCGCCTCCCACGACCTGCTCACCCGCGCCCGCGACCTCACCTTGCAGGGCGCGAACGAAGGCGCGATGGACGAGCTGTCCCGCGAAGCGATCGCCGTGGAACTGGAAAGCCTCCGAGACGAACTGCTGACCCTCGCCAACACCAAGTACCTCGGCCGGTCCGTGTTCGCCGGCACCACCGACGGGCAGGCGTTCACCTCCGGCACATACACCCACAACGGGATCCCCGGCGGCGCCGTGGAACGCCGCGTCGCGGACAACCTCACCATCCGTGTCGACGTGGACGGGTCCGAGGTGTTCGGCTCGGGCGCTTCCAGCGTGTTCGCCACCATCGACAACATCGTCGCGGACCTGCGCGCCGGAGTGAACGTCGGAGCCCGCGTCGGCGAGATCGACACCCACCGCACCGCGATGCTCGGCGTCCAGGGCCGTACCGGTGTCGCCCAGGCCCAGCTGGAGCGCTACGCCTCGTCCCTCATGGCCGACAACGTGGAGCTCGAATCCCGCCGCACCGAAGTCGAAGACGTCGACGCTGCCGAGGTGCTCCTGGAACTGAACGCCAAGAACCTCGTCTACGAGATGAGCCTGTCCGTCGCCGCCAAGGCCCTGCCTAAGTCCCTCATGGAGTACATCTGATGACCGTCCAGTTCACCACCCCGCTGCCGGGCCTTGCCCCGCACACCGACTACACCCTCAACCCGGTCGCTGACGCCGAGCACCTGTTCACCCTGCAGGCGCTCGCCGACGAGAACGTCCGGCTGTTCCTCGTAGACCCGTCCGTCGTCCCCGGCTACACGCCGGCGCTGACCGACGAGCAGGTCGCCAAGCTCGGGCTCGAGCGCGCCGAAGACGCGCACGTGCTCGTCGTGGCCCGGATGACGGAGGAGGGGATCGGTGTGAACCTCCTCGCCCCCGTCGTCGTCAACGGAGCCACAGGGGTCGCCGAACAGGTGATCCTCGACGGTCAGGGTTACCCGGCCCTGGCCCACCTGGCGTAACGCCCGCACGCCAGCACACGACAAGAACGCCCCCGCCAATCCAAGGCGGGGGCGTTCTGGTTTCTCCAGATGAGGGATCAAAAATCGGGCAGCCGCCGCGCACATGATCAGCATGAGCGAGACAGCGAAGACTCCCACCGGCTGGGACGAGAGCAAGCACCCCCGCGCCATCGGCGGCACGTTCCGCGAGGTCCCGAAGGGCGCCCCGTACCGCGGCAGCCTGCACACGTCGCAGTCCCGCTTTCCGGGGGAGATGACCGACTCCATCAACGAGGCCTACCCTGTCCCGCAGGCCAACAACCTCGAGCAGGTGTCCGTGGTCGTCGAAGCTGTCGGCGCTGACGTCAACACCGCCTCCTCGATGGCGCTGGCTCTGGGCCTGGACGAGCGGCAGGGGAACTACTACCTGTCGGCCGCCGGCTACCTGGGCCTGGTCGAGTCGGAGTCCGACTCGGAGACCGGCCTTGCCACATGGAGCCTGACCGCTCTCGGCCAGGAAGCCATCGCCTCGGACGACGACGAGCGGGCCATGCTCATCGCAGAGCTCGCCGCCTCCACCCCCGCTGTCGCCGCGTTCCGCGAGGGTGGCATGGACGCTGCCACCAACGCGATCGCCGAGGCCGCATCCCTGAGCGATGAGACCATCGCTCGCCGTGCCGCGTGCGCGTCGTCGTGGGCGCAGACCATCGACGCTGCCGACTACCTCGGCCGTGAAGCGAACGTCATCTCCATCGCCCGTGACCGGTTCCCCGAAGCGATCGCCGCTGCCCGTGCGGAGCGGACCGAAGCGCTGACGGCCCGCAAGGTCGCCGAGCCGAAGTTCTGCGACAACTGCTTCACGCAGCTGCCGGTCACCGGGATCTGCACCTCGCTGGCCTGCTGCTGACCCGAAAACGGGGCCGTACTGCGCATATAGCAGGCATGGAACTTCACGACGCCCAGGCGCTGGCCCTCCGCCTCATGACTGAGCACGGCCTCACCGACGACGGCTGGACGTTCACGTTCGACAAGGCAACCAGCCGGATGGGGGTGTGCAAGTTCGGCCCGAAGCGCATCAGCCTCAGCCGCCACTACACCGAGCATGCGACCGTGGAGCAGGTCACCGACACCATCCTTCACGAAATCGCTCACGCGCTCGTCGGCCCGTACGACTCCCGCGGCAAGCGCATCGGCCACGGCTGGCAGTGGAAGGTGAAAGCCCGCGCGCTGGGGGCGACCCCGAAAGCGTGCGGACGCAACCCGTACCTGGAAAGCGCCGAGGTCGTCAGTAAGAAGCTCGCCGCTGCCGCAGACCAGACCGTGTACCGCATCGCTCACCACCGGTTCGCTGGGAAGACGTACCGCCTCATCCGCGAGAACAAGAAGACCGTCACTCTCCTCGGCGAGGACGGTAGGGAGGTCCGGGTCTCCCGCGGCTACTTGTACAAGGACGGGGAGCCGGCGCCGACGGCGAAGCAGATGCGTGAAACCGCGCAGGCCGAGCTGGAACGCGCCGCCCGCGAGGAGATCAAGGGCAAACCCATCGTCCGGGTCAACCACCCTGCCTACAAGGACCGCCGGTTCGCGCTCGTCAAGCGCGGCACCGCCCGCACCCGCGCCATCGTGGTGGACATCGAGAACTTCAAGCGACTGTCGGTTGCTGCGTTCTACATCCAGCCGGAGACCGCCGCGCAGCGGATGAAGGTGTCGGCATGAGCGACGCGCCCTGCGACAGCCGCTACTCGGTCGGGCAGAACCTCACCCTCGAATGCGACCTGCACCAGAGGACGTTCAACGGGTTCCTTCACTCCGCCTCCCACGGCGGGATCCGGTGGACGTGGGACACCCGGGAAGAAGATTCCCGCGAAGTGTGACCGAACGCGCGACCAGCCGCGTACATGAAGGTCATGACTACAACGATCCGCCGTGGCACGTCCGGCAAGGGCAACCGCGGTTCCTTCCTCGGTCGTCCCGACCGCCTCGACCCTGAGGTGTCCTTCGACGCCAACGGCGACTTCGACATGGCTTCCTTCATGATTGAGCCCCCGGCCACCCCTGAGCCGTTCGCGGCTTTCCAGCCGGTCATCTACACCGACATCGACGGCAACGACGTCGCGGCTACCGTCATCAGTGAGTACCCCGACTACCCGGGCTGGCTCGTCCTGGACAAGCGAGAGGCCGGCACCATCGGGGACACCGAGGGCGTCAAGTTCAACGTTGAGGCACGCTACGTCCGCCCCGACGACACCGTCAGCATGGACGCCATCCGCCGGCAGACTGCCGCGTACGAGGCTGTCACCGAGTTCCTGGACGAGGTCGCAAAGCGCGGCGAGGAGGGTAACGAAGGGCTGAACCGCTACACCGCAGCCCTCGAAGCCCGCGACCGCATTCAGGGCACCCGCGCCCGTAACGACTTCGACCGCGCGCAGAACGCCGCGCATCGCGAGCTGATGCGTCTGGCTGACAGCGACATCCTCTCCCGCGACGTGCTCGCCCTCTTCGAGTTCGAGGACCAGGACACCGTCGCGGCGTTCCGCGACGCGTATGCCGTGATCGGCTACGAGGGTGCCACCGCGATGCAGAGCGTCGTGTACGCCAAGGCCCTCGAGCAGTACCGCGGCTGGGTGGACGAGGACGTCCTCGAAGACGTCGCCTTCATCTACGACGAGGCGGAGGAGCTCGAAGCGATGCGTCTGTCCTCGCTCGGCTCGCACGGCGGCGTGGACGACAAGGTCAGCAAGCTGTCCCTGGACGAGTGCATTGAGGAGTTCGGCGGCCACGTCAAGCGCCAGTCGAAGACCCGCGCCGCCGCATACGAGAAGGCACGCGCGAACATCGACAAGGCTTTCGAGGCGCTCTACGACGCAGGGCTTTTCAACATGGACCAGCAGGACTGGTACGACATCCGCAAGTTCGAGGTCGGCCGTGGCGAGCACGGCGACAGCCCCGCCGCGGGCCTGGTCCGCGCCGCCGGTCAGGCCGCCATCCTCCGCCACTTCCAGAAGCTCGCGAAGGTCTCCGACAAGCAGCTCGACATCGTCGAGGGTGAGTTCGAGGCCGCCTACACGGCCTGGGAGAAGAAGCAGACGGCGAAGGCGGCCGCAGCGTGACCGCCCAGACCCACCACCCCATCACCGGACAGTGGCAGCCAGTGCTGAACCCCGCCGAGGTCGCCCTCACCGTCGAACCGGACATTGAGGGTCTGCGGGCGACCATCCAGGACTTCCTGGAAGGGTCCCTGCCGGGATTCGGGTTCGCCGTCCCGGACACCGACATCGAGAAGGCCGTCGACCGACTGGTCGCCGCCTTGGAGGACACCCACGTCGCCTGACGACCGTGGCTCGCGCATAGGCGCACTGAGAGGCCGAGGGACTCACCGAGACCCTCGGCTTTTCTCATCCCATCACGTCACGAAACCGGTGCTCGCCGCGCACATGAGAGATATGCCGATCACAACGTTCGACCCAGCACTTCACCCCACCGACCCGACCACACACCAGTTCGTGGAGGTCAAGAAGAGCGCCCCCGCCCCGGGTGTCCTGAACGTGGAGGCCGCCACCGTCCCGTACGTCATCGACGACGCCGAACTCGCCGACGCGGACCGTGAAGCGGCCCGCATCGAAGCCCGCATCGCTGGGGCGCAGGAAGCCAAGGACGAGGGCATGGACATCGACGTGCTCGACTACGCCGGTGAAGTCTCCCCGCGTGCCGCGCAGCTGTTCGCCCAGTCGATCCTGAACCTCCACAGCGGCGACATCGAGGAGGACTACCCGAACCTCGTCGAGTTCGCAGAATCCCCGTCGTCGGTCCCCGAGGGCATGCCCACCGAGCAGCTCGACGCCCTCCACACCGAGATCCACGACATCCGCCAGGCCCACTACTGGAACGTCGGCCCGAAGATCCGTCAGCGGTTCGACCTGCTGTTCACCTACGCCCTCAACGGCCCAGCCGACTGACCCCGCTGACTCCGAACGCCGGTCCATCCCGGGCCGGCGTTCACTCACCCCACCCAACAGATAGGAAACACCATGACCGACACGAAACCCGCCCTCCCCAAGGCGACCGAGGTGACCATGTGGAAGAAGCCCGCCTGCGTGCAGTGCATGGGCGCGACCCTCCACTTCAAGAGCAAGAAGATCACCCCCGCCATCAAGGAACTGTTCGACGAGGCGAACGCCGACGCGCTCGCCGCGTTCAAAGCCAACGGCATCATGCAGGCCCCCATCCTCCAGTTCCCCGACGTCTACGACGGTGACGAGCTCGTCTTCGAGGCGCAGACAGTCACCGGCAACCGTGTCGACGTCATCGACGACTACGCCGCCGCCATCGCCAAGGTCGCAGCCCGCGCAGAGGAGCGCGAGCTGGCCCTGGTCTGACACAGCGACCCACGCGAAAGGCCCCGGCATCATGCCGGGGCCTTTGTCGTGTCACGCGCATAGAGACCCTGTCGCCCCACGACGACACATGAACAGCACACTCACCCAGGAGTCACACCTTGCCCGTCAACACGATCGCCTCGGTCCTCGAGTCGAACACCGAATTGGACATCGACCCGCACACCGGCGGGGTTCCCCTCGCCGAAGGCATGGACATCATCATCGCCGGCGGCCCCCTCGGCGGCCGCAGCGGGCTCATCACCGCCATCGAGCCCACCGACCACGGAAACATGCTGTCGCTGCTGGTGCGGTCCTGCGGCGGCACGTACACAGACGCGTTCATGCCTGAGTGCCAGGTCATCCGCCTCAACCGTTCGACGGTGATCTGATGGCCGACAACCTCACCCGCTGGTCCGTCGCCCTCCTCGGGGGCGCGCTCGCATTCTGCGGCATTGTTGGTTCGTTCACAATGGCGACCGCAGACGAGCGCGCACAGAACTTCCACCAGGCGATCACCGCATTCGACGACGACGAGCGCCTGGACGCGAAGCTCGAACTGGACACCTACGACATCAAGGCGTTCGGCCGTTACGGGCAGATGGCACAGGACTCCGAGCTCGACTACGAGAACTCCTGCCAGGGCGCAGACAACGTCGCCCACGTCTGCCAGGTGGACATCAACGGGGTGAACGTCCTCGACCTCACCGGCGCCAGCGCAGAGTTCTACCCGTCCGGCCACGCCGTCATCACCGGCGTCTACAAGTCCGACTACGACGACCTCATCGACGGTGCCAGCACTGTCACCGCCGACGCGACGTTCGGCAAGCAGGTCGTCACCCGCGAAGGCCACGACCGGTACACCCTGACCCGTGTGCAGCACTCCGCCGCCGTCGAATCAGGCTGGTGGGCTCAGGTGATGCGGACCACGCCCGCGCAGGCAGTGTGGATCGCAGGGCTCGC
>Ga0065721_10053185_pt1 | contig 10361 bp, 5 predicted proteins | sample Mesricmetagenome_FD_59108 | JGI IMG/M metagenome (GOLD analysis project Ga0065721, IMG submission 59108) | Mesophilic microbial community from rice straw/compost enrichment Sample: eDNA_1 v2 (version 2) | ecosystem: Engineered > Solid waste > Grass > Composting > Bioreactor | place: USA: Davis... | reverse complement strand
GGCCTGATACAGGAGAACATTGGTATCAATGACACTGATACTCAAATTGCCATTGCCCGTCATTGCACCGGAAAAGGAGACGGTGGAGGAGATATTGTTGCCTTGAGCCACTATGGCAGAGCTGCTGGTGACCGCGACGTCCTGGTTGAATACTGTGTTGCCGCTGTTGTTGATTTCCAAAGTACCGCCGGCGAGCCTGAGATTACCGCTGCCAATCATGTCGGCTGAGGCAATGGCAGTTGTACCGTTGACCTGGCCAAAGCTCCAGCTGGTAGCACTGTTGCCAGAGTTGGTCAGGTTGAGCTTGCCACCGCCGTTTTTAAGGATCTCACCGGTACCACTGATCAGACCCGACAGGGTGGTTTCTAGACCAAGGTCGATTTGGATGAAGCCGGAGTCGCTGGTCACATTAATGTTGTTATCGATGGTCTTGCCGGGGGCATTGACCGAGAAGGTACCGCCGTTGAGCTCCAGGATACCGGTACCGAGATTCTCATCCCCACCTACGGCCAGCATGCCTTCCGCAATCGAGGTTACACCTGTATGGAGACTGATACCGCTCAGGGTCAGGATGCCGGATAAGCCGGTTTTATTCACTTGGCCACTACCGGAGAAAACACCTGAAGCGGTCCAGTCGACATCAGCGTGCAGTGTGCCGCCGCCGTTGCCGAAAGACATGGCGTTATCGATAACTGTACCGCCGGTGGAAACCCTGAGGGTGCCGCCGTCGAACTGCAAAGCGCCACTGCTTAACGCGTTATCGTCACCAACGGCCAGTATGCCGCCGTTAATCGCTATAGCACCTGAGAAACTGGCTTCGTTGTTGGTGTTGGTCAGCGTCAGGGTGCCAGTGCCAACCTTGGTCAGGCTGGCGGTTCCCACCAGATTGGAACCCAGAGTGACATCGGCTGCGCCCGTGTTAATCGTCAAAGCACCATCGAGAATCAGCGCACTACCGGTTATGGTGAGCCCATTCGCACCACTGAGATTCAGTGCATCTCCCGCACCACTGGTCACGCCGGCGCCGAAAGTAACGGTGGCGTTATCTGGCAATACCACATAAATGCTATCCGCACTTGCCTGGGCAAGACTGCGGTCCAGTGCTTCGCGCAAGCTGAAGCCATCGCTGGCATCGCCATCCATATCGTCATCCACCTTGGTAACGTAGATCACTGAACTGATGAGCATTACATCGGTATTCGTTGTTCTTCCGCCACTGTCAATCAGGGCGAAGCGAATGGTGGCGTTGCCGTAAGGGGTATCGTTGCCGTAGGTGATGTTACGGATTAACTGCTCAACGAAATCGGTAGTGACATCAGCGTCGGTGCCTGTGAAATTGATGGTCAATACACCGTCTTCATTCGTGAAGGTGGCAAAGGTCAGCCCCGAAAACTTGAGGCTATTGCCGTCGACTTCGATAGCCATGCCCACATCAAAACCGAAGCTGTCATTGGCTGTGGGGTCAGCCACACCGCCGAAGGTGCGTTGTACCACCAGGCTGCCACCATTCCAGTTGTCAACATCATCTTCCACATCGGTAACCTCCGCATCGCCACTGTTATCCAGCAATACAGTGGTACCTGCGGTGTATGCGATAGAGCCGCCGAGATTGTTGACAACCGGAGCGTTGTTGATGGGACCAATGAGGGTGAAGTCATTGCCATCGCCACCGGTGTAATTGGCAGTTAATTTTGAACCGTTACCGCCCGCGGTGATAGTGTCTGACTGGGCCAGGCCAGCAAAGATGCCGGAAATGTCATCCACACCATCATTGTCGATGATGGTGTATTCATCGCCATTGTCTGAAACATAACTATGGGTGGGAGCCAGTATGGCATCGGACACATTGACACCACCGGACACCACCATTTGATCGTAATCATCACCCGCATCTGTGCCGTTGATCTGAACAGCCAGGGTACTGCCGGATTGCATATCCAGTCCGCCGTTAATGGTCAGCTTACCTATGCCCCCATTAACACCACTGACACCGGGAGCCAGGGTTCCACCGTTTTGCACGGTGACTATATTGCCCACTGTGCCAGTGCCGCCCAGGGTAGCGCCACCGGCAACATTGGTTGCGTTGACAATACTGCCTGTGACCAACAGGGTGCCCTCAGATACCGTCAAAGCGCCGGTAGCTGTGTTGGTAGCAGAGAGCGTCAAGACGCCGGCGCCTTTTTTGTTCAGGATGTTGTTGCCGCTGATGGCACCTGACCAGGTGAGGTCCGATGCTACTTGCAGGGTAGCCGAACCCGTGAGTGCCATATTGTTATCGATAGTGCCGCTGCCGGTTACGGCCAAAGTACTGCTCGCCATACCGAGATTGATGACACCTACGCCGAGATTGGTGTCATCCACGATACTCAACGCGCCCCCATTAATATGGGTCGAACCTGTATAGGTATTGGTGCCCGTCAATGTCAGTGTGTAGATACCCGCCTTGGTGAGATCGAAATTACCGCCGATAGAACCCGAAATAGTGGCATTGGCTGCTGCGTTGATGGTGGCGTTACCGGTCAAGGTGATGGCATTGTCTATGGTGGCGTCGTCGCCAGTGATCGACAAAGCGGTTGCACCCGCGAGGCTCACAGTTCCACCGCCGAGATTGCTGTCACTGGCGATACTGAGAGTACCTGCGCTTACAGTGGTGTCGGTGTAGGAATTCTCACCGGACAAAGTCAGCGTAGAACCGCCAGACTTGGTCAAATGGTAGAGGCCGCTGATATTTCCGGAGACAGTGGCATTTGCGGAGTTGCTGATGGTGGCGTTGCCGCTCAGCACTATGCCGTTAGTAATATCCGTAACGCCTGTCACTTCGAGTGTGGTACCCGCAGCCAGCAGTATATTGCCATCACCAAGGGCGGTACTGGCGCCAATACTCAGGATACCGGCGCTGACACTGGTGGTTCCTGTATAGGTGTTGTTGCCCGAAAGCGTTAATTTGGCGGTACCGGCTTTTATCAGGTTGTCGCCGCCGATGATGCCGGAAATGGTCGCATCGGCAGAAACGCTGATGGTGGCCGTGTCCGTAATGGCGATGGCATTGTCGATGGTGGTGTTGCCTATGATCGCCAGAGTGGCGTCTGGTGAAGCAAGTATAACAGCGCCACTGCCGAGACCGGCGTCACTGGCAATAGACAAGGTTCCGCCTGTGACTACAGTGTTGCCGTTATAGGTGTTGTTTATACCAGTGACTGTCATGGTACCAGTGCCCTGTTTCCACAGGTTGCCGGAGCCGGAAATAACGCCGAGAACATCCGTGCTGGTGTTATTGCCACCAGCGGTCAGGGTGTAGCCTCCAACACCAAGATCCAGCGTGGCACTTGTGGTGGTCATGGTGAGGCTGCCGACAGTCTGGTCGGAGAGGAGCGTGACCTTGCTGCTGTCCTGTATGAGCAAGGCGCTGTTGGCGGAGACAGAAGCGTCACCATCGAGCCGCACCCAGCCGTAATTGGTGGTGGTGGTGTTGCCGCTATAGCTATTGGTGCCCGAGAGCGTCAGCGAATAGCCCGCGTTGATAGGCTGGGTGATCGTCAGTCCACCCGTGCCGCTGATATTGCCGAAGAAGGTGGTATTGTCCGTCTGGATTGTGGTCAGAACACTGCTGCCCAGGTCGATATCTCCCGCACCGGAAAGATTGCCAATGGTTGCGTTACTGGTAAGTGCCAGGGTTGCGCCCGCAGCAACGGAAACGTTGCTATTGGTCGAGATGGTACCCGCACCACTGACGGTGAGTGTACCGGCAGAAATGGTCGTAGCACCGCTGAAGCTATTATTGCCCGACAGTGCCAGGTTACCAGCCCCTGTCTTGGTAATGGTGCCTGGACCTTGGATGGCGTTGGTTATAGTGGCCGTGTCACCCGCACCATTGATGAAAGTCTGTGTAGTACCCATACCCAGGGCGATGGGGTCGCCGCTCAGGGTGATACCGCTGGTGGCATCCATATCAAAGGTAAGGCTTTCATTGATGTTAATGGTCGGGGCGTTGATGCCCAGCGTCAAACCGGCCAGCGAGCTGGAAAAGACAATGGTCTGGTTGCCTGTCAAATCCGCTGCTGCAATAGCCACCGCTTCGCGGAAGTTCACACCATCGCTGACATCCATGACCGTAGTGTCAGTGGCAGAGGTGACGTAAATGGTGTCGCTGGTGACTGTGACATTAGCATTGGCGGAACCGCCATCACCATCACTCAAAGTAAAACGAATCACTGTATCGCCGGTTGGCACGTCGTTGCGGTACTGGATGCCGCGCATAACACTTTGAACCAGAGTGGCATCGGCATTGGCATTGAAACTAATGGACAATACGCCATTGGCATTGGTAAAAGCCCCGAAGGTGGTTGCACCGTCTTGCAAATTGGCGCCACTAACGGTGAAACCCGATTGGTTAAATTGAAATAGATCTGCCGCGAGTGGTGTATTCACATCACTGACAACACGCTGTACGGTCAGGGTGGCATTGTTCCAGGTAGCTATATCCAGTTCAGCATCCGAGACTGTTGTATTGTCTCCTGCATCGAGAGTTCTCCATCCACCAACACCGGCCCAGCTAACGGTGTCGCCGTTGAGGTTGTTGATGATGGGATTGGTATTGGTAGGCAGAACCACCACCGACGCTGTGCGGTTGGTGCTTCCCATATCGTCATTCACACTGACGGTGACACTGCGGACTCCATCGGTGTAATCGCCGTTGACATTGTTGTACTGCACCAGCGCCAATATGGTTTCGTAGTTGGCCAGTGTGGCGACGCCTGACAAGGTCATAGAGGTGGTGCCTGAACCAGAGACCACTATGCCGTAGCTGGCCGCTGTTGAAATCTGCCCGGCAGTGAGCGACAGGGTTTCATCCCCCGCATCCAGAATACCGGTCAGGCTGAGGGTTGCACCGCTGACCTGGGTATCCCCATCGGATTGCGAAATATCAATATTAGGCATGATCGTCACAGCCGAGCCGGAGAACTCCACGGAGCTGTCATTGCCTGCTGCTGTCGTATCCAGGTCAACCACCGGGGCGGAGGCGTAAAGCACCTCATAAGCCCCAATATCAACACCGCCACCGCGCGGACGTTCAAAGCCCCGGATGTCTGTTGCCGGGGCGCCAGCCGCAGTGCCCTGGTTTATGGCATTGGCGGCGGTAGAGGCGAGGCGATAATCGCGGTTGTCGGGGTTGTCGGGGTTGACGAAGTCGACCGTGGTATCGATCAGGTTGGTGGTGCTGGTGTAAGTAGTAGTAGTTCCAACGCTTATGTTCTTGTCGCTGACGCCATCCACAGTATTGCCAGTAATAACGGTGTTCTGGATGGTAACTGCACCTGCTGTGACCCAGCCAATTGCTCCCCCAATAGCCCCGGTATTGGAATTGGTGAGGCTGTTATTGGCGATGGTCGAGTTGATGATGGAAACATTGGCGCTGGCTTCACTGATAAATACTGCCCCTCCAGCTACAGAGCCAATCGTTCCATTGTTACCGGTGTTATTCACCACAACTACATTTTCCATTAGATGAGTGGCCGAGCCGGTAGTCGGTCCAATGAAGCGAATGAGAGACCCGAGGGCGGTGGCGCCAGCGACACTGGCGTTATTGTCATAAAACAGGGAGTTGCGGATGGTGAGATCCGACCCGGCTGTAGTGGAGCTATTAATGATGGTGCCAGCGTTATCACGGAAAGTGCTGTTTTCAATGACCGCACTGCCTCCATTTGTGCGTACAAACCCCGTGGCGCTGGTATTACCGGAAAAGTGACGAACATCCAGATTGCGCAGGGTCAAATTGTTGGAAGTAATATTGAAGCCGGATGCATCCGAGTTGGGAGCATCGCGCACCCCATCATTATCCACATCACCACTCAGGATCACATCAGCCACACCATCGCCGTTGATATCGCCATCAATCGTGATATTGCTGGTAACCGAGAGCGCTGTGGCGGACGACCAGCGGATGGTCTGTCCGGAAAGGCTGCTATGGAAAACGATAATATCGCTGCCGCTACCTGCGGCGGAGCCATCAACTGAGATATCGTCATTGGCGGCCTGGATGGCTTCTGCCAGTGATACCTGCCCATTAGTGGAGAGGAGTGAGGCATCATTAGAAGTAACCATAATGGTCGCTGCCGATGCAATTGGGCTTAAAGCAATCAATAGACCTTCCAAGAATCTGCGGCCGACGATTCGAAATACTTTCTTTTTTGAAAATTGACTCAAATAGTCGAACATCTGCTCTCCTTCGAACCCTTATTGAATTGCTTTTAACAGGCGTAACTCGACACCCGAGATCAATTGAACAAAAAGCAGGATCACCAGGAATGGTTACCCCGCTTAATTACGTAACAAAATTAATTTCGCGAAGGATATACTCCCTCAAGAGCAATAATAAAATTGATCCCAATATAGGGATTTCTAATCCCTACCGGTTGACTCCCACCAGCCGCAGCAACAGATCCGGTAACAGCAGCATTAAATGGCTCCAAAGTGGTGGTAGCCGGACCGGGACCATATATATCCACCTCGGCGCCACTACCTGTATTCTCATTTGCTGTAGAAAGAATGCTTGTAGCTGATGGTGTTTTGGAAACCGCAGGTTCAGTCGTCACTGGAATTGCAACGGATGCAGTAGCACCACTCATCGCATGTGTATGCATCGGCATTTGAGTCTGAGTGAGAGTGACGTTTTCAGTACCGGCCATTTCGCCTTCTGTTATAGGGCTCAAACCCGGCCCCTGCCCGATTCCCACCGGGCTACGCCCTCTGAGATCAGGCAAACCGAACGTAGTTTGGCCATTACCGCCATACATAGTACCCAGCAATGAGAACAACGCGGTATTTTGCTGGATGGACAATAATTGCCCCTGACAAAACGCCCATCCACGGGGAGCGAAATTGCCACCAAACATACGTATCTCGCCAATATAGGGGTCTGACATAAAATTTCCTCTATTTGTAGTCAAATTAAGCTCATATGAGCGTCTTGCAATCCAATTGCCTGCAGTAGAAATCCTTTTTCAATCAGTACTAACGCACGCCCGACCATTCTGCATTTTCCGGCGTCGCCAACTTTTGGCCCGCCTCCCACGCCATAAAATCATGGCTGCCGGATGTGCCGACCAACTCAAATCCCAAAGTGTCATAGAGCTTTCTTGCCCGCCAGTTTTGCCGGTCGACCGAGAGCTGAACCTGCTTGTCATGCTCGCTCGCCATGGCTTGCAGCCAGCGCAACAGTGTGCGGCCATGCCCCTTGCTCCTATGCTCAGGCAACAGGGCTATATCCAAAACGTGCAAGTGCCCATCGTCCTCATATAGCTTCAGATTGCCGATGGATTCCTGCTGCTGGAGGATCAGAAAATCTAAATAGCCGGGAAATCTGCGGGCGTAATCGCTGCGTTGCAGGTCGTATTGCTGTTGCACCAACACATCGATGAATTCGGCGGGCATGGGGATTTGCTCCGGATGCGGGCGGCAGGAGCGGAACAATTGCAGCAGGAAGGACTTGCCTTGGGAATCCACCTTGCGCAGACGCAAGTCACCCAGATGGGTCGGTTGTTGGTTGTTTTGCAGCCACCTGCCTATTGTGGCTGCACCAGCATCTGTGTCCGCATTCATGCTCCCCCCTCCAAAATAATGATCTACAGCAGCGCTCAAATTAGCATCCGTCCTGAGTGCAGAAATCCTGCATCGTTTTAGTTATGGATTTACTATAGACGTCCTTCCAGGTACTGCCGGACGCCGGCCAGCTTTTGGCACCGAAATAATGGATATAACTTGCGCCAGAAGTGACATAGGCAAATTTGTTGGATCTTTTACGTTATTTAGAAGGATTCTGAATTAACTGCAGATAGAGCGGCTGAAGGTTGCGGGTGATCTCCCCTATCGCACAATCTGGCAGACGCTGCCGCTTCTCTTCCCCATCCACCTGAAAAGGCATCTGGGGAAACTTGGCATTCCGGGTCAGCTTCTCCCGCAGCAGAGATTGCTGATGAGGCTGTACCTCTATGCCAAAGTGGGCGCAGATTTCCATCAATACGGATTCGCCGAGTTCGCGGTAATCGCAAAAGAACACTCCGTTGTCTCTCTGCACCTTAAGCATTTTGGTCATCAATCCCTTCAGCACCCGGATGCGATGGGACAAAAGATCTGCACACCGTCCAGCATCCAAAACATCCTGCACATGGGCCAATGACGGGTCGCCGCTCATATGTCGGCCGGGGCTTTTGTGGTGGGAGGCCAGAATTTCAACCGGGTCCCGGGCCAGAAGCAATACAGGCACCTGGGGCCAGATCTCCCCGATCAGTTCCCAATGAAAAATGTCCCAGGCATTCCATTTCACAACCGCGCTGGGCTGCTCCGGCGACGGCCGACTTTGCAAATACACACATGCACTCAACAGTGCTTTTTTATTTTCCCGACTGATGTCCTTGGCCAACAGAATCTCCGTCAACAGCGGCGACTCAGACAACACGGAGCATTGTTCCAACTGGGCCAAACAACCCGACACCAGAGTGGAACCGCAGCGCGACAGATGAAAAATAAAACCCGATGGATCAGGCAATCCCGGCAATTGCTCCGCGTATTGCAAAATCCCTTTCAGAGATGTGCGAGGTGATACGAATGTATTTATCAAATCATGGCGGCAGTGAGAAATATATTCATCATAAAACGGTTGCACCGCCCTGCCCTGCGGCAAACACCAACTGACTTCATGCGTGCGCGCATGAAAGGCATAGGGAATCCAACCTTGTGCCAGAACCTCCACAGGAACCAGATCCGCCCGACAATTCGCAGCGGACAACCATGCAATATCGACACTTTCCGATTGCGGTTCATATAAAGAATATTGCCGGACGAGTTCCATGAACTCACTCAAATTGCAACAGGACGCCATGGGCGAAAATGGAGTCACCACCTGCAGCAGACGGCGGTAGGACTGTCGCAAAGTTTCAGCGCCACTCATGCGGGATCGACGGATGCAGTTATAAAGTTCAGGTCGGCCCTTCCAGCAACCGCTGAGCGCAACCACTCATTCACTTCACAATCCACTACCAGATGAATCCGCTCTTCCGGACTGGCATTGATCACCGAGTGCTCCTCGCTGGCATCCATATACCAAAGCTCGCCCAGCCCCATGGGCACCTGCTTTCCGCCTACCCGAAACATCACCCGGGGATCCGTGCGCAATGGCAGATGCAGGCGGGCTTCGCCGGATTCCCAGGCGATATCCACGTCCCTGTGGGGTTTGATCTGCGCACCAGGCCCCAAGCGCATAAGCCTGGCGGACTTAAGGTGGGTGGGAATGGATTTCAGCAGCGCTTGCAAACAGGGCGCGGCTTCCAACACCGGAAGCTCGCGCCAATCACCACCGCCATCGTGCGCAAAGCCCTGCAATATAGGGTGCGCCTTATGATGAATTTCCAAGCTGCGCAACGGCAGAACTTGCCAGTCGCCCTGGTAATCCCGGTGATTCACATGGGCGACCCACGGCAAGGCGCTCAGGTGCTCCAATTCCTGCAGGAGCGCAGACGATATAGCGTATTCCTGTAGACGGGCCGCAATGACTGGGGAGGAAAGGGTAAGGCGAGCGGAATTCAAACCCATACATAGCCTTCTTATGCTTATTCACTCATTAACCCTAGAACAGATGGAGTGAATTACCAAACGAACAAAATTCACCCAATCCGAGCATTCGTTAGGCGGGGGAGTCCTCCAAAGTTGCTGCAGGCAATCGCCAGTTCACAAAATTTGGGTAGAATCCAGCTCCGCACGTGTAACGATTGACCCTACCCCGAGTCTATAGCGGCGTTGTCTGGTGACTGACGCGCTTGCGCAGGACCGCAACCCAACCACCCCTCAAGGGGAGTTCACAAACAACGAGGAATTTTTATGAAACCGACCTTAATCACTTCTCTAGCTCTGGGCTCTGTTCTGGCAATGGGTTCCGCCACACTCAGCGCAGCTGAAAATCCTTTCGGCGCCATGACCCTCAAACAGGGCTATCAACTGGCGGGCGACCACGGAAAACACGGTGAAGGAAAATGTGGCGAAGGCAAGTGCGGTGAGAAAAAAACTGACGGCAAATGCGGCGAAGGAAAATGCGGCGAGAAAAAAGGCGAAGGGAAATGTGGTGAGAAAAAAGGCGACGGTAAGTGTGGCGAAGGCAAGTGCGGTGAGAAAAAAGGCGTCTGATTTAGATCTTTATAATCGAGCCTCGTAGCGAAAGAGCTTCAGCAATGGTTTGCGGGACCCTCACAGACAGGAGGTCTGTGAGGGAGCCTACATGGACGTACTTGCGGCGATCCCGGGAACCATTGGTGGAGCTCTGAAGCGGTGCTGGGCATCTCGCGCAATTCAGGACCCAACCAATGTCTCTC
>Ga0065721_10053184_pt1 | contig 10362 bp, 7 predicted proteins | sample Mesricmetagenome_FD_59108 | JGI IMG/M metagenome (GOLD analysis project Ga0065721, IMG submission 59108) | Mesophilic microbial community from rice straw/compost enrichment Sample: eDNA_1 v2 (version 2) | ecosystem: Engineered > Solid waste > Grass > Composting > Bioreactor | place: USA: Davis... | reverse complement strand
CCGGGCTACGCGTCGCAAACGATCCAAGCCGCCGTAGACGAGGCCGTTCGTACGGGCCGAAAGGTCGTCCGGCTGGACAAAGGAATCTACCGCATGGACGGGCCGGTTCGGCTCGCCGACGGGTTGACTTTGCTCGGCGAAGGGCCGGACACGATTCTTCGCAAGACGGAAGGCGCGAGCAGCCGGATGCGGCTGGACGCCGACTACGGCGAGCTGCGCGCGGAAGTCGAGGACGCCTCGGGATTCCGCGTCGGAATGGGCTTGCGAATCTGCGACGATTCGCTCGGATGGGGCTGGGACGAGAGCACGGCCGTCGTGACGGCCATCGAAGGCCGCGTGCTGCATTTCGACCGCCACCTGGTCCGCGATTACGACGCCGACAACGGAGGCGCGGTCACGAACGCCTGCTCGATTCTCGAAGGCTCGGAGGTCGAGAACGTCTTGATCGCCGACTTGACGATAGACGGTAACAAAGCCTCGAACGGGCCGATCGGAGGCTGCCGCGGCGGAGGGATCTACCTCTACAAAGCGAGCAACTGCCGGATCGAGAGGGTGACCGTGCGGGACTTCAACGGAGACGGCATCAGCTGGCAGATCACGGAGAATATCTCCCTCCATCGCTGCGTCGTCCGCGGCTGCGCCGATTCGGGATTGCATCCCGGCTCCGGGTCGCTGTACGCGCGCGTGACCGAAAGCGAATGCAGCGACAACGGCCGGGCGGGCTTGTTTATCTGCTGGCGCGTGCAGCGCGGGGACTTCTCGCGCAATACGTTTGCGCGCAACGGGGAGTGCGGCATCTCGATCGGGCACAAGGACAGCGACAACGCTTTCGACGGAAACCTGATCAGAGGCAACGCGAAGAGCGGCGTTCTATTCCGGCCGGAAAAGCCTGGCAACGGCGCGAACCGGAATCTGTGGACGAACAACGCGATCGAAGACAACGGCAACGAAGAAACCGGGTACGGCGTCTATGCGGAAGGCTCGTCCGCGGACAACGTCTTTCGCGGCAACGTCATCCGCGACACGGGAACGGGCAGGCAGAGGACGGGCGTCCTGCTCGCGGATACCGTCCGCGGCTTCTCGTTCGACGAAGGAGACGGCCCGTGAAGCCGTCGATCTGCAGCATCGGCGATCGGGAGACGGGCCTCGTCCCGTTCATCGACAGGATAACCGATTTCGGCTACGAGGCATCGAGCTGCACGAAGAGCATCTCCGCCGATCCGCCGACAGCGGGGAAAATCCCGCGGGTGTTGCCGCGCTGCTCGCAAGCCGGGGACTCGCGGTAACGGCGATCGCCTCGTACGCGACGTTCCTCGACGATCCGGGCGCATCCGAACGATCGCTCTCCCGTTTCCGCGACCGCGTTCTGCCTTGGTCCGTCGGCTTGGGACGGGCGCCGATCCGCGTCCTGCTCGACTGGATCGGTTCGGCTCGGGCGACGGCGGAGGAACGGCGCCGCATCGCGCATGGCCTGCGAAGCCTCGCCCGCTTGGCCGAAACCGAACGCGTCGACCTCCTCTTGGAAACCCACGCCGACCAACTGACGGACACGGCGGACGCGACGCTGCGTTTGCTGGACGAGACGGAAAAATGGACAACGTCAAAGTCAATCTGGATATCTACAATCTGCACGCTGCCGGCGAAGACCCTTTGGAGGCTTTGGACCGGCTTTTTCCCTATGTCGCGAACGTGCACCTCAAGAACGGAATCCGCAACGGAACGAAAATCGTTTACGGCAAATTCAGCGGCTGATCGAAAACGTGTACGCCGAGCAAAGTCAACTCGGAATGGGGCGTCGGGTTTCCGGACGTCTTCTGCAACAGCTTCGAGTTTTCGATCCACCGGGTGTTATGCGATCATTTTTACGGAAAAGGAGCGCTTTTGAAGGACGATCCGTCGCTGATCGGCTATTTTACGGTCAATGAACTGCATTGGTGGGGCAAAGGCGGGAATTGGGGGATGAACGAGCCGTCGAAAGGGGCGGTCGCTACGAATCTGGTCCACGATTATTTCGAGCTTCCCGCTCATGCGGCGGGCAAGCAAAGAGGGGTTCGTTTCGTCGAAGAGCGGTACGGCGACATCGACCGGCTGAACGAAGCCTGGAACAGCGAATATTGGGAGTTCGCGGATCTGCTGTCGGTATCCAGCTACACGGCGGACACCGAAGCGTTCGAGGGCGACAAGCTCGATTTCCTGCGCCTGATCGGCGAGGCGTACTTCCGCACCACGACGAAGCTTCTGCGGCAGTACGATCCGAACCACTTGATTCTGGGCTGCAGGATGGCGGGAGCCAGCACGCCGGAAGCGATATTGGAAACGATGGGGCCGTACGTGGATGTCGTTTCCTTGAATTTTTACACCCGTTTCTTCCCCGGTCCGTGGCTGACGCGGGTGTCCGAGCTGACCGGCAAGCCGGTCCTGATCGGCGAATTCAGCATATGCGCGGGCCGGCAGGCCGGTTTCCTGAACAGCACGAACGGCGCGCAGTTCGCCACGGTGCGCGACCAAAGCCGGCGGGGCGAGCTGTACGCCGGATTCGTGCGCGATGCCGCCGCCTTGCCCGCCTGCGTGGGCGCGCATTGGTTCGCGCTGTACGATTACGGGCGCGACCGGCACGGTTTAATCGGCAATTACGGCTTGCTGAGCGTAGACGACGAGCTGTGGGAATCCTTCGCGGCCGCGGTAACGGAAGCGAACCGTTCGATCGGGTAGAGGGAACGGGCTTATCGCGGCTTGGATTCGCAAGGGCGAATTCGGGCGACGGAGGGGAGCAAGCCGCGAAATACGAGGCCGCTGCCCCAAGGCGCGCGCGTCTTCATGAAACCTTCATGCTAATTTCATCATACCTTCATGCAGGTTCGGCCTGCGGGTGGTATGATTTTTTTATTCTAGGACTCTTATGTAGATAAGGATGTGGAAGCGATGCGCAAAACGATTATTATCGGTACCGGCCCTGCGGGCCTCACGGCCGCGATTTACTTGGCTCGCGCGAACCTGAACCCTCTCGTCATCGAAGGACCGGAGCCGGGCGGGCAGCTGACGACGACGACGGAGGTCGAAAACTTCCCGGGCTTCCCGGAAGGCATCATGGGACCGGAGCTGATGGACAACATGCGCAAGCAAGCGGAACGCTTCGGCGCGGAATTCCGCTCCGGCTGGGTCAACGGTGTGGACCTGTCCAAGCGTCCGTTTAAGCTGTCGGTCGAGGGCTTGGGCGAATTGACGGCGGAGTCGCTCATCATCTCGACGGGCGCTTCGGCGAAATATTTGGGCATCCCCGGGGAGAAGGACAACGTCGGACGGGGCGTCAGCACGTGCGCGACTTGCGACGGCTTTTTCTTCCGCGGCAAGAAAATCATCGTCGTCGGCGGCGGGGACTCCGCGATGGAGGAAGCGCACTTCCTGACGAAGTTCGCGTCGGAAGTCGTGCTCGTTCACCGTCGCAACGAGCTTCGCGCGTCGAAGATCATGCAGGACCGCGCCCGCGGCAACCCGAAGATCAGCTGGAGCCTGAACCGCACGCCTCTCGAGGTGATCAGCGGACCGCTCGGCGTGACGGGACTCAAAGTGCTGAACAACGAGACGGGCCTGGAGGAGACGATCGAGACGAACGGCTTGTTCGTCGCCATCGGCCATACGCCGAACACGAAGTTCCTCGGCGGGCAGCTGGACACGGACGAAACCGGCTACTTGATCGTGAAGCCGGGCTCGACCGAGACGAACGTTCCGGGCGTATTCGCTTGCGGAGACGTCCAGGACAACAAGTATCGCCAAGCGATCAGCGCGGCGGGCACCGGCTGCATGGCCGCGCTCGATTGCGAGCGCTTCTTGGAGAACGAGGAGGCTCACTCCGAGGCGATGTCCGTATAAGCATTCCGACAAGCGTTTCAGTTTTATCGGAGCCGAATAATCGCTTGGGAATTCAACTTCATCGAACGCAAAATCCCCGTACGCTCCTCGAGAGACTTACGGGGATTTTCATGCGGGCGGTTAATGATCCGGTTCCTCGACCGCTTCGCATGCTTGCTCCAGCGCCGCTTGAAACTCTTCTTCGTTGTCCGACGCCAGCTTGCTGCCGAATTGATCCAGTTGGCCGGGGCTGCTGGATGGGCCGTCGTTATCCGGTTTGTTGTTTCTTCCCGCCATTGGCGCAATCCTCCTTCGAGCCGTTAGTTTTTCCCGGAACTATGATTGCCTTTTTTGTCGGACGTTTTCGTTCGCGTATTTTTGACGGCATGGCCTTGCTGTTTGGACATCGGGGTTCCTCCTTTCGGTCGCGCCTAGCTTTACTTTGCGCATCGATTCCGGGAATGATTCACGGGAAAAACGTCGAAATTCCGGATGCGGGACAAAGGAAAATTTGCCATAATGGCTTTGAGAGTAATTTGGGAGCGACGGCGGTTATCGTTATCGAATAGGAACGAAAAAGGACATGCACGAAAGGCGCGGGCTTATGGCGGAGGGCGAGGCAAACCATTGGAATAAGAAGGCGCGCGGCAGGCTGCGAATCGGATATCGGGCGGCGGGAATGGCTTTGATTCCGCTTCTGTCGTTCGTTTTATTGTGGGTCGTCTATACCTACACGATGCCGAACAAGAGCGCTCCGAAGGCGGAGCAGGGCGTCATCGACTTGCGCGGGTGGGAGTTCGGGGCGAAGCGGACGGTCCTGCTCGACGGAGAATGGCTTTTCTATCCGTCGGAGTTGTATTCGCCCGACGATTTCCGGAGGGGCAGCGTTCCGCCGGACTCGGCTTCTTATGCGAAGCTCCCGAACGCTTGGGCGGGAAATCCGGTCGACGAAGCGAGCGCGGCCGAATACGGCACGTACCGTTTGATCGTGAAATTGAGCGATCGGGACCGCGGGTACGGCCTCCGGCTTCCGAACGTCAACGGCGCGCATCGTCTTTACGTGAACGGCCAACTCGCCGGCAGCGGGGGCAGACCCGCCGATAACGAGCAGGACTATGTCAAGGAAAACAAACCCTACATGACATTCGTCCGATCGGATGACGCCGCGTTGGATATCGTGCTTCAGTCGGCGAATTGGGGAAGCCGGAGCAGCGGGGGACTCGAAGACGTTCAGCTCGGTCTCCAATCGGACATGCTGCTCATCGAGAAAATCTACTTCGCGGTCGAATTTACGGGGCTGTTCATCTTGCTTCTGTTCGCCGGGTACCACTTGACGATCTACCTGCTGAGGATGAAAGACAAAGCCTACTTATACAGCTCGCTTTATTTTCTGACGATGCTGCTCATCATGGCGACGTTCGGAGAAAATCTGATTCTTCAGCTATGGCCGGATTTCCCCTATTGGGCTTCGATCAAGCTGTACGATTTCGGCGGGTTTTCCAACGTCGCGGTGCTAGGCGTCTTCCTTTACCATCTTGACGGCAGGCTTCTGGATCGCAAGCGGTTGGTCGTGCTGCTGGCGCCGATCGTCGTCTACCTTATGGCCGTCGTCTCGATTCCGCACACCGATTATCGGCAGTTGGGCAACTTGCCTTGGTATTACGCCACGTTCGCGACCGCGTACTACTTGTATCGCGTGATCCGGCTTTTCGTCAAAAACGACGGGCGGTTAAGCCGCCAAGAGAACGCCCTGCTCGTCGGGGTCATCGGGGCGATCGTAGCGATTCTGCTGGTCGGCATGTTCTATTCGTTAGGTCTATTGCCGACGGACGTCGGGCGCAGGATCGCGCTGCTGGCGGTACTCGCTTTCATGGACGCGCTGCTCGCGCTTCGGCTGGCGAACGCGACTTATCGGACCGAGCAGCTGACGGAAGAATTGCTCATGAGGGACAAGCTCAAGGACGAATTCCTCGCCAATACGTCGCACGAGCTGAAGACGCCGCTGCACGGCATGCAAAACATCGCGTCCTTCCTGCTTGACGAGAAGGCAGGCAAGCTGACCGAGAGGCAACGCAGCGAGCTGCTGCTGATCCAGGACACGTCGACGAAGCTGTCCGCTCTCGTAAACGATCTTACGGACGTCGTGCGGCTGAAGCACGGGGACCTTCAGCTTGCCGAGACGAACCTGGACCTCCGCGTCGCCGCCCAAACGGCGTTCCAAGTGCTGGAATTCGAACTGGCCGGGAAAGACGTGAGCTGGGAAAACCGGATTCCCCCGGGCACGCGCGTTCGGGCCGACGAAAACCGGGTGCGGCAAGTGTTGTACAATCTGATTCACAACGCGATCAAGCATACGAAGCAAGGTCGGATCTTCATCGGGGCGGATCTCTCGGACGGGGATGTTACGGTGCGGGTGGAGGACACGGGCATCGGAATTCCGGCGGAAAGCCATGAAGCTATTTTCGGGTATTTCGAGCAAGCGGATCTGGGGATTCCGCAGAACGGGTATACCGGTATGGGACTCGGACTTTACATCAGCCGGCAGCTGATCGAAAGAATGGGCGGCCGAATCTGGGTAGATCGATCCGAACCGGGCCAAGGCACGCGGATGGCATTTACTTTGCCCGCGGTATCGGAGGACTTCGAAGAGCCTTCCGAGCGCTTGGCGGCGGCGACATTGGAGAGCACGATCCGGGTGAACTCCGCGCATCTCGACGTCGTCGGCGAGGACCGAGCCCACACGGTGCTCGTCGTCGACGACGAGGCGTCCAACGTCCGCATTTTGCTCAATTTGCTGGGCGACGACTACAACGTGTTGACGGCGTTTTCCGCGAAGGAGGCGCTCCGCAAGCTGGAGGAAAACCCGAAGATCGACCTGCTGATCCTCGACGTCATGATGCCGGAAATGTCGGGCATCGATCTGTGCCGGGCGATCCGCGAGAATCGTTCCGTATTGGACTTGCCGGTTTTGTTCTCGACGGTGAAGGATTCGCTGCACGACATCGAGCTTTGCTTCCGGGCGGGGGGCAACGACTTCATCGCCAAGCCGTTCGATCCGAAGACGCTAGCCGCAAGGGTTCGCACGCTGCTGTCGATGAAATCCTCGATGGATCAAGCGCTGGAGAACGAGATGGCATTCCTGCAGGCGCAGATCAAACCGCATTTTCTATATAACGCCATCAGCAGCATCGTTTCCTTCTGTTATTCCGACGGCGAGAAAGCGGCCCGCCTATTGTCCGTCCTCAGCCGCTATTTGCGGATGATGTTCGACAGGGACATTCGGACATTGCAGGTGCCGCTCAAACAAGAGCTTGAACTGATTCGGGCGTACGTAGAGATCGAGAAGGCGAGGTTCGGAGATCGGCTTGTTTACAGGCAGCAGGCGGACCCCGATCTCGAGGAGTTTCTTATTCCTTTCCTGACGATTCAGCCGTTCGTCGAGAACGCCATTCGGCACGGCCTATTCGAAAAAGAAGGAGTAGGGACCGTAACGCTGACGATCTCGGACGGGAACGGATATATTCGTTTCGACGTCGCCGACGATGGCATCGGCATGCCGGACGACGTGCTGTACCGGCTTCGCTCCGGGGAGCGTCCGGAACGGGCGGGCATCGGGATGACGAACGTCCGCAAGCGGCTTCAGACGCTGCCGGGCGCCAGCGTGACGATCGACTCGGCGCTGGAGCAGGGAACGAAGATAACCGTCTATTTGCCGAAGCTCGGAGATCCGTCCAACTTATCGGAGCCTTAAGGAGGAACGAAATCGACTATGCTGCGGGTCATGATCGTGGAAGACGAACGGCCGATACTGGAACTGATGAAAATTCTCGTAGGACGGCATCCGCTGCTGGAAGTGGCGGGAGCGTTCACGAGTCCGCTCGAAGCTCTTGCCCGTTTCGAGGAGTTGAAGCCGGATGCGGCGTTTCTCGACGTGGAGATGCCCAAGATGGGAGGCATCGAGCTGGCGGCCAAGCTGAAGAACGTCCGCGAGGAGCTTCAGGTCGTGTTTACGACTGCTTATCCGGGTTATGCGGTGGATGCGTTCCGGGTGAACGCGGTCGACTATTTGCTGAAGCCGGTCACGCCGGAGGAGCTGGAAAGAGTCGTCGCGCGCATCGCGAAAAACCGCGAGCTGCACGCCGCTCTTCGCCCGTCCTCGGCTTCGGGAGAGCCTGCCGTGCGCTGCCTCGGGACTTTCGAGACGAGAGGGACGAACGGAAGCCTGATGAGCTGGCCGACCCGCAAAACGGAGGAGTTGTTCGCTTACTTCCTCGCCTATTCCGGCAGGCTGACGGGCAAATGGCGGCTGGCCGATCTTCTCTGGCCCGATACGGAGGAGGATCGCGCCCTGCACAACCTTCACAATACGATCTATCGCCTCAAAAAGGCGCTGAAGGAAGCGGGGATCGAGGTCGAGCTGACGCATACGAACGAAGGGTATCAGTTCCGGGCGCCGGCAGACTTGTCGGACTGGGGTCAAGTTCGCGATTTTCTAGCCCGATATCCGAAGATTCACGAGAGCAACGCGGAGGAAGCGGAGAGAAGGCTGCGTTACTGCCGGGGTCCCTTGTTCGGTGGCAAGGATTACCCGTGGAGCGCGGGCACGGCAACCGAAGCCGCCGCGGGTCACGCGTCGCTCGCGAAGATGCTGGCGGCCTGGCACCGGGAGCGCGGGGAATCGGCTGCGGCCAAAGGAATACTTCGGGCTTATCTCGAGCATTCGCCGCTGGACGAAGAGATGAACGCGGAGCTGCTTCGGCTGTACGCCGCAACGGGAGAAACCGGACCGTATCTTCGGCATTACGGCAGCTACGAGAGGCTTCTGGCGGAGGAGCTCGGCGCTCGGCCCCCGGAGGAGCTGCGCGAGTTGGCGGAACGGATGAGGTAGGGCGAGCCCGGTCGGTCGGGATCAGACGCGTTTCCGGGGAACGCGGTTCGACTTGCAGAACGCTCAAGGTTGGGGAAGGCCTTTCCATTGGAAGGCCTTTTTGTATTGCGCGTCTTTTTTCGACGGGACTCGGTTTGGGAGAGTTTTGAGAGCGGGCCGTGCTATTTTCGACAGTAGGGTGCATAAAAGAATCGATCTTGTCGAAGGAGAGTCGAAAAATGGTAGGGAAAAGACTCGGATCGGGATTCAAGCGGCTGACGGTCTTGGGGCTAACGTGGCTGACGGCGATCTCGATCGTTTCCGTCGCGGATCCGGGCCGGGCGGAAGCTGCGTTAGGCAACGTGGAGTTCGTTAGCGTTGCTCCGGCCGATGGCAGCGCGTTAAAAGAATTGTCGAGGATAGAGGCGGTCGTGCAGGATCCGGACAACGACACGATTATGAGCGTCAGTTATCGGATCAAGCGACTGAGCGACAATAAATATTTATGGAGCGGCGAAGACCCGGAGTCGAGCTGGCTGGAGCTAGAGCTCATGGGGGTCGGGATGACCAACGGCGGCGGAGGGACGTATTACGCGGATCTGCCGCAGCCGACGCAGGATGCCTTGTACCAGGACGGCGTTTACGAGATTCGTTATTACGCGACGGACATAAGCGGTTCGTATTTCGGGAATTCGTATAAAACGACTACGTTTACGCTGGACCGGACCCCACCCCGAATCGGAAGCGCGACGATTAGCCGGAACTCCCTGATGTTCGAATTCACGGAGCCTTTGGCGAAGCCCTCCGGGGAAACGTTAAAGGCCGGGGACTTCGACTTTCGCGTCAACGACGTTCCCGTAGTTCCCGCGATCGTAGCGGAAGTTCAGGGATCGAATTCGGTCCTGGCGATCCTGAGCGATCCCGTAACGAAAGCGGATAGAGTGACGGTCGCTTACGTAGGCAGTCCCGCTTACACCGACGCGGCCGGGAATCCGGCGAGCCATGATCCGGTGGAGGCCGTCAATTTTACCCCGGGGGCATTCCAGCAAGCGCCGGTGCTGAATTTGACCATGAAAGCAAAATACGCTTTAAAACCCGGAGATGCCATCGCGAGCTTCGTTCCGTCGTCCAGCGGAGCGATCGACTTTTCGTTCGTTTTCCCCTCGGCCCAGGACAATCCGCCGACGCTGAATACCGGAGCGATCGGGAAGACGGATTTCGTCGTCAAGAATCTCTCGAACGGAACGTCGACGACGCCTCGGGCCGTTCATATTAACGATACGATTTTCCGAGCGTACTTGTCGATGCCCGACGGTTTCAGCTTTACGGAAGGCGACTCTTACGAGTTGGCCATGTCCGACAGCGCGGGCGGGAACGAAATCCGCCTGCCGCCGAGCGCCACTGCAAACGCGAGCGCTTCTCTGTATCTGTTCGGCCAGTATGGCGATGGAGATATACAGGACGAATACGAGTTTGAAAATCTGGCGATCGGCGAGCCGGATCCGGTAGACTTTGCGGATCTTGACGCGGTGATCGCCGACGCTCGGGATTTGCACGACGCGGCAACGGAAGGGTCGGCGAACGGGCAATACTTGGCGGGAGCGAAGGCGGAGTTGTTGGCGGCGATCGAAGCCGCTGAGTTCGTG
>Ga0065721_10001179_pt1 | contig 10363 bp, 10 predicted proteins | sample Mesricmetagenome_FD_59108 | JGI IMG/M metagenome (GOLD analysis project Ga0065721, IMG submission 59108) | Mesophilic microbial community from rice straw/compost enrichment Sample: eDNA_1 v2 (version 2) | ecosystem: Engineered > Solid waste > Grass > Composting > Bioreactor | place: USA: Davis... | reverse complement strand
TCTGAAATGGTCATGAAACGGGATCTGGGCCCTCCCGATGAAGTTTGTGTCATACGCTTTTGCATTTAATGACGCAAACATAAATCCAAATAGCCGAATCTTGAAGATGCTGTCTACCGGGAGCTTACAGTACCATGAAGAAATGGCGCTCCACAAAAGACAAACTATCCACTTTCATTGCCAGTGTTTTCAAAGCAAAGGATATTCCCCTGGGGAAGATCGACTATGCTTTCGCTGAGGACTTCTTCGACTATTTGACCCTGACAGATGGGCTCCGCGACAACAGCGCAATGAAGTACATCAAAAATACCAAGCAGCTAATGAAACTCGCCGTACGCCGGAAATGGATAAACGCTAATCCGATAGAGGATTTTGTATGCTCCTACATCAACCCGGAACGTGATATTCTAACTGTAGATGAATTGAGGACGATGTATAGCAAAGAATTTTCCATTCCCCGCCTCGAGGAAGCAAGGGACGCTTACCTGTTTATGGCTTTAACTGGTTTTGCCTACAAAGATGTGCTGTTGCTGACCCGTGATCACCTGGTTAAATTTTTCGACGGCGAAGATTGGATTGTTAAAAACAGGGAAAAGACCTGGTGCCGTGAAAACGTTCCCCTGCTGCCTGTAGCAAAACAGATCCTGAAGAAGTACGAAAACCATCCTTACTGTATTGCTAACAACGTCTTATTACCAATCAAAAGCAACCAGCGCTTCAACGGTTACTTGAAGGAGATTGCAGATATATGCGGTATCGACAAGAACCTGACTACCCACACTGCCCGGCATACCTTTGCCACTACCGTAACATTGGCCAACGGCGTACCGCTGGAAACGGTCAGTGCTATGCTGGGCCATAAGTCGATCCGGACTACCCAGATATACGCTAAAATAGTAGCGTCCAAGGTAAGCCAGGACATGAAAAGTTTAAAAGCGTCTTTTGATCTGTCAATCCCGAATTCACTGCTGTTAAGCGCCGTAGCATAGGCTTGTATCTTAGTGGGTAGCCGTCACGGTTACCCACTATTACAAATCCGACATTAACATTTGATTAACGATACGAAACGTGCTAAAATTATTTATTGCGGCCCTTGTTGCAATGGCTGGCATCTGCCGGTCGCCATATCCTTCATAACCACTGTCACCAAACAATCAGACGCTAGTTAAATTTTATTGCCATGCAGCAGCATTACCTGTTATCCTATTTTGAAAAGCTCGTTAGAATCGATCTTAAAACACAATCTCAAAACAACCAGCAACCGGACACAAAGTACCTATCCGCGGTTATCAGTGAGGCTACCAGGCAGAAGGAAATATTCCTGGAGGACTTCGGGCGGCAGCTTTACAGTGTCGGCAAGAAGAAACAGGCCGACTGGCATGTGCAATCCCATCAACATTTACTTATACAGTTGATGGACCAAGCAATTGAGCACCTGGAGGTCGGCGATATTTTGAATAGCACAGATCCACCGCCGGCCAACACCTGGAGGCACCTGTACAGATTCCTGTATTTAACCCTGGCGGAAATATTGTCGTTCATCGAAACAGAGTTTCCCAGGCACATGGATATAGAATGTAAAATTCCTGACGCCTACCTGTATTTGGTACAGGGCGAGTTTACCGCTACTATGAAACTATTACAGGAGAAGGCCGACGAAGGCCAGGTTGATCCCTTATTGGTTCCGGTTCTACACCAGCCGTTTGAGGAACTCCTATGTGCTGAACATTCCCGGCTGTTCGTTAGCTACAGCCACCTGCACTATTTAACGAAGCTGAGTAAGCGGATTAAGAAGATCCTGGACCATAGCCGGCGCGGACAGGAACTAACCGAGAGTATCGAAACAGAACTCCACTTTTTAAACTTCAATTCCGTTGCCTACTTCCTCTACTGGACAGGCCGCACCGGCAGAGAAATAGAGCTGCTGCCAACTTCACGCGAAAGGCTTAGTCGCCTCATTTACCTGCAAAAGAAAGTAAGTCAGACACATGTTAAGCCAGGCATCTGTTTAAACCGGCTTCATGGCACATTGCAAAGTCAACTACTATCTTGGATTTCGGTAGAAATAGCATACCAGGAGAAAAACGAAAGTATTTCTGCTACCCTCCATTCAACAGGGGAGCTGGACAGATGGAAAGACTTTAAGGTGCAGACCCGCTTTTCGGTACCGCAGATGGGCGCCATTCTTAAATTGCTGTATGATGCCGGTTTCTACCTGAATCAAAACAAAACGGAGCTCCTGGATTTCTTTTCCTTTTTCTTTACTTCAGTCAAGCAGGACACTGTTTCCAGCCAAAGCCTCCGTAGCCACTTTTACAAGGAGAGTGCAGCGGTATCTAAATCAATCCGGGAGATCTTAGGAGAGCTGATAAATGTATCCCACAAAGGCGTAAGTGTGCTGTTTTATTTTGCCTGGAATTTTTACATCTTTCATGATTTTCTTCTGTCGGTTGATGGCGTAGTTGCATTATGAAAATAAATATCTCAAATTCTTGTCCTTAATTATCAATTTGTTACAGGGGGTTGCGTAACCCCTGTGACTGTTCTGGTGATAGAAAACCCTATTCTTTTGCTGCCATAACAAACAACCACAAATTTTATGGCAACAGAAATCTTAACACGCGAAGACCTGGCTGTTTTTAAAGCCGAATTGTTTACTGAACTCCGGGAATTAATAACCTCCCACCCGGCACAGCCGCGCAAATGGCTAAAGTCCTACGAAGTAAAGGAACTCCTCAACATTTCATCGGGAACATTGCAGAACATGCGTATCAACGGCACCCTTTCCTATACAAAGGTTGGCGGATTGATATTCTACGACTATGCGGACATCGAAAAGCTCATGACTACAACGGGCCCGAATAAACGCTGATGCCGGTGCTGCCTGCTCATACGAATTATATCAAGCATCTGAACGCCTTTTTTGCAAAGATTCGGACGGACGATCGTTTGAATGCAACTCACATCAGTTTGTACATGGCCCTCTTCCAGGTTTGGAATCAACACCGCTTCTGCAGCCCGTTTCCGATTGTACGGGAGGAAATAATGAGCTTATCAAGGATAGGGTCACGCAGCACTTATGTGAAATGCTTACGGCATCTCCATGACTGTGCTTATATAATTTATCAGCAGTCAAGCCTGGCATATGCGCCAAGCAGAGTTTCTATGATCCCTTTGAATGGCGTTTTGCCGGAGAAAGAAAGTCAGCAGTTATTCCTCTTCTCACCAACAAACCAGGTGCAAAATGAGCAAGGTTACCTGTTCAAAAGTGGGCCTCATACATGGCCCACAATTGGGCCTCACATGTGGCCTAAAAGTGAGCCTCATACGTGGCCCAAAAATGGGCCACACTCAGGCCCAAAAGTGGGCCTCTTTTATAAACATATAAACAATAGTAAACAGGAGAGAGAAAACAGGCTCGCGCCCTCAAAAAAAAATAAAAATGTTAAAGCTGAAAAAGCCCCTAAATGTCAGGATGCACCCGGCGCGGAAATTTCCGATCCGAATGCCCGGCATCTTCCGACCCTATCCCAGGTACAGGACTTTTTTAATGCCCACCAGTACCCATCGATGGAAGGCGACAAATTCTTTCACCATTACCAGGCAAACGGCTGGCGCCAGGGAGGCCAAACCCTGATCCTGGACTGGCAGGCAGCAGCCCATAAATGGATACTCAATATTCACTCACAAACTCAGACAAGCAATGACAAACATACCAAATCATCCGCAGGAGCAGGACGGCTCCACTCCAATGAAAACAAGAACTATTCAGACCCCTTATGATTATTACTTGTTGATGCAGCAGTTGGAGGAACATGGAAAGAATATTTATGGACCAAAATTCCAAATACATGATGTGGATCGGCCTGTAATTATCAAGTTGATTGCGTATTTTCTTCGAGATGAGGCTGTAGCTGCTGCAGAAGAAATCGACCTAAACAAGGGTATCTTACTCACAGGAAAGATAGGTTGTGGGAAAACTTCCTTAATGACATTAATGAGGCCATTGGCTGACGAATGTTATCGGCCAGTAATGGTTTCTTGTCGTCAGATCAGTTTCGAGTTTAGTAAGGTCGGGTATGACATAATTGGCCGTTATAGCACTAATGCGTTTTTTCCCTATACAAATGTACCAAGGGTTCATTGCCTTCGATGACTTGGGTATTGAACAAACTGTGAACTACTGGGGGAATAACTGCAATGTTATGGGAGAGATACTTCTTTCCAGATATGATTTGTTTATCTCGAATAAGATGGTTACCCATATTACGACGAATTTAAATAGCCAGGAATTAGAAGAGGTGTACGGAAACAGGTTGAGGAGTAGGATGAGGGCTATGTTCAATTTAGTGCCATTCGAAAACCGCACACTTGACAAAAGAACTTAATAATACCAGGTTGTATTTTTTTATAAATTATTGTTTATTAGTGGGTTAGGAATTAAGAAATAAATTGAATATATTTGCTGCAACTTCGAACCACAAACCGTAACATGGAATCGATTTTAAATGTTCCACAAAAATTGCGACCCAAAGCAAAAGCTACAATGGATAATCGGCTTGTAGCCCCAGAAGTAATAGATCAGCAGATAATCGACGATATTGACAGATTGACCGAAGAGCATAATCATTTCTGGTCATCTCCAAATCACGATCGGAGTGAATACCTACATAGCTTTTTCCAGTACCCTGCTATGATGGTTCCGGTTGTTCAGCGTAAGCTGATTGAAATTATTACTCGGAATAAACCTTCTATTTCTAACGTGTTAGATCCCTATATGGGCTCTGGAACTTCTTTGGTAGCTTGTATGGAAAACGGTTTGGATTGTTACGGACAAGATATTAACCCACTTGCTATTCTTGTCGCTAAAACTCGAACCGGGCCGTATTATATTACTGCAATTAAAGAACGCAAAGCTGCCTTTTTTAAATTGTTTGAAAATGACACATCAACGAAAATCGAAGCTGATTTTCCAGGTTTAAAAAAGTGGTTTAAGAATGATGTCGCGGTTGAGTTGTCAAGAATTGTTAGGGCGATAAGAAAAGAATCAAGGCCTGCGATTAGAAGGTTTTATTGGGTTATTCTTGCTGAGGTTGTTAGGTTGACCTCAAATGATAGAACGTCAACCTTTAAATTACACATTAGGAAATTAGAAGATATTAATAAAAGGAATATATCGCCTATTGAGGTATTTAAGGACCATTATCAAAATTGTATAGAAGACCTTCAGTGGTATTCTGAGTTATTAATCAAATCTGGCAGGATTTCAAAAGGAGCATATAAGGGAAATGTTACTGTGAAATTGGCAGACAGCAAAGAAACTATTTTCGACCCTGCAGAAAACATTGACTTCTTTGATTTACTAGTTACATCGCCACCATATGGTGATAATAAAACGACAGTAACTTATGGCCAGCACTCTTATCTTCCTTTACAGTGGATTGATTTGACCGATATCCATCCTTTAGCAACGAGTGATTATCTTAAATCAACTTCAGAAATCGACTCGAGGGGACTGGGAGGAAGAATTAAAAGAAGGAACCAACAGATAAATTTAGCGGAGCTTTTTCTAGCTTCGGTATCGTTTGAAGAAACGTACCGAAAGTTAGTTACTAATTCACCCGATAAGGTTAATAAAGTAGTCAGTTTTATCGGTGACTTATATTCGTCAATAAAAAATATTCATAAATCGTTGAAAGCCGATGCTTATCAGATCTGGACAGTTGGAAATAGAAATGTGGGAGGAATGGAAATACCTAATGATCGAATAATTAAAGAACTGTTGGAAAGTCAAGGAGCTATATTGGTGAAAAAGATATCAAGAGAGATACTAAATAGAAGAATGGCCAAGCGTAATAAGGACGCGGAGCTAATGTCATTTGAGGATATTTTAATTCTTAGAAAAGTTAATGGATAATGTACCTAAATTTCGTATAAGTGCTGCCGTTGTAAAGCAACTGGGAGAGGAGTTGGTGTCAGATGAATTAACTGCGATTATGGAGCTGGTTAAAAACTCCTATGATGCAGATGCAGACTGGGTTAAAATATCAATTAGCACTGACGGAGTTCCGCCAGATGATGATCTTCAATTTAAAAATACTAGAGGTTATATTCAAATTGAAGATAATGGTCATGGAATGAAGTATGTCGACATTGTTAATAAGTGGTTGTTTATTTCAGGCTCGGGTAAAAGAGAGATGAAGGAGAAGGGTGAAGTGACAGAAAAGGGCCGTACTCCGTTAGGGGATAAAGGTTTGGGCAGATTAAGTACTCAAAGGTTAGGAAACGTACTGGAGATGTATAGTGGTGTATCTGGTGAATATGTTACTCACCATGTAGCTTTTGACTGGAGGCATTTTACGGCCGATAGTGCTTTGGATAGTGTAGATACAAATTATCGTACTAGAAATAAAGATTTAAATACCAAAGGAACAAAGCTGATCATTACAGATTTAAAAGACCCCGAAGTTTGGCTTGGGACCAATGCTGACAAGTTTAGAGGTCAATTGTCAAAGCTTATTTTCCCTTTTAAAGAAAAGCGCCCATTTAATATCTATTTGAATATTAATGGTCAACCAAACGATTTGGACGCGATTAATGATAAGCTTAGATCACAGGCTATCAGTAGTTATAAATTCAATTTTGATGGAAGAACATTAGTTATTGTTGGCGAATTGAAATTAGCAAAACTTCAGGGAAATAGTATTGACAAGAAGGAATTGTTTTCTCGTTTAATTTCAAAAAGACAACGGCGCAGAGTTTTATTCATTTTTTAATTAATTCTCAGGAGAATAAACGGTACTTTATACCTGACGTGACTTATTCTGGTAAGAATGGTGTATTCATTACTTTCAAGCGAGAATTTGAATTTGAAAAGGATATAAAGATAGATTTTGTTATAGACAAAGGAAGCGGTGAGCTTGTGCCAGCAAACCCTGGTAGCTTTTTAGGCGAGATAGACGAATTTAACCTTTCTGGTACGGAAGATATCGAGTCGGCATATGATAAAATATCCGAGTACAAGCAATTGGTAAAAAACCAGATTGGAGTTAGGGTGTTTAGGGATGGATTTGGAGTAAAGCCTTATGGTATGGAGGACAATGATTGGCTCAGGCTTTCAAGGGGACAAACGTCTGGAGGGTCTTTTTATTTACTTAGACCAGAGAATGTTATCGGTTTTGTTTCAATTACCGCTAAAGAGAATGGCTTTCTGGCTGAAAAAACAGACAGGGAAGGTTTTATCGATACACCCTATTCTAAAACCTTTTTCACTATCATAAACCTTATTATTCAGAATATTAATGATGTACTTGATAAAACGAGGAGAAGCTACGACGAATTTAAACGTAAGGATGCTGAAGCTAAAGGCAACATTCGATCATTTATTGATACGCGAGATAGGTTGATTGCTACTTCAAGGCAATCTTCTGCAATAGAGGCCGAGACTCAAAAGGTTCATAGAGAATTAAAGGCAACTGCTAAGAAGGTCACAGAGGCTGTAAGTAAAATTAAAAATGAACCTTTGTTTAGTTCAGCAGAAGAAAATAAGGCCTTGCAAATATTGGAAGAAGTAGATAGGATTTTAAGCACTTCGAATCGTCTACTTGAGAATGTAAATAGTCTTTTACAGAATGCTAAGAAACTTGAAGACGATGCTAATTATCTTGAGCCTAAATTAGATGAGCTTGAAAGGCAAATTGTTCAATTTTCAGAACTGGCAGGTTTAGGAATGACTGCCGAAGCCTTTACCCATGAAATGTATAATCTTATTGACCGCCTTGCATCTCAAAACGATCAGACTTTCAGGCAATTAAGAAAAGAAGGTCTTATCAATGCTAATTTAAATATCTATTTCGAACATGTAAAGGGTTTCATACAATCAACGCGCATTCAACTGAATCATTTAGCCCCTTCTTTTAAATTTAATAGGGAAACGAAACAAGTGATTCAGATGTCGGAGTTCGTTGAGGAATTGAAGCGCTTTTATTCTACTCGTTTTGCTGATATCATAGATATACATACCGCAATTAAATTGGATTTCTCTATTAAGATGAATAGAGGAAAGTTAACTCAAGTATTGGATAATTTAATTCTTAACTCGGAATATTGGCTTAAACAGGTGATAAAAACGGATAATCACTTTAAAGCGGTGATAAATATTGAGGTAGACTCATCTCATTTACTAGTGTCAGATAACGGATATGGAGTTTTGCCGGCATTTGAAAGTACTTTGTTTCAGCCTTTTGTTACAGCAAAGCCTTCGGGAGAGGGCCGAGGATTAGGTTTGTTTATAGTTCAGCAGTTACTAGATTCTGTTGACACTACAATACAACTTTTACAGAAACGTAATGAACACAATAGGAGATATTTATTCCAAATTAATTTTCAAAATATTTTAGTTAGTTAATGGCAGAAAACGAAACTCCAACTGAAGCCCCGCAGGAATTAGATATTAAACCTGCTATACTGGAGAAAATCCAGCGATTATTGACACATTCAAGGGTGTCCAAAATTTATTTCATTGATGATGCAATTGAGCAGGATACGGGCAAGGAAACTTTTAAAGGCATTGTCAGAACGATTCTAGATGATGGGAAAGTTGAGGAACTAAAAAGAGTTGCTATAAAAGGAATCGATTTCTCCACTGATGAAGCCGTGTTGTTTGAACATATTGATGAAGTCTGGGATACGCTCAAGCCTGCCAAGCAGTTAAAGTACTTTGAGAAAGCTTATACAATTGCAGGTACACCAGACGCTATTAATGACCTTAATGTGTCAAATAATCTAAGGGAGTTCTTTAGCGAAGGGCAGATAGAATTCCTTACTCCTAATGGTTGGGATAGCCGGAGGGACGAAATTCTTCAGAGTATAGAAGAAGGTACAAAGATAATGGTAATATTTGACCAGGATTTGAAGTTGGCGAGTGGTCGGTATTCTGAACAGCAAATACAGGGAGAACAATTAATACTTGAACTTAAAGAAAAAGTTGATCCTGAAAAAGTTATCGTATCGCTGTTAACACATACAGCAACAGCATGTGAGCAAGAGCTTCCCAAGAGAACCGAAATTTGTGCGAAGATACACACACTGCAATTAGCGGATTTTTTTGTTCTAGCAAAGGTAAGACTGGAAAAGCCTGAGCTATTTGCGGATGGATTGAAAAAAGTATGTTTAAATACTTATTGTGAGACAATCAAAGCAAGAACTATTGATATCCTCAAAGAGGCGCAATTAGAAACCATTAAGAGAATAGAGGAATTTGATACATATGATTTCGATCATACTGTTTTCAAATCTTCCCATGAAGAGGGGGTTTGGGAGCCGGAGACTTTGTTAAGAATTACTGATGTAATTTTTAAGGACGAGGTTCGAAAGCTGATGATTGCAAAGAGGTATGTTCCTTCTACTAATCCTACAATTATTTCTGCGTTTGAATTGTCGAATATTGAGTTTGATATCGACGGAACGAATAGCCCTTACAATGAGCGGTATAAGTTACGATATCAAGAGGTGTATGAGGCTGGGGATTTATTAAATACGCTACGAAAACCAATCGATAATGGTGATATTTTTATTATTACCGATGGGGAGAAGAAAGGGAAACGATTTGTATTGGTTGGCCAAGAATGTGATCTTATGGTTAGAGGGGCTGACGGAAAGAGAGGTGCAAGGACGGCAACATTGTTAGAAATAGAAACGTTATCTAATGACCAGCTTTTCAAAAAGATGGCGGATAAATATAAAAAAGAAATAGAGAGAGGAAAGTTTAAGAATCATTTTTTTGCGGATAGATTTAAGTTGGAGTATTTTGAAATAGGAACAAATAAAGTTGGTCTCGTTTATTTTAATAAGGCCATTACCATTGATTTGAATGTATCTGATTTGATTGTATTTAATGATGTAGGAGAAGCGAATTTGGATTTGGCAGTGGATGGTTTTGATGGAAGATTTCATAATGATGCATGGAGAAAGCGATTTAATTTAATAAGTACCGAGTTCGCGGAAACAAAGGCGATAATTGAAAAGCAGTGTGCGGCTATTGCGAACCTTGAAGATGATGCGTTAAAAGAGAGTATGATCGTTAAATTTAATCATCTTTTTAGCTTCATTAATAAAGCAGGCATTCAAATTAGTTATACTCCTAATAGATTTTCATTTGGTCTGAAAAGAATAGCAAGACTTAGGTTTCCAAAATCGAAGGTTCTTCTTGATAGATATTATCAATATTTGTCGAGGAGACTGTAAAATAAACTGTGTCAAAGGTTAAAAAATTAAGACCTTTAACACAGTTTTTTTATGGAAAAGAAAGACAAATTCAACTACGAAGAGCTTAAACGCAAGACCCTGGAGCAATTACGTTCCG
>Ga0065721_10053183_pt1 | contig 10364 bp, 6 predicted proteins | sample Mesricmetagenome_FD_59108 | JGI IMG/M metagenome (GOLD analysis project Ga0065721, IMG submission 59108) | Mesophilic microbial community from rice straw/compost enrichment Sample: eDNA_1 v2 (version 2) | ecosystem: Engineered > Solid waste > Grass > Composting > Bioreactor | place: USA: Davis... | reverse complement strand
CTGCGGCGAAATCGCCTGCTGCGTCGCTTGGTTGCCCAGCATTCTCCTTGTCGTTTCTTGCGCCAGAGCTTCCGATTGCTTCAGAAAATTGAGCAGCGTGAGCTGCAAGGTCTGCAAGCTCGGATCGTTGACCAGGAACAAGTTATCCATCCACGAATTCCATTGGTTGACCGCGTTGAATACCGTGATCGTCGCGACGATCGGCAGGGAAACCGGGAAAATGATCATCGCGAACACCGTCCAGTAGCCGGCGCCTTCGACGACCGCGGCTTCCTCCAGCGCCGGCGGAATTTGTTCGATGAACGTTTTCATCAGGATGACGAAAAATCCGACGATCAAGGAGGGCAAAACGTAGAGCAGGAAGTTGTTTTTCAAGCCCAGCGCCTTCATCGTGAGATACCACGGAATCAATCCCGCGTTCAAATACAGCGTCACGACGACGAAACGGTAGATCGTTTTCCGGAAGGGCATCTCCTTCTTCGTGATCAGATAAGAGAACAGCGCGCAGCTGAACACGGTCAGTACCGTTCCGAGCACGGCTCGCGACGAGGAGATCCAGAAGGAAACCGAGATCGTCTTCTGGCTCAGCATTTCGCGGTAGACCGTCAGGCTGAAGCCTTTGGGCCACAGATAAATGCCTTTGGCCATCTGGATCGGATCGCTGACGGAATTGATCAGGATGTAATAGAACGGATAGATGCAGCACAGGGCGAATATCGCGAAAAACGCGGTGTTTAGCGTATGGAACGAGAGGTCGAGTAGTCGCTCGCGTCTCATGGGCCGATTCACGCTCCTTTCTGCGGTCAGATGATGCTTTCCCCGCGAATTTTTTTTGCGATCCAGTTGACGGTGAACAGGACGGTCACGCTCACGATCGTCTTGAACATGCCCAGAACGGTGGAGTAGGAAAAGTCGTTCGTCTCCAGACCCACCCGGTAGACGTAGTAGTCGATGACCTCCAGCTTGTCCGCGACCAGCGCGTTATAGAACACGTAATACTGCTCGAAGCCGTTGTTCAGCATGTTGCTCACGTTGAGCAGCAGCAGGACGACGAACGTCGGCATGATGCCGGGAACCGTAACGTGCCAGATGGTGCGAAACCGTCCGGAGCCGTCGACCTTGGCCGCGTCGTAAAGCTCCTGATCGATGCCCGCGATCGCGGCTAAGTAGATGATCGCTCCCCATCCGAGCCCTTTCCATAAGCCGACCAGCGTTTGGAACCCCCAGGCGATCTCGCTGTTGCCCAGGAAGTTGAACGGCTGCTTCAGCCACTCCAGCTTGAGCAGCGCCTGGTTGACCACGCCGTCCGATACGGCGAAGAAGACGTAAAATACCGAATAGACGAGTACCCAGCTGATGAAATTCGGCAGCGTCGTCGTCACTTGAACCCATTTTCGGAACCATTTCCCCCTCATCTCGTTCAGCAGGATCGCGAAAGCGACGTAAGCCGGGGAAACCAGAATGCCCAGAAAGCTCAGGACGAGCGAGTTTTTCAGCACCCTCGCCAAATCCGATCCCTGCTCCGTAAACGCGATCCGCAAATATTTCAATCCGACGAACTCCGACTGGCTTAGAGGGATTCCCGGCTTGTAATCGTAAAAGCCGTATACCCACCCGAATAACGGGACGTAATAAAACACGAACACCGCCGCAAGAAAGGGAAGCGCCATCAGCATCAGCTTCATGCTGTATTTTCTTTTCTTGCCGACCGCTCCCGGCCGCCGCGCCGCCGCTTTGACTTCCAAGCTCTCTCCTCCTCTGTCTGCTCTGTCTTTCATAGGCATTAGATTAAAAGCAAAAAGGCGGCGGCGAAATGACCCGGAATCCGAAAAACATGTTCGTTTTTCGGATTCCGGGCCGATTCGGCCGACCCGCCTTCGGGAAGTGTTCCGTTAATCGGATTTGTTTGCCGAACTTCGGGTTTCGGCGACCGGAATGGAGATTTCGATGCAAGTTCCGCCGCTTGCGGAGAGGAAAACCGAGAGGCCCGGCGACTCGGGAAAGTTCAGCCGGATTCGGCGGTGGACGTTCTTGAGGCCGATTCCGTACGCGGGAGCATCGGGGGATTCGGGAGCGGAATTCCGTTCCGCCTCGTCCTCCGAGATCCACCGCCGAACGCCCGACAGCCGCTCTTCCGTCATGCCTTGGCCGTCGTCGACGACGCGAACGACCAGGTCGGAACGCAAACGTTCCGCTTCGATTCGGATCGTCCCAGTGTACCCCGTTCTTTCGAAGCCGTGCAGAACGGCGTTCTCGATCAGCGGCTGCAGGAAGAAACGCGGAACCGTGCAGGGCAATGCGGCCTCGGAAACCTCGAATTTGATCTCGATGCCTTCGCCGTAACGGTAATTCAAAATCGTGACGTAATGCTCCGCGTATTCCAATTCTTCTTCCATCGTGCACAAGGGAGCCGTGCTTTTGAAAATGGGCCTCAGCAACTGGCTCAAAGCCGTGATGCTCTTCGTGATGTTGTCCGACTTGCCGACGACGGACATCCACTTGATCGTGTTCAGCGTGTTGAAGAGGAAGTGGGGATTGATCTGCGCCTGGAGCATTCGGATTTCGGCTTTCGTTTTCTCCTTCTCCGCTTCCCTGTTCCTCTCGATCAGCTGCTTGATCCCGCGCGACATTCGGTTAAATCCGGCGCTTAAGCGGCCGAACTCGTTCAAGTCGCGATCGTCCAGGGCGATCTCGAGCTGCCCCTTCTCGACCCGCCCCATCGCCTCCATCAGATTGTGAAGCGGCTTCGTGATTTTGCGGATCCATAGCGCGGCGGCGACGAAAGCGGCGGCGAAGCACGCGCCCACGATCCAGAACAGCTGATATCTCAAGTTCAGAATATCCCCGATCAGCTCGTGGAGCGGCACCTCTTTCACCATCGTCCATTCCGTGGACGGGATGCGGTAGAAGACGATCTGTTCGTCTTTTCCCTTTACGCTGCCGCTCTCCGGGCCCTCGGGAATCCGGGCGCAAGCCTCGCTGCTCGAGCCCAGCCGGGTTTTGTCCGCGTGCGAGATCATCCGCCCGTCGGCGTCGCAAAGATAGATTTGCCCGTTCAGCTTGGACTTCAAGTTGTTGTATAGCGAAAACAGCTTCTCTTCCTTGACGTTCAGAATCATGATCGCGGTCGGAAGAGATTGGTACAGCGATTTGACGGAACGCGCGGCGGTCACGAGATTCCGGTCACCCGCTTTCTCCTCCGCCGGTAACGCCGGCTCGCCGAAATCGTCCCGGCGGTTCGCTCCCGCCCAGACGAGCTTCGGATACGTCTTCCGCAAACCCGTACGCAACGATTCCCGATGAAGGCCGGAAGAGTAGAAGCTCCCCTGCTTGGCCGCGTCGCGAAGCAAAGCCGTCTTCTGGCCCGCGACTCCGATCGCCCTGCCGTCCTCGGCGTAGAGATAGATCGAATCCAAATACTCGTAGGTCCGCAAGTAAGCGTCCATCTCTTCCATGAGATCGCGGTGCAGCTGAATCTGGCTCGGGATATCCTTCGAATCGTTGTCCAGAAACTGCTGGATCTTCGGGTCGATCAGCAGCTGCTTCGTCATTTTATCGATTTCCTCGCGGAATTCGTTCACGGAATCCCCCGCCTGCAGGAAATACTGCATCGTGGATTCGTTCGTCTTCCTCTCGAGAATGCCCAGCACGCCGAAATAGGTCAACAGCGCGCTTAGAACCAACGCGATCGAGGTGATCAAGACGAAGGAGAGCCGGAGTTGGAATCTCAGGCTTCGCCTCCTGCCGGTTCGCCCGATCCGCTTACCGATCGTTTTCAGGCCCGGTCATCCTCCTCCGCCCCTCCGTCCCATTGCTTGCGGTATTCGCGGGGACTCATGCCGCACACCTTCTTGAAAGCGCGGCTGAAATGGCTCGTGTTGACGAATCCGACCCGTTCCCCGATCTCGTAGGCTTTCAAATTTGTATTCAAAAACAGCTCTCGCGCCCTCTCCACGCGATATTGCAGCAAATAGTCGACGAAATTCTGATTCATCTCCTTCTTGAACAGCGTGCTGAAATAGTTCGCGTTCATCGAAACCGAACCGGCGACCTGCTGCAGGGAAAGATCTTCCGCGTACCGGGACTCGATGTAACGGAGCGCCCGGGTAACCGGTCCGCTCGTGCGCTGCCGGGCCGCGAGCATGCCGAGCGTATCGGCGGCGTAGGCTTCGAGAAGCGAAATCATGTCGTCAAGCGTCCTCGCGTCGGTCAGGCGCTGGGCATAGGCGGAGCATAACGCCGCCATCTCTTCGCCTGCCAGGCGCAACGCCAGCACGGGCGCGTGCAGCCATTGCATGAACGCCTTCAGCGCCTCCGGCCTCGTCCGGTACAGGCCTCGATTCGCGAAATCCTCGATGTTCCCGGCGAAGTCGGCGCGGTACTTCCCGTTCGCCGCCGCCCACGCGTCCGCCATTCGGAGCAACCGTTCCCGCGTTCCCGCGGGAAGCTCCGACGCTCCGCCCGTTCCCCAGGCGTAATCGCGGCCGGTCCCTTCCGCGAAGGAACGTTCCAAGGCTTCCAAGCTTTCGCGGTATTGCCGCTTCAACCGCCGAAAGCCGTTCTGCCTGCCGCTGATTCCGAACGTGACGGGCACGTTGAAGTAGGTCGTCATCACCCTGCGCAAATGGCTCGCCATGCGGAACAGCGTTTCTTCCGCCTCCTTCTCCCCGTTCGCTTCGGGGTGGCTGAAAAGAATCGCGTAGCGGTTATCGAGGTCGTGAAAAGCTTCGCAGCGGCCATAGATTTTGATGACCTCGTTCAGCACGTTCATGAGCGAAAGGCGGACCAACTGGCCGTTGTCGTCCTTGAACCTTTCCCTTAAGCGCTCGAACGAGCCGATCTCCATCGCGCAGACGGTCAAATTCCTCGGGCTCAGATTCAGCTCCAGCTCCTTGGCCCTTCGGCCGAACTCCTCGTCGGAATATTTGCTCAGGAATAAATAATCCTTGATCAGGCTTTCTTTAAGGACCTCGATATCCGCTTGGGAGGCGAACGCCTTCGGGGAGGGATCCGGGAACGCGGCGTCGAGCTCGTCGCGCAGCCTGGCAAGGATCGCTTCCATCTCCTCGGCGGTCATGCTGTGCTTGACGACGTACCCGCTGACTCCGAGCGACATCGCTTGTTTCGCGAGCTCGAACTCTTCCAGGCAAGTCAGAATAAGCAGCCTCGTATGCGGACTCGCGCTCCTGATCTTCGAGAGCAGCTCGATTCCGCCCATGATCGGCATTTTCAAATCCGTAATGACCACTTCGGGCTGCAGCTTCTCGTAAGCGCTCCAAGCCTCCGCGCCGTTAGGGACATCCGCGACCACCTGCATGCCGTATTTCTGCCAATCGATCGAATTTTTCAGTCCGAGCCTCACCAGAATTTCGTCTTCCGCAAGCAGAACTCGATACATGGAATCCCTCTCCCTCGATGCAACCGTTTACAGTAACCTAGAGTAACATCCGAATCGGAGGTTATCAATAGACCCCGGAAGCGCGTCGCCTCGGATGCACCTTTAACCCCGCCCCCGTCCCCAGATGTCAATTTTGTTCAATCTCAAGAACTATAATTCTCTATTAAATCCTGTAAACATAACAAAATAATAAATCAAAAAGGACGATGACGTGCAAATACGAATCCTTGCTTCTGCTGTACACTTAGGCTATTGAAAGCGAAAAGCATCCGAAAGGAAGGGGATTGAAGACATGAAAGCCTTGCAAATTACCGGCGAGAACGCGTTCGAAATCATCGAACTTCCAATGACCGACCCCCAAGAAGACCAAGTGACGGTGAAAATCGAGATCGTCTCCACCTGCCCGCGGTGGGATATGAGCATGATGGGCGGCAAGGACATGTTCGACGCGTCCAAAAAGCCGGAGTATCCGCTCCTCCCCGGATTCCCGGGGCACGAAATGGCCGGAACGGTGGTCGCCGTCGGCGGAAAGGTCGCGTCTCTCAAAGTCGGGGACCGCGTCGCCGCCTTGGAGCATCTGATCGGCAACGGGGCGTACGCCGAGTATTTGAATTATCGCGAGCATGAGCTGATCAAGCTGCCCGACAACGTGGAATGGAAGCAAGCCGTTTCGTTCGAGCTGCTGAAGTGCGTCTTGATCGGACTGCTGCAATTCGGCGATCTGAGCGGCAAGTCCATGCTCGTCTCCGGTCTGGGGCCCGCGGGCATTCTCGCGATGCAGGCCGCGCGGCTCATGGGCGCTTCCCGCGTCGTGGCCATCGACATTACGCGGGAGCGGATCGACTTCGTGAACGGCTTGGGCATCGGCGTCGCCAAGCATTCGGACGAGCTGGGCGACGAACGCTTCGATCTCGGCTACGACTGCGTAGGAGCGGCGGCTTCCGTGCAGAACGTGCTCGAGCGGATCGACTCGCACTTGGTCGTTTTCGGCGTGCTGAAGGGCGAGGTTCGCTACGGCGGCCATCTGTGGTTCAAGGGAATCAAGCTGGAATCGTACCGGTACCGCCGCTTCGGGGAAGAGGATCAGGCGCTGCTGCTCGATCTCGTCGCGAACAAAGGCTTGAACACGGAATGCCTGCAAACGCACCATGTCCCTTTTTACCGCTATCAAGAAACGGTAGACCTGCTCAGAAAACAAGAGGCGATCAAGGTGTACGCTTATCCGCCGACCGATTTCGTTCCCTCTGCCTCGGAGGTGCGTTAAGATGAAGGGCCAAGCGGTCGTATTTACGGACGTCCGGCAAGTCCGGTTCATGGAAGTCGACGTTCCGGAGCCGGGTCCGGAGGACGTCGTCGTCGATCTCGAGTACTCCTGGATCAGCAACGGCACGGAGTCGTCTTTTCTGTACGGGGAGAGAATCACGGGAGAACAGGTCACCCGTCCCGGGGACGTTCTGCCATTCCCCCAAGTCGCGGGATATCAGAAAGTCGGCATCGTCAGAAGCGTCGGGGACAAGGTTCGGGGCTTGGCGCCCGGGGACCGGGTATTCGCGTCCGTCAGCAGGGTGGACGGCATGAAGTTCGACCACGGCGGGCACGTCAATCCGTCCGTCACGCACGAGAGTCAGGCATGGAAGCTGCCGGAGGGGGCCGACCCGATCGCGTACAGCGGGATGGTGCTGACCCAGGTCGGTTACAACTGCGGCATCCGTCCCGCGGTCGAACCGGGCGACGTCGCCGTCGTGATCGGCGACGGCATGGTCGGCCAATGGGCCGCGCAGACGCTGGCGCATCGCGGAGCGGAAGTGACCGTTCTGGGCCGGCATGACGAAAGATTGGCCTTGCTTCCTTCCCCGATTCGCTCTTATAACCTGAGACGCGGGGAGTTGGCCGATTGGATCGGCGATCGCCGCGACATCGCCGTCGTCGTCGACACCGTCGGCGCGATGGGTACGTTCCGGAAGCTGAAGCCGGCCATGAAGCTGAACAGCCATCTCGTCTCCGCCGGGTTCCTCGGCACGGAAGGCACGGTGGACATCCAAGAGCTTCGGCCGCAAGAGATTACGCTGCATAGCCCGTCCGGGTGGACGACGCCGCGGATGGATGCCACGCTGGAGGGCATTCGCGAGGGCTGGCTGCGGACGACTCCGCTGATCACGCATCGGTTCAAGGCCGAGGATGCGGAGAAAGCTTGGCGCAAGATCATGGACAAGGAAGGGTTTTTCTTGGGCATCGTGTTGGAGTGGAACAAATAAATGGACTTCTCCATTTATTTTCTCTAGTCGCCTTGATATTTTAGGAATAAGTGGATTTGTCCTGTTATTTTCAGCTAAAGTCCTCTTGGGCCCTTCCATGATATCGAAATAAATGGATTTCTCCATTTATCCACCCTTTTCCGTTCAACGGCGCGTGAAATAAATGGATTTTTCCTCTTAATTGATAGGGTGGAAAGTTATTCGGCCGCAAGTCGACCGGCAGCGTTTCGAAAGAAAGGGAAAAAACGGAAATCGCGGGGAGTGACGGTAAAATGGCAAACCGGCAAGTCGCGGAAGCGTTCGTGTTCTTGGGAGAGGAGGCATTGCCTCTTCGTTACAAGCCGGTCCGCGGATCGCTGAAGGCGGTGCGCGACCGGTCGAGAGACGACCTGGGGGATACGGTCCGCTACGAGGAAGGCAAAGACTATATCGTAGATTACGAGGCGGGAACGCTCCGGCGCGCTCCGGGAAGCCGAATCGCCGACGGGACGCTTCATCCGATGTACGGAGTGAAAGCATTCAACCATAACGACTACCCGGACTATAGCAATCAGGCGTATACGGTCTACGCGGATTACGAGACCGAGGCCGATACGCAAGGCGCGCAAGCGACCGCGGCCGGCATCGAGCGATCCGGCCTGCTGAACCGGCTGGTCCGCAAGCTGCGCGCCGGCGAAGAAGCGCTCTACGTCGTCTACGGGGACAGCATCAGCACGGGCGGAGAAGCGAGCGAGGAAAGCTTGGCCTACTTCGGCCGATTCGCGGACGTCTTGCGCCGTCCGTATCCGGAAGGCTGCCTCCGCATCGTGAACAAGTCGATCGGGGGCGAAGATACGCATGGAGGGTCCGCCCGCGTGGACGCGGACGTCGTGCCGCTGAACCCGGACCTCGTCTCTATCGGCTACGGCATGAACGACCAGAATAAGCACGAGGAAGGCGTCTATACGACGACGCTGGAGCAATTCGAGCGCAATCTGCGGGTCATGATCGATGCGATCCGCGCGGCTGGCGATACCGACCTCGTGCTCGTCACGCCTTGCGAGCCGAATCCGAATTGGCGGCATACGAGCGGCAATACGCCGCTCTACGCCGACGTCATTCGGCGCCTCGGCCAAGAATACGGCATCGGCGTCGCCGACGCGCATGCCGAATGGACGGCCGAGCTTGCGGCGGGCAAGACGCACGAAAGCCTGCTGCTGAACAACATCAACCATCCGAACGACTACGGGCATTGGATCTATAGCAAGGCGTTTCCGAAGATGTTCGGACGATAGCCTAACCGACGAAAGGAGCAAGCCCCCTAGGATGACGGGGCTTGCTCCTTTCCGTTTGCGGACCGCTTTACTCTCGGACACGTCCCAGAAAGCCCGGTTGTAGCCTTAGTCCCCAACGAATCCGTGATCGGGGTAAGCACGACGGTTTCCCCGGCGTATTCTTCAAAGGCTTCCACGCGGTTCCCGGCATCAGATCGGAACGTTATGTTAAGGGAATACCCATGCGCCGAGATCCAAATCAGGGTCGCGGGTTCCCGGCGGCAAGCGCCCGCATGCCGGCCTCGAGCGTCTCGATGATCCGGTCCGCGTCGTAGACGCAGCCCTTCCAGGTTCCGCCGCTGGCGGCCTGCAAGGCGGCCCACAACCGCGTATCGTCCGGCAGTCCGGGATCCGCCGCGAGACCCGGGTGCGGCGATCTTGCGGCAAGAATCGCGGTGCCGGCCTCGGGCGAATCCGGACTCTCGCCGCAGCCGACCATGTCGATTCGGCCTTCCAGCTTGCGCGTATCGATGCGGATCTCGACCCAATCGCCGTCCCGAAGCTTGCCGACGGGCCCGCCGGCCAAGGCTTCGGGTCCGATGTGGCCGATGCAGGCGCCCGTCGATACGCCGGAGAACCGCGCGTCGGTCAGCAGCGACACGCGTTTGCCGAACGGCAGATGCTTGAGCGCCGACGTCAGCTGGTACGTCTCCTCCATCCCGGTGCCGGAAGGTCCGCGGCCGATCAGCGCCATCACGTCGCCTGCGGCAATGCCTCCGGTCTTGATCGCGCGTATCGCGTCGCGCTCCGTGACGAACGCCTTGACGCGGCCGACATGCCGGTATACGCCCTCGCCGTCCAGAACCGACGGGTCGATCGCCGTCGACTTGATCACGGAGCCCTCCGGCGCGAGATTGCCTTTCGGGAACGTGACCGTTGGGGCCAATCCGGCTGCCCGCGCCTGATCGGGACTGTAGATGACGCTGTCCGGATCGACGCCTTCCTTCTCGGACAGCCAGTCTCTCAGCCGGCGCCGGCGTTCGGACGTCTCCCACCAGTCCAGCACCGCGCCCAGGCGCTCGCCGGACGCCGTGAGCACGTTCTCGTCCAGCACGCCGAGGCCGCGCAGATGCAGCATGACCTCCGGCACGCCGCCGGCCAGGAACACCCGCACCGTCGGATGAGGGACGGGCCCGTTCGGCAGCACGCTGACCAGCCGCGGCACGCTGCGGTTCACCTCCGCCCAATCCCCGGCATCCGGAACGGTTAATCCGGCCGCCTGCGCAATGGCCGGAACGTGCAGCAGCAAATTCGTCGATCCGCCGAAAGCCGCATGGACGACCATCGCGTTGCGAATGGATGCGTCCGTCAGCAGGTCCCGCAAGGTCAGGCCGCGTTTGGCAAGCGCCATCGCCGCGCGGGCGGATTGACGCGCCATCGCCGTCCAGATCGGCTGGC
>Ga0065721_10053182_pt1 | contig 10365 bp, 7 predicted proteins | sample Mesricmetagenome_FD_59108 | JGI IMG/M metagenome (GOLD analysis project Ga0065721, IMG submission 59108) | Mesophilic microbial community from rice straw/compost enrichment Sample: eDNA_1 v2 (version 2) | ecosystem: Engineered > Solid waste > Grass > Composting > Bioreactor | place: USA: Davis... | reverse complement strand
TACCGGGGAAGCAAGGAGGTCAACCGGTGCGGGTGCGGTTTGTGATTCCAATAAAGTTTGAGTTGGGATTGAAGTAAAAATCCAAGCCACGAAGAACACCACGAATACACAACGATCACTACGCGATTTGACTCACTCCTCCTCAGAAGCAACAACCTTACCAGTAAGTGCTTTCAAACTTTGATGTTTAGCCGGACACAGGCAGGTACTGAAAATTACGTTGTGTTCTTTGTGTGTTCGTAGTGTTCTTCGTGACTTGGATTTCAAAATCCGTGTCGTACTTCCTACTTCCCTCCCAATATCTCCTCCAACCGCTTATGCAACGCCGCCCCCCTCAAATTCTTATCAATAATAACCCCATTAGGATCCAACAACAGCGAGAAAGGAATTGCCGTAATGTTATAAGTCTTTGCCGCCTCTGATTGCCAGAACTTCAGATCGGATACATGCGTCCATGTGAGGTTATCCTCATTGATTGCACGTAACCAGTCTTCGCGAGTACGGTCGAGTGATACACCATAAACCGTGAATCCTTTGTCTTTGTACTTCTGGTAAGCAGCAACGACGTTAGGGTTCTCCTGACGACAAGGTCCACACCACTTCGCCCAGAAATCGACTAGAACGTACTTGCCTCGCATCGAAGACAATGGAACAACCTGGCCATCGGGGTTGGGAAGTGATATCTCCGGCGCGGGCTGCCCGATCGCGAGTTTCTTCATATTCTCGACGTACGCAATGAATTCTTCAGCACGATCGTACTTACTCCACTCCTTCTTGAGTTTGTCCGCCACCTGGAGGTAAGTATCAAAATACTGATCCTTGTCGAGCACATTGGATTGAAGTAGATTAATCACAGCGAGGCTTGGCGCTTTTGCAACCAACAACTTAGCAATCTCATCGTTGTACTTCTTCACATGGTCCAAGTACTTCATCTGAACGCTCAGCTTCGTCTCTTCGTCCCTGTTTCGCGCTGCGGCGAGGAATTGTTCGTTAAGCTCCGCCACCAACGGATCGCTGTTGGCCCTTGACTGCAACTCCTGCACTTTGGCAATTAAGTCCGCATCGGGCGAACCATTGATTTCCGCAAAACCTTGCGGACTGTTACCATCAACATTAACCTCCACGTCACTCTGATCAAGAATGAGCGTGACCATTTGTTTGTTGTAAAAGTTCAACCGGTAATAACCGGGTTGCGTCATACGCACCTTCTTTGAAAATGTGTAATTGCTTTTTAATTGGATTGTATCTTGCCAGCCATTACCACCTTCCTTCAATTCCTGGATAATTATTTGACCGGATTGTGGAAAGCCAACCTTACCGCGCACAGTAATAAGCCAGGCGCCGTCGGTGCCTTGCGCACTATCATCCTCCTTACCGTTCGTTGAGCACGAAAGACAGAGCGCCAATACCACGAGGCTCGACGCCCTTAACGGTTGATACCATGCGCGTGTGACCAGACTTTTCATTAAACTGCTGATCCGTCCGATACCTTTCCTATTCATCATAACTGCTTTGATTTTTGGGCGCTGACGAGCGCCTATTCGCATCCAAATTAACTATTTCCCAGTTATTGCCTTCAGTTTTTCCGCCAAAAGGGCGTTGGCAACTTTAGGATCGGCTTTCCCCTTGCTGCGTTTCATGACTTCTCCCATAAACATGGCAATGATTCCCTTCTTTCCATTCTTGTACTCTTCTACCTTCAAGGGAAATTCTTTGATCACCTCGTCGATGATCGGACTAATCGCACCATGATCACTTTCCTGGATCAGGTTCAATCGCTGTGCCAGTTCCAGCGGAGTATCGGCCGGGTTTTTCAACAACGCCGAAAACAGCTGGCGAGACGCAGCTGTGTAACTCACCTTTCCCGACTCCACCAGATTGATCAAAGCCGCCAGCGATGCCCCGGGAAGGGGGAAATCGGAAGCATCTATGTTGTGTTCATTCAGATACGATTTCACCGGACCCATGACCCAGTTCGATACAGCCTTTCGGTTATTTACGTAACGGCAAGTCTCTTCAAAAAATTCGGCGATATCTCTCGATTCAGTCAGAACCTGCGCGTCATATTCCGGTAGATTGTATTCTTCCACAAACTTCTTGAATAACTCTGCCGGTAGGGCAGGCATTTCTGCTTTGATACTCTCGAGCCATTCCTCGGAGACCGTCATAGGACTCAAATCTGGATCGGGGAAATAGCGGTAGTCATTCAACTCTTCCTTCGTCCTCATCCCAAAAGTCTTGCCGCTGTCCGCGTCAAACGTCCTGGTCTCAGAAATGATTTCATGACCTCGTTCGATCTCATTGATCTGTCTTTCGATTTCATAGTCGATCGCACGCTGAACGTTGCGAATGGAGTTCATGTTCTTGACCTCGACTTTCCTTCCAAATTTCTTCGCGTCCTTCAGCATCACAGAAACGTTCGCGTCACATCGAAGTGACCCTTCTTCCATATTCCCATCACAGATACCAAGGTAACGAACGAGTTTACGGATCTCCGTCAGTAAAGCGTATGCTTCCTCGGAAGACCGAAGGCACGGCTCTGTAACGATCTCAATGAGCGGAACACCGGCACGATTTAAGTCGACGAGCGTGTCAGCTTCCTCGGGCAAGTGGATTGATTTCCCTGCATCCTCCTCAAGGTGAATGCGATTAAGTGTCAAGGTGCGTTCACCTTCCTTAGTCTGTACTTTAATGTATCCACCCTTGCAAATCGGAGTGCGGTCTTGGGTGATCTGATATCCCTTTGGAAGGTCGGGATAGAAATAATTCTTTCTGTCAAAGATGTTAAAGCGACTAATCTCGCAGTTACACGCGACACCCATTCTTATCGCATATTCGACCGCCTTCTTGTTTAGCTTTGGCAACGTGCCCGGATGCCCGAGTGAAATAGCGCTTACCGTTGTATTAGGTGCATTGCCAAACATCGCGGCATCACCAACAAAAATTTTACTTTTTGTAGCAAGTTGAGCATGAATTTCGAGACCAATGACGGCTGTGTACTTTTCGCGAACCATGATTCTGAGTTAGACGCGACCAATCATGAGTGTTCCGTCGCGTGTAGCATTAACGTCGTTATTTTAGATGAGCAACAGCCATCATTACTTTTCGGATGCCCGCACCAGCAAATGCGCTTTTTCCAAAACGCTGTCAAGGCCAGCGAGGTTCTTCCCTCCTGCTGTCGCGAAGAATGGTTGACCACCACCGCCCCCGTCTATTTCACGGGCCAACTCCTTCACCATATTACCTGCATGAAACTTCTTCGTCTGCATCAGCTTCTCCCCGATCATTACCGTCACCTGGGGTTTTTGCTCCACCTCTGCGGCAAGAACAAGCAATAGATCATCGAACTGATTGCGCAGTGCATAGGCGATATTCTTCAATACATCAGCGCTTGGAACCGACACCTTCTCGATGATCATCGTCAAGCCGTTGTCCTTTGAAGCTTTCCGCGCAAGCGCATCCTTGATTTCGTTGCCTTGCCGCGCGTGCAAGACTTCGATCTTCTTTTCGAGCTGATGCTTCTCTTCAGCGAGATTCCTGAGAGAGGTGATAACATCCTTCGGATTCTTCAACACCTTCCTGATCTCGTCAAGCACCTCCAGTTCCTTCCTGATGTAAACTTCAGCGGCTTCGCCGGTAACGGCTTCGATCCTCCTTACACCGGCTGCAACTGAACTTTCAGAAAGAATTTTGAAGAGCCCAATGTTTCCAGTAGCGGGAACATGCGTGCCACCGCACAACTCGACAGAGAACGCCGGATCAAATGTAATTACTCTGACAAAGTCGCCGTATTTTTCACCGAACAACGCCATCGCGCCAAGGGCTTTTGCCTTTTCGATCGGCACGTTCCGCTTCTCGTCGAGAGCGATGTTAGTTCTGATCTTTTCGTTGACTATTTCCTCGACCTTCGTGATCTCCTCAGGAGTCATCGCAGCAAAATGCGAGAAGTCGAATCGAAGGATATCCGAGTTGACAAGTGATCCCTTCTGTTCAACATGCTTACCAAGGACTTGCCTGAGCGCAGCATGCAAGAGGTGCGTCGCCGAGTGATTATTCATTGTCGACAGGCGTTTCGATCGATCGACAACAGCTTCGAATGCCTCATCAATCTTTGATGGCAATTGCTGAGCAAAGTGAATAATCAGTTCATTCTCCTTCTTCGTATCGACAATGGATATCTTCTCTCCGCCGGATTGAATATACCCTGTATCACCCACCTGACCTCCGCTCTCAGCGTAGAACGGAGTTTTATCAAAGACAAGTTGATAGAGTTCTTTGTTCTTCTGTTTAACCTTTCGGTACTTAACAATGCGCACCGTCGATTGAAGATGGTCGTATCCAATGAACTCCGTTTTCTCGTCATCTCCGACCTGGATCCAGTCACCGGTCTCCTTCACGGCATCGGCCTTTGAGCGAGACTTTTGTTTTTCCATCTCCGCCTTAAATCCAGCCTCATCGACCGCGATACCTTTCTCGCGCGCAATCAACGACGTGAGATCAAAAGGGAAACCGTAAGTATCATAAAGTTCAAAGGCCTGCTCTCCAGAGATCATGTTCCCTTTCAGTTCACTCTGAATAAGCTCGATCCTTTTCAAACCCTTGTCGAGGGTTCTGAGGAATGAAGTCTCTTCTTCGAATATCACCTTGCTCACATAATCTTGTTGAACTGATAGCTCAGGGAATGCTTCGCGCATCTGTTCAGCGAGTACCAGCACAAGCTTGTGAAGGAAGGGCTCTTTGAAGCCGAGGAATGTAAAACCATAACGAACCGCTCTGCGAAGAATACGTCTGATAACGTAACCAGCACCGGTATTAGAGGGAAGCTGACCATCGGCAATGGCAAATCCAACTGCGCGAACGTGATCGGCCATCACGCGCATGGCGATGTCAGTCTTTTCGTCGGCACCGTATCGGATGCCCGATTCACGGCTGACGAAATCAAGCAGAGGAGTAAACACATCGGTATCGTAGTTCGACGTCTTCTTCTGAATTGCCATGCAGAGACGTTCGAATCCCATTCCTGTATCGACGTGGCGCTGGGGTAATTTCTCCAACGAGCCATCCGCCTTGCGGTTGAATTCCATGAACACGAGGTTCCAGATCTCAACGACTTGTGGATGACCTGTATTGACTAGCTTCTCGCCCGGCAACTTCTTCCTCTCGTCATCCGAGCGAAGATCGATGTGTATTTCAGAACAAGGACCGCATGGCCCCGTGTCTCCCATTTCCCAGAAGTTATCCTTCTTGTTTCCCCTTAATATCCTTTCTTCGGGCAGGATTTTTCTCCAATGCTCAAACGCTTCCTGATCGAAGCCAAGTCCTTCAGCAGAATCGCCTTCAAAGACCGTCGCGTATAAACGCTCTTCGGGAAGTTTGTACTCCTTGGTCAGGAGTTCCCATGCCCAGGCGATCGCTTCCTTCTTGAAGTAATCTCCGAACGACCAATTGCCGAGCATCTCGAACATCGTGTGGTGATAGGTGTCGATGCCCACCTCTTCGAGGTCATTGTGTTTACCACTCACGCGAAGGCACTTTTGTGTATCGGCGATGCGACTGCTCCTTGGGGTTGAGTTCCCGAGGAAGTTGTCTTTGAACTGGACCATCCCCGAGTTCGTAAATAGCAGCGTTGGGTCGTTCTTGAGGACGAGGGGCGCCGAAGGGACGATTAAATGCCCTTTTCCCTCAAAAAACCGCAAAAATGTACGTCTTATAGATCCAGAATCCATCCCAGCGCTGGTTTAAGCGACAATATGTTATTTTTAATTATATTAGCCCGCTAATCCCAATCCCTAGCAAGCGATTGGGCATTAGCAAGCCACAAAAATAATCGCCCCCGAGGCAAAATCTCAGAAAGGGCGTTTTTTTTTGTGGGCCTACTACCTGAAGAGGAACAGCAACTAATGCCGTCAACAACTTTTCGTTATAACGAAAAAACTTGCCAGTACGAGCGCGAGAGGATTACGTTCAAAAGTGTTCTCTGGTATTGCCTCGGGCTTGTTGTCACTGCGGCATGTCTGTTGGTTGCCATTCTGTTTCTTCATGATTGGCTGATCAATACCGAGCGGGAAGTAGCCCTGCGCAAGGAGAACAAGGCCTTGGTTCAGCACCACGCTTCGCTCACCCAACAGCTTGCAGAACTACAACCTCTCCTCGCATCGCTCGAGCATCGAGACAAGGTTCTTCACGAAAAGTTCTTTGGCACACCCCCATCACTGCCTACCCAGGACGTTGACAGAGCGTCCAAGGAAAACTTACTGATCGCCGATGGTGATGCGTTCCGGGATCAGGTGGCCTCGCTATCAAAGGCCTCTGATGAACTGATGGCACGCGCACAATCCCGTAATCACCGCTTCGGCCGCAAGCTAGAATTCAACGACAAAACTGTAGATGTCTTACGCGCGATGCCGACAGCAGCGCCTGTGGAGGGTTGGCAACCTGATCGCCTTATCTCCGGTTTCGGAATGCGCGTCAATCCGTTTCACAAAGGATTATATGAACACCTCGGTGTCGACATAGCCATGCCCCGTGGCACACCCGTGAAGGCAACGGCGGCTGGGAAAGTCACACAGCTCAAGCGCAGCGATCTTGAGGCGGGTTATGGCAATTACATTGAGATCGATCATGGCAACGGTATAACTACACGTTACGCCCACCTCGATGAGATCAGTGTCCGTTACGGTGCCAAGGTCGCCAAAGGCGATGTAGTTGGAACTGTTGGGTCAAGTGGCGGCTCCGTCGCGCCGCATATTCATTATGAGATTCTTCGCGACGGCAAAAATGTGGATCCCATCTTTTACATGGTTGAGGGTTTAAGTGCTGCGGAACACCACCTTTTGACAATCAAAAGTCACCAGCAAAACCAATCCCTCGACTGATGGCAACCAGATTCCGGTATAATGCGACAACCTGCAAGTACGAACCGTACTACATCACCGGAAAGGTCCTTCGACTCCGTATTCTGACATTCCTCTCGCTTTCATTGTTCATTGCGGTAGGCGCATACGTCTACCTCCTGAGATACATCCCTTCACTCGATGAAATCTTCCTCGCAGAAGAAAATCAAAGACTGCGGATCGAGTGGGAAATCCTGAGAGACCGCATCGATGAAGCTAACGGCAGACTTCAGTCGCTCATAGCGAAGGGTGACCACAACTATCGAGTGATTCTCGATTCCGAACCTCTTGATCCCAGCATTCGCGAAGCGGGTATCGGGGGACGCGAGATGACGAATCGTTCGCAACTGGAAGCCTATCCGATGATTCTGCGCGAATACGACGTACTCGAGAAGCTGAAACATCAACTTGAGGTGGAGCTTCAATCTTACGACGAAATCGCGCGCATGTACGAAGAGAAAACACTCATGTGGGCAGCGCGTCCTGCCATACAGCCCATCAGCAACAAGAGTCTGACACATCTTCACTCAACATTCGGCGAACGGTTGCATCCGCTTCTCGGATATGTCCGCGATCACAAAGGACTTGACTTTACAGCGGATGTCGGGACACCCGTGTATGCAACTGGTGATGGTGTCGTGAAAAATGCCTACTTCTCGGGGACGTATGGCAATGTGATCTTTGTCGATCACGGATATGGTTACGAAACGCGATACGCTCACTTGTCGAAATTCAATGCCCGAAAGGGAGAGCGGGTTAAACGCGGAGACATCATCGGATTCGTCGGTAGCACCGGCCTGTCAGGCGGTCCGCATTTGCATTACGAGGTATTATATAAAGGTCTGCAAATCAATCCGATAAATTTCTTCCAGCGCGATCTCAGCAATAAGGAGTACGAAAAACTCGTCGAAGAGGGTAGCAGGCACCGCATCCCGCTTGACTGACGTTTTTAATCTTCCGAAATCTGCCTTTCTTTGCAATCCGAATTTTAATCCCCTGAGATGCGGCTTGTCTTCCTGGTTCTATCCTGTCTGTATTCGTGTTTGCTTTACGCACAGCACGAACCAACAACTGACGCCGCCACCATCCGTTCCGACAGTTCGGTACGCGACTCTATAATTTATATATCACAAGACACGGTTCCCACAACACCTCGAGTAACAATCATCGGCGTGGGCGACATTATGATGGGAACGAATTACCCTGAAGATCGACTTCCTCCCGATGATGGAAAATTCCTCATGGAAGGTGTGGCTCATATACTGCGAAGTGCAGACGTCACTTTTGGAAATCTCGAGGGCACTCTGCTTGATGAGGGGGGCACACCGAAGAAATGCAAAGATCCAAAGGTATGTTATGCATTTCGATCACCGGTGAGATATGTGAAGAACCTCGTCGATGCGGGGTTTGATATGGTGAGCCTTGCCAACAATCATGCGGGTGATATGGGTGATGCGGGCCGTGATACAACGATGAACACACTGATAAATGCGGGGATACTTCACGCTGGACAGATGTCGATGAAGACTGCAATTCTTACGAAAGACAGCGTCCGCTACGGCCTCGCTGCTTTCGCACCGAACTCGAATTGTGTCCCGCTCAACGACCTTGAAGGAGCCCGGAGAATTGTCGAAGAACTCGATTCGCTCGTGGATATCGTAATCGTGTCCTTCCACGGCGGCGCAGAAGGTGCGAAGTACCAGCATGTGCCTCGCGCACACGAGATGTTCCATGGCGAAGACCGCGGCGACGTCTATAAATTCGCACATACACTAATCGACGCTGGCGCTGACGTCGTATTTGGACACGGACCCCATGTTACGCGGGGTATAGAAGTCTATAAAAAAAGATTTATCGCATATAGCCTTGGTAACTTTTGCACGTATAAAGGAATTAACATAGCAGGTGTTAACGGACTGGCTCCCATTGTAAAAATAACCACCACACCCTCGGGGGAATTTATCAACGGCGAGGTGATTCCAACGATACAGTCGCACACCACTGGTGTACAAATCGATGAGAATAAATCCGTTATTAAAATCATCCAGGAACTCTCGAAAAAAGATTTTCCTGAATCAGAAATTGCGATTGACGATGATGGTTTAATTACCTATCTTGGACAGTAACATGGCGTATAAGGAAAAAGAAATCGAAAAACTTTACTACTCCATTGGAGAAGTAGCGGAAATCTTTACAGTAGCCCCCTCCCTTATCCGTTTCTGGGAGTCCGAATTCGACATCATCAGGCCTAAGAAAAACCGTAAAGGAAACAGGCAGTTCACGAAGGAGGACATCGAGAATGTACGCATGATATACCACCTTGTTAAAGAGAAGGGCTTCACACTTCAAGGCGCAAAAGAGATGTTGAAGAATGATGCACAAGCGGTCAAAGACAAAATGGAAATGATCGACTCATTGCGCAATGTGAGAAAATTCCTCGTTGAACTCCGCGACCGCTTGTAATATTCGGTTACGAATTCACTGTGCGACCTCCCGGTTGCGCGACATCATAAAAAAGACCCCTTCATGGACCAGAATCGTCTGGCACTGCTTGCCTTGCATTTTATTCCAGGCATTGGCGATTATCTTATCCGGCAATTGATCAGTTATTGTGGATCCGCCGAAAGAGTATTCCAGATGCCAAGAGGGAAGCTCAAAAAGATCCCTGGCATAGGACTGGTAACAGCAGAATCAATCAGCAAGGGAAAGTCATTTAACCTTGCCGAAAAGGAACTTCGCCTGGCGGAAAAATTTCAGGTAGACCTGCTCTTCTTCACGGATGACAAATATCCCTCGCGTCTTCGCAGGGTAAACGACGCGCCGACCATGCTCTACGCAAAGGGCAATATGGATCTGGAGAATCCGAAGACCGTCGCCATTGTTGGAACGCGGCAATCAACATCCTATGGTCGTGATTGTGTGGAAAACCTGGTGAGAGACCTCGTACCTCACAAGGCACTTATCGTCAGTGGCCTTGCCTATGGCATCGACATTCAGGCTCACAAACAGGCCGTGAACTACCAGCTGCAAACCGTTGGAGTATTGGGCAGCGGCATCGATGTGATTTATCCATGGGCGCACCGCGAAGTTGCGTTCAAGATGATGGAACAGGGTGGTCTTCTCACGGAGCATCCGTTCGGCACGCAACCAGATGCGCACAACTTCCCCGCGCGAAACCGAATCGTTGCAGCACTGTCTGACGCCGTTATCATCGTAGAAGCCGCCGAAAAGGGCGGAGCATTGATCACGGCAGATATTGCGAACTCGTATCACAAAGACGTATTCGCCTTACCAGGGAGTATCACACAAAGTCATTCAGCAGGTTGCAACATTTTGATCAAGACCAATCGCGCGCACCTCCTCACGTCGGTCAAAGATCTCGAGTACATCATGAACTGGGATCCGACCAACACGACGGGGAAAGAATCGCTCGACCTCGATCACTTCACGGAAGCGGAACAGCAAGTTCTTC
>Ga0065721_10053181_pt1 | contig 10366 bp, 10 predicted proteins | sample Mesricmetagenome_FD_59108 | JGI IMG/M metagenome (GOLD analysis project Ga0065721, IMG submission 59108) | Mesophilic microbial community from rice straw/compost enrichment Sample: eDNA_1 v2 (version 2) | ecosystem: Engineered > Solid waste > Grass > Composting > Bioreactor | place: USA: Davis... | reverse complement strand
CCGCCACTGTGCCTCCTTGCGCGCGTCCTCCTGCTGAGTGCGCGTGCGGTCATGGCCGCTGCCGTCGTACTCGATCGCGAGTTTCAGTGACGGCCAGTGGAAGTCCACCTCGTGACCGTTGAGGTCACAGTTCACCCGCGGTTCGGGAAGGCGGTTGCGCTCGAGGGCGATCAGCACTTTCAGTTCGTTCTTGCTCCGCGCGCCCGCGCTGCCGTCGAGGTGAAGTTGCACGGCCTTCTTCGCCGCGCGCACCTTGCGGCCGTTGCCGCGTTCGATGGCCGCGAGCGTCTGGTCGAGGTCGAACAGGTCACGGAAGGCCGCCTCGTGGATCACGTTGGTGATCTCCCACGAGGTGAGGCGGTCGGTGAGGTCGACGACCAGGCGCGCGATGGTGGTGACCGGGATCCCGCGGTGGACGGTGACGTCGTCGGGGTGCAGGTTGCGGGAACGATGGACGCGCACGCCGGCCGGCCCCCGGCGTTCGCTCGGGACAACGACATCGATACGAGCGGCGCGGTAGCGCCGAACCTGCCAGTGCTCAGCGCACCCCTCATGGCTCAACGCCGCCCCGTCGCCCGACCCCAGCACCGCGGTGAGGAACTGGCCCTCGCGCGGGAGGGCCGTGTGCCCCACCGCGTATACGCCGCGCGCGATGCGGTGCAGGCGTCGGCGTCGGACGCGGCGCCCGATCGCCGCGCCGTCCAACCCCGCCGCGTTCAGCTGTGCAGTGGTGACAATCCCGTACTGCCGGGCCGCGATCCACGCCACTACCTCGTCGGGTGGTCGACCTTTGTTTCGGTTTCCGAAAGTAGGTTCGACCACCCGGACATGATCGCCGCGAGGGCACGCGCGGGTCTACACGTGACTGTTACAAAAGTGAACCAAGATCGTTCGCAAAGCCCGGGTATGACACATCGGCCGCGTCCATACCCACGACGGTGACGCCCTCACGGGAGGCCAGGCCGGCGACCGCGCCGAGCATGGCCAGGCGGTGGTCACCGTGGGACGCGATCGAGCCGCCGCGCAGGCCGCCCGTGCCCTGGACCACGAAGCCGTCCGCGGTGGCCTCGATCGAGGCGCCCAGCCCGCGCAGGCCGTCGACGACCGTGGCGATCCGGTCGGACTCCTTCACCCGCAGCTCGGCCGCGCCGGTCACCACCGTCTCGCCCTCGGCGAAGCAGCCCAGCAGGGCGACCAGCGGGAGCTCGTCGATGGCCAGGGGCACCTCGTGGGGCTCCACCACCGTGCCGACCAGCGGCCCGAACGCCACCTCGAGGTCGGTGACCGGTTCCTCCGAGCGGATCACGGACGCGTCGGGGGCCTCGAGCTCGCCCGTGACCACGCCGCCCATCCGCTGCAGGATCCGCACGAACCCGATCCGGGTCCAGTTCGCGCTCATGTCCGAGATCACGATCCGGGAGCCGGGCACGAGCGCCGCGGCCGCGATGTGGAACGCGGCCGAGGAGGGATCGCCGGGCACGTGGATCGCGCCGAGCTCGAGCTCGTCGTGCTGGGTCAGCGAGATCCGGTCGCCGTCGCGCGTGATCCGGCACCCGGAGCGCGCCAGCAGCCGCTCGGTGTGATCCCGCGACGGCTCGGGCTCGACGACCGTGGTCGTCCCCGAGGCCAGCAGCCCCGCCATCAGCACGCACGATTTGATCTGGGCCGAGGCGACCGGCAGCGCGTACTCGATCCCGTGCAGCGGCGAACCGACCACCGTGAACGGCGGCAGCCGGTCGTCGACGGCGTCGATCTGCGCGCCCATCTCGCGCAAGGGCCGGGCGATCCGGTCGACCGGCCGGCGCCGGATCGAGTCGTCCCCGTCGAACGTCCAGCGCCCGCCCGGCTGACCCGCGAGCCAGCCCGGGAGCAGCCGCATCAGCGTGCCCGCGTTGCCGACGTCGATGTGCGCTTCACGCGCGCTCCGCAATCCCGGCCCGCGGATGGTCAGCGTCCCCGGACCACCCTCCTCGACCAGCGCGCCGAGCGCGCGCACGGCGTCGAGCGTCGAGCGCGTGTCGGCGGCGTCGAGGTACCCGGTGACGTGCACCGGGTCGGCGCTCATCGCCCCGAACAGCGCGGCACGGTGGGACAGGGACTTGTCGCCGGGGGCGCGGAGCGTTCCACGCAACGGGCCGGCGGGATCGAACTTCATGCGCGGACTACCTCCAAGCCAAGTTCACGGACAAGACGTTCGGCCTGCTGGGCGACGACGCCGCCGCGGATCCACAGCGCGACGGTGCCGTGCGAGCCGGCCGAGGGATACAGGCCCATGTCGACGATGTCGATCGTCGCGCGGCCCAGGGCCAGGGCGATCTCGGCCACGATGCCGGGCCGGTTCGGGACCAGGACGCGGAGCTCGTGGACCTCGCCGCCCGCGAGCCCCGTCTCCAGCAGGCGGCGCCGGTCCTCGCGCGCGCCGTCGTTCCACTCGCGGATGCCCGCGGCGTCCGCGGAGGCGAGCTGCTCGCGCACCTTGCTCAGCCGCGCGACCAGATCATCGATCGCGGCCACCAGCGCGTCCGCGTTGGCGGCGTAGATCCCGCCCCAGACGGCCGAGTTGGCGCCCGCCACGCGCGTGACGTCGCGAAACGACGGCCCCGTGGCCGGCAGCCGCTCGTCCCCGAGCACGTTCGCCGCCTGCGCGACGAGGACGTTGGCCAGCACGTGCGGGAGATGGGACACCGAGGCCATGATCACGTCGTGCGTCTCCGGCTCGACCGCGGTCGGCCAGGCGCCGATCCGCGTGATGAACCGGTGCAGGCGCTCGTACGCGGTGCCCTCGGTCTGCGGCGTCGGCGTCAGGTACCAGGTCGCGTCGGTGAACAGGTCGGCGCGCGCGTGCTCGACGCCCGACGTCTCCGCCCCGGCCAACGGGTGCCCGCCGATGAAGCGCGGGTTGGAGACCGCCTCGGACACGGCGCGCTTGACCGAGCCGACGTCGGTGGTCACGCACTGCGGCCCCGCGACCGCGAGCACGTCCGCGACCACGTCCGCCAGCACGTGCACGGGCGCGGCCACGAACGCGAAGTCAGCGTCCGCGACCGCAGCCTGAACCGTCGAACACGCCTCGGCGATCGCGCCCCGCGCGATCGCCGCCTCCAGTGCTCCCGCCGACGGGTCGTAGCCCACCACGTGCGCCCCGAGACGCTGGCGGGCGGCCAATCCGACGGAACCGCCGATCAGCCCGACACCGACGACGGCGACCTTCACGTGGCCGCGCTCAAGACCTTGCCGGCGACGGCCGCGGCGCGCTCGACGTGCTCGAGGTAGGTGGCGAACTCCTCGGCGTAGATCTGCTGCGGGCCGTCGCAGATCGCCTCCTCGGGGTTCGGGTGCACCTCGACGATGATCCCGTCCGCCCCGGCCGCCGCGGCGGCCAGCGAGAGCGGCAGCACCATGTCCCGCCGGCCCGGCGCGTGCGACGGGTCGACGATCACCGGCAGGTGCGTGAGCTCCTTGAGCATCGGCACGGCCATGATGTCGAGCGTGAAGCGGTACGCGGTCTCGAACGTGCGGATGCCGCGCTCGCACAGCATCACGTTCGGGTTGCCCTCCTTGAGCACGTACTCGGCCGCCATCAGCAGCTCCTCGAGCGTCGAGGAGAGCCCGCGCTTGAGCAGCACAGGCCGCCCCGTGCGGCCGATCTCGGCCAGCAGCGGGTAGTTCTGCATGTTGCGGGCGCCGACCTGGATCACGTCCGCGACCTCGAGGATCGGCTCCACGTCGCGCGCGTCCAGCAGCTCGGTGACGATCGGCAAGCCCGTTCGTTCCTTCGCCTCCGCCAGCAGCCGCAGCCCCTCCTGGCCCAGCCCCTGGAACGAGTACGGCGATGAACGCGGCTTGTAGGCGCCGCCGCGGAACATCGACGCGCCCGCCGCGGCCACGGTGTCGGCCGTCGAGAGCACCTGCTCGCGCGACTCCACGGTGCACGGCCCGGCGATCATCGAGAAGTGCTCGCCGCCGATGCGGCGCCCGTCGATCTCGATCACGGAGCGCTCGCCGCGCGAGAACTGGGTCGACGAGAGCTTGTACGGGCGCAGGATCGGGACGACCTGCTGCACGCCGGCGTGGCCCTCGAGCCCGAGCCGCTGCACGTGCTCGCGGTCCCCGATGGCGCCGATCACGGTGACCTCGTCGCCACGCGAGAGGTGCGCCCGGGCGCCGCAGCCCTCGATGCGCGTGATGACGGACTCGATGTCCGCATCGGTGGCCTCGGGCTTCATGACGATCATCATTGCGATTCTCCTAGCTGAAAACGGAACGGTACGGCGAGTGGCTTCTCCGGCGCTCGGCCCTGGGGCCCGATGGTGCGGACGGAGACGTCATGCGTCGCCGGCCGAGCGCCTAGCTAAATCGCCAGCCGTAATACGCGTAGGAGGACGTCTGCGAAAGCACGGATGTGGCAGACGTCGTCATGAGCGAAGCGCAGCTTACAGCAGCGGCGCGAGGGCTTCCAGGAAACGTTCGTTCTCGGCGTCGGTGCCGACCGTGACGCGCAGCGCGCCCTCACGGCCGAGCGCCTCGCCCGAGCGCACGAGCACGCCGGTCATCGACAGCCCGCGCAGGACGTCGGCCTCGTTGACCGTCTCGGGCAGGTCGAACCAGACGAAGTTGGCCTGCGACTCGGCCGGCTCGATCCCCAGCCCGCGCAGCCCCTCCTCGAGCGTCATCCGCTCGGCCAGGTTGCGCTCCACGCGGCGGGTGACCTCGTCCTGGTGGTTGAGCGCCTCCAGCGCCGCGGCCTGGGCCGCCGCGTTGCAGAAGAACGGCTGGCGCACCTGGTCGACGGCGGTCCGGAACGACTCCGAGCCGCACAGCGCGTAGCCCACACGGAGGCCGCACAGCCCGTAGACCTTGCTGAAGGTCCGCAGCAGCACGAGGTTCGGGTACTTGTCGAGCAGTTGCACCGAGTCGTCCGGGTCCTGCAGGACGTTGAACTCGATGTAGGCCTCGTCGAGGATCACGGCGACGTGACGCGGCACCTCCGCGACGAAGGCCTCGATCGCGTCCAGCGGCAGCGCCGTCGAGGTCGGGTTGTTCGGGTTGCAGACGATCACCAGCCGCGTGGCCGCGGTGATCTCCTCGGCCATCTTGTCGAGCTGGTGGTAGTGGCGCTCGTCGAGCGGGACCTCGATCGCCCGCGCGCCGGAGGCGGCCGCCAGGTGCGGGTAGACGCTGAACGACGGCCACGCGTAGACGAGCTCGGACCCGGGCTCGAGCAGCGCGTCGCCCGCGGCGAGCAGGATGTCGCACGAGCCGTTGCCGATCGCGATCCGGTTCGCGGGCACGCCCGTCAGGTCCGACAGCTTCTTGCGCAGCCCGGCGTTCGTCGGGTCCGGGTAGCGGTTGATGCCCGCCAGTGCCTTCGTCGCCGCCTCGACCACCTCGGGCAGCGGCGGATACGGAGACTCGTTGGACGCCATCTTGGCGACCGGGCCCTCATACCCGTAGCCCTCGGCCGCGGGATAGACCGGGATACGCCGAACCTTCTCGCCGAACTCGATGGGCATGGGCGATCAGGCTAGCTGAGCCTCGAAGCCGTCCAGCAGCCACTTCAGGCCGAGTTCGAAGTCGGCCACGGGAAGCGGGGCGCCGTCGGCGACGAACGCGGACACCATCGGGAACTCGCCGCTCTCGAGCAGGGTCCTGACCGCCGGGGAGTCCCAGCTGCGCCGGCGCCGGCGGTCCTCCGTGTCGAGCTCGCGCAGCGTGAAGCCGAGCGTGAAGTCGTCGACCGCGGTCACGAGGCTCGTGAGCAGCGCCGGGTCGACGTCGAGCGTCGACACGGACCGCGCCGACTGCTCGATGTGCCGCAGCAGGTTGGGCGTGACCGCGGGCACGGCCTGCAGGATCGGCAGCACCCACGGGTGTGCCCGGAACATCGCGCGGCTGTGGCGAGCGACGGCCTCGAGCGCGGGCCGCCACTGCTCCGGCAGCTCGGGGACCACCATCTCACCCGCGACCGTGTCGATCATCAGCTCGAGCAGCTCGTCGCGGTTCTCGAAGTAGTGGTAGAGCGACATCGCGCCGGCCTGTAGCTCGCGCGCCAGCCGCCGCATCGACACCGCCTCGATGCCCTCCTCGTCCGCGATCGCGATCGCGGCGGCGACGATCCCGCGCCGCGACAGCGGCGATGACCGTCCGCGGCCCTTCGGCTCGGGCCGTGCCCAGATCGGAGTTGACACTCGTACAGCGTACCCCTACCGTACGCCGTATGAAAACGTACGTCGTACGAACCGAGAATCTGGGCCGGCGCTACGGCGCGACGCACGCCCTCGCCGACCTCGACCTCGACGTGGCGCCGGGCACCGTGCTCGGCCTGCTCGGCCACAACGGCGCGGGGAAGACGACGGCCGTCCGCATCCTCACGACGCTGCTCGCGCCGACCTCCGGCCACGCCGAGGTGGCGGGCAAGGACGTGGTCCGCGAGGCGGCGGCCGTGCGCGAGCGGATCGCGGTCGCCGGCCAGGAGGCGTCGCTCGACGAGCGCCTGACCGGGCGCGAGAACCTGAGGCTGATCGCCCGCCTCCAGCGGCTGTCCAAGCGCGACGCGCGGGCGCGCACCGACGCGCTGCTCGAGCGCTTCGAGATCCCCGGCGACCGCCTGCTCGGCGCCTACTCCGGCGGTATGCGGCGGCGGCTGGACCTCGCGGCCTGCCTCGTCGTCCGCCGCCCCGTCGTGTTCCTGGACGAGCCGACGACGGGCCTGGACCCCGCCGCCCGTGCCGACGTGTGGGCCGCGATCGGCGACCTCGTGAGCGACGGCGCCGCGCTGATCCTGACCACGCAGTACCTCGAGGAGGCCGACCGGCTCACGGACCGGATCGTCGTGCTCAGCGGCGGGCGGACCGTCGCGGAGGGCACGCCCGCCGAGCTCAAGCGCCGCGTGGGCGACCGCCGCGTGCACCTCACGCTCGACGCGGCCGCGGAGGCCGCCGCGCGCCTGGCCCGCCTCGACCCGGACGTCGACGGCCGCCTCGTGACCGTCAACGCCCCCAACGGCCCGCGCGACCTGCAGGCGATCCTCGGCGAGCTCGCTGACCTGGAGATCGACGAGGCCTCGCTCAGCCGGCCCACCCTCGACGACGCCTTCTTCGCCCTCGCATGATCACCGAGATCCGCCTGCTCGCGGGCCGCAGCCTGCGCCACATCCCCCGCATCCCCGAGAAATTGATGGGCGGGCTGCTGATGCCCGTCGTGTTCGTGCTGCTGTTCGCCTACGTGTTCGGCTCGGCGATCGAGCTGCCCGGCGGCGGCGACTACCACGAGTACCTGGTCTCGGGCATCTTCGCCCAGACCATGGTCGGGACGATCCCGGGCACGAGCGTCGGCGTCGCGAGCGACATCCGCACCGGCCTGATGGACCGCCTGCGGGCGCTGCCGATCTCCCGTGTCTCGGTGGTCGCCGGGCGCACGGTCGCCGAGCTGGTGGAGCTGTGCGCGGGCCTGGTCGTGGTCGCGCTGTGCGGCGTGATCGTGGGCTGGGCCCCGCACGGCTCGCTTCTGGACACGCTGGCCGCGTTCGCGCTGCTGCTACTCATGGCCTTCGCGATCACGTGGGCCGGCGTCTGGATCGGCCTGCTCGTCCGCGACCCCGACGGCGCGGACGGGATCGCGATGAGCATCATCTTCCCGGCGATGTTCCTGAGCGGGATCTTCGTCCCGGTCTCGGGCCTGCCGGACGGGCTGCGCCAGATCGCGGAGTGGAACCCGGTCACGGCGCTCGCGCAGGGCCTGCGCGAGCTGTTCGGCTCGCCCGTCGGCGCGCCCCCCGAGGCGTGGCCGCTGCAGCACCCCGTGCTCGCCTCGCTGGGCTGGGCGGCGGTGCTGCTGGCCGTGTTCGTGCCGCTGTCGGTGCGGCGCTACCGGGCTATTGGGCGCCGGTGAGATCGAGGCGCAGCTTCGCCGCCTCGCCGAGGTACACGTGCTCGGCGGGGCGGTCCATGTAGGCGTGGATCATCACGCGGATGATCCGCGGCAGCGCGCCCGGCACCGGGATCTCCCGCGCGCACAGCAGCGGCACGCTCGACAGCCCCATCGCCCGCGCGGCGGCGGCCGGGAACTGCGCGTCGAGGTCCGGCGTGAGCGTGAAGATGCACGAGACCAGATCCTCGGCCTTGAGCTCGTTGCGCGCGAGGATCTCGCGCATCAGCTTGTCCGTCGCCGAGAGGATCGCCTCGGCGGTGTTCTCGGTGACCTCATTGGCGCCTCGCAGCGCGACGACCCGCATCACCACCCCCATTCAACCAAGCGACCGCAGCCGCTCGACCTCGGCGGGCGTGAGCTTGCGGAACTCACCCTCGGGCAGCGACCCGAGCCGCAGCGGGCCGAACGCCACCCGCTCGAGCGTGTAGACCGGGTGGCCGACCTCGTCGAGCATGCGCTTGACCTGCCGCTTGCGGCCCTCGTGGATCGTCAGCTCGAGGTGGTTGGAGGCGAGCTTGCGCACCTTGGCCGGGGCGGTCAGCCCGTCCTCGAGCAGCACGCCCTCGCGCAGGGCGCGCAGCGCCGGCTCGTGGACGGGGGCGTTGGCCACCCGCGCCCGGTAGGTGCGCGGCACCTCGAACGACGGGTGCGTGAGCTTGTGCGCGAGCTCGCCGTCATTGGTCAGCAGGATCAGGCCGGTCGTGTCGTAGTCCAGGCGCCCGACCGGGTACAGCCGCTCGGACGAGGGCACGAGCGCGACGACCGTCTTGCGGTCCTGCGGGTCCTTGGCCGTGGAGACGTACCCCGCGGGCTTGTGGACGAGGTAGACGACCCGCTCGTGGCCGGCGACCTTGACCCGCTTGCGGTCGACCTTGACGACGTGCGTGTCGTCGACGTCGCGGGCGGGATCGGTGACGACGACGCCGTCCACGGTGACGCGGCCGTCGGCGATGATCGCCTCCGAGGCGCGGCGTGACGCGACGCCGGCGTGGGCGAGGTATTTGGCCAATCGCAAAGCCCTGCCACCATAGGAGGTCGTGGACCTGCAGCTGCTCCATACCACACTGGCCGATGAGCCGGCGTTCCGCGCCCGCCAGGTCTGGCGCTGGGCGTCCCAGGGCGCCTCGTCCTACGACGAGATGACCGACCTGCCGGCCGCCCTGCGCGCGCGCCTGGCCGAGGAGGTCCCGTTCAGCACGCTGTCGCTGGTGCGCGAGGCGCACGCGAGCGACGGCACGGTCAAGGCGCTGTTCCACACCAAGGACGGCCGCGCGGTCGAGGCCGTGCTGATGCGCTATCGCGACGGGCGCCGCTCGATCTGCGTGAGCTCGCAGTCCGGCTGCCCGCTGACGTGCACGTTCTGCGCCACCGGCACGATGAAGTTCGGCCGCAACCTGACCGCGTCGGAGATCCTCGACCAGGTGCTGCACTTCCGCCGCATCGAGCCCGTCGACCACCTCGTGTTCATGGGCATGGGCGAGCCGATGATGAACCTCGACAACGTGCTCGAGGTGTGCCGCCGGCTGCCGGACGTCGGGATCACGCACCGCCGCACGGGCATCTCCACCGTCGGCTGGGTGCCGGGCATCAAGCGCCTGACCGAGACCGACATGCCGATCCGGCTCGCGCTCTCGCTGCACGCGCCCGAGGACGCGCTGCGCTCGCAGATCATGCCGGTCAACGAGCGCTACCCGCTGGCCGAGGTGCTGGAGGCGTGCGAGGCGTTCTACGAGCGCAAGCGCCGCCAGGTGTTCATCGAGTACGTGATGCTCGCGGGCGTCAACGACGGCTACTCGCAGGCCGTCCAGCTCGCGCAGCTGCTGGACCCGAAGATCTACAAGCTGAACCTGATCCCGTACAACCCGACGGACTCGATCTACGACGGGTCCTCGCGCAACGCGATCGACTCCTTCAAGGCCGCGCTCGAGGAGCACGGCCTGCGCGCGACGGTCCGGCTGACCCGTGGCCGCGACATCGACGCGGCCTGCGGGCAGCTCGCGGCCAAGGACGCTACCCGTCTATCGGGATCGGCGTCGGCTTCGGTGGGATCGGCGTCGGCTTCGGCCTGACCGCGGTTGGCTGCGGCCGGACGGGCTGCTGCTGCTGACGGGGCGCCGCCGTGGCAGTGGGGTGTGGGACTGAAACGGGAGCGCTCGGCGTGGCCTTGGGACGCGGCGGACGTTTGAGCGCGGGCACGCTCGCGCGGCCGAGGGTGCCGAGCCGCTCGTACCCCGCGTCCGCGAGATCGGCGAGCGCGGCGTCGACCGCCGCGCGTGCCCGGCGTACCGCCAGCCCCTCCCGCGCGTAGATGGCCCGCTGGTTGCGGCGCGCGGCGCGCGCAAGGTCGCCGTACTGATTGGCAGCCTCGGCGATCGCGGCCACCAGCTTGCGATTGAGCGCGACGTCGGCGGGGCTGAGCGAGAGCGCACGCAGCCGC
>Ga0065721_10006092_pt1 | contig 10367 bp, 3 predicted proteins | sample Mesricmetagenome_FD_59108 | JGI IMG/M metagenome (GOLD analysis project Ga0065721, IMG submission 59108) | Mesophilic microbial community from rice straw/compost enrichment Sample: eDNA_1 v2 (version 2) | ecosystem: Engineered > Solid waste > Grass > Composting > Bioreactor | place: USA: Davis... | reverse complement strand
CGGCGTCATCACGCTGCCTGAGGGCACCGAGATGGTCATGCCCGGCGACACCACCGACATGACGGTCGAGCTCATCCAGCCGATCGCCATGGAGGAGGGCCTCGGCTTCGCCATCCGTGAGGGTGGCCGCACCGTGGGTGCCGGCAAGGTCACCAAGATCCTGAAGTAATCCTTCAGAGTCTGAGAAGGGGTCGCACCGTCAGGTGCGGCCCCTTCGTCGTTCCCGGATGCCGGGCAAACGTGAGGGGAATTTGCAACATTTACTCAGGTTCGCGCTAGAGTGACGCGAGGGGTCCTCACTGACGCGTCGCGTTGCTGGGGAGCAGGGGGCTCCGCCGCGCCGGGGGGTGCGGTGAAGTCACATCAGGGGGACCCGTGTTCCGTTCGTCCACTTTCTCTGTCGACCGCGCGGCGCGGGGTGCCCGCTGGTTCCGGGCTCTCGCCGGTCTCGCGACCGCCGCCCTCGCCGTGACGCTCGTCGTCGCCCCGGCGTCGTCGGCATCCGCCGCCAACCTCTCGGTGCTCGACGTCGAGATCACCGCCGTCGACCACGCGACGGGCGTACCGCAGACGACCGCGGCGTACGAGACCCACGGCAACCGTGTCGCCTACCGCGTCGACTTCTCGTGCGGAGTCGAGACGTGCACCAACACGACGGTGACCATCACGCCGCCGCAGACGAACCCCTACGGGATCACCCCGGTCTCGAGCTACCTCGGCACGTGGAGCAGGAGCCTACTCACCTACAACACGTGGACCGCCCCCGCGGGCCTCGCCGGAACCTCGATCGGCGGCGACGACGTCACGGGCAAGGTCGTCTCGCTCGGCGACGTGCCCGCGGGTTTCTCGGGTTCCTTCCTCGTCGTCTACGCGTTCCCCACGACGCTCAATCGCGCGATCGTCCCGGCGCAGCTCTACCCCGACGGCTTCCAGATCGTGCACTCCGCGACGATCGCCTCGCCGAACGCGCCGCTCACCGACACCGCGACCGCGGCCCCGGTCACGTGGAACATCTCCGTGCCGACCCCGAGCATCGTGATGACCAACCCCGGCAGCGTGCGCCCCGGGGTCGACGCGACCTACCAGATCCGGATGAACTCGGGGGCGATGGGTCGCGCGAGCGGCAACATCTACGGCCTCTCGAGCCTCCAGGCCGCCGGCAACCACACCGTGACGCTGCAGCTGCCCGCGGGCGCCGACTACGTGTCGTCGACGGGTGACCCCGCGGCCGTCTACGACGCCGGCACCCACACGCTCACCTGGACGATGGGCTCCGAGGCGGCGCCCGAGTACTGCGCGGGCGGCGGTTGGGGCTCGACGTCGGCGACGAGCGGCCTGTGGAACACCACGCCGCCGTGCTACACGCCGCGCAACGTCGTGCTGAACTACCGCGCCAGCGCGTACACGAGCGACCCGAGCGGCTGCAACTTCGACGTCAACGTGGCGCCCCAGGTGCGCGTCGACGTGACCTACCTCGACGCGGCGCGCACTCAGAAGTCCGCGACCGCGACGGTGACCCACGCGGTGTCGTGCTACGACCCGTTCGGCCGCGTCCGCCTCGGGAAGGACTCGACGCACGACGGCGGCGCCTACCCGCCCGCGGTCCGCCCGGTCATCATCCCGCCGGATGTCACGGGACTCGTCTGCGACGGCACGGGCTTCGACGCGTGGGGTCGCACCTGCACCCCGGGGCAGCCTCTCGCGACCTTCGCGAACAACAACAAGTACTGGTTCGTCAACGCCTACAACGCGGGCAACGCCCCCGGCATCGCGACGGTCGTCGAGAACGACCTCGACCTGCCCGACATGCCCGTGAACCGCATCCAGACGACCGTCACGACGCCGACGCCCACGATCGACTACACGTACCGCTGCGGCAGCGACCCGGCGGTGTCCGGCTCGGCCCAGTCGAACAACCTCCTCATCTCGAACGTCGTCAGCCCCTCGGCCGGCTGCCGTTTCACGTCGGCGACGATCACGAGCGGCGTGCTCGCGGCCGGCAACGCCCGACCCGCCGACACGGGCAACGGCACGCTCTTCGCCGTCAACTTCCACTACGTCGTCTCGCCCGGCGCCACGCCGGGGCAGCGCACCAACACGGCGACGGCGACGATGACCTATCCGGATGTCCCCGAGCTCGCCGGGCAAACCTTCCCGGCTTCGACGACCGCGAGCGTGAGTCTCAACCCGCGCGCCACGGTCAACGTGCTGCCGGGCCTCACCGCCGGGTGGGCCGCGGCCCCCACGGTCGAGGGCGGCGGGCAGGCGGTGCCCGGCCGCAACGTGACGTTCCACGTGCGCGGCGCCACCGGCTCCTTCGGCGCGTCGAACGACTACGCCCCGCAGTACTTCTTCGTGGCTCCGATCGGCTGGACGATCCAGCCGGGCTCGGCCGCGTTCGCCTCGGGTGTGCCTGCGGGTGTCGCATTCGACTACCGGACGGTCACGATCGACGGGTCGCCGCGCGACGTCGTCGTCGCCTCGTGGCCGAACGGCCCGACGTGGGGCAAGAACATCACGCTGCCGACGATGACCGTGGTCGCGACTCCGACCTTCGCCGTGGCCGCGGGCACCACGAGCGCCGCGTGGGCGTGGCTCGGCGACTCCCGGAACATCTACGACGACACGACGATGATCTTCACCGGCGGCCGGCAGGATACGGGCGACGCCGACGGCGACGGCCTCACCATCGACTGGGTGTCGACGAGCGTGCAGAACATCCTCGTGTCGTCCGCGAACGGCGTGACGGTCACGAAGGAGATCTGCCTCCCCGACGCGAGCGCGGCCGACGGCTGCGAGTGGATCGGCGACCCGAGTCAGGCGGTGCCGGTCTCGACGACGGCGACCGGCATCCAGTACCGCGTCACGATCCAGAACACCGGAAATACGGTGCTGAGCGGCGTTGTCGCCTACGACGTGCTGCCGTACCTCGGCGACACGGGCACGAGCGACGGCACCGCGGCGACGCCGCGCGGCTCGACCTTCAGCGAGACCCTCGCCTCGGTCGACGCGCAAAGCGCCGGGCTCGACCTGACGTTCTCGACGTCGACGAACCCGCCGCGCCCCGAGGTGTTCGGCGGTGCGACGACGGGCGACTGGGCGGCGGTCGCGGCGGGCGCCCAGGCCATTCGCGCCGCCTACTCCGGCACGCTCTCGCCGGGAGAGTCGGTGTCGTTCGACTACTCCGCGAACGTGGGCGCCGAGGCGACCGCCGACTCGATCGCGTGCAACTCCGTCGCGGTCGACACCGACAACACGGTGCCCTCCGAGCCGCCGGCCGTCTGTGCGCTCACGGCCGAGGCCGACCTCGAGATCGAGGTGCCCGAGCGCCTCCCGCTGCAGGCGGGGCGCCCCGGCATCCTGCCCTTCACGGTCACCAACCACGGCGGTTCGGCGCTCGCGCCGGCGACCGTCACGATCGAGATCCCCGCGGGCGTCACGGTGACGTCGCTCACGCCGTCCGGCTGGGACTGCTCGGCCTCGGGCACGGCACCGCTCACCGGCCCGGTCGGCCTGGTCTGCGCCCCCGTCGACGGCGGCGGCGCGGTGACGACGATCCCGCTCGACGCGACCCTCGCGCTCGACCTGCCCGTCACGGTCGCCGCGGCGGCGAGTTCGCTGTGCGTGCCCGGCGAGGTGTCGAGCCGCATGGTCGACCCGGTGCTCGCCAACAATGAGGCCGAGGGATGCTTCACCGTCGTCGCATTCGACGCGGCCGTCGCGATCGACAAGGACGACAGCCTGCTGATCGTCGAGGTCGGCGACGAGTACAGCTACCGGATCGAGGTTGGGGCCGCCCTCGTCGGCGAGAACCTCACCGACGTCGTGCTCACCGACGAGCTGCCCGCCAACCTCGTGTTCGTGAGCGCATCCGACGGCGGCACGCTCAGCGGGGCTAACCCCGACGGCACGGGCGGCACGGTCACCTGGCCGGCGACGACGCTCGGCGCGGCGGGCGAGCCGAATGCCGGCGGCGACGGCACCACGGGCGGCACGAACACGTCGTTCACCCGCACCGTGACGGTGCGTGTCGCGTCGACCGCGACCGGCGACGTGACCAACACGGCGCGCGTCGTCGCGCCCGACCCGGCGAACGCGTCGACCCCGTTCGACGTCACGGCGACCGACACCGACGGCCTGCGCCGCTCGAGCGTCACGAAGTCGACCGACGCGCTGCCCGCGGGGGTGCGCAGCGGCGACGAGGTCGAGTACACGGTCACGCTCACCAACTCGGGCACCGTCGACTACACGGCGGGCACGCCCGCAGCCCTCGTCGACGACCTGACCGGCGTGCTCGACGACGCGACCTTCGTCGCCGGTTCGGCGACGATCCTGGTCGGCGGGTCGACGACTCCCGTCGGCGACCCGGTCGCGGGACGCCTCACCTGGTCGGGCGCGCTGCCCGTGGGGGAGAGCGCCGTGCTGAGCTACCGCGTGACCGTGGGCGACGGCTCGACGGGCGACCTCTCGCTCGTCAACACCGCCTACTCCTCGGGCACGGTGTCGACGTGCGCCGACGGACTCGACGCCGACGACCTGTCGTGCGCGACGACCTCGACGCCGTTCGCGCCCGTGCTCGACAAGCGCATCGCGTCGCTCGACCACAACGACGACGGCACGTGGACGATCGTCTACGACATCGACGTGACGAGCCTCGACCCCGACGCCGACACGGAGTACGACCTCGTCGACGACCTCACGTTCGGCGCCGACATCGTCGTCCTGAACGCGACCGTCACGACCGCTCCGGCGGGCGTGACCCCCGAGGCGTGGTCGGGATACGGAGCCGTCGCGTTCGGGGTGACCCTCCCCGCGGGCGACGTGCACGGCTACCGGCTCACGGTCGTCGCGGATGCCGACACCGTCGGGGGCACCGCGGCCGCCGTGTGCGCCACGGGCGTCGCGGGCGGATTCGCCAACGTCGCGACGCTCGCCGTCGACGGCGCGGCGGACGAGACGGCCGAGGCGTGCGCCTCCCCGGTCGCGCCGACCGTGGAGAAGACGGTCGCGGCGCCGGTGCAGCAGCCCGATGGCACGTGGCTCGTGACCTACACGGTGAGGGTGCGCAACAGCGCGACGGCCCCGGCCGCCGGCCTCGCCTATACCCTCGAAGACGAGCTCACCGTCGCGGCGGGTGTCTCGGTGCTCGACGTCACCGTGACCGGCCCGGCGGGAGCCCCCGTCAACACGGGCTTCGACGGCTCGGGCGACACCGCCCTCCTGAGCGCGGTCGATCGCGTGCCCGCCGCGGCGTCGGCGACCGTGCCGGCGACGCGCGTCTACACGGTGGCCTTCCACACCGACGTGCCCGCGGGGACCGGCTCGGCCAGCGCGTTCAGCTGCCCGCCCGCCGGGGTCGGCGGCTACGCCAACACGGTGACGCTCCTCGCGGGAACCGGCACGACCGTGCTCGGCGAGGACTCGGCGTGCGCGGACATCACGCCGCTGCCGACCCCGACGGTCACGAAGCGCGTCGTGCAGACGTCGGTCGACGCGGGCTCGGGCGAGTGGACGATCGAGTACGAGATCGTCGTGACCAACCCGAGCAGCGAGTTCTCGACGGTCTACACGCTCGTCGACGACCTCCAGTACGCCGCCGCCGCGACGGTCGTCGACGCGCAGATGACGTCGACGGATGCCACGGTGAGCGCCACGTGGGACGGCGAGGGGCAGACCACGGCGGTCGTCGCGCAGTCGCTGCCCGCCGGCGCCAGCGACGTCTTCACCGTCGTCGTCGTCGACCCGAGCGCCGTCGACGTCGAATCGGCCGCGGCGGACTGCCGCATCGACCTCGGCGAGACCGGCACGGGCTTCCGCAACCTCGCGACCGTCACCTCGGGTTCCGCGAGCGTCTTCGCGGACGCGTGCGAGCCGGCGACCGATCCGAGCGTCGTGAAGACGACGGTCGGCGCGCCGACCCAGAACGCGTCGACGGGCATCTGGACCCTCGTCTACGAGGTCGCGGTGACGAACCGCTCCACGACGACGGTCGTCGGCGGCATCCCGTACTCGGTCGCGGACACGCTCGAGTTCCCGACCGGCGTCGAGATCGTCGACGTGACGGCGACCGGCTCGGGCGGCACCGTGAACCCCGACTTCGACGGAGTGGGCGACGTCGCCCTCGCGAGCGGATCGATCGAGGCGGCGCTCGACGAGTCGACCCCGACACGGCACAGCTACACCGTCACCGTGCGGTTCCGCGTTCCCGGCGGGCTCGCCGGCGCTCTCGACTGCACACCGACGGGTGCCACGGGTGGGCTGAACAACGTCGCCGAGATCACGGTCGGCACGCGCACCTCGGGAGCGACGGCCTGCGCCGACGTGCCCGACGTGCCGATGCCCGGCGTCGCGAAGTCGGTGCTCTCGCAGGAGCAGCAGGCCGACGGCAGCTGGCTCGTGCTCTACCGCATCCAGGTCGGCAACCCGTCGCCGAGCGCGATCGTCGCGTACGACCTCGAGGACGAGTTCGCGTTCGGCGCGGGCTTCACCGTCGTCGGTGCGCCGACGATCGTCGCGGCGCCCGCGGGCGTCTCCGCGACGCTCAACCCCGACTGGGACGGCGACTCGGACACGACCCTCGTCGAGGACGTGCTGCTGCCGGGCGGCGGGACGCACACCTACACCGTGCGCGCCGTCGTCGATACGGGCGCCACCACGAGCGTCAACCCCACCGCGGACTGCGTGCTCGACGGCGGGGAGACGGGTACCGGGTTCACGAACACCGCCTCCGTGATCACGAGCGCCGCGGACGCCGACGCCTCGGCGTGCGCCGAGATCTACGACCCGGGCGTCACGAAGACGGTCGCGGGCCTGCCGGTGCAGCAAGCCGACGGCTCGTGGCTCGTCTCCTACACGATGACGGTCACCAACCCGTCGACGCTGCAGTTGCGCTACGGCCTCGAGGACGTGCTCGACTTCCCGGCGGGCGCAACCGTGACCGTCGAGTCGGCGGCGTCGCGGGCCGGTGGTCCCGCGGTCGTCGCGGATTGGGACGGCCAGACGCGGACGCAGCTCGTGGCGAGCGGCACGGCGCTGCCGGCATCCGCGGTACACGTGTTCGACGTGACCCTCCGCGCGGTGCTCGCCGCCGGCCAGGGCTCGGTCGTCGACGGGTTCGCCAACACCGCGACCGTGACCTCCGGTCTCGGCGACGCGGTGCGCACGGACGCCGACGCGGCCGCCGACCTGCTGGTTCCGGTGCTCGAGGTGGAGAAGACCGCGACGGCGGATGCGATCGCCCGTATCGGGTCGACGATCGACTTCGAGGTGGTCGTGCGCAACACCGGCCAGGGCGACTTCACGGCGCTCCACCCGGCCGTCGTGTGGGACGACCTCTCGGGCGTGCTCGACGACGCCGACCTGACGGGCGCCGTGACGGCGAGTCCGAACCGCGGCACCGTCGCGACCGCGGGCGACCGCGTCTCGTGGCGCGGAACGCTCCCGGCCGGTGACGCCGTGACCCTCACCTACACGGTGACGGTGACGGGCGGCGGTGACGCGCAGGTGCGCAACGTCGCGTTCGCCGGCCAGCCGACGGTCGCCGATCCGGCCACGCCGACGGTCGCCGACTGCGGCGCGGCCGACGACTGCGCCACGACGCTGACGGCGCTGCCCGCGGTCTTCATCGAGAAGGCGGCGAGCGCGACGGCGGTGGCCTACGGCGAGCGCGTCGCGTACACGGTGCGCATCACCAACACCGGGGATGTCGACCTCACGGTCGCCGACCCGGCGTCGTTCACCGACGACCTGAGCGGAGTGCTCGACGACGCGACCTACCTCGGCGACGCGACCGCGACGATCGGCACGGTCGACGTGACGTCGGGCGTGCTCTCCTGGAGCGGGCCGCTCGCGTCCGGGGAGACCGCGGTCGTGACCTACACCGTCGAGACCTTCGGCACCGCCGCAGGCGACTCGGTGCTCCGCAACGTCGCGCTCGTCGACTCGACGCTGCCGACGCTCGGCCTCGCGGGCGAGACCGGGGTGCCGGGCTCGGCAAGCACGACGACACCGGTGCGCGCGATGGCGAACACGGGTGTCACCGGGGTCGTCGGAGTGGCGATTGCCGCGCTCCTGCTGCTCCTCGGCGGGGCGGCGGCGGTCATCGTCGCGCGTCGCACGACGCGAGGTCGGCACACGGTCTGAGACGACCACGAGGGGGAGTCGCGCCACGGGGCGTGACCCCCCTCGTTCCCCCGTCGCGGGCCGGGGCCCCGCTAGCGTGTGCGCATGAGTCGGAGTCGGATCATCGTCACCCTCGTCGCCGAGATCGCCCTCGTGCTCGGCGTCGCCGTGCTGCTGGGGGCGGCGTGGCAGTGGCTCCTGACGGGCGACCTCGCGAGCGCGCTGCCCGAGGGCGCCCGTCTGCTGTTCTTCTTCATGGACGTCGGCCTCGTCGTCTGGGTCGCCGCGCTCATCGTGCTCGCGGTGCGCGGACGAGCCCTGCCCGGCATCGGGATGACGCTCCTCTGGGCGCTCATCGGCGTCGGCGTCAACGCGGTCGTCGTGCTCATCGTCGGGCTCGCGCAAGGCGGTTGGGGCGCGTTCTTCCTCGTCTTCGCCCTCGAGGCGGGGGTCGCGTTCCTCCTCGCGGTGCTCGTCGTCACGCCGATCGTGCGGCGCGTCGCGCGGCCCGAGGCGCCGGCCGCCTGACCCCAGTCCGGGGTGCGCGGGGGCGCGCGCCGTTCGGGGAAACGAACATCCCGACCGGCCGGGGCGTCGAGCGGGCGGATGTCGTCTCTAGCGTCGGAGACGGGTCCGCCGGGGGGCGGGGAGCCCGCTCGATCAGGAAACGCCCGACGTGTCACGACCTCTCACCGTTCTGCTCGCCGCGGGGGCCGCCGCCTTCGCCCTCGTGGTCGGAGTCGCGCCGGCCTCCGCCGCCCCGACTCCCGAGGAGCTCGACCAGTCCCGACCCGCCGGGGGGATGCTGTCGAGCCTCCAGCCGGCGACCGACTACGACGTCGCCCAGCCGTTCGAGCCGACCCGCACGGCGCACGCCGAGCGCATGACGGTGGCCTACTGGGCGGAGGAGGGCGTCTTCGCGTCGGCCGCGCTGCACGCCTACCCGCGCGGGGGAGTGCTCTCGCCGACTCCGGTGACGGGCGGCGTCGGCACGATCACCGCGTCCGCCGCGCCCGCGGGCATCTCGGATGCCGAGATCGCGTTCCCCGATCGACCGCTGCTCGAAGCGGGGGTGCGCTACGCCCTCGTGCTCGACGCGACGTCGCCGCTCGGCTTCGCGTCGCTCGGCCTCGGCCTCGACGGCGGCGACCCGGAGCTCTACGTCATGACCGACTCGACCGGCACGTGGGCGGCGACGCACACGGGCCGGCTGTTCTTCTCGCTTTGGACGAGCCTCGACGAGGCGTCGCCTCTCGCGCCGACGGCATCCTGCTCCGCTCCCGACGGGGTCGCCGTGCCGAGCATTTCGGGTCTCTCCTACGCGGTGACGCCCGGGGCGGGGTCGGCGAGCGTGACGGCGACGGCGCTTCCTGGCTTCGCGATCCCGACGGGGCAGACCGCGTCGTGGACGATCGCCGCTCCGACGGGATGCGCCACGGCCGCGAGTGCCGAGCTCGCACCCACCGGCGTCCCGGTGGTGTCGTCGCTCGTCGCGGGTCTCGCCGCGCTCGCCGTCGGGTTGCTCCTCGTCGCGCGCCGCCGCGACGCCTGAGGCCCTCGCGCCTCCCCGTCAAGCCCCGACGCCGCGGAGGAGCGGCCCCTAGCGTGAGGGCATGCCCCGCCTCCGCCGCAGCGACACCGCCGGTCCGGGCATCCATCGCGTGCGTCGCGGCCGCGGCTTCGCCTACCTCGACGAGTCGGGCCGCCCCGTCGACGCCGAGACACGCGAGCGCGCGCACGCCCTCGTGCTCCCGCCCGCCTGGACCGACGTGTGGATCTGCCCGTGGCCGAACGGGCACATCCAGGCGACCGGCATCGACGACGCCGGTCGCCGGCAGTACCGGTACCACGACGCGTGGCGGGCGCAGAAGGACCGGCTGAAGTTCGACCGGATGCTCGACCTCGCCGACGTGCTGCCCGCGGCGCGGCGCGGGGTGACGCGAGACCTGCGCCGCGACGACCTGTCGCGCGAGCGTGTGCTGGCGGCGGCCTTCCGCATGCTCGACACGGGGATGCTGCGCGTCGGATCGGAGCGCTACGCCGACGCGCACGGCAGCTACGGGCTCTCGACCCTCCTCGGCGCGCACGCGCGGGTCGTCGAAGGCGAGCGCGTGCTGCTCGACTTCCCCGCGAAGAGCGGTCAACCGTGGGAGTCGGAGATCGCCGACCCCGACCTCGCCGTCGTCGTCGCGCGGCTCAAGCGCCGCGGCGGGCGCGCCCGGCTGCTCGCCTGGCATGACGACGCC